>Ga0207709_10002247_pt1 | contig 12296 bp, 11 predicted proteins | sample KBSM34metaG_FD_184397 | JGI IMG/M metagenome (GOLD analysis project Ga0207709, IMG submission 184397) | Miscanthus rhizosphere microbial communities from Kellogg Biological Station, Michigan, USA - KBS M3-4 metaG (SPAdes) (version 2) | ecosystem: Host-associated > Plants > Roots > Rhizosphere >...
TGACGTTACACGCGCGGCTTCCAGGCAGGTTTGGCTTACACATATTCGAAGTCGTTTGACTACGCGAACGATGATTCGTCGGATGTGTTCTTCGGGCGTCCCTTCAAGGCGTTCAACTACGCGCCTTCCGATTTCGATCAAACACACATCTTCACAGTGAACTACATCTACGACGTGCCGCGGGTAAGTCGACACTTCGGCAGCAATGGTTTTGTCGCCGCTGTTCTCGATAACTGGCAGATTTCAGGGACGACCTCATATGCGAGCGGGAAGCCGAAGAATATTACCGCCACTTATTCAAACACTGCGGCGGTGATTTCCCTCGGACAACAGTGTCCCTCCGGTTCGAGTGTGACTGCGACGACGGCGACGACACAGACCTGCACGCCGATCACTGACTTCACCGGCGGCGGGATCAATGCTCGTCCGTTCATGACTTGCGATCCGATGCAGGGTGACTTCGGCGTTGATACAACCGGCACGCCGCGAGCTTTCAACGTTAGTTGTTTTGCGAAGCCGTTTGCGACGGGGCAGATCGGCAACATGCCACGCAACGCGGTGCGCATGCCGTCGATCTTCAACAACGATCTCGCGTTCTTTAAGAATTTCAAATTCGGCGAGAGACGTGCGCTGCAACTTCGCTGGGAGATCTACAACATTTTCAATCACACGAATTTCCGTGACATCGATGCGGGAGTGGCATACGGTCTGGTGGTCAACAACCCAAGCACGTCGACGCCGAAAGCCGCCTGCTCGTTGAGCAACGTCTGCACGACGTCTTTCCAACAGACGAACGCGCGATTCGGAGCCGCCATCGCCGCCCGAACCCCACGCGTCATGCAGGCGTCGATCAGGTTTAATTTCTAGTGATATCCTAACCACGGATGACACGGATAGAAATCAGGATTGCGTTGGTTGCCGCAATCCTGATGCTACCAATTTGCGCATCAGCGCAAACCGATATCGCTAAGCTCGAACGCGCTGCGCGAAAGGCGCTGACGAGTGAGCCGTTTTCTGTTACGAGCAAAGCCGTTACCCCGCCGAGTGGCGACAAGCACGACTACATGAGCCAGGCGCCGTACTTCTGGCCCGATCCGAATCGTCCCAACGGTTTGCCTTACATACGTCGCGACGGCGAACGCAATCCTGAGATCGACAAGATCACGGATCATCGCGTCATGGACCAGATGGAGTCGGCGGTCGAGACTCTTGCACTCGCCTATCACTCAACACGTAATGAAGACTATGCCGCCAAAGCGGCCGCGTTACTGCATGTGTTCTTTCTCGATCCCGACTGGCGCATGAATCCGAACCTGCAGTACGCGCAAGCGATTCCCGGCATTAACACTGGACGCGGCATCGGTTTGATCGAGACCCGTGGATTGACGCGGGTTGTGGATGCGATTGGGTTGTTGGCGGGTTCGAAGGCTTGGACTGTGGCCGAGCAGAAGGGCATGGAAGATTGGTTTTCAAAATTCCTGCAGTGGATGCTCGAGAGCAAGAACGGCCGCGACGAAGCCGCGGCGAAGAACAATCACGGCACGTTTTATGATGTGCAGGTAGTTTCGTTTGCGCTGTTTCTCGGCAAGACGGATCTGGCGAAGTCGGTTTTGGAAACTGCCAAGACGAAACGCATCGCAGTTCAGATTGAACCTGATGGCCGGCAGCCGCTCGAACTCGCACGTACAAAGTCGTGGAGTTACAGCGTCATGAATCTTGACGGCTTAATGACGCTCGCACGTTTAGGGGAGAACGTCGGCATCGATCTGTGGAACTACGAGACGCGCGACGGGCGCAGCATCCGCAAAGCGCTCGAGTTTTTGAAGCCGTTCGCGTCCGGCGAAAAGAAGTGGACGTATCAACAACTCGGCGAATGGCCTCCGCACATACTGCTTCCGCTCACACGCCGCGCCGAACCTCACTATCCGAAGAGATAAATCCGAACTTGAACCGGGTCAGTACCACCTCGCGGTAGCGGGTGGGTGCGAAGCCTTTTGGATCCGAGCGCGTCTACGACGTACCCACCCGCTACCGCGAGGTGGTACTGACCCGGTCCAAGTTCGGATTTTATTGACAGAATCCGCGCCACCTAATAAACTCCGTTACCGCTAACGAAAACCAGCCTACATTCAGGAGACAACGTGATGAACCGGCGAAACTACCTGGCCCTGATGGGCGCAGCTGCAGGTGCTGTCGCAACCAGTTCAAAGCTCGATCTGGTTTCCGCACAAGAGCCTCGACCAGCAGACCCGGGCGCGCCCACGACTTCAACCGTCGAGGATCGTGCGCGCCGCATGAAGTGGTGGCACGAAGCGAAGTTCGGCATGTTCATTCACTGGGGTTTGTACAGCACGCTCGGCCGTCACGAGTGGGTGATGGAAAACGAAGGCATTCCCGCGAAGGAGTACGAGCAGTACGCGAACAACTTCAGGCCCAAGCCAAACTTTGCCACCGCTTGGGCCCAGCTCGCGAAACGCGCCGGCATGAAGTACATGGTGATGACCACCAAACATCACGAAGGTTTCTGCAACTTCGATTCGAAGTTGACTAACTACTGCGCCACGAAGAAAGCGCCGGGTCGAGATCTGGTGAAAGAGTATGTTGAAGCTGCGCGCGCTGAAGGTTTGCGTGTTGGTTTTTACTATTCACTGATGGACTGGCATCACCCCGACGGTGCGCGTTGCCTGAAAGATGAAGCCGCTCGGCGTCGCTTTGTCGATTACATTCACGGGCAGGTCAGAGAGTTGATGACGAACTACGGCAAGATCGACATCCTCTGGTACGACGTGCCGTGGCCGCTCGACGCAAAGGGCTGGGAATCGGTCGAGATGAACACGATGGTGAGAAAAATTCAGCCGGACATGATCATCAACAATCGTTCGAAAATTCCCGAAGACTTCGACACTCCGGAACAACGCATCGAAGCGTCAGCTAACAGGCCGTGGGAATCGTGCATGACCTTGAACGATAGTTGGGGCTATCACAAGTCCGATCACAATTGGAAGAGTCCGACGACGGTCATCCGCAACCTGATCACATGCGCGCGCGACGGCGGCAATTACCTTTTGAATATTGGACCAACCGAGGACGGCTCGATCCCGATCGAGTCAGTGCAGGTGCTGACAACTGTTGGCGACTGGATGGCGAAGCATGGCGATACGATTCGACTTTCGGATAACTGCCAACCGCGCCGCGGGAACTATCTGAGCTACACGCGCCGAGGCAACACGCTTTACGCGCATGTTCATTATTGGCCAGGTGAAACTGTCGTGATCGGCAATCTCTTGAACAAGGTGACGGCGGTAACAATGCACGGCAGCAACACGCCAGTGAAGTTCGACCAGGACGATTTCCGTATTCGTCTCGTTGGTCTTCCCAAACGCGCCCCCGAACTCGTCACAACTTTTGCGCTCGAGTGCGACAGCGAACCGAAGCAGAGCCACGAGGGGAAGCGCGCCGAGAAGCCGCGTGAGGTCAAGGCGTAGTTTTTGACAGGATTACAGGATTTAACAGATGAGCAAGATTAATCTTGTAAATCCTGTCGCATCTTGTGAATCCTGTGAAACATGATCGACAGCCATCAACACTTCTGGCAAGTAGGTCGTTTCGATTACCCGTGGATGTCTAGTGGTATCTTGTGTCGTGATTATCTCCCCCACGATCTAGCGCCGATACTTGACCCCGCAGACAAGACGGTCCTGGTCCAGGCAAGCAACAGTGTCGCCGAGTCGAAATGGTTGCTGGAACTTGCCAACACGAACAGCTTTATCGCGGGTGTCGTGGGCTGGGTCGATCTCATGAATCCCGATAAGCAGTTGGATGAACTCTGCCCACATCCGAAGTTCAAAGGCGTTCGGCATCTCGTCGAGAGCGAACCTGACGACGATTGGCTCGTTCAACCCGCAGTCCTCGCAGGTCTGAAACAACTCTCCGCACGCGGTCTTTCTTACGACCTGCTCGTTCACGCGCGACATCTGAAACACATTCCACACGTCGCTGAAACTTGCCCCGATCTGGCGCTCGTAATCGATCATCTCGCGAAACCGCCGATCGCGCGCAACCAGATCAAGGAGTGGTCTCAAGCCTTCCAACCACTTGCGCGCTACCCAAATATTAGTTGCAAGCTCTCCGGACTCGTCACTGAAGCAGACTGGAACTCGTGGCGAACTGATGATCTGCGTCCCTTCGTCGACGTCGCTCTCGAATCTTTCGGCGCCGATCGAATAATGTTTGGCAGCGATTATCCGGTCTGTTTGCTCGCTGCTTCCTACGATCGCGTGCTCGACTCGTTCCAGGAAATTCTCATAAGCCTCAGCGACGCGGATCGCAATAAAATATTCTCCCAAAACGCTGAAAAGTTTTATCGTCTCAACTGATGTCTAAAACCTATTTCATCACCGGCGCGCAGGGTTGTATCGGGTCGTGGATTGTGAAAGCGCTGATCGAGCGTGGCGACACGGCAGTTGTTTTCGATCGCAGCGACGACTCGCGCCGTCTCAGCGCGATCATGAGCGACGAAGATCTCGCGAAGGTTCGTTTCATCACCGGTGACATCACGGATGGTGCGTCAGTGTTATCAGCACTCGACGAGTCACGAGCGTCGAACGTAATTCACCTAGCCGGTCTGCAGGTGCCGACCTGCAAAGCCGATCCGGTTACCGGCGCGCTCGTAAACGTTGCCGGCACGCTAAACGTTTTCGAAGCTGCGCGACAACTCGGATTGAAACGAGTGGTTTACGCGAGCTCGGCGGCTGTTTACGGAATGAATGACGACGACGACGCGCTTGACGAGACTGCGCAGTGTGAACCGACCACACACTATGGCGTGTTCAAGCGCGCGAACGAAGGCAACGCGCGTGTTTACTTTCTCGATCATGGTGTCAGCAGCGTCGGACTTCGACCGTTGACTGTGTATGGCGTTAATCGCGATACGGGATTAACGAGCGATCCGACAAAGGCGATGAAGTCTGCTGTGCTTGGCCGCCCATTTCACATTCGCTTCGGGGGCGCGACAGACTTTCAATACGTTGCGGACACCGCGGCCGCGTTTGTCGCATGTGCCGACAACGCACCCGATGGAGCGCATGTTTTCAATCTGCACGGTGAAACCGTCACGGTCGATCGCATCGCAAATTTTATCAATGCGGCTGCAGGCGATGGTGCCCTGATCACGTTTGGTGGTCCTCCGATTCCGATCGCCGCGGCAATGGACGACTCAGCCATCAGAAACACGATTGGTTCGCTGCCATCGACACCTCTCGAGACCGGTATGCGCGAAACGATGGAGAGGTTTGCAGTGCTTCGTGATGACGGTCGACTCGATACCAGCGATTTGATCTAATGAGTGCAGCATCTCTAACAGACCAGAATGATTTGCAATTGCCGTCGAGCAAGACGATGAAGGCGAGCGTCTTGTGCGACGTGAATCGTCTCGAAGTGCGCGACATTCCGCGTCCGGTGATCTCGCCTTACGAGGTGCTGATTCGCGTTACCGCCGTCGGTCTTTGCGGAACTGACGTCCACATCATCGCCGGCCACGCAAACTACAACACGAACGAATATGGACAAGCGATTCCGCTTTCGTTGCAGCCGCAGATTCTCGGTCATGAGATAAGTGGTGTCGTCGAGCAGATCGGCAGCGCGGTTACTGATCTGCGCGAAGGTGATCGCGTGGTGGTGGACCAGGGCTTGAATTGCGTCAGTCGCCGCCGCGAAGTTCTGTGCGACTATTGCCGCACTGAGAACAGTCACCAGTGCGAGTTTTACCGCGAACATGGAATCACGGGATTGCCTGGTGGACTGGCCGAGTTTATTGCTGTTCCGGCTGTGAATGCTGTAAAGATCACAGCTCAACTTGATCCGTCGGTAGCAGCGCTTGTCGAGCCGCTCGGTTGCATCATTCATTCGTCCGACACGGTCGCCAAAGCGCGGACGCGGCATGCGGTGAGGGCCGAAAGCGGCGAGCAGCGGGTTCGCAGCGTGTTAATATGCGGCGCTGGACCTGCGGGATTGTTGTTCACTCAGTATCTTCGAAACGTGCTCTCGTACGAGGGATTGCTGTTTGTCAGCGATCCGAACGAACGCAAGCGGCAGCTCGCGAAGAGATTTGGCGCTGATGAAGCGATCGATCCGATTGCTTCGGATCTGGTGGAAGTGGTCCACGAGCATACAGGCGGCAAGGGTGTTGAGTATTTGATCGAGGCGTCCGGATCGGGTTGATTCGGAAGCAGGCGACGGTGCTGTGTTACGGTCACGGGCATGCGGGAACAGATTTGAGCGTGTTGAGCAGCATCTTTTTCAAAGAGCCCGTGCTGGTGAGCTCGGTGGGCGCGTCTGGTGGTTTTGAGAGTGATGGGCGACCGTCAGTCTACACGCGGGCTTTGAATTTGATCGAGCAAAACCAGATCGATATCGCACCGCTGATCACGCATCGCTACACATCGTTTGCTGATGTTGAGAAAGCATTATCGAGCGATGTACACACCCCGGACTATGTGAAGGGCGTCGTTAGTTTAGCCGCGGATCTTCGCGGATAAACGCCGATCTTTATGAGAGTCTCGCTTTTTGTAACGTGTCTTGTCGATCAGTTGTGGACCAGCGTCGGTGTGAGCAGCGTCGAGGTGTTGCGGCGCGTTGGTTGTGAAGTTGAGTTCGACAAGCGACAGACGTGTTGCGCGCAACCGGCCTTCAATACCGGTTATCTCGACGAAGCGCGACCGGTAGCGCAGCGCTTCATCGAAATCTTCGAAGAGAGCAAGGCTGACGCGATCGTGAGTCCGTCAGGATCTTGCACCGCGATGGTGCATCACTACCCGCAATTGTTTGCCGGCGATCCCGAATGGCTGCCGCGAGCGCAAGCCATTGCAGCCAAAACGCACGAGCTAAGCTCGTTCCTGGTTCGCGTGCTCAAAGTCGAAGACGTCGGCGCGTCATGGCGAGGCCGCTTAACATGGCACGACGCGTGTCATGGCTTGCGCGATCTCAATCTGAAGACAGAACCGCGCAAGCTGATTCGAAATGTGCGCGGCGCTGAATTCGTCGAGCTCGAGCATGCCGATGCGTGTTGCGGTTTTGGCGGCACATTCTCCGTGAAGTATCCGGAGATATCAGTGGCGATCCTGGACCAGAAGATTGAGGCCATCGAACGAGCCGGTGTTCAAGCGGTGATATCCGGTGACGCGAGTTGTCTGATGCAGATTGGTGGAAGGCTCTCGCGTAAAGGATCCAAGGTGAAAGTGATGCACCTGGCAGAGTTATTAGCCGCGGATTCACGCGGATAAACGCGGATCAGAATGAATCATTTATCGAGTGAGACATTTGGAGAGAACGCAAAGGCTGCGCTGGCTGATTCACACTTGCGCGGGGCGCTGAAGAATGCGACGTCGCTATTCGGTGAACGGCGCAAAGCGGCGGCTGCGAGTCTTCCGAACTGGGAGGATCTGCGCAGCGAGGCACGAGCAATCAAAGACGAGGTGCTTTCGCATCTCGATCTGTATCTCGAAGAGTTTGCCAGCAACGCGGGGTCTCGCGGCGCAATGATTCATTGGGCACGCGATGGTGCTGAAGCGAACGCTATCATCTGTGCTCTCACGATAGCCCGAAAGGCGCAGATCGTCGTCAAGAGCAAGAGCATGACAACCGAGGAGACGCATCTCAACGACGCGCTCGAAGCTGCGGGGATGCAGGTTGTCGAAACAGATCTTGGTGAGTACATCATTCAACTTGCGGAAGAGCCGCCTTCGCACATCATCGCGCCGGCCATTCACAAAACGCGCGGTCAGATCGCGGAACTCTTCAATGCCGAACTCGGAATGCCGCTCACCGACGACGTGGCCCGACTCACCAGCACAGCGCGTGCCACGCTGCGTGATCGTTTTGCAGCGGCCGACGTCGGCATTAGCGGCGTGAATTTTGCGATTGCCGAAACCGGAACAATCGTCGTCGTGGAGAATGAAGGCAACATTCGTCTGACCACGAGTCTGCCGCGCATTCACATTGCCGTGATGGGAATTGAGAAAGTCCTGCCGCGGTTTGCCGACCTCGACGTGTTTCTCAAACTCCTGCCGCGTTCGGGCACTGGTCAAAGATTAACGACTTATCAGTCGTACATTACTGGAACTAAGCGACAACCGACTGACGAAGGTCCGGACGAATTGCACATTGTTTTGCTCGACAACGGCCGTTCACGAATGTTGGCCCATCCGGTAACACGCCAATCACTTGCGTGTATTCGTTGCGGCGCGTGCTTGAACGCGTGTCCTGTTTACCAGCAGGTTGGTGGTCATGCTTACGGGTCGGTTTATCCTGGCCCGATCGGCGCAGTGATCACGCCGCAGTTGATGGGCATTGAGAAGTCTGCGCAACTTCCGTACGCGTCGAGTTTGTGTGGCGCGTGTCGCGAAGTTTGTCCGGTGAAGATTGATATACCGCGCCTCCTGTTGCACCTACGTGCGGAGATTGCACCGCGCAAGGGGAAGGTCAGCGAGCGGCTGGCATTCAAGATGTGGGCTCGGGTGATGATGAGCCCATCGCTTTATAAGGTGAGCTCGGTGTTGGGCCGGATACTGCAGCGACTTGTTCCGGTGGCAAAAGCGTGGACCAACGGTCGCGACCTGCGTCTAATCGAATCGAAGAGTTTTCACGAATTGTGGTCTGATGAATAACACGGCACGCGAAGCAATTCTCGGATCGATCCGTTCGCATCTCGCTGCGAGTGTGCCATATGACCAGCAGGAAATTAGCCGCGGATTTTCGCGGATGAACGCGGATCAGAATCCGTCTTCATCAGTGGAGATCTGTGGCCAATTTAAAGCGAGTCTTGAAGCGGTCGATGGACACTGCGTGATCGTTCAGGATGACGGCGGGATTGCCGAGGCATTAACCAGGATCATTCACGGTGGGCGTATCGCTATATCCGACAACCCGGAGATCTTACGACTACTTAATCTAACGGATCTCGAAATCGAAGAGCTCGGTATCGCTCCGAACGCTCACGACATTTTCCGTTTCGACGTCGGCGTCAGCACCGTGCAAGCAGCTATTGCCGAGACCGGCACCTTAGTTCTCGATAGCACACGTGAACGGCACCGACTGGTTTCTCTCGTGCCGCCGGTACACATTGCCATCGTTCGCGCCTCGCAGATCTATAGGACGCTGAGCGAAGTTTTAAGTCTTATTAGAAAAGACAAGGAAATCAGTCCGGCGGTTACATTCATCACTGGTCCATCGCGCACCGCCGACATCGAGCTGACGCTCGCGATCGGTGTACACGGACCGCAAGAGCTTTATGTCATCATCGACGAAGTGAACTAATGCACATCATCTCGTTTGCAACTGAAGACTCAAACTGGCGCTCGCCACGCATGGGAATTATTTTGCACGTGGGCGATCACGACACTGGCTACAGGCTCGACTGCGAAAAGCTGTTCGATAAAGCCGATCGTCCGACAGACCCACTCGCATGGTTTGACATGGATGGTCCATGGTTCAAAAAAGCGCGCGAGACGCACGACACGCTTGTGAGCGACGAAAGAGCGCTTGCCGATGCGCGAAAAAAGGACTGGCTCGTTCCAAGTAGAGACGCTTACTGGTTCGCGCCGGTCCCGCGTCCGGGAAAAGTCATCTGCATCGGACTCAATTACAGAGATCACGCAGCGGAAAGCAACATGCCGATTCCGGAAAAGCCGGTCATGTTTTCGAAGTTTTCCAATTGCGTGATTGCGCCAGGCGAGCCCGTGGTCGTACCGTCGACCAGCGAACAGGTCGATTACGAAGCGGAACTCGCGGTCGTGATCGGGCGACGCGCAAAACACGTCAGTGCTGATGGTGCTTACGATTACGTGCTGGGTTACACCGCTTTCAACGACGTGAGCGCGCGTGATTTTCAGTTTGCGGATGGTCAATGGCAGCGTGGAAAATCGTGCGACACGTTTGCACCCATGGGCCAGACGATCGTCACAACGGATGTGATCAAGGATCCGCACAAGCTCTCGATCAAACTCGTGTTGAACGGCCAAACGATGCAGGACTCAAACACGGATCAGCTTATCTTTGGTGTTCCAGCGTTGATTGAGTTCATCACACAATCGATCACGCTCGAGCCCGGCGACGTGATCGCGACGGGCACGCCTCCAGGTGTTGGCTTCGCCCGAAAGCCGCCGGTGTTTCTCAAACCGGGCGACCGGATGGAAGTGCTGATCGAGGGGATGGGCGGCTTGGGGAATCCTGTTGTTAGCGAATCGGATCAATAAGGAAACAACATGCGCAAACTTCTCTTGTTACTGGTGGCACTCACGCTTGTCGGAGCCTGCACAAAAACTGGTGGTCCAGCAGCGAACGGCAAGAAGAAACTCACGATCGCCGTGATCCCAAAAGGAACTACGCACGAGTTTTGGAAAAGCATTCACGCCGGTAGCAACAAGGCCGCGAGTGAACTCACGTCTCAGGGAACAGACGTCGAAGTGATCTGGAAAGGCCCTTTGCGTGAAGATGATCGCGAACAGCAGATTCAGGTTGTCGAAGGTTTTGCGGCGCAGGGTGTGAGTGGCATCGTGTTGGCGCCACTCGACAACCGCGCCCTTGTTCGTCCTGTCTCAGACGCTGGTCGCGCAGGTGTGCCGACTGTGATCATCGACTCAAGTTTGGAGTCGAACGACTTCGTCAGTTTCGTCGCCACTGACAACCGCAAGGGCGGTTCGCTGGCGGCCGATCGCATGGGCCAGCTTTTGAATGGCAAGGGCAAGGTGCTCGTCTTGAGGTATGCGGAAGGATCGGCGAGCACAACCGAGCGTGAAGCCGGCTTTGTCGATCAAATCAAAGCGAAGTTTCCTGAGATCGAACTTGTCTCTACCGATCAATACGCGGGCGCGACACGCGATACGGCGAAGCGTGCTTCAGAGAATTTGTTGAATCGTTTTGGCGACGTCGTGCAGGGCATTTTCACGCCGAATGAATCGTCGACTGCGGGAATGCTTTTGGCGCTGCAGGATATCGGCAAGGCCGGAAAGATTTCGTTTGTCGGTTTCGACTCCAGCCAGACGTTCATCGACGCCATCAATGCGAACCAGTTGCACGGCATCGTGGTGCAGAATCCATTCAATATGGGCTACCTCGGTGTGAAGACGATGGTCGATAGTCTGCAAGGGAAGCAGGTTGAGAAGAAGATTGACACGGGCGTGATGCTCGTGACGAAAGAAAATCTCGAATCACCGGAAGTGAAGACGCTGTTACATCCTCCACTCGATCAATATTTGAAATGAATTGTTAGACAGGATTGACAGGATTTTCATGATAATCCTGATTAATCTTGTAAATCCTGTCTACATTTACCTATGGTTGCAGACGTCAAACAGAATCGCGTCGTCTATAGCACTCGTCTTGTGCATCAATGGCTGAACCGTCTCGGGCCGGTGCTCGGGCTGCTGTTGGTCATCGGCATCTTCTCACTCCTGGTTGATACGCCAGCACGTCTTCTTTCACCAAACAATCTTCGCATCGTTCTTTCGCAAACCGTGATCGTCGCGATCGGTGCAATCGGAATGACGATGATCATAATCAGCGGCGGGATCGATCTCGCCGTTGGATCCACGATCGCATTGACCGGTGTCATCACCGCACTCGCCATCAACGCCGGCTTTCCGCCTTCGGTTGCTTTGCTCAGTGGAATCTTCATGGGCGGGCTCGTCGGCGTGGTGAACGGCGTCGTGATCACACGTTTGAAAGTCGTGCCGTTTATCGCCACCCTCGGAATGCTCGGTGTCGCGCGCGGCGTCGCGAAGTGGATGGCCAATCAGCAGACAGTGAACATGCCCGGCACCTGGTTGAATGAATTGCTGGTGATGTTTCCGACTCCCGCGTGGTTACTCGTTGCGCCGGGTGTTTGGATTGCGGTAGTGCTCGCTGTTTGCGCCGCGATCGTTTTGCGTAACACGGTTTTTGGGCGACGTATTTTCGCGCTTGGATCGAATGAAGCCGCGGCGCGTGCGTGTGGCATTGCGACTGACAGTCTGAAGATTTGGATCTACGGGTTAGCTGGGTTGTTGTTCGGACTTGCCGGCGTGATGCAGATGTCGCGTTTGCGACAAGGCGATCCGACTGTTGCCGCCGGATCGGAGTTGGACATCATTGCGGCGGTGGTAATTGGTGGCGGCAGTCTGAATGGTGGCGAGGGCAGCATTCTCGGATCGATGATCGGCGCGTTGATAATGGCGTTTCTTCGGAATGGATGTCAGCAGGTTGGTTGGCCCAACTACATTCAGGAAATCATTATCGGGGCGATTATCGTTGTTGCTGTTGCG
>Ga0207709_10002249_pt1 | contig 12282 bp, 12 predicted proteins | sample KBSM34metaG_FD_184397 | JGI IMG/M metagenome (GOLD analysis project Ga0207709, IMG submission 184397) | Miscanthus rhizosphere microbial communities from Kellogg Biological Station, Michigan, USA - KBS M3-4 metaG (SPAdes) (version 2) | ecosystem: Host-associated > Plants > Roots > Rhizosphere >...
CCATGCCCGGGGGTATTTTTGGGGTACAGCGTCTTGCCTGCATGGAGAACGTACCCTTATGCCACGCCTAGCCGTTCCTCTCAGCGACCTCAAATGCCGTACGGCGAAACCTCGCGAACGTGCCTACAAGCTATTCGACGGTGGCGGCATGTACCTCTTCGTGAAACCTAACGGCGTGAAAACGTGGCGATTGCGCTACTTCAAGCCCAGCGGCAAGGAAGGCACGCTGATCATCGGCAACTACCCCATCATCTCGCTGGCCGTCGCGAGGACCAAGCGCGATGAAGCCAAGGCCCTGTTGATCGACAACCTCGACCCGATGGAAGAGAAGAAGAAAGCGAAGCTAGCTGCTCAACGAGCGTCCCTGCTTTTTGAAACTGTCGCCCTGGAGTGGCACGCCGAAATGTCCCGGCGCTGGACGGAGGGACACGCCAAGACCGTCATGAGTCGGTTGCGCACCCATGTCTTCCCCCTGATCGGCCAACGCCCCATTGCTGAACTCGATACTCATGACCTGCTCGAGGTCACTCTGCGTATCAAAGATCGCGGCACCATGGACGTCGCCCTGCGCGTGCAGAACTATCTCTCCACGATTATGCGGGGCGCGAAACGGGCGCGGCGGATCAGCCAGAATCCGGCGCTCGATCTGGCAGGGTCGATTCATGCCCCGCGCACCGTGCACCGCCCTGCCCTCTCACTCAACCGCCTCCCCGAACTACTCAGCCGGATCGACAACTACAACGGCCGTGAGCTAACCAAGCTGGCTGTAGTGCTGACGCTGCACGTGTTCGTGCGCTCCAGCGAACTGCGCTTTGCGCGCTGGGATGAGTTCGACCTGCAAAGAGCGATGTGGGAAATCCCGGACACCCGTAAGCCAATCGACGGCGTGCGCAATTCCACTCGTGGCACCAAGATGAGCGGAGACATACAGATGGTGCCGCTCTCTCCCCAGGTCATCGCGATCCTTGAACGGCTGCGCGGCTTGAGTCGCTTCTCCGAGCTGGTGTTGCCCGGTGATCACAAGTACTGGAAGCCAATGTCAGAGAACACGGTTAACCAGGTGCTGCGCAACGTTGGCTACGACACATCCAAGGAGGTATGCGGGCATGGATTCAGGACCATGGCCTGTAGCGCCTTACTGGAGTCAGGTCTGTGGACAGACGCGGCTATTGAGCGACAGATGAGCCACAAGGAACGCAATCGCGTGCGCGCCGCCTATATCCACAAGGCCGAATTTTTGGAGCAGCGCAGGTTGATCATGGCGTGGTGGAGCAATTACATCGATGCCAACAGATCGGGGCATGTCACTCCACATGAGTTTGCCCATCCATCTGGGGACAACATCCCCCCCTTGCCAAGTGGGCGTGGCGCATTCAATCGTCGGTGAGTCCTCGAGAACACCATTGGCCGCTCTTTATTCGGGTCCATCCAAACAGGGCTGCAAAGCCGCCCTGTTTGGATGGACCTCGCTTTGCAAAGCTAACAGCCGACACTAATCCTTTGGATACCACTGATTTCCACCGGTGGATAATTTCATGCACAAGCCCAGATGCCCCGTGGATTCTGGCGTTGACCAAATTTATCCACAGGCGTAGAACTGAGGGTGCAAACGCTGTCTTGGACAGCACCAAGGTGACCAGAACCTTGAAGGTTACGCCGCTCTCGCGGTGGTTCTCCCCCCAAATGGCGATTCGCATCCGGCAGCTCGCCCGGTCACCTCCCCGGTGATGGATGCCTACTTCAGATCATGGCCCTCGTGCGCCAGACAACACTTCTTACATCGCTGCCCTGCAGCAACCTATCCTCTGGGCCGAATCTTGCGCCAACCTGCGCCCGTCTCTTTCTCCTGGAAAGAGACGGGCGCTCCTGACACTGCTGCAGCCCTCATCGCATTTGGCTTTGCGGCAACTTCACTCGTGACAATCGGCGTGACAAACGTCGATGTCATCAGCAACAGCGCTGTAGATGATGGTGCCGCAGACCAAGGAATGGGCTGCACCTGACTGACAGTCAGGCATGCCCCGGTCATCACCTCGTTGCCTCCACCCGACTCAGGATCTCGCGGCGCTGGTTTCGTCAGCCAACGTAGCCTCCACCCGCCCACCGGTAACGGTGCTCAGGGGGCCGGATCATGAGATTCCCAAGCTCTTGGAAGTAAGGAGCCGTCAGTCCCGCGTGAGTGGACATCCCCACAGGCCGCAGGGGCCTTGATCCCTGATAACACTCAACATTCTTGGCGGGATGACGTGGGGGCGGGGCATGAGGAATAGCTGAGAGGTGGTGGTTATGGCACGGGTAGGAAAACGCAGTGGGAAAAATTTTGGATACGGCAGGCAATTGAGCTACGCGGGGCGGCAAGCGCTGCAAGACATGCACGGCAATGGGCATTACGGCACGGTCAAGGCACATGGCGATCGGTGGCAGCCATTCGTTGAATGGAACCGGTCAGAAGGCGGGCCTGGGGTGAATGAGGCTCGGCATATTAGTGGTCAGATTGCGGCTGACTACGTGGCGTACCTACGCGGGCAGCTTAAGCGCGGAGAGATATCCGCCAGCACTGCGTTGAATCGCATATCCAGTTTTAACCAGACAATGGCTGCGCTTCGCGGTGATCAGCATGTGAAGGTGTCCAGTCCGAGCAAGGCGTTAGGGATGCAGCGCTGCAACGTTCGCAAAACAGCACCTCACGGGCAAGACCGTGGGCAGGTGAGGCAGAATGTCGATGCCTTAAGTAGAGACGGGCAGTTGCGTGTAGCCGCGATTGTTCAACTGGCGCGGTCTACGGGCATGAGATTTCGTGAGGCGGTCTTGGCGGATTTGCCAAGGTTGTGTCGTGAGGCGGATCGCCTTGGGAAGATCAACATACAGGATGGGACCAAGGGCGGCCGGGCTGGAGCTTCGGCGCCTCGTTGGATTGCAGTGGATGAGCAAATTCGAGACGCCTTGGCGTTCGCGGTCCAGGTATCGCCGAAAGGCAGCCGCAATATGGTCGTGCCAAGTGAGAGTTATAAGGAGTTTGTACAGCGGCTCGTCGGGCCAGCTAGGGACGTTCTGCATACCCACAGTCTCAAGGGGTTTCATGAGCTGAGGGCTGCGTTTGCGTGTGAGCGTTACGAGCAAATCACTCAGCATCGGGCGCCAGTTAACGGTGGGCAGTGCTACTCCATAGATCGGCGCCTTGACCGTGAAGCTCGCATGCAGATCAGTCGAGAGCTAGGGCATGGGCGTATTGACGTGGTCGCTTCCTATATAGGAGGGCGAGTATGACAAAGGCGTTTGATATGGAGGTGTTCCTAGCTGGCGTGTTGACTGGGTCGCATGCGACTCGGCAGCGGCATTTGCGGCAGGCGAAGGTTATTCAAGCCGCCATAGCTGAGAGGTGGCACCTGGAAAATCCTTGGGCGTGGCAGCGGAAGCATTTGGAGTGGTTTCTCGCGTATCACTTGGAGCAACGAAGCGAAAACACGCGATATTACTACCTGCTCACTGTCAGATTGATCACTCAACGCCTAGGGGCTTCATGGGTTTTCAGACCTTAGGCTCTGTCTGAAAAAAGCCGTCGCATACACCGCATGAAGCAAGCCAGCGAGACCATTGCGGCATAACTTTTTGCGAGCTTGTCGAAGCGCGTGACGATTCGGCGGTTCTCTTTTAACCAGCCGAACATGCGTTCGATGATGTTGCGCTGTCGATATTTGGGGCGAACAAACAGTCTCGGCAAGCCGGGTTTGGGCTTGCGTTTCATTGAGCGCAGCGGAATGACCGGCTGCATCCGAAATCGATCGCAGTAACGGCTCAAGGCCTCGGCGTCGTAGCCTTTGTCTGCCAGCAACCATTTGCATCGTTTGCGTGGACGACCACGCTGGTTTGTCGGGATGCTGACATCAGCAAGCAAGGGTTGGGCATAGCTGATGCCGCTGGCTTGGCCGCCAGAGAGAAGGAAGCGCAACGGTATCCCGTTGGCGTCGCAGAGCATATGGATTTTGGTTGTCAGGCCGCCGCGGCGGCGGCCTAGAGCGTAATCGGCAGGCTCGTCAGGCCCCCTTTTTTCCGCGCTCCAGATGAAGCACGGGTTGCTCGAACAGCGGTGGAATCGATCATCCAAGTGTGTGGATCGATCAAGCCTTTGTCATTGAGCCTGAGGTGCAATCGTCTGAGCATCTGATCGAATGTTCCGCGGTTTCGCCAGAGTCGAAAGCGGTGATAGACCGTCGCCCACGACCCGAAGCGCTCGGGCATATCTCGCCAGGGTGCTCCTGAGCAGAGTACCCAGAGCACACCATCGAGCATCAAGCGATCACTGCTGCGGGGCCTGCCCCTGACGTGGGCCGCCGTAAAGAGGTCGGCGACCACTGCCCACGCTTCATCCGAGAGTTCATAACGCTTTGCCATCACAGAATTCCTTTCCGTAGATGGCCGGCGACTGTACAGAACCCAGGCTGTTCCGAGGCCACATTTCGGTTTCTTGGGATTTCAGACAGAGCCCAGGAACCGCCCGATTTGCTGCAAAAAATCTGCAGATAGCTCCCCGTCACTGCTATAGTTCAGACGTCTTTTTATCATTTACTGCGGATTTTCTGCATGTTGATCGAATTCTCAGTCTCAAATTATCGCTCAATCCGGGAAAAGCGCACCTTGTCAATGGTCGCTTACCCTCGCCTCGGCAAGCGCACCAATTTGCTCAAACCAGAGCTCGAAGGTGAAAACTTCCCTTCTCTCCTGAAGGTCGCAGCAATATACGGGCCTAACGCGTCTGGGAAATCCTCACTCATCCAAGCTTTAGGATTTGCAGGATCAATGATGAGGCGCAAAGCTGACCCAGAGTCATACATACCTGTCCATCCATTTCGATTCGACAAGGAACTTGCCAGCCAACCCAGTAAATTTGAATACAATTTTATTTCGAGGGGTATGCGCTATGAGTATGTTGTCGAAGCAACAAAGGAGCGTATACACCGCGAAACGCTTACGTCTTATCCAAAAGGTAAAGATGTACTGATTTACTCTAGGCACTTCGTAGATGGCGAGGGCGAAAAATACGATTTTGGAAGCCTCGAGGGTGGGGAAATCGTACATAAAGCATGGCGTCGGCTAACAAGTCCTAGAGTACTATTTTTACCACAAGCGATAGCAAATAGTAGTGACGAACTGCAGCAGCTTGTTCCAGTTTCTGATTGGTTCAGATCATCAACCCTCTGTATAGACCAAGACTCAATGACCCCCTGGTCTATAGTTGCACGCTCTTACCTACACCAACACCCGGAAGAAAGCAGGAAACTAAGTAAGTTTCTGAACAAATTAGATGTTCCGATTACGGAAATTAGATTCGACATCGTTAACGCAGAGAAACTCACCCCAAGTAGCTGGGCTGATGACTCCATACTAAATTCCGTTGAAAAAGATTTCAAAACCAAGCTTACGCACACCACAGACTTGGGCAGTGCTGAGTTTGATTTTGAAGATGAGTCGGGTGGAACGAAAAACCTTATCGGCTTTTGGCTACCATGGCTCCATTTCGGCGCAGGCGATGGTGGGTTTGTCGCCGTAGATGAACTAGATAGCAGCCTACACCCTAAAATTGTTGAGAAGGTAGTTCGCGAGCACCTGTTGGGTAAAAGTCAAAAGCAGCTGATATTCACTACTCATGACACGCATTTGATGAAGACGAAGGTCTTAAGGCGTGATCAGTTTTGGATAGCCGAACGTGATAGATATGGAGCAACCAACCTTTTCTCCATCCATGACTTCGACGGCCGAGATAGCGAAGACGTTGAGGGCCGTTATTATGCGGGGCGTTATCGAGGCCTGCCACTGTTAAAGAGCGACGACTGATGGCCAGATCAGCTTCTTCATTTAGTAGAAAACCACCGAAATTTAAACCCCAGCCAACAACATTGATAGTCTGTGAGGATAAGGTTTCCGGGAAGCGTTACATAGAGGACGTTTCTCGGTATTTTCGCTCGCATACCAAAGTTGAAGTCGTGCATCCTGACCTTACCCACCCGCTCGGTATAGTTGAATACGCCATATCGAAAGCCTCTCGCTTCTCAAAGATCTACTGCGTCATTGATCGCGATTCTCATGCTTCATTTGACAGTGCCCTAAGGTTGGCGTCTGGGAATGATAAGATAACAGTTATCGCTTCATATCCATGTTTTGAAATATGGCTCCGGGCTCACTTTGGATATACGCGGCAACCTTATGAGCGATCTGGCGGAAAGTCTCCGGGCGAGAATGTTGTGCGAGACCTGAAAAGTAGACCTTTACTCGCCGACTACGAAAAAAAATCCACAGGAGTATTTGAAGCGCTCCTAGGTCAGCCGTTCAACACGGCAAGAGACGTATCTCCCAGAATGCTTCAAGATGCAATGGTCACTAATGCGATGAACCCGTGTACGGAAGTTCACCTTCTGATAGATGACCTTGAAGACTTGGGGACTCCTCAACTCCTTTGAAGACAGCACGCGATTGCGGCTTTTTCAAATCCGTGGACTGATCAGGCAGAGCGTCTAGTGCTCTGCCGTCGTCATACCCACCGTCAATGGCGTGCCTCCCCTAGCTAATTCGATTCCACCAAACGCCATAACCAGCTGATTTATTTATAGCGACCCTTTGAGGTACGCCCAAAAATCCACCGAATTCCAGCCCCGCGAATCCCCTGCCCTCACAGCAAGAAACCGTCTGTCTGGTGCCGGCACCATACGCAGTATCAAAAAAGGCTCACCGAAAGGTGGGCCTTTTTTGTTTGTGTGTCCGCTGCGACACCCCATAACCCCTCAGGGCAGCCCAATTGGCCCGCCACGGGATTGCCACCTTGCAGCGATCTGGATACGCACCAGCTTCAGTAAGCTGAGCTACCCCCATATCCAAAGGCCAGCCATACCCTTGAAAACTGCACGCCCCGTGTAGGAGCTGGCTTGCCTGCGATGGGCTGCACAGCAGCCCCAAGTGCCTCCGCCAAAACGCCGTTCTCACCGCCAACCAGAGATTTCCCCAGAGCCCCAAAGGTCGCCCCCGCATAGAACCCGTACCCAGCGTAGTAATGCCTATCAAACAGATTGCTGGCATTCCAGAACGGCTACCCAGACCAGCTGACGTCGGTAACCCCCTCGCCCACGCCATTAGAGGTCTCGCCAATGGGACTCGCTACCGGAGAAATATGCTCTGCGCGATAGCCCTGCATGACTAATGTCCAGCGGCTCCCAACATCACTCCGAAAGTAATGGCCGACATTCCTACTCTGCGCATAATCGCGGTCATCACCAAACGCGCTGTCCTCCAGCAACCTAGCCGCTTTACCCAAAACTGCGCCAACTGTTCCAGCTCTTTCTCCTGAATAGAAACGGGCACTCCTACCAATGCTGTAACCCTGATCGCACAACGCTTTGCTGCAATCCCCACTACCGGCGTGACAAACGCCGAGGTCACAAGCAACAGCCATGTAGATGATGGTGCCGCAGACCAGGGGATGGACTGCACCTGACTGACAGTCAGGCATGCCCCGGTCATCGCATTGCTGCTTGCACGTGGCTCAGGATCTCGCGGCACTGGTCTCGTCAGCCAATGCAGCCTCCCCCCGCCCACCGGCAACGGTGCTCAGGAGGCCAGATCATGAGATGCCCTTGCTCCCGGATGTAAGGAGCCGCCAGTCCCGCGTAGAGGACATTCCCGACAGGTCGCAGGGGCCTTGATCCCTGATAACACTCAGCATTCTTGGCGGAATGACGTGGGGAATAGGTTTGGGACTTCGGCAAAACAGACCGGCCTGGATGACGTACGGGGCGGGCGCTGTGAGCCTTTTGAAATATTCAACATTCACTTACTATAAGAGTACCTTGAGCTATTTCTTTGGAGACCTGGTTTGCTATTAACTGACGCTGAGATCCGAACAGCCGTACTCTCCGGAGAAATAGATTTCGGCCGTCTTTTCGATCACCGGCAGATCCAATCCGCTTCTATCGATCTGACTGCCGGAAAAATATATATCCCGGACAAAATAAAAGAAATAAACAAAGTCCAGAACTTCTCCGACCTAGCGATACACCAGTGCAGTATAGGAGCAGGGGAAGCGATAATTATCGAACTATCTGAGAACATACAGTTAAGCAAAGACATCGGAGGCATTCTCCTACCTCCAAACTCTTTGACAAAGAATGGCATCATCATGACCAACCCAGGTCATATCGATCCAGGTTATAGCGGAAAACTCACGGTTTGTCTCATTAACATGGGTAAAGACGCAGCTCCAATGGAGCCAAGCTCTGTCGTAGCAACTCTGCTCCTGTTCAGGCTAAATGCTCCTTCCTCTGGCTATCAAAAAGGGCCAGGCACCGGTGCAAACCTAACGCAGCTATCTAAACTTTCAAAAGATTTCGCAAACATTTCAGAAAGGTCGTACGACGATATCAAGCGAGTGATATGGAGACATTTCATCGCTGCGCTGGGACTCTTGTCGTTAGCTTTCGCAATTCTAGCGATCGTTGTACCGAGTTCACTTCCATTTGCAACAGGCCTTCTAGAAAATAGACACAGCGAATCAAAAAATGGCGAAGCCATCAAAAAGTTGGAAGAACAGATAAAAACTCTGCAAAGCCAGCTAGAAAAAAAGCCGTCCTTAATTAATGCACCTGCACCTGCACCTGCACCTGCACCTGCACCTGCACCTGCACCTGACCATAAGGAGACAGAATGAAAGTCTCAAGTCCTATTGTGAGATGCGTTGCAAAAAGCTCTATTGACTTTGACGCGATTCAAGAATTCTTAGATTCTGAAAAAATGGTGTGGCAAAGAACGACTGACTCTAAAAGCAGCGATGACTTAGTCGAATTCTCAGGGCGAATTTGCTATATGTCTTTTGGTCAACGTCAATCGCCTAGAAGCAATCAGGAATACATACTCAACCTCATTGATAGCGGGCATGGCAGTGTGCTCGAGCATGCAAGTTGGACTTTCATCGTATCAGGTGTATCACGGGGTTTTACCCATCAACTTGTGCGACATCGCGCTGGCTTTTCGTATAGTCAGCTTTCACAGCAGTATTACGACGAGTCTGACGCGGACTTTGTTGCGCCTCCATCACTAAAAAAAGATTCTCCTTTATATAAAAAATGGCTTGATGCAATGCATTCATCAGTCGAGCTATATAGAGAACTCATCGCGAGCGCAAAGAAATTATCTATAAGCAACAGCTTTTCCAACAAAGAAAAGTTACGAGAACTCAGAACAACTGCAAGATCAATTCTCCCAAACGCCATTGAAACAAAGTTAGTATTTACGGCAAACGCCAGAGCACTGAGGAACTTCCTAATTACGAGAGGGGCAATCGAGGGTGACTGGGAGATGCGGGATGTGTCAACTCAAATCCTAAAAATTGTCAAGCAAGACGCACCTTCGCTTTTCCAAGACTTTGAAACAATAAAATTAAGCGACGGAAGCAGTTCTGTAATAAAAAAGACCATATAGCCACGCCAGAACAAACCTTAGGCGACTTAATGCACTTTAAGTCGCTAGACCTCGACACATCATATCAAACTATAAGCTTTATCGGGATCCAGAAAATGGGGGCTGACTTATCTTCCGAAACATAAATCAGTCCACTTTTTTGATCAAAAATCTAAACAAAACCGAAAACCGCCCCCTGCAACTACAAACGGCAGTAGTTAATTCCGCATCTTCATGTCTGCTCTATAAAAATTATCCCTCGGGAAAACAGAAACGTACTCAGACTCTTCGGTCTCGTAGCGCACCCAAATATTATCCACGCTTTTATAAATGAGACATCCCGTCTGGCTGTCCTTGTCGTTTACATGAACGACCACAAAATTGCACCCATTAGTGACAGCAACCTCGCCACCACTTTTCATTGCCGAATTGAAAAGATAGTTAGAAAACCACACTATCCCAACCAGCAAAAAAATCCCTTTCAACTGCGAACAGGCGAGCAACAAATTTTCAGCCCTTGCAGATGCAATCTTCTTCAAATACAGCGTACCCAATAACGCCGACAGCACACTAGCGACAACAAAAAATAAAAGCGGATACGCAACAGGGCTTACAACCTTGATTATTTCTCTACCTCCCTCAAAGAAAATTTGATCCACAGCAACATCAACGAACGCGGGGTCTACCCTCACGCTTCGAAAGTAACCATTAAAATAGCCTCTTCCTGAAGCATATGTAATAGCCGTCAGTAAGAATGCACCACCTACGAATTCTAAAATTCCGTTTCTCACTGCCACCCCCTATTCCAAGTCAAGGCGGAACTGCTCGCCCGTTCCGCTGGAATGTTGTCTGGGCCCCATGGTTTTTTCTGAACCACTTTCAATATCTATTTGTGGCGAGAAGGAAATAGACGGCAATGCGCTATCGGCGTTAGCTAATTTTAGATCAAGGCTAGAGGTCAAACTTGTAACCCCTTTCTTGCTCATAATCTGCTTATATTCCTCAAGCATTTTATCTGTTTTATCCCTATCAGCAGGCTTTGCAGTTCGCTCCTGGGACATATCATCTTGTTTAAGAGTTGATACTATCTCTTCAGAGAGACTAGTCAGCGCATCAGACCCACCTTGACACCCAGTCAAGCCGAAGGCTAGTAAAGAAGCTAAGACCCGAGCATAGACCTCTGGTTTCACTCCATTCAACACCTGAACTGCGTGATGAAAGTAACCAGGCGACATAACTTCAGCCTGCGAGGTCAATCTTTCTTGGAAGTCGGTCCCATGCAAGCTGTCCTCTAGCAATCTCGCCAAGTCAAAACCCGGCATAGTTGGTTTTAGCAGAGCATCTGTCGTCAATTGCGTGCAAACTACGAAATCAAGCAACTTGCACATACTTCGAGTGCCAATGGGGCCAATTTTTGCAACGCGATTAGAGAAATAAACCACATTCGAACGAACAAAAATAGGATAAATCAAACAATATATTTTATCCCAATACTCGTCCAAGCTGGAAACCGTATTCCTAGCTAAAAGAGGCTTCTTTAATCCGGCACTAAGAAGCTCCCGTGCAATTGGCTTACCCCAAGCAACATTCCTGCGTAGCTTAGACTCTAAATACTCAACCTTCGGCTCTTTTGAGCCTCGGTATATTTTATTAACCAACACAGTCTCATCAATGTAAGACTCTGACGTGAATTGTCCGATAGCTATATGGGTCTTACATAAAGTAACGACCAGATCACCCACGCACATTTCTTGCGCAAATTTATTCACCTGCGCTTCGCGGTTGGCTAGAGACATTTTGCTTTCGAAATACTCTTCCTCGGCCAACTCAACATCTTGCTCTAGCTCAGTGCTGGTGTCATCGAGTTTTTTCAGTACTGCTAAAGGTGAATCAAAGAAGCTATCAGATTCAGCTTCCAGATACCTGCGCAAAATCTCTCTAGAAGGAATTTCGTCAAGCGCGTGTTTTTTGATTAGCTTGTCGATATGAGCGATTGCAACAACGCCGTGCTTCAGGAAATTCTGAAAATGCTTTCCGCCGGAAGCCCTAACCAACCATATCCGCTGTCCCTCAGGGTATACAAAGACTTTCGGAAGCACCTTCAATTCCCTCTGCAATATCAGAATGATGGCTCAGTATAATTTTCACGCCATCCGAAATGCAACAAAAAACACTCATGGTGTTTAAGCGCTCTTATAGCGCAAACTTAATGCTGCAGGGAACACTTATACGCCGAGTACAAAAACATCTACTACTAGATACTCAACCGCCCTTTGTTCGGTCCAACCCGGAGTATCACTCACCAGTTAAAAAACGGAAATAATCGCGACGGATAGCTTTAGAGATAGAATCAAAAAATAACATCACAGAATAATATTTATTTTCAGTTAGTTACGAGCTTTTTCGACTCCTGGTGCCGCACCGTACGCAGTATCAAAAAAGGCTCACCGAAAAGTGGGCCTTTTTTGCTTGTGCCGTCACGTAGACGGTAATTTGAAAGCCACACCGCAAGCCCCACCCCACCCCACCTTGATCTCAATCAAAACCCAAACCACCAAACCGCATAGCGTGAAATCAGCCCCCACCTACGAGGACTGAACACCATGCCCAAAAAATTCCCCACCCACCCCAGCCACCCCGAGCGCATCTGCTGGGGCTGCGACCTCTACTGCCCAGCCAAGGCACTGGCCTGTGGCAATGGGTCAGATCGGACCATGCATCCGGTGGAGTTGTTCGGCGAGGACTGGGACAGGTTTGAGGACCGGTTGGATAAGCCGATTGATGAGGTGCCGGGAGTGCAATGCAGTTGATTGTGGGTGGGAAAGGGGCCGCTTTGCGGCC
>Ga0207709_10002253_pt1 | contig 12260 bp, 10 predicted proteins | sample KBSM34metaG_FD_184397 | JGI IMG/M metagenome (GOLD analysis project Ga0207709, IMG submission 184397) | Miscanthus rhizosphere microbial communities from Kellogg Biological Station, Michigan, USA - KBS M3-4 metaG (SPAdes) (version 2) | ecosystem: Host-associated > Plants > Roots > Rhizosphere >...
GCGCCTCCTCGAGGTCGATCTTGGCGTGCGCCTCCTCGACCAGCGAGAGGATGTCGCCCATGCCGAGGATGCGCGCCGCCATGCGCTCGGGGTGGAACGGCTCCAGGCCTTCCAGCTTCTCCGCGACCCCGGCGAACTTGATCGGCTTGCCGGTGACGTGGCGTACCGAGAGCGCGGCGCCGCCGCGGGCATCGCCATCCAGCTTGGTGAGGATCACGCCGGTGAGCGGCAGGCGCTCGTTGAACGCGTGCGCCACGTTGACCGCGTCCTGGCCCTGCATCGCGTCGACGATGAACAGAGTCTCGACCGGCTTGAGCTCGGCATGCAGCGCGGCGATCTCGCGCATCATCTCCTCGTCGATCGCGAGGCGGCCCGCGGTGTCGACGATGAGCACGTCCATGTAATGGGTGCGTGCGTAGTCGAGGGCCGCTTTTGCGATTTCGATGGGTTTTTGATTGGTCGCAGACGGGATGAACTGGGCGCCCGCCTGGCCGGCCACCGTCTTCAGCTGCTCGATCGCCGCCGGTCGGTAGACGTCGGCGGAAACAAGCGCGACCTTCTTCTTGTCGTTGACCAGAATGCGGGCGAGCTTGCCGGTCGTGGTGGTCTTGCCCGAGCCCTGCAGGCCGGCCATCAGGATGACCGCGGGCGGCTGCGTGGCGAGGTTCAGGCCGACGTTCGCCTCGCCCATCAGCCGGGTGAGTTCGCGGTGGACGACGCCGACCAGCGCCTGGCCCGGCGTCAGGCTGCCGACGACTTCCGCGCCGAGTGCTGCGGCGCGCACCGATTCGATGAAGTGCTTCACCACCGGCAGCGCGACGTCGGCCTCGAGCAGCGCCACGCGCACTTCTCGCAGCGCTTCCTGGATGTTCGCCTCGGTGAGGCGCGCTTCGCCGCGCACCGTCTTGACGATTTTCGCCAGACGCGCGGTCAGGGTATCAAGCACGGGACTCCTGCATCGCGGTGTTAAACTGAAGAAGTGCCCGACATTGTAATTCACGGCATCGCCTCGGCCATGTACGTGGGGCTGGCGTGGCACTTCTGGAACTCGCGCTGGCGGATGCGCACTGCGGGCGCCTTGCGCGCCTGGGAGCGCGCGGCGATCCTCGTGCCGCTCGCGCTGCACGGCTGGCTGCTCTATGACGGCGTGTTCGCGCGCGAGCTGCGCTTCGGCTTCGCGCAGGCGTTGTCGGTGATGATGTTCCTCGGCGTGGCGGTCTACTGGGTCGAGAGCCTGTTCTACAGCCTCGAGGGAATGCTGCCCCTCGCGCTGCCGCTCGCCGCCATCGCGGCGCCGCTGCCGGTGCTCTTCCCCGGCCTCGCCTCGACCGGCGCCTACGCCGGCGCCGCCGAGTTCAAGCTGCATCTCGCGCTCGCCATGATCGCCTACGGCCTGTTCGTCATCGCGCTGCTGCATGCGACGCTGATGTCCTTCGCCGAGCGCCAGCTGCACCTGAAGGGAACCGTGGCGTTCCCGAATCTGCCGCCGCTGCTCACTCTCGAAACGCTGCTGTTCCGCATGATCGGCGCCGCATTCGTCTTCCTCACGCTGACACTGATCACCGGCATCGCCTTCTCCGAGACGCTGTTCGGGCGCGCGCTGCGCGCCGACCACAAGACCGTGTTCGCGGTGCTGTCGTGGCTGATCTTCGCCTGGCTGCTCGCGGGGCGCTGGCGCTACGGCTGGCGCGGACGTACCGCGTTGCGCTGGACGCTGTCCGGCTTCGTGATGCTGCTGCTCGCCTACGTCGGCAGCCGTTTCGTGCTCGAAGTGCTGCTGCACCGGGCCTGACGGTGGAGATTCCTCTCAGCTGGATGATCGGCGTGCTCGGCGTCCTGCTCGTGCTTTCGGCGTTCTTCTCCATCGCCGAGACCGCGATGATGGCGTTCAACCGCTACAAGCTGAAGCACCTCGTGGCGCAGGGCAAGACTGCGGCCGTGATGGTGGACGAGCTGCTCAAGCGCACCGACCGGCTGCTCGGCGGCATCCTCATCGGCAACACGCTGGTGATCGCCGCTGCGAGCACCATCTCCAGCCTGGTCGCGGTGCGCCTGCTCGGCGACGACAAGCTCGCCTACGCCATCGGCACGCTCGCGATCTCGTTCCTGATCATCGTGTTCGCCGAGGTCACGCCCAAGGTCATCGGCGCGACTTACCCGGAGCGCACTGCGCTGCTCCTGGTCTACGTGCTCAAGCCGACCATGTGGCTGCTCAGCCCTGCGGCGTGGTTCACCAACCTGTTCGCCAAGCCGCTGCTGGCGCTGCTCGGCATCCGCCCGGGAAAGGATCCCGAGGAGCTGAAGCTGTCGCCGGAGGAGATCCGTACCCTGGTGCTCGAGTCGTCGAGCTTCATGCCACGCAAGCACCTGTCGATCCTGCTCAATCTGTTCGACGTCGGCGCGGTGACGGTTCAGGACATCATGGTGCCGCGCGCGCGCATCGAGTCGATCAAGCTCGACGACAGCATGGAAACCATCGTCCATCATCTCGTCACCAGCTACCACCAGCGCCTGCCGGTGTTCGGCAGCGCGCTCGGCGAAGTGGTCGGCGTGCTGCAGTTGAAGAAAGTGCTCGCCGCGCTCCCGACCGGCTCGCTCGACAAGGAAGCGCTGCAGGCGCTGGTGTCGGAGCCCTATTTCGTGCCGGCGAGCACGCCGGTGCTGTCGCAGATGCAGTACTTCCAGGAGAACCGCGAGCGCATGGCGCTGGTGGTCGACGAGTACGGCGAGCTGATGGGGCTGGTGACGCTCGAGGACATCCTCGAGGAGATCATCGGCAAGTTCACCACGTCCCTGCCCTCGGCGGTGCCCGCGCTCGCCTGGGACAAGTCCGGCACCGCCACCGCGGAGGGGACGATGCCGGTGCGCGAGGTCAACCGCGCGCTCGCACTGTCGCTTCCGACCGACGGTCCGAAGACGCTCAACGGCCTGATCCTGGAAACCCTGCAGGACATTCCCGAAGCCGACGTCTCGATCAAGATCGGCAACGTGCCGATGGAAATCCTTCATGCACAGGGGCGGACGATCAAAACCGTAAGAATTTTCAAGCCGATCGAGATTGTAGAAAATACCGAGGCCTCAGAGGCTTAGGACGGGAACTTCAGCCTTTACAACGCCCTCCTTAAAGGGCATCATCCCGCGATTGGAGGACCGTCGTCCTCGGGGGCAGTAAAGCAGTCAAGGGAGCGAGCATGGCAACGGCAGTAGCGGCCGCAAAAGGGCCGAAAGAACTCACGTTCACCTGGGAAGGCAAGGACAAGGGCGGCAAGGTCGTGCGCGGCGAGTTGCGCGCGGTCAGCGAGGCCGCGGTCAACGCCACCCTGCGCCGCCAAGGCATCCTGGTGCAGAAGGTAAAGCCGCTCAAGCGCAAGGGCGGCGGCAAGGTCGGCTCGAAGGACATCGCGCTCTTCACGCGCCAACTCGCGACGATGATGAAGGCCGGTGTGCCGCTGCTGCAATCGTTCGAGATCGTGAGCAAGGGCGCCTCCAACCCGGCGGTGGCGAAGCTGCTCACCGACATCAAGACCGACGTCGAGACCGGCTCCGCGCTCGCCTCGGCGTTCCGCAAGTTCCCGCTGTACTTCGACAACCTGTACTGCAACCTGGTGCAGGCCGGCGAGGCGGCCGGTATTCTCGAGACGCTGCTCGACCGTCTCGCCACCTACCAGGAAAAAACGCTCGCCATCAAGTCCAAGATCAAGAGCGCGCTGTTCTACCCGATCGCGATCATCGCGGTCGCATTCATCATCACCGCGGTGATCATGATTTTCGTGATCCCGGCGTTCAAGGAGGTGTTCACCAACTTCGGCGCCGACCTGCCGGCACCGACCCTGATCGTGATGGCGATCTCGGACTGGTTCGTCGCGAACTGGTACATCATTTTCCCGGTGATCGGCGGCGGCATCTACGGCTTCCTCGAGTCCTGGAAGCGCTCGGTGGCGGTGCAGATCTTCATGGACAAGCTCATGCTCAAGGCGCCGGTGTTCGGGCACCTGGTGAAGATCTCGACCATCGCGCGCTGGACGCGCACGCTGTCGACCATGTTCGCGGCCGGCGTGCCGCTGGTCGAGGCGCTCGACTCTGTCGGCGGCGCCTCGGGCAACTACGTCTACGCCGTCGCGACCAAGGCGATCAAGCAGGAGGTCTCGACCGGTACTTCGCTTACGGTAGCGATGCAGAACGCCAACGTGTTCCCGACCATGGTGATCCAGATGGTGTCGATCGGCGAGGAGACCGGCGCGCTCGACGGCATGCTCGGCAAGGTGGCCGACTTCTTCGAGCAGGAGGTCGACGACGCAGTCGAGGCCCTGTCCTCGCTGATGGAGCCGATGATCATGGTGGTGCTCGGCACGCTGATCGGCGGCATGGTGATCGCCATGTACTTGCCGATCTTCAAGATGGGCCAAGCTGTCTGACGTGATGAATTCGGCCGGCTGGGCGTTTCAGCCGGCCGTTCTTCCCTGGGTCGCATTGGTGTTCGGGCTGTGCATCGGCTCGTTCCTCAACGTCGTCATCCACCGGCTGCCGAAGATGCTCGAGCGCGAGTGGCGCGCCGAATGCGCAGAGCTCGCGGGCCAGACGGTGCCGCAGGAACCCCACTACAGCCTAGTCACGCCGCGTTCGGGCTGCCCCGCGTGCGGGCATCGCATCACCGTCCTGGAAAACGTGCCGATCGTGAGCTGGCTCGTGCTGCGGGGCAAGTGCTCAGCTTGCAGCGCACGCATCAGCGCCAAGTACCCACTGGTGGAAGCGCTCGCCGGGCTCGGCGCGGCATACGCCGCCTGGCGTTTCGGTGCGACCAGCACCGCGCTCGCCGCGATGGTGTTCATCTGGTTCACCATCGCCCTTGCCTTCATCGACCATGAAACCGGCCTGCTTCCCGACTCGCTCACGCTGCCGCTGGTGTGGATCGGCGTGCTGGTGAACCTCGCAGGCGCCTTCGTGCCCTTGCCCGACGCCGTGATCGGAGCGGTCGCCGGCTACCTCTCGCTCTGGCTGGTGTACTGGGGGTTCAAGCTGCTCACCGGCAAGGAAGGCATGGGCTACGGCGATTTCAAGATGAACGCGGCGGCGGGCGCATTCCTCGGCTGGAAGATGCTGCCGCTGGTGATCCTGCTGTCCTCGGTGGTCGGCCTTGCCTTCGGCGCGCTGCAGATGTTCGCGGCGCGCGGAAAGTGGGATGCCGGTTTCCGCTTCCACTTCGGCCCCTATCTTGCGCTCGCCGGCATCATCGCGATGTTCTGGGGCGAGGCCATCGTGCGGTGGTATCTGCAGCGCATCTGATGTTCGTGGTCGGGCTGACCGGCGGCATCGGCAGCGGCAAGAGCGCCGCGGCCGACGAGTTCGCCAGGCTCGGGGCAGGCGTGGTCGACACCGACGCCATCGCGCACGAGCTGACGCAGAAGGGCGGCGCCGCCGTTCCCGAGGTCGAGAAGGTCTTCGGCAAGGAATTCATCGTGGCGGGCGCGATGGACCGCAAGAAAATGCGCGACCACGTCTTTGCCGACCCGGCGGCGAAGCGCAAGCTCGAGCGGCTGCTCCACCCCGTGATCCGCGAGGAATCGGCGCGGCGCATCGCCGCGGCAAAATCGCCCTATGTGGTGCACGTGGTCCCGCTGCTCATCGAGTCCGCGGACTACCGCCGCCGGGTGAACCGCGTGCTGGTGATCGATGCGCCGGAGGAAGTGCAGGTGGCGCGAGTGCGGGAGCGCAGCCGGCTTTCCGAACACGAGGTGCGCGCGATCATGCGCACGCAGGTGTCGCGCGCCGAGCGCCTCGCTGCGGCGGACGACGTGATCGACAACGGCGGCTCGCGTGACGCATTGCGCAAACAGGTCGCCGCCCTGCACCAAAAATACCTACAATTCGCAAGCCCGTGATCACCTACGAGTACCCGCTCAACGAACGGATCCGGACGCTCCTGCGGCTCGAGGACCTGTTCGAGCGCTCGCGCCACTTCATCGCGCGCACCGACCAGCACGACCATCACATGGCGCTGCTCACGCTGTTCGAGATCATGGAAGTCGCCGGCCGCGCCGATCTCAAGTCGGATCTGCTGCAGGAGCTCGAGCGCCAGAAGCAGGTGCTGCTCTCCTTCAGGAACAATCCGGACATCGCCGAGGATGCGCTGGCGCACGTGCTGCGCGACATCGAGCAGGCGTCGCAGGCGCTGTTCTCGATGACCGGCAAGATCGGCCAGTACCTGCGCGAGAACGACTGGCTGATGTCGATCAAGCAGCGCACCGGGATTCCCGGCGGCGTGAGCGAGTTCGACCTGCCCTCCTACCATTACTGGCTGCACCGGCCGTCGGAGGAGCGCACCGGCCAGCTCGCCGCCTGGACCGCGCCGCTCTATCCGCTGCGCGACGGCTCGGCGATCATCCTGCGCATCCTGCGCGAGTCGGGCAAGCCGCAAGCGCTGGCGGCGCCGCAGGGCATGTTCCAGCAGATGCTCGGCGGCAAGACCGCGCAGATGCTGCGCCTGCGACTCGATCCGACTGCGCCCTGCGTGCCCGAGATCAGCGCCAACAAGTACGTGCTCAACATCCGCTTCCTGCAACAGAACGGCGCCGACCCGCGGCCGCGCACCGCCGACTGGGATGTGGCGTTCGAGCTGACGTTCTGTAATCTTTGAAGCCGCGCCAGGTCCAGTGCCCGCGCTGCGGCGCGGAGACCCTGTACTCGCCTGAGAACAAGTGGCGGCCGTTCTGCAGCGAGCGCTGCCGGATGATCGACCTCGGGAAATGGGCGGCGGAAGAGTACCGCGTGCCCGAGAAAGACGACCCTAGCTCCAAGCCCCCCGAATCATAGCGACACCGTGGGCGCCGGCGCGCCAAGCGTCCTTCAGGTCCGCGCGCGTCAAGCCACCGATGGCGTACACCGGCAACGAGGCCCCGCGCGCGATCTCGGCGAAGCGCTCCCATCCCAGCGCCGGAGACTTTTCCTTCACCGGTCCGAGCACGACGAAGTCGAGTCCCAGCGCCATCGCGCGCTCGAGCTCCTCACGGCTGTGACAGGATGCCGCGGCCAGGAACGATCTCGGCCTCGCCTTCAGCAACGCCAGGTCAGACGCCGTGAAATGGACTCCGTCGGCGTCGGCGAACGGATACTTCATCAGCACCTGGCAGCCGTGGCGGTGCGCGAGCCGGATGGCCCGCTGGGCGAACGATTCCGCCTGCGATTGATCGAGATCGGGCTCGCGAATCTGCAGCAGCTTCAAGCCCTGCTGCAGGCGGCGCTCGAGGTGCGCCAGCATCTCCTCGATCCCGTAGCGCGCCGCATTGGTGATCGCGTACTCCGTCGGCAGGGCGAGGGATGCAAGCACCGGCGCGTTGGCCGGCAGCATGGGCGCGGCCATCGGCGCGTCGAAGCGCTGCCAGGCGATCGCCTGATCCTCGCGCGGATGCGGCTCGCCGCGCCACTCGTGCACGCGGAAGAACTGCAGGCGCACGGTGCCGTGCGGATAGCTGAACACGCGCGTGATCCAGGGGAACGGCTCGCCGATATCGATGCCGAGCTCCTCGTGCAGCTCGCGGGCCAGCGCGCGCGCCGCCGGCTCGCCGGGCTCGATCTTGCCGCCCGGAAACTCCCAGTACCCGGCATACACCTTGCCGACCGGGCGCTGCGCAAGCAGGAACGAGCCGTCCGGACGCTCAAGCACCGCGGCCGCCACATCGATCATAGGGACAGGATTACCTTTTCTTCGGGTGCCGGCCCGCCCAATCGCGTGCGAACTGGTAGGCGACACGCCCGCTGCGCGAGCCGCGCTGCAGCGACCACTGGAGGGCTTCCTCGCGCGAGGCGTCGTTCGCCGTCGCGCCGAAATGCTTGAGCCATTGGCCGACGATGTCGAGGTACTCGTCCTGGTCGAAGGGGTAGAAGCTCACCCACAGGCCGAAGCGCTCGGAAAGCGAGATCTTCTCCTCCACCGTTTCGCCGGGGTGGATCTCGTCGCCCACGTACTTGGTCTCGAGGTTTTCAGCCATGTACTCCGGCATCAGATGGCGGCGGTTGGAGGTCGCGTAGATCAGCAGGTTTTCGGAAGTGGTCGAGATCGAGCCGTCGAGCGCCACCTTGAGCGCGATGTAGCCCTCCTCCGCGCCGTGGAAGCTGAGGTCGTCGCAGAACAGCAGGAAGCGCTCAGGCCGCCCGGCCACCTGGTCGACGATCATCGGCAGGTCGACGAGATCGTTCTTCTCCACTTCGATCAGGCGCAGGCCCTGCTTCGAATACTTGTTGAGCAGCCCCTTCACGAGCGACGACTTGCCGGTGCCGCGCGCGCCGGTGAGCAGCACGTTGTTCGCCGGCTTGCCGTCGATGAACTGGCGCGTGTTCTGCTCGACGCGGTCGATCTGCTTGTCGATGCCGCGCAGGTCCGAAAGCTTGATCCGGTGCACATGGCGCACGGGCTGCAGCCAACCCGAAGCTCCACGGCGGCCGGCGCTGCGCCAGCGGAAGGCTATGCTCGCCTTCCAGTCGGTCGCCGGCGGTGGCGGCGGCAGGAGTTGCTCGAGCCGCTTCAGGATTTGTTCTAGTTCTTTGCTCACGCTCAGGTTACGTTCGGTACTCGGCGTTGATTCTCACGTAATCGAACGAGAAGTCGCAAGTCCACACCGTCGCGTCGGCCTTGCCGCGGTTGAGCACCACGCGCACGGTGAATTCGGGCTTGCGCATTGCGGCTACCCCCTGCTCGTCCCGATAGGCGGAATGGCGTCCACCATTCTTCGCCACCAGCACCTGATCAAGGTAGAGGTCGACCTTCTCGGTGTTCACGTCGGCGCCCGAGTAGCCGACCGCGGCGAGAATGCGGCCGAGATTCGGATCGGAGGCGAAGAACGCGGTCTTGACCAGCGGCGAGTGCGCGATCGCGTACGCCACCTTGCGGCATTCCTCGATGCTCTTGCCGCGCTCCACGCGCACGGTGACGAACTTGGTCGCACCTTCGCCGTCGCGCACGATAGCCTGCGCGAGATCCCGTGCCACGTCGGTGATCGCCGCCTCGATCTTCAGGGCGTCGCGCTTCGACGCGATCGCCGGGCCGAGTCCGGTGGCCATGACGATGAAGGAATCGTTGGTCGAGGTATCGCCATCGACCGTGATGCTGTTGAAGGAGCGGTCGGCGGCGTGCTCGGTGATGCGCGCGAGGTCCTTCTTCGGAACCGCGGCGTCGGTTGCGATGAAGCCGAGCATGGTTGCCATGTTCGGATGGATCATGCCGGCTCCCTTGGCGATCCCGGTGACGGTAGCATCGCCCCTCGACAAGCGCACCTTTCTCGACACCGCTTTCGGCACGGTGTCGGTAGTCATGATTGCTTCTGCCGCCGACAGCCAGTCGCTCTTCGCCAGCATGGCCTTCGGCAGCGCCGTGATGATGCGTTCGGCCGGCAGCGGTTCCATGATCACGCCGGTCGAGAACGGCAGCACCTCTTCCGGGTCGCAGCCCAGATGCGCGGCGAGCGCCTCACACACCAGCGCAGCGCGCTTCAGGCCGTCGTTCCCGGTGCCCGCATTTGCGTTCCCGGTATTGATGACCAGCGCATGGACATCGTTGCGAATGTTTTTCTTGCAAAGAACCACCGGGGCGGCGCAAAAGCGGTTCTGGGTGAATACGCCCGCGACGGCCGTGCCGGGCGCGAGGCGCATCACGAGGAGATCCTTGCGCCCCGGTTTTTTCACACCCGCCATCCCGACGCCGAGCTCTACGCCGGCGATGGGATGAAGGGAAGCGGGATCCGGGGACGGAAGATTAACTGCCACTCGGCTTAACTTGCCGTGGCATTGCTTGTACTGCCTGCGCGCAGAACGCTGCCGAACTACTGCCGAACATTACCGCTCCCAGCTCAAGAATTACGCAGAGCAGCGGATTTTAAGCGCTATTTGCCTACTGCCCGATTCGCGAGCGTTCGTCTGTTCTGTTTTAGCGCGGTGGAAGGGGCTCGCGTGCGACCTGCCACGAAGCCCCGCCGATCAGCTCGAAACCGTCCTCGACTTGCCAGGACCTTGGCGTCTAGAACCCCAACCCGCGACGCATGGTGCCGTTGCTTGTGATCTCGATGCGGTCACCCACCATTACGTTCCCCTGCGTTTCGAAGTACTGCAGGGTGCCGTCATTCATCCGCATGGCGATCTGCTTGCTAACAGTCTTCGACCCTGCGCGGCTGGCAGCGTCGGCTGTCGGAACGACCAGGATCGATTCGACCCGGCCGACGCCGGCGCGCAACGCGGTCGCTGCGGGGGAGGCTGCGGCCACCGTCCCGCCAGCGCCGGCCTGCGCTTGAGCTAGGAGCGCGGGGTCGGATGCCAATGTGATGCCACTTTCAGCGCATCCTGCGAGGGTGGCGAGCGCAATCGATGAAAGAAGAAGGGGAAGGCTGTTCATGGGAAATCTCCTGTAACAGCAGACGTTCCCACACAGCCGCACGCGACACGGTGCGCTGGCTCACATAACGCGCGTCGATCTTTCGGTCAGTCTTTGAACTACAGAATCAGCTTAGCTTCCCGTGACACTGCTTGTATTTCTTACCGGAGCCGCAGGGGCAGGGATCGTTGCGGCCGACTTTCTGGCCGACGCGGACCGGCCTTTGCTTCGGCGCCTCGGCCACCGCCACCTCGCCGTTCTCCTCTGCTTCCGCCTGGACGCCACCCTCGGTGCTCGGATGCACCTGGCGCACATTCTCGACATGCGCCTGGTCGTCGGGCTTGGGCACGTCGTTCTGGGTGCGGATCTCGATCGCGGTCAGGGTCTTGGTGACCTCGAGCTTGACCGCCTCGACCATCGCCCCGAACAGCTCGAACGCTTCGCGCTTGTATTCCTGCTTCGGGTTCTTCTGCGCGTAGCCGCGCAGGTGGATGCCCTGGCGCAGATGATCGAGCGCCGCGAGGTGCTCGCGCCAGTGCGCGTCGAGGATCTGCAGCACGACGTAGCGCTCGTACTGGTGGAACGAGGTTTCGGCGCCGGCCGGCACCTTCGCGCGGTAGGCCTCCTCGGCGCGCGCCACGATGCGCTCGAGCAGCGCCTCGGGTTGCAGCTCGGGCTCCTCGTCGAGCCAGCGCGAGAGCGGCAGCTCGAGCAGCAGCTCGGCCTTGAGCGCCTTCGCTAGGCCCGCGATGTCCCACTGCTCCTCGATGCTGTCTTCCGGGATGTATTGAAGCAGCATGTCGCGCAGCACGCCTCCGCGCAGGTCCGCGATGGTGGCCGAAACGTCCTGTGAGTCGAGGATGGTGTTGCGCAGCGCGTAGATCTCCTTGCGCTGGTCGTTGGCGACGTCGTCGTATTCGAGCAGTTGCTTGCGGATGTCGAAGTTCCTGGCTTCGACTTTTCGTTGAGCCGATTCGATCGAGCGCGTGACCATCGCGTGCTCGATGGCCTCGCCCTCCGGCATCTTCAGCATCACCATGATGCGGTTGATGCGCTCGCCCGCGAAGATGCGCAGCAGCGGGTCCTCCAGCGACATGTAGAAGCGCGAGCTGCCCGGGTCGCCCTGGCGGCCGGAGCGGCCGCGCAGCTGGTTGTCGATGCGCCGCGATTCATGGCGCTCGGTGCCGATGATGTGCAGGCCGCCGGCTTTCACCACTTGGTCGTGCAGCGACTGCCATTCACCTCGAAGTTTCTCCACCCGGATTTTTTTCTCATCCGCGGTAAGCGCTTCATCGGCCTCAACGAAATCGCATTGCTTCTCGACGTTGCCGCCGAGCACGATGTCGGTACCGCGGCCGGCCATGTTGGTGGCGATGGTGATCATCTTCGGCCGCCCGGCCTGCGCCACGATCTCGGCCTCGCGCGCGTGCTGCTTGGCGTTCAGCACCTGATGCGGGAGCTTCTCCTTGGTGAGCAGACCCGAGATCAGCTCGGAATTCTCGATCGAGGTGGTGCCGACCAGCACCGGCTGGCCACGCTGCGTGCAGTCGCGGATGTCCTTGATCACCGCCTCGTACCGCTCCTTCGCGGTGCGGTACACCTGGTCCTGGCGGTCGGCGCGGATCATCTTCATGTGCGTCGGCACCACCACCGTCTCGAGCCCGTAGATCTGCTGGAATTCGTAGGCCTCGGTGTCGGCGGTGCCGGTCATGCCGGCAAGCTTGCCGTACATGCGGAAGTAGTTCTGGAAGGTGATCGAGGCGAGGGTCTGGTTCTCGTTCTGGATCTGCACTTTCTCCTTCGCTTCCACTGCTTGATGCAGGCCGTCGGACCAGCGCCGGCCCTGCATCAGGCGGCCGGTGAACTCATCGACGATGATCACTTCGTCGTCTTGCACCACATA
>Ga0207709_10002260_pt1 | contig 12238 bp, 23 predicted proteins | sample KBSM34metaG_FD_184397 | JGI IMG/M metagenome (GOLD analysis project Ga0207709, IMG submission 184397) | Miscanthus rhizosphere microbial communities from Kellogg Biological Station, Michigan, USA - KBS M3-4 metaG (SPAdes) (version 2) | ecosystem: Host-associated > Plants > Roots > Rhizosphere >...
CGCCGTCTTGCCCATCGACGGCCGGGCCGCGAGGATCATCAGGTCCGTGGATTCCAGACCGGGCAGCTTCCTGGCCACGTTCTGCCACGGCGGGACCAGGCCAAGCTCGGCGGTACCCTCGAATCGGGCTTCCATTTCCTCCCACATGCCCTGCAGGTCGCTGCGCACCATCACCAAGCCGCCGTTGCCGCCAGACTGCACGCTGAGGTTGGCGAACTTCGCTGTGGCACTGGCCACCAGCGCATCGGCGTCCTCGTCGGCGGTGCCGTAGGCGTCGTTGGTGATCTCGGTGGCGCGCTCGATCACGCCCCGTAGCAGGGCCTTGTTGCGCACGACCTCGGCATAGCCGCGGATGTTGGCCGCTGACGGCGTGGTGCTGGCCAGCTCGACCAAGTACGCGCCGTCGCCCACCAGTTCCAGCTGGCGCTGGTTCTCGAACCAGTTGATCAGCAGCACGGTGTCGAAGGGCTGTTCGCGGTCGGCCAGATCGCAGATGGCGTGCCAGATCAGCTGGTGGTCGCGGCGGTAGAAGTCCCGCTCGGTCAACACATCGCGGACATCGCGCAGCGCTTCCGGCGCCAGCATCAGGCCGCCGAGGACGGACTGCTCAGCGTGGATCGAATGCGGCGGCACCGGCAGGTAGGCGTAGTCGTCGCGGTAGGCAGGCTGGGCGCTCATGGGGCCTGCTCCTGCTCACGGGCTTTCTCGGCATCGCGCTCACGGGCCAGCTGCACACCGGCGGTCGTCAGTTCGCAACCACCTGCAGGCGGCAACCACCAGAGCTTGAACCAGTTCCGGCGAACGGCGTCGCGGAAGTGGGCGCGCCAGTCCTTCTGCATCTTGCCGCTGTCGCGATGCCGGCCAGCAAACTCTCGCCACGCCAGGTGCAGGAAGTCCTTCGGGATCCCAGCGTCACGGGCGAAGGCAAAGATCGGATCCGTCCTCGGGATGGCCGATTCGCCAGCGTCCTGGCACTGGTCGAGGAAGGCAGCGAAGGTGATCTTCTCCCGCTTCTTCCGCCCAGGCTTCGCCCCTTCGGCGGTAGCCGAGGGGGTATGGGGGTGTTTTTCTTCTTTTGGAGACGGAGACGGAGACGGAGACGGAGCATTGCTAGTTCCTGCTGAGCGCATTGCCGGTGAACTGCTACCAGCATCCGAACCATTGCTACTAGCAGCATGTTCGGCAGATGCAGCACGGATTGCTGCATATTCGGGAACCTGACGATTGGCCTCCGATTCACCGTGATGACGCTTCACCGCGTTCCACTTCGCCTTCAACGAACGAAGGTCGGAACCCGCTGACCAGGGCTGATGCTCGGCCCAGTCGTGCAGCTGGTAGGCGCCATCACTGCCGTCCAGGAACCCGACCGACGCCAGCTCACGCACCAGCGCGTCGTTGTCGCCCGCCCAGTCTGCGGCCAGCTCGATGTCCTCGGCGGTCATGCCTTCCAGATCACCATCCGGCCGGTTGGCGCGCGCCCACAGAATCAGGCACACCAGCGACCAGCCGGCGGCAGGGCCCAGCCGACGAACCAGCTTCTTCGTCTTCGGGTGGCCGGGCAAACCCGTGCTGAGACGCGCGTCGGTGCTCATACGCCCCTCAACATCCCAGCAAGGCGCGACACTTCCGATCGCCTGCATGGAGACTCCAGCGCCGCCTGCATGTCGAAGAACTGACGGAGCAGGTTTGACTCAGTGGCAGCGCACAGCGGCCCAATCAACCGGCGAGGGATCGGCCGCATACCGCGGCGCATGCGCGACACGTAGCTCTCCGACTTGCCGATGGCAGCGGCCACGTTCGCCAGCTTGTGGTCGCCGGCCTTCATCGCAACGGCCAGAGCCTGGTCGGGAGATTCGATCTGCCGCACGACCTGCGGCGGGGCGTCCTTCGGCTTCCTGGTCACGCAGATGCCCAGGTGTAGCCGGCCAGTTGGATCGGTCAGGTTGCCAGTGATTTCCATGATTTGCCTTTTCTTGCCAGGGGGTTGGGGGCGGAAATGGAGGCCCACCACAACGGAAGGCCCCGATGCCCGGTTCACTGCGGAATGCCCACGGAAACGTCGTCCAGATGATCTGGACCGGTGGGCGGTGCTTTGCCCTCGTAAGGGCGGGGGGAAAGACCTACGTGCGACCGCTGAAGCGGAAGAAGCGCGAGCCGATGGCGGCCGGTGCGGTGGGCGTGGTTGTGCCCTTCCCCACCAGGCCGGTGTGAGGTGGCCATGTCAGGCAGCCGAGTCGGCGGGTTCATTGGCCGGCGCCGGGCCGAAGACGTCGGGGCGCAGTTCGTGCCGCGAAACGCCGCTGGCTGCTTCGATGGCCAGAACGTACTCCGCTGGCACGCGACGCTCGCGGTGGATCCAAGCCCACACGTGGCCCTGCCGGACGGTCTTTTCTTCAGTGGAAAGGAGTCGGGCCAGAGCGCTCTGGCCTCCGACTGCTGCGACTGCGGCTTCGAGAGGTGAGTTGTCCATGTCCGGAGCATACAACCTTGGTTGTATTAGTCAACAACCCACGTTGTTTGACCAGAACAACGCACGTTGTCACCGTTCACGCATGGAACTGAATGAGCGCGTTTCCCGTGCCCGTGAACATGCCCAACTGACGCAAGCGCAGTTGGCTAAGGCCGCCGGCGTTTCACAGCAGGCGATCCAGAAGCTGGAGTCAGGGAAGTCCAAGGATTCAAAGAAGATCGCCCAGATAGCGATTGCCTGCGGCGTGCGGCCCGAGTGGCTGACCACTGGAGAAGAGCCGATGGTGGCCGCCCTGACGCTGCGTGAGGCCGCGCCTCCCCGTTATGGGGACGACGACTATGCGGATGTCACTGGCTACTCGCAGGCGGTCGGCCTCGGAGCTGCAGGTGCCGAAGCGGAAGAATACGCCGAGACCCACAGCCTTAAGTTCAAGAAGGCGAGCCTGCGCCGCCGCGGCATCTACGGCCGTAACTTGGCGATCTACTACGGCAAGGGCGACTCGATGGAACCGACCATCGAGGACGGGGACGCAATCCTCTTCGACACCTCAGACACCAGGGTTGCCGATGGCTACCTGTACCTGATCCAGGTACACGGCGCGGCCAACCCCGAGTACTACGTGAAGAGGGCCATGGTGCTGGACGGCACGGTCTTCTTCAGCAGTGACAACCCCAAGGGCGACCACCACTGGCAAAAGCCGCGGCGGATGGACTCGAAGCGGGAACCCATCACGGTCGTTGGCCGTGTCCACTGGATTGGTGGATGGGCTGATTAGTGCCCCAAGGAGCTGATGTGCTACTGACCCTAACCGACGTGCAGCGTTTCTTTGCAGAGAAAGGCGTCGCTACTGATTGCCCCGTCTGCAAATCGCAAAGCCGATTCATCATGGGCTTCAATGGCGGCGAAGCTACCGCAGCGCTCACATATTCGAATCATCCAGAAGGCCCCGTTGGCTATCTGCCAATGTTGCCTGGCAGCTTGGCGAAGCCAGTGATCACGATTGAATGTGGCAACTGTGGCTACGTCCAACCGTTCAGCTACGTGGTTGTATTCAATTGGGCGATGCAGAATCCCAATTCAAACAACGTCCTGTTGCCAACAGAAGGCACCGATGGCCAATCCTGACCAGAAGATGCCGCCTCATTGGAACGGCCCGCCGAATCGTGAGAGAGGCGCATCGGGGGCGCCGGCAGGCCCTCCAGCCACACATGATCACGGCGGTGGCGGTGGTTCTGGGTATGATGCGGGTATGCATGAGCGTGTAGCCAAACTTGAGTCTGCCATCGAGCATCTGGCCACGAAGTCAGACATCGAATCCGTGCGGGTAGACATTGAGAGGGGCCAGAAGGAGAACCGAGCGTGGATGCTGGCAACAGTCCTTGCACTGTTTGCAGGCATCCTAGGGGCTGGAGGTCTTGTTCTAACGGCCCTAAAGCCAAGCAATTCTCCTCAGCAAACGTCAGTGGCCGCACCTGCGCCGCAACCCCTAATCATCCAGGTCCCTGCCCCGCCTCAGCCAGCAGCACCGGCCCAGGCTCCGCCCCCGCCGGCCAAGCCCTGACCGAACAACCCCGCTCCGGCGGGGTTTTTTGTTGCCCATCTTCCGGCCAAACTGTGAGAGCCGGAACAATTACAACTGAGGTTGTTGTAATCCTACAACCTTGGTTGTATTGTTGACCCCGTCGGCCCTCCCGGGCCATCTGAAACGGGGTCCACCATGGGACTGCATACCGCAAGCGACCTGGCCCGCAACGCCCAGCGCAACTGGGACAACCAGGAAGATCCGCGTTTCGGTCAGGAACACCGCGCCGAGCAGGCTGCGGACCTGGCCAAGGCCTACCGCACCGACCCGGTCAAGCTGTGCGAGGCCGAGGAACTGACGGCCGGCACCTTCAGCGGCACCCACTACACCGAGGTGTCGCTGGCGCTGCACCGACTGCACCACACGGACCCGGCCGACCTGATGGGCTCGGGTGTGCTGCAGGACCTGTACCGGCTGGCCCGCGACGAGGCCGCGGCCATCGACGCTCAACTGCTGGAACTGGCGCTGCAGCAGGTGGCGGCATGACCGCCGCCGACCGAGCGCTGCACTTCCAGGCGCTGAGGCTGGCTGCAGGCTACCTGCTGGCCTTCTGCATGGGCATCGCGTTCGCCGTCGTGGCGCAGGCGGTGCTGTCGTGACGCCGTTCGATGTGCTGGACGAGCAGTTTGCGCGTGAGTTCGGCGGCCTCCCGCAGATCACGCCTCCGTTGCCGCCGGGCTTCCCCATCAGCGCAGCGCGTGTGCTGTGGAACGCAGATGGCCTGCGGGTCGAACTGATCGACCCGGCGGACATGTACCTCACCGACACCGATCACAACCGCGAGGCCGTGGACGGCCTGTGCGTGGAGGAAAACGACGATGGCCAGTAAGGGAACCCGCCGAGCAGCCGAGATCTTCGAGCGCCGGGTGCGTCTGCTGCTGGCCGCTGGCTACTCCACAGCGGCCATCGCGAAGGAGACCGGCAAGAGCTACCTGCACACGTCCCGGATCGTCGCCCGCATCCAGCAGGAGGACGCCGCATGCGCCTCCTGACCTTCTTCGGCTGCAGCAACTGGCGCGACGTCGCTGCCTGCCTCGCCTGCTACGCCATCACCGCCGCGCTCGCTGCCGCCATGTGCTGGCCGCTGGCCTGGTCCTGACTTCCCGCCGGCGCGGCCGGCCTTCCTGAGAGGCACCACCGATGTTCGAACTGCGCGATGCGACCGCCAAGGTCGCCAACTTCAACCCCCGTGCGGAGAAGCACGGCGACGAGAACAAGCTGGCCGGCGACTTGAAGCTGGTCGTGGCCGTCAGCAGCAGCGTGCTGGACTACTTCCAGAAGGGTCTGCGCCAAGCCCTGTACCGCAAGGCTACGCAGGGCGAGCAGCAGGACCTGATCGAGGGCGGCGACGGCCTGACGGCGGTCAAATTCCCGAAGCTGGGCGCGCTGTCGTGGGACGAAGAGTACCCGGGCTATTCCCTGTTGATCGGCGGCGGCCTGGGCCTGTCCGAGCCGCTGGTGATCAGCGACGTGACCCTGAAAAAGCTGTCCTTCGAGCCGTTGGAAGGCGGAACCCTGCAGTTGACCTTCAGCGCCGTGTTCCACCCGACCAAGGCCGAGGCCGGCGCCTTGTGCGAGCAGATCAAGAACGAGGTGCAGCTGACCCTCGTTTCGCCGCTCAACACCAGCAAGGGCGACAAGCCCGTGCAGGAAGACCTGGCCGCGTAACGCATTCCCCCGCCCTCACGGGCCCCGCGCCGGCCGGGATTCCACGACGCCGGCATCCATTCCACCTACCAGCAGAGCAGCCATGAACCAGATCGTCACCATCGAGGATTCGGTCTACGGCACCAAGGACTCTTTCGCCTCGGTGCTGACTGATCGTTCCATCGTCTTCGACCGCGAGGCGGAATTCGCCCTGCAGGTCCTCTACGGCAACAAGTACGCGATGGACATCGCGATGAATAATCGCGGCTCGCTCATTGCGGCCGTGGTCAACATCGCGGCCATCGGGATCAGCCTGAATCCGGCGAAGAAGCAGGCCTACCTGGTCCCGCGCGACGGGAAGATCTGCCTCGACATCAGCTACATGGGGCTGATGGATCTGGCCATCGACTCGGGGTCGATCCGCTGGGGGCAGGCCGAACTGGTCTACGAGAAAGATCTGTTTGAGCTGGTCGGGGTGGACAAGGAACCGGTGCACAAGCGCGCTCCCTTCGCGCGCGACCGTGGCGAGGTGGTTGGCGTGTACGTGGTCGTGAAGACCGTAGACGGCGACTACCTGACCGACACCATGAGCCGCGAGGAAATCGACGGGATCATGAACCGCTCGCAGTCGGTGAAGTCGGGCAAGTCGTCGCCCTGGAAGACGGATTGGGGCGAGATGGCGAAAAAGACCGTCGTGAAGCGCGCCTACAAGTATTGGCCGAAGACCGAGCGCCTGGACACCGCGATCCACCATCTGAACACCGATGGCGGCGAAGGGCTGGCGGTGATCGAGCAGCAGGCGCAGAGCCGGGGCGCCCTGCCGCCGCCGGCGGACACTGAGGAACGCATCGAGCTGTACGCCAGCCTGCAGGACATTGCGACCGCCGGCGTCGATGCGCTCGGCGAAGCCTGGGGCAAGCTGACCAAGGAGCAGCGCGCCATGATCGGCCAGGTCGGGCTGGCTGCATTGAAGGCAGAGGCAGAGAAGGCCGACGCGGAACTGGTGGAACCCGAAGGCGCCCCCAGCATCGTCGACCGTATCGACCGCGATATCGAGCGCAGGGAGGCCGCAGGATGCGCCTGATTCGCTGCGACCAAGGAAGCGACGCCTGGCACAACGCCAGGGCCGGGGTCATCACCGCCAGCATGTTTGCCACTGCGCGCTCGCGTGTGGGCGAGCTGACCGACCAGCAGCGCACCTACGTGGATTCGGTGCTGGCCGGCATGGCTCCCAAGGCTGCTGCGGAGGCAGCCGGCTACAAGGCCGTGCCGAAGTCGGCAGTGACCGAGAAGGCGCTGGCCGGCGAGCCCATCGGCGACTTCAGCGAGACGTCGAAGAACTACGCGTTCCGGCTGGCGATCGAGCGCATCAGCGGCGAGCCCCTGGACGAGGGTTTCGAAACCTACGCCATGCGCCGCGGCCACGAACTGGAGCCGTTCGCCCGCGCCGAGCATGAGGTGCAGTCCGGCCTGCTGGTGAAGCGCGCCGGGTTCGTCCTGAGCGACTGCGGCAACTACGGCTGCTCGGCTGACGGCTTTATTGGCGATGCCGGTGGCAGTGAATACAAGTGCTTCATCAACCCCGAGAAGCTACGCGCCTTCCACATCGACAACGATGCGAGCGAGGTGTTCGAACAGGCCCAGGGCTGCATGTGGCTGACCGACCGGCAGTGGTGGCATATCGGCCTGTACTGCCCGGCGCTGGCCGCCGTGGGCAAGCAGCTGTGGTGGCGCCGCTTCGACCGCGACGAGGCTTTCATCGGCAAGCTGCGCGCCGACCTGGAACCGTTCCGCCAGATGGTGGTCGGGTTCGAGCAGAGCCTGCGCGCTGGTGATCACCAGCAGGTGGCCGCCTGATGGACGTCGCCATCTACCACTACCACGCCAAGAGCCTGCGCCGTGCCGGCCAGGCCCGCGCCCAGCTGTTCGCGCATGTGATCGAGGGCAAGCGCTACACCACCGCGCAGGTGGCCGAGATCCTGAACATATCCCACAGCGCCGCATACGAGCGGATCAAGCGCCGCCCGCACCCGCTGACCTGGGCCGACCTGCAGAAGGTGCGCATGCCATGAAGACCTGCACGAAGTGCGCGGCCCGGCTGCCGCTGCGGTTCTTCCCCCTGACCAACGGCAAGGCAACCGCCACGCACACGTTGCAATCTGCGCGACGAGGTGGTCGCCATGCACTTGCTACCGCACCGCGTGGCCGAGCCGATCGTCTACTGCCCAATGCCCAGGATCGAATTCAATTCGGCGAGGGCCGTGGCCAGTGCATCAAGCGCGCTCTGGCAGTGCTTCTCGATGATCACCATGTACAGGGCATCGTCAATGCTGCCCCGTGGCTCCTCAAAGCCTTTCGCAGCCCTAAACGCAAGAGAGACGTTCGCCAACGCGTCAGTGATGTTGTCGCATGCGGCAGCAGGCAGAACATGCAGTCGGTCCATCACGGAAGCGCTGAGTGGCATTTGCTGTGCCTCCAGCAACTCACGCAATGCCACACGCTCCGTGCTTGTCACATATTTCTTTTTGCGCAGCCGAGAGAGCCCCCCAAGAGCTCGCTCAATCGCTCCCACAGTTTGGCGAAGCTCAGGCAGCAAGTATCCAGAGAGAACGCGAGCTTCTCGCCCCCGGAGTTCTTCTTCCCTGCTGTCGGACGCCGATGCAAGCCTATTCGCCGATCTTCCAAGCAGGAACACGGCGACGGCGGAAATGGCCGTCACCGTCGTCGTCAGCAGCGCGATGAACAGCGAAAGAGTCGCAATAACTACGGCCCATGCGTCCCACCAGACCTCGCACTTCAATCCAGGCGGCCAGCATTGCGAAAAGCCGTGAATCCATTCGTAAGCCATCTGATCTCCCTCTATCAGGAGGCCATTCTGCCATGAGCCGCCACCGCTACGACCGCCGGCTGCCGAAGCGCACCGAGGGCTTTGCCTGGGGCCGGTCCATCGACAAGGTGCTGGGCGGCCACGTCCTCAGCTATCGCCTGTTCCGCCGCGACCTGGCCGGGAAGCTGCACATCCATACGTGCACGTTCCAGCTCAACGACCACCGCCGGCACATCGCGCTGCAGCTGCTGATCGCACGCCGCCAGCTGCGCGAGAAGGTCGACGCCATCGGCTATGCCCTGATCGAGGCCGAACAGGCCTCCCAACTGCAGGATGTTGCATGAAGACCAACGACAAGACCCTGGCGGACGCGCAGCCCGGTGGGAGGGTGAGGCTGGGGGGTGAAATAGAGCGCGGACGGCTCAAGGCGAGACGTGGGTGGGGCCGCAACACGAGCGTTCCAGCTTCAATCAGATCGCTGCTCGGAAAGCCGCATCTTTTTGGCTTCGCCCACCAGCCATCGGAGATGGTCGACGATCTTTGGTGCTTCCTCAATAAACCCCCCAAGTCCGGCAGCTATTCCGTGATCGAACTCATCTGGATCGGAGAATCGCTCCAGAAATCGAAAATACATGCGGCACTGACTGAGTACTTTTGCAAGAATCTTCAAGTGTTCGTCAGCAAGGACGTGCAGACGAGGCAGCTGAGACTGCGTCTCCTTCATCTGAAGCGACGGAATCATCTCCATAAGAGCCGTCCTCTTCTTCTTATCGAAACCCCACGTTGTTACATCGTCAGGCCCAAGGATTCTAAGAAACGCCTGAATGTTGTTCGCAGTCCAAGCAAACTCCGATCGAAGAAACTGCATGATGACGTCCGCTTCACGCAATCGGTCTCTCGATTGGACCGCATCGGCTCTTTCCGCAAGTCCGAGTGCAACCTTACTTGCGCTATTGGCTGCCGCTCCAAGACGATAGGTAAACGCACCCAGAATCACCGTCGCAACAACACCCCCGACAGCCCCTACTGCGGCCACTGCATCCCACAAAACTACACAGTCATCAATGCCCAACCTGTCGCAAAGAAAAACTCCGTCCGACCAGCTCATTCCCTGAAGCTCCTTTTGAGTGGACGGCATTCTTGCATGAGCGGACCGTGGGGAGGGGCGGCCCATGGCTGACCAGCTGCTCACCGCTGCGATGGTCCACGTGTTCGCCCTGGCCGGGTTCCTGGCAGGCATCGCCACCCTATGGGCGATCAGCCGCGCATGCCGCGCCGCGCGCGCAGGGCTGCGCTGGTGCTGGCGGAGGTGCGCTCATGGCTGAGGCAATCGACCACCGCGAGGTCGGCCGGCAGCTGGCCAGCATGTCCGGGGTCGAGCTCGACTCGATCGCTCCCCAGGATGCCCGCCTGTGGGAGGCCCGCGGCCAGGCGCTTCAGGCGCTTGCTGCGGGCGACATGGACGCCGCACTGCGCACCATGGGCATGGTGTCCTCGCGGATCATGGACCGAGACGAAGCGTGGGAAATCGCATCGAACGCGGTAGCCGTCCGCATTGCCGCCGGCTGGACGCGCGACATGCTGGACAGCAGCACCGAGGCCGGCCGCGCGCCGTGTGGTCGCGGCTACTACCTGTTCTGCTCCGGGGCCATCTCGGTCTGCTACTTCCCGATGGTCTGCATCACCGACATGAACGGCCGCGGCTACCACTTCCATATCGCCCAGGACCTGCTCAACGAGCGAGATCCCAGCCCTTTCGCCATTCGTCGTCCGACCGTGCCGCAGCAACTGGAGATGTTCCGATGATCGCCCCGGACACAAAGCACGTGCCTGACCCCGATGAGGATGAGTACGACCGCCGGCGTCTGCCCGGCGCCTACTCCCAAACTATCCATCACATCCGGGAGCTGCGCAAAGAGCGGGATGCACTGCTACTGCGTGGCCACGCCGGGGACAGATTCAGGGCCGCCCAGCTCTCATGGTTCATCCGAAACAGCGAGAACTATGCGGCGCGGCTGCATGCGCGTGCTGAGCAGCTCGGGGTAAGCGGATTCCGGGCAAGCGATTCGAATGCGCCCCGCCCCACTCCACTGCCGCCGCAGATGGAGCTGTTCGCATGAACGCCCAGCTTTTCCCCCGCGAACCCCGCCGCATGAAACAGCCGGCCAAGGACGTGCTGCGCGAGCAGCTGGTGGTCGCGGCCGATGAAGTGATCCGCCTGCGCACTGAGAATCTGGCGCTGCGCGACGCCGCACAACAGGCCACCGAGCAGCTGCGCGCTGCGCTGGCCACGAACTGAAGGATGACCCGATGGGAGCTGCTGAAAAGCTGGACATCGTCGGAAAGGACTGGCTGACCGTGGACGAGGCCGCGCACTACTGCGGCGTGTCACGAAGCCAATTCGATTCGAACATCGCCGACTACGGCATCGAACCACGAAATTTCATGGGCAAGAAGCTCTACGAGAAAGCCGCCCTCTACTCTGCAATCTACGGCTCCAGACAATGGTCAAGGTCACAATCTTCTGGCGGGACGGCGCCGCGTACCTCAACTGGCGGGAAGGCGGCAAGCGAAGCCGTGTCACCATTGGTCGCGTCAGCCCACGCGAAGCTGAGGGCGTACGAGCAGCGAAAGAAGCGGAACTGACCCATGGCGTGCGCATCCTTCCCCGGCTGCCCACGGTCAGGGACTTCCTGGAGGCGTACCTGGATTGGTACAAGGCCGAACACCCGACCACGCACGGCAAAGCAAAGAGCGAGGTCCGGCTGTTCATTGCTCGCTTCGGCCATCGACCGATCGACACCCTGCGTCCAATGGAAATGGAGTCCTACAAGACGGACCGCCTGACAAAGGACAAGGTGGCACCGGAGACCGTGGGCAAGGAAGTGCGCAGGCTCCAGGCCGCGTTCCGGCGTGGCGTGAAGTGGAAGGAACTGGACTTCAATCCGCTGGAGGAAACGCAGGCACCGCGCGGGGTTCGCAGCGTGGCGGTGCGGTTCTACGACCGGCCGGCGATGCGCAGGCTCTATCGTGCAAACCCAGACCGGGCGCCTCTGTGGCTGTTCATGGCCCACACGGGGCTGCGCCGCGGCGAGCTGGTTGGACTGGGCAAGGACTCGGTGGCCGGGCGCAGGCTCAGGGTCGAGAGCGATCCTGACGAGGACGGCCAGGGGCGCACGAAGTCGGGCAAGTGGCGCGAGGTGCCTCTGAACCGGTATGCGCGCTGGGCGCTGCGCCACCTGCCAGATCCACTGGTGACCGTGCACAAGGACACCGTGTCTGACTGGTTCGCATCCGATGCCAAGCGGGCTGGGATCGGCGGCAGCCTCCACCGGCTACGGCACACCTTCTGCGCCCACATGGTCATGGCCGGAGTTCCGTTGCGACGGGTGCAGATCTTGGCCGGACACGCCGATTACGCCACGACCGAGAAGTACTATGCCCACCTGACGCCAGAGGGCGACGACGGCGCAGTGGCGAAGCTGCGGTACTGATCCGCGCCGCTGGGACCACTGGGACCAAATCCTGTGGATATGCGGGAAACAGTGGGAAGTGAGCACCACTGAGTCTGCCTAAGTTGTTGATTATGGTGACCCCGGCCCGATTCGAACGGGCGACCTTCCCCTTAGGAGGGGGATTTCGTCGCCCGTTCAATCAACGGCTTACGAAGTGCATGGGACCGTCGTGGGTCCATTTTCGTTCAAACGCCCCG
>Ga0207709_10002261_pt1 | contig 12233 bp, 11 predicted proteins | sample KBSM34metaG_FD_184397 | JGI IMG/M metagenome (GOLD analysis project Ga0207709, IMG submission 184397) | Miscanthus rhizosphere microbial communities from Kellogg Biological Station, Michigan, USA - KBS M3-4 metaG (SPAdes) (version 2) | ecosystem: Host-associated > Plants > Roots > Rhizosphere >...
TGCGAGAGGCGTCGATGAGTTGCAGTCGATACTGGAATTTGCGGATGCGATGGGTATTGCGAAGCGAATCAAGATCGATCCGACTCTCGCGCGTGGGCTTTCGTATTACACCGGGGCGATCATGGAAATCAATGTGAAGGATCTCGCGGGCAGTCTCGGCGGCGGTGGGCGGTATGACAATCTGGTCGGGATGTTTTTGGGCCAGGAAGTTCCGGCCTGTGGGTTCTCGTTGGGTCTCGAACGCATTCTCGTGGTGATGAACGAACGCAACATGTTTCCGGCGCGGCTGGATTCCTCGCCGGCGGACGTGATGGTTACGATCTGGAATAAAGAGAGTGTGACGGAGTCTATAAAGTTAGCGCAGGAACTCCGCGCCGCGGGCTTGCGGGTTGATTTGTATCCGGAGGCTGACAAGCTCGGCAAGCAGTTCAAATATGCGTCGTCGCTGCGAATTCCGTTTGTCGCAGTCCTCGGTGAAGAAGAACAAGCGCGCGGCCTGGTCGCAATCAAGGACATGCAAAGCGGAGAACAGCGTACCATGCCGCGTACTGACGTGGCGCAGTCCGTTAAAGGATCACTCTCGCGGATCCTATGACCATGCTTGGATACGGTCAGAACCATCTCGCGGTAGCGGGTGGGTACGCCGTAGGCTCCGATCCCAATAGGCTGCGCACCCACCCGCTACCGCGAGGTGGTTCTGACCGTATCCAAGCGCACCCACCCGCTACCGCGAGGTGGTTCTGACTCGGTCCAAGTGCGGAATGATTTTAGGAACCTTAATATGACAAGTGAAGCTATCATCCAAGACTATTTCGACGACGCGCTCAAAGCGTTTCGCGCCTACAAGAAGCTTGCCGAGAAGGCGATTGCGCAATTGCAAGACGAAGAATTTTTTGTAACTCTCGATGAGGAATCAAACAGCGTCGCCGTGATTATGAAACACATGGCCGGCAACATGCTCTCGCGCTGGACAGACTTCCTGACGTCTGACGGCGAAAAGCCCAATCGCAATCGCGACATGGAGTTTGTAATTGAGTCACAGACGACGAAAGACGACGTGATCGCTTACTGGGAGCGTGGCTGGAAATGCGTTTTTGATGCCCTCGAGCCCTTACAAATCGAAGACTTAGGCAAGGTCGTGTTAATTCGTGGTGAAGAGCACACAGTCGTTCAGGCCATGAATCGTCAACTGATGCACTACGCTTATCACATCGGCCAGATTGTTTTTCTCGCGAAACACTACCGCTCGCCGGAATGGAACTCCTTGAGTATTCCGCGTAATCGTTCGGCGGAATTCAATCAGAGCATGCTAAACAAGAAATGAACGCCCAAATCCATCACGTCAATGTCACCGTGCCCAAGTCGCTCGAAGACGCAGCGAAAAATTTTTATGGCGTCATAATGGGTTTGCAGGAAGTTCCGAAGCCGGAAAGCTCGCGGGCACGCGGCGGAGCATGGTATCAATTAGGTCGGCTGCAGCTTCACCTCTCGATCGAGAGTTCCTTTGGTGTCGAATGCACCAGCAAGCGACACGTTTGTTACACCGTCGCGAATCTTGCCGAAGCCGAAGAAAGATTTCGGAGCGCGGGAGTGGAGATTCTGCCTGATGATCAACCGACACCGGGCTGGTCGCGCTTTTACGTTCGCGATCCTGGCGGAAATCGTTTAGAAATTGCTCAGGCTGTTTAGCCACAGATTACACGGATTACACGGAGAATGTTGGATAACCTCGGAAATTTGGAACGTACGCATTCCTGCGGAGACCTGCGTCCCAGCGACATTGGGAAGCAGGTGGTACTGATGGGTTGGGTCGCAAAACGTCGCGACTTTGGCGAACTCACCTTCATCGATCTGCGCGACCGCGCCGGTATGACTCAGGTTGTTTTCAACGCTGAAGATTCGGCTGACGCGCACGCGAAAGCGAAAGAGCTACGCAGTGAGTATGTGATCGCGGTGAAGGGCGAGGTTGTTGCTCGTGCGGAAAATACACGTAACCCCAAACTCGCAACCGGCGACGTAGAAGTTCACGCGCGCGAGATGTTAACGCTCAACGATGCGCGTACTCCGCCGTTTCAACTCGACGCGAGTGTTGAGGGACTTGCAAGCGAAGACCTCCGTCTCAAATATCGTTACCTCGATCTGCGCCGACCGCAGTTACAGGCGAACCTCTTTCTGCGTCATCGCGTCCTCAACGAAATCCGGCGTTACATGACGAGCCACGGGTTCAACGAGATCGAAACGCCGATCCTGATCAAGTCGACCCCGGAAGGCGCGCGCGATTACATCGTCCCTTCTCGCATTTTCCCGGGAAAGTTTTTCGCACTGCCACAGTCGCCACAGCTATTCAAGCAGTTGTGCATGATTGGCGGTCTGGATAAGTACTTCCAGATCGCACACTGTTTTCGTGACGAAGATCTGCGCGCCGATCGCCAGCCGGAGTTTACACAGCTCGACGTTGAGATGAGCTTCGCGACACTCGATCAGGTTTACATCTTGATCGAAGGACTCTTCAAATCTGTTTTCAAACTCATCAACGTCGACCTGAAAACGCCATTTCCGCGCTTCACGTTTGCAGAAGTGATGAATCGATTTGGTTCTGACAAGCCTGACCTGCGAATTAACGGACTCGAGTTGCAGGACCTGTCACAAGCTGTTGAAGGAACTGAGTTTCCGCCGTTCGCCTCTGCGTTGTCATCCGGTGGCCAGGTTAAAGGCCTCGTGGTTCCTGGCGGTGCGACCTTATCGCGCAAGGTGCTCGATGACTTGCAGGAGTATGCAAAGCGTTATGGCGCCGGTGCCCTCGCGTGGATCAAGATGGGTGACGAGCTTTCATCATCGCTGTTGAAGGCGCTCGGCGCTGAAATCGTCACGCGAATCGCGGATGTTGCAGGCGGGAAAAAAGGCGACGCCGTTTTGATCGTTTCAGGCAAACCGAAAGTAGTTGCAGCAAGTTTGGGAGCGCTGCGAAACTCGGTTGCGCGACGCGAGAGCCTGATTCCGGCGAACGTGTATGCGCCGCTCTGGGTTACGGACTTCCCGATGTTTGAGTATCACGAAGAAGACGGTCGCTACTATTCGATGCACCATCCATTCACGTCTCCTGTGGATGAAGATCTCGAGCTGCTGCAGCGCGCAGTTGAAAATGGCGAAACGAACTTGTTGGGCCAGATTCGCACCAAAGCTTACGATCCGGTGATCAACGGCGTGGAGATGGCGAGCGGCTCGATTCGTATTCATCGCCGCGACGTGCAACGTCTCGTCTTCAAAGCGTTGGGCATGTCGACTGAAGAAGCTCGCGAGCGATTTGGATTCTTTCTCGATGCACTCGAATACGGCACCCCGCCTCACGGCGGCATCGCGCCCGGCATCGATCGACTGATGATGGTTCTCGCCGGTACCGACAACATGCGCGACGTAATCGCGTTTCCGAAGACTGCGTCAGCCGCAGACCTGATGATCGATGCGCCGGGCGCGGTCGATCCCAAACAGTTACAAGAGTTGCACCTGAGAGTCGTCGAAGATTGACCACACCGTTGATTCAACTCCGTCGTGAACACGTGGACGCCATGATCGCCCACGCGCGTGAAACGGCACCGGAGGAGTGTTGCGGCTTAATCGGCGGACTTTCTGAAACCAAAGCCGTCACTCTTTATCGTCTTCGCAACGTCACTCCAAACCCCGAGTCAGGATACGAAGCAGCGCCTGAAGATCTGTTCGCCGCGCAACGGCAGATGCGTGAACGCGGCGAGGAGCTGCTGGCGATCTACCACTCCCACCCACGCGCAGCGGATCCCAGTCCTTCTGAAACGGACGTGCGGCTTGCGTATTATCCGTCGGCTACATACCTGATTATTGGTCTCGGTGGTCTAAACGCCGTGATTAAAGCGTTTTCGATTTCCGAACGAGAGCAGCGCTGGCAGCAGGTTGAGTATGAGATCGCAGACTAGTAAGATTAGCCACCAGAGGCACAAAAAGCACACAAGGCACAAATGGAAATACAATAAACAAAGCCTCGTGGTTGGACGTTTTAGTGGTTTGTGCCTTCGTGAAGAGGATGGAGACGAAGAAGAACAAATACGATACTAACCCGCTTGATCCGGATGTCGAACGGAAAGCCGAGGAAGTTTGGGGTGAGCTCGGCGGATCGAACCCAACTCAGCAAGTTGGTGGCGCGACGCGGGACGTTGGAAATTCTCCCAACGAGCAAGCGCGACAGAACGTTTACTCAGAAGCGCCTACTCGTCATCTCGACAATCCTCCACTCGAAGCTCCGTATCCGTCAGTGTTTGTTCCACCAACCTATGCGCCTCCAACGCAATATCAGTCGCGACAAAACGTCTACCAGGCCCGAGCCAGCGCTGCTCCACCAAATCCAAGATCGGTGGCGGGTATTGGAGTGCCGGAGCGTTGGGCGACGACGTTTGCCTACACGCCGGGTTACATCGGACTGGTGGTATCGCTGCTCGAGCTCTTTCTCGTCCCGCGCAAAGAAGTCAACGTTCGCTTTCACGCTGCACAGGCTGTGGCTTTACACATTGCCTTCCTGATCATCCAAACGCTTTTTGGAGTGATCAGCACCATCAGCGGCAGTTCCGTAGGCGGCTCGCTCTTCAAACTCGCAGCCTTCATCTTCTTGCTTATCTCAATGCTCCGTGTGTGGAGGGGCGAACCGCATCGCATCTCTCCTCTGCAGGAGCCCGCGCAGTGGTTTAACGAGCACATCGAACCCCGTAACCGAGGCTAGGTCGGCTATCTGGCATTTTCATTGCATTAGTCACCGGCAAGGTCGGTTGGTCGCCGTTTTATGCGATATTCACGAAGTGAAACCGATCTTCGTCAGGTGTTTTTGCGTTCCGTTTTGGTGCATTACTCACGAAATGGGCTATGAAATGCAGTAAGCTGTTTATCGGTGGAGGTAATAAATCGATGTTAAAACGACAAACCTTGATTGCGTGGATAGCGCTGGTCGCGATCACCGTGATGCCCTTCTCGGCATTGGCACAGGCGACCCAAGTCAAATATCACAGCAACAAATATAGTGTTCAGGACGACATCAAACTCGGGCGCCAGGCCGCGCAGGAAGCTGAAAGCCAGTTTCCCTTACTTCGCGATGAAACGGTGCGAAGCTATGTTGAGAATGTCGGACGACGGCTGGTTTCCAGCATCCCTTCTGAATTTCAACATTCCGAATTTCAGTACTACTTCAAAGTCGTCAACGCGAGAGACATCAATGCGTTCGCGCTTCCCGGTGGTCCAATGTACGTCAACCGCGGAATGATCGAAGCAGCGAAAACAGAAGGTGAAATGGCCGGCGTGATGGCCCACGAGATCAGTCACGTCGCGTTGCGTCATGGAACTGCGCAGGCAACGAAGGGTCAGAAGTACAGCATACTCGGCGGCATCGCCGGAATTGCCGGAACGATTCTCGGTGGGCCAGGCGTGGGTCAACTGGCCCAGGCGCCGTTTGCAGTCTACCTGCTGAAGTTTAGTCGCGAATATGAGACTGAGGCAGACATCCTTGGCGCCCACATCATGGCCAATGCCGGTTACAATCCTCGTGATCTTGCGGAAATGTTCCGCACGATTGAAGCGCAGGGTGGCGGTGGCGGAGGTTTCTTGAGCGATCACCCGAGCCCGAGCGATCGTTATGCGCGCATCAACAGGGAAGCGCAGTACCTGCGCGTTGGCCCGTCAGGCAACGACTCGCGTGAGTTTGCGCGTATTCAGGAGCGATTGCGTGGTTACGGTGGCGCTCCATCGATGGCTGAGATAGCTCGCAGCGGGCAGCGCTATCCGACTGGTGAACAAACCGGCAACCAGCCAAGCAATCCGCCGAGTGGACGTGTTTCGTATCCGTCGTCGCGTTACCAGAGCTACAACATCTTCAACGGTGGTGTGCAGGTGAACGTGCCTAGCAACTGGCGCCAGGTCAACGATGGCAATTCAGTTTGGTTTGTGCCGGATGGTGCTTATGGTTCGGTTAATGGCCAGGCTGTTTACACACACGGTGCGAGTTTCGGTGTAGCGCAGACGAATAATCGAAATCTTCAAAGTGCAACTCAGGAGCTTATTAATAGTCTTGCGCAGGGAAACAACAATCTGCGCAGTGGTGGTTCTCAACGGACCACGCTCTCGGGACGCACGGCGCTCTTCACGACGCTTAGCAACGTGAACGAAGCGACTGGCCGGCCGGAGAATGTGCGCGTGATCACGACGCAGCTACGCAACGGGCAATTGTTCTACATGATTGCCGTCGCGCCGCAGAATGAACGCAATTTTGAGAGTGCGTTTCAGACGATCATGCAATCCGTGAGGATCAACGATTAAGCAGGCTGTGAATAGGTCCTATAGGACATATAGGACCTATTTCTTTTTCTTCGCTTCCTGCCACAACTCTTCCAATTCATCGATCGACGTTTGATCAAACGCCTGCCCACGCGTGTGCAGCGCGTTCTCGATGTATTCGAACCGCTTCCTGAACTTCCGATTGGTTAGCTTCAACGCCGCTTCCGGTTCGACCTGCATGTGTCTCGCGATATTCGTCGCGGCAAACAGCAAGTCACCCATCTCTTCACGAACACGCGCGTGATTCGCTTCGTCTTTGAGTGCTGAGTGATCCCTGATTGCCGCGCGCAGCTCCTCGATCTCTTCCTGTAGCTTGTCGAAAATGTCGTCGACAGATTTCCAGTCGAAACCGACACGCGCAGCCTTGGTGGACAACTGGTGTGCTTCCATCAACGCCGGTGCTTTGGACGAGACGCCCGTGAGCAGTGAAGAATTTGTCTCCTCGTTTTTACCTGCCGCGCGCCGTTCTTCAGCCTTCATCGTCTCCCAGTTCAGTAAAACTGTCGCAGCATCTTCGGCAGTCACGTCTGCAAATACGTGCGGATGTCTACGCACCATCTTGTCGTGAATCGCAGTGGTGACGTCGTCGATAGTGAATTCACCGCGTTCCTTCGCGACCTGTGCATAGAAAACGATCTGAAACAGCAGGTCACCTAGTTCGTCGCAGAGCTCGCGCGGACGGCCTTCGCGCGCGTCTTCGACAGCTTCAAATGCCTCGTACGCCTCTTCGAGAAGCATCGGCGCGAGCGTGGCGTAAGTCTGTTCACGGTCCCATGGACATCCATTCGGCGAGCGCAGTCGATCCATAAGGGCAATCAAATCATTGAATGTAGCGGGCATAGAGGTAGTCTAAAGTGCCCGGCAAAGAACCACAAAGGAACCACAAAGGCAGCAACAAAAAAGTGCCGTGTTCGTGTTTTCGCGGCCTTAGGGCTTTGTGGTTTAATAAAGCCATGCAAGAGGACCAACCCAATTTCAAAGTTACTGATCGGCGTCTTTTCAATGCTGACGGAAGTCCACGCGATCTGCCTCCAGAAGAGAAGCCAGAGCCCAAAGTAGCTGCGACACAGGAAGCCGCAGCAGCACCTGCTCCAGCGCCTGACACAGTTGCGACACCCGAACCGGAAGTCCCGCCCGTTACGGCCGAAGCTGCGCCAGAGGAGGAAGAGGAGTTTTCTGAAGAAGACCTGGCGGACGCGCGCGACCCGGCCAGCTTTGTTAGCTTTATTATGTCGATCGCTTCGAATGCCGCTTCCGCGCTCGGAATGATGGAACATCCGGTGACGCACCAGCGCGAGGTTGACGTAGAACTGGGCAAGCACTGGATCGACATTCTCGGCATGATGCAGAAAAAGACTGAAGGTAATTTGACGCCTCAGGAAAGGCGAATGCTTGAAGGACTGTTGGCCGATCTGCGGATGCAATACGTGTCGCTGGTTAACTCGCCTCAGCAAGGCCGAAGATTTACCGGCAGTGACATTACTGGTGGAAGATGAAGCTCACCTTTTTAGGTACGGGAACCTCCACCGGAGTGCCGTCAATCGGTTGTGAATGTGAGACCTGCGTTTCGGACGATCCTCGCGACAAGCGTCTGAGAGTTTCAATCATCATTGAACACGGCCGAAGAACTGTACTCGTCGATACGTCTGCAGACTTTCGCCAGCAGGCTTTGCGCTTCGGACTGAAACAGCTCGATGCCGTTCTGATCACTCACTGTCACGCCGATCACATTTTTGGTCTGGACGACATCAGGCCATTGAACTTTCGTTTTGGCGCGCTTGGTGTTTACGCCAACGAGCGTGCGTGGGTCGATATCAAACGAATCTTCAAGTACATCTTTGAGCCATCGCATTTTGGTGGAGGTCTGCCGGAAGTAATTCCGAATATTGTTATTCCCGGTGCGAGTTTCTGCGTCGGAAAAGAATTGGAGATCACGCCGCTGGAAGTCATCCATGGTCGCTTGCCGGTGATGGCCTATCGCTTCAACGATTTTGCTTATCTGACGGATCTCAGCGAGATTCCGCCTGCGACAGTCGACGCATTGCAGGGATTAGACGTACTCGTGCTCGACTGCCTGCGCTTCAGAGAACACCCGACGCACTTGTGGGTTGATAAGGCGCTCGCATACGTCGATCAGTTGAAGCCACGCAGAACTTTCTTTACTCATATCGCCCACGACATCAAGCATGCGCGCGACTCCGCCAGACTGCCGGCGGGAGTCGAGTTTGCTTACGATGGATTGGTAGTCGAATCGTGATAGGCAATCCAAAAAATGCGTCTCTTTCACGGAACTGACAACGCAGGCATTCATCGACCGACCGTGCTAACGCTCGGTGTGTTTGACGGTCTGCACCTCGGGCACCAGTTGATTATGCAGACTGTGGTTGAGCGTGCGCGTGCCTCGGGTGCAGTGCCGACTGTCATCACATTCGATCCGCATCCGCGTGCTGTTTTGCATCCCGAATCTGCGCCGCCGTTGCTGCAGACTTTCGATCAAAAGATCGAAGCGTTTGGTGTGCTCGGTATCGAGCAGACGATCGTTGTGCATTTCACGAAACAGTTTTCTTCAATTCGCGCCGCGGAATTTCTCAGCGATGTCATCGTCGATCGCTTGCACGCGAAAGAGGTATATCTCGGAAAGGGTTTCGCGTTTGGCCACGACCGCGAGGGGAATATCGACCTGCTCAAACGCGTTGGCGCTGAACTCGGCTTCGTTGCCGGTGAGGTGCCGGAAGTAAAACTACGTGGCGCGCGAGTAAGCTCGAGCAAGATTCGGCAACTGCTCGCGGCCGGCCAGGTGAACCTTGCCAGACGCATGTTGGGACGTCCTTATGGCGTTGAAGGACGCGTCGAACGAGGCGCCGAAAGAGGCCATAAACTGGGCTTTCCGACAGCCAACCTCCACCCACACAACCGCGTCATACCCCGGAATGGCGTGTACGTCACGGGCACTTTGATTGATGGGCAATGGCGACGCAGCGTGACGAATGTGGGGGTGAGACCGACGTTTGCTGATGCGGTGGAACCTTCGGTCGAGACCTTCGTACTGAACTGGGACGGTGACCTTTATGGTGATGTGGTGCGTGTTCGTTTCCTGTATCGGCTGCGAGACGAGCGAAAGTTTAATTCGATTGACGAGTTGAAAAGGCAGATAACGAGAGACGTGGAGCGTGCCAACAGTTATTTCGAGCGAGCGGGCACGAAGCACATGCTCTCAGTGATATAGCGTTTATAAAATGGCTTCAAATCAGGCATTAGTAAAAAGAACTCCGACGAACGGAAATGGGAATGCTCTGGCAGTCAGCACGGCGCAGCCGCCAAAGCAGACGGCGCAGGTGCGCCCTTTAACAGAAGAGCTGGTTGACGAGATTCTGAAAGGAAGAGACTTTCGCGGCTGGCTTCGTGCTGCAAAGGTCGCGCGCATACTCGGCCTCTTCTCGCTTTACCTCTTCCTTGATACTTACGACGTAAGAGCGGATTTCAATCGCCGGGCCGTGATACGTATGAGAGATCTCGCACGCGACAAAGGCCGGCGTGCACAAGTCAAAGCGTGGGTCAACGAACAACTCTACACAGCTTTTGATCGCTTCATTCGCGTTTTGCGCTACCTCGTGTTTCGCGGTGCGGAAGGTTCGGCGAGGAAGCAGGCACGGCTCCAGAAGCAGGCGGCCTGGTTGCGAGGGTCGCTCATCAGTCTTGGACCAACGTTCATCAAGATCGGTCAGGCGCTCGGTACGCGCGCTGATCTGTTACCGCTTGAGTATGTGAAAGAGCTGGCGACCTTGCAGGACCAGGTGCCGGCGTTTTCAACCGCGGAGGCGTTCGCGATCATCGAGTCAGAGCTTGGACGTAGTCTGCACGAAAGCTACGTCGAGATCGATAGCGAACCGATAGCGGCTGCGTCGCTCGGACAGGTCTACCGCGCACGACTCCACACGGGTCAGGAAGTTGCCGTCAAGGTACAGCGTCCGAATCTCGAGTCGACGATTGCCTTCGACGTGGCGATTCTCTTTCGTCTCGTGAAGCTCACCAATCGTTTCTTTCCAAAAGCGAATGAGAACGCTGACTGGGAAGGAATGCTGCACGAGTTTCACAACACCATCTTTGAAGAGATGGATTACGTGAAAGAGGGACGGAACGCCGACAGGTTCCGTTACAACTTCCGCACGTGGCGCGCGATTCGTGTTCCGAAGATTTACTGGTCACACACGAACACGCGCGTGCTTACGCTCGATTTCATTCGCGGCACGAAGGTCGTCGACCTTGATGGCTTGCGAGCGCAGCGAATCTCGCCGGTTAAAGTCAATCGATTGCTGATTCGCTGTTATCTCAAGCAACTGCTTGAAGACGGTTTCTTTCATGCCGATCCACATCCGGGAAATCTGCTCGTGATGGACAGTGGTCATCTTGCGTTCTTCGATTTCGGCATGGTTGGACGGATCGATCCGAAGTTACAGACGCAGATGATCGACGCGTTCTTCCACGTGGTCAGTCGTGATGTGAAGGGTTTGGGTCAGGACATCATCGATCTGAACTTCCTGAAACCGGGAGTCGATCCGGAAACGGTGCGGCCGGTGGTGGAGAGTCTCTTCACGCACTACCTGAATCTCAAGCTCGGCGAAGTGAACTTCAAGGAGTTGACTTACGATCTCGCCGAAGTGATCTACGAGTATCCGTTCCGCCTGCCGTCGAACTTTACTTACATCATGCGCGCGCTGATGACTCTCGAAGGCATTGGCGTGGTGACTGATCCCGGCTTTAGTTTCTTTGAAACGGCGAAACCGTTTGCGAAGGAGTTTATGCTCCGTCGCGAAGGACGTTTGTTCCGCAAGCTGATCTTCGACAAGCTGACCGGCCGCGAGAACGGCGACGGACGCATTGCCTGGTCGAGAGTTTGGAAGCTGACGAAGATGGCCGCGCAGATGTATTTCGAGAAGTGAGATTACCCGCGTTTATCTGTGGCTTACTTCACGTAATACGACAACACCAGAGTTATCCCAAGCACGAAGAGGATCAACGCAATCAAGCCGATTGAGTGTTTCATCGGCGCGAGAAATTATTCGACTTCGGGCAAGAAGCAATTGAGAATTCTTGTCTTTTCTGTGGCAATAAAAAGGGCGCCTCCGAGGAAGCGCCCTTCTGAGAAACCCGACTCAGCTTACCTGGTCGGAGCTTTTTCCCCGTTTGGACCGGGGATGTTGAGCCGGTCGCGGAAGAGGTTCATCAGCAGTAACGTGCCAATTCCGCCACCACCGTCGGCGCCGCTACCGCTCGCCATCACGTCTGGAGTGATGCGAACGCCCTTCTCACCGATGACTTTCAAGGTTTCAACGAGTGCGACGCCTTGCGCACCAAGCGCGTTGACCTGCTCGCGATAAGCGACGCCCTGAGCCTCACCCATCAGACGAACCTTCTCAGCTTCAGCGCGACCCGTCTGCGAAATGTAATGAGCCTCGCCCTCGCCCTCGGCTTTACGCTGCTCGGCGCGTTTGCTCGCGATCTCCACACCCACAGTCGCGGCCATGAGATCCTTCTGATTGTCGGCCTGTGATTTGGTCTTCTCGAGTTGAATGCGTTTCTCTTCCGCCTCGCGTTGAGCGTTGTACATGTTCTGACGCTGCTCTGCGAGAATCTTCTCGGTCTGAGTTTTCATCAACTCTTCCGGCAGATGAATGTGGCATATGAGCACGTTCACCACGTCGACGTGATACTTCAGCAAGTGCGCCCGCACGCGAGCCTCAGCGCGTTCCTGCTCTTCATGTCGATTTTGCAGGTACGCCATCGCCGACGATTCCGAAGCCTGGTTGCGGAAGATCGAGTCGATCAGCGGATGCATCACGTTTTGAATCAAACGTTCGATGCCGCCAATCTTCGCGACCATGAACGGC
>Ga0207709_10002262_pt1 | contig 12232 bp, 18 predicted proteins | sample KBSM34metaG_FD_184397 | JGI IMG/M metagenome (GOLD analysis project Ga0207709, IMG submission 184397) | Miscanthus rhizosphere microbial communities from Kellogg Biological Station, Michigan, USA - KBS M3-4 metaG (SPAdes) (version 2) | ecosystem: Host-associated > Plants > Roots > Rhizosphere >...
GCCTGCGCGCCTACGGCAATGCCATCGTCCCGCAAGTCGCGGCGGAAGTGATCGGCGCCTACATGGACTGCTACCCGGATCCAGACGAGCAGCTGCGCGCTGCGCTGGCCACGAACTGAAGGAGGACAACATGGCCGACAGCCCCTACCTGTCCCGTGACGATATCAAGGCACTGTGCCGCACGCCGCGGCGCAAGGGCCAAGCCGAGTTTCTACGTAACAACGGGATCCGGCACTATCTGGACGCCCACGGGTGGCCAGTGGTGCTGTGGTCCGCGATCGAGGGCAAGCCGGAGCCGAAGACGCCGCCGGCGACCGAATGGAAACCGAACAAGGCAGCAGCGTAATGGGAAGGAAACCGAAGAAGCCGGGGGCGATCCCCCGGTTCCGCCCCCGGAAACAGAAATCCGGCGTGGTGCACTACTACTACGACCACGGCGGCAAGCCGCGCAAGGAAACTGCGCTGGGCAGCGATTACGGCCTGGCCATCCAGAAGTGGGCCGAGCTCGAGCGCGCGGCGACGATACCGACCGATGCGAAGCTGACGTTTCGTCAGGCCGCCGAGCGGTACCGCATCGAGGTGATTCCGACCAAGGCCGAGGGAACGCGAAGGGCCAACCTGCGCGAGCTGGACACGCTGCTGAAGTTCTTCGATGACCCGCCGGGCCCGCTCGATGCCATTCGACCGACGCACGTTTTCAACTTCCTGCAGTGGCGTCGCGCCGCGCCGGTCAGCGCGAACCGTGAGAAATCGCTGCTGTCGCACCTGTGGAACTGGTGTCGCAAGAAGGGCTACACCGATCTGCCGAACCCATGCGCGGGCGTGAACCGCAACCGGGAGGACGGCCGCGACGTGTACGTGGAGGACGACGTGCTGCAGCGCGTGTACGACGCTGCGGACCAGGTGCTGAAAGACGCGATGGACCTGGCCTACCTGACCGGCCAGCGGCCGGCGGACGTGCGCGAGCTGGACCGCCGCAACATCAAGGACGGAGTGCTGGTGTTGCGCCAGAGCAAGACCAAGATGCAGATGCGCATCGCCATTACCGGCGAGCTGAAGGTGCTGATCGATCGCCTGCTGTCGAGGAAGCGGCCGGACGATGCACCGATCAGCACGCGCCTGCTGCTGGGCGAGGACTGGCTACCGATCGGCAAGGACGCGCTGCGCTACCGCTTCGATCGTGCGCGCGAGCGCGCCGGCATCCCGAAGGACCAATTCCAGTTCAGGGATCTGCGAGCCAAGGCCGGCACGGATAAGGCCGATTCGGCTGGCGATATTCGGAAGGCACAGCAGCAGCTCGGCCACCAGTCGGTGACCACCACAGAGATCTATGTACGGAAGCGCCGCGGTGCGTTGACCAGCCCCACGAAGTGACCGTTTGCGGAGCGGCCGATATTTTGCGGAGCGAGGGGGAAGGGCTGAAACCCTTGGTGCAATTGGTGGGCCGTGAAGGATTCGAACCTTCGACCAAAAGATTAAAAGTCACGCGACAACATCATGCATTCCAATCACTTACGCGTCTATTCGTTCCGCACCGATGTTCAAAACCGACAGTTGAAAGCCTTGAGCCACAAGGGACTCGCGAATTTTGCGGAACGGATTTCCGGCGCCAGTCAGCAGCCTCTCCAAGGCTCACCCCATCCATCCGAATGGCGGATCCTGGTCGGCCTTGGCCAGCCGGTTCCCCCGCACCTTCTCCTGCCACGCCAGGATCATACCCACGTCCTCCCGCAGCCTAGCCTCGTGCCTGGCCACCCACAGCTCGGCCCCTGCCCGGCCCTGCTCGTAGCTGGTGCACCAGCGGAACGGGCCGCCAGGGCCATGCCGATGCCGGTCAAGAGAGGCAATCCAGATCCCGTCGCCCACGCGTTTGGCCATGGCCACCACCCACACCCCGTGGCAGGCGATCACGGTCAGGGGGTCATCCGGGTGGCTGGCTGACCTGGTCGTCCAGTAGAAGTCGGCAGGGATCGGCATGGCCGGGAGAGTACGACCGGCAGTCGCAGATCCTGCGAACACGGCGGCCACCTGCCTGAACCGTTCGGGGAAGGATTGTTAGGCGCCGCATCGGCGATTTGACGAAATCGACAATTTGCCCGAATCGTCTTGCGGGGTGCCGGCGCGGCGCTGCTCAAGCGCCCCCGGGTTGAGCTTCCTGCGGCCCCGGATCCCGCAACGCTCCCTCCCCGCCTGCCATCCCGAGCACATCACCTGATCAATAAGGACGGATGCTTCGACATCAGCCCATACCGTCGAAGTCCCTTGCAAAATGAACAAAAAGTGAATTGAAATCGCCATTGACGTAGGGTGACCGACTCTGAACACCGTTTCGAATTAATGCATGGCGCAGAGGTATGTGGAATTTTTTTCGAAGCAAGACCACGAATGTGATCAGTCTCTTGGCTCGTCCGCCACCCACATCAGAGGGCCAAGAAAAATTACCACTGCGAAATTGGCTTAGGATGAATCTGCATTCGGAATGACGGCACGCCGACTAAACAGACTTAAGGATGACGGCATGAAAAGAAACACCACCTTTGCATTCCTCGCCATTGGGTTGCTGGCGGCTTTCGGAATAGCGATCTTTTCGAAGCGGCCAACAAGCGGACCTGCGCTGCAAACTCCGTCTCCACTCGAACAGCCAGAAGCTTCAAAAACTCCAGCCCCCGAGGAAAACGTTGATTCACTAGTTTCACACGGAAAGCTTGACCCTACAGTCGTGATTCCCACTAGGGGCCGAGCTTACTCAATATCACGAACGCAATCACTTCCGGAGGGCGACGCACTGGAGTATGTGCAATCACTCCTACAAAAATCTGGCGCAGGGGATGCCACAGCGACATACGCCATATATTTGGCAGTTAGCCAGTGCAAGTCGACATTAAACGCACCATCACTCTCCCTTGCCCAGATTTACCGGGAACAGGGAATTGAAGAGCAGTACAAGAATTCTATCGAGAATGATCTAATCAAATGCGAGGCATTGATCAGCGATCCGGCGCTCTCAGACGAGCCCTGGCTAAAGAGAGCAGCAGACCAAGGCTCCATTGAAGCAAAAATAATGTTTGCCATAGACTCCGGATCCGTACTAGGGCAGCGCTCGAATTACCTCGCGAATCCAGAGCGTTTAATCGAATACCGAGCCGAAGCAATTCATAATCTGCAATCCGCCGCATCGACAGGAAGCGTGGACGCCCTAATGGCACTAGGGAATGCATATGAAAAAGGAATTCTTACTGAAAAGTCAACGCCAACATCACTGGCATATTACAAAGCGGTCTATTCAATTTCGCCCAATTCGGCGCTACAGGAATTAATAGCTCGCGAATCAAAAAACCTATCTAACAGGGAGAACGACGCAGCAGAAAAGCTATCAATTCAAATTGTCGACAATTGCTGTCGATAATTGAGAAATTAACCACAAAAAGGATTTCAATGTGGAAACATCAAATGACATAAGCAGCCCCAAATCCAATGGAAAGGTCAATCCACTTAGCCCATTGGCAGCCGCCCTCTCAATCACAGCTTTAACAGCGGGGCTTCTCTTAAGTTTCGGATCATTCAGCGCAGCATCCGCAAACTACTCGATACTTTGCAACGGCTGTGATCTGGGCTCCCCCTTTCCAACAGAAAGGACATTAAGCGAGATCAAGAATTACGTTAAAGTAAGTGCACCTGTACCGGCACAATCCGGCGACACAGTAACCGTCTGCAATGGCACGGCATGCGTCCAATACACACTGGATGATTCTGGAAATTACATAGGCGCTCCGCCTATCAAACAGACGACAAGCCCGCCTGGCGGTGGTGGAGGTGGAGGTGGGGGTGGCAGTGGTGGCGTCGGTGGTGTCAACCCCGGTGGCGGCTGCTATGGAAACTGCGGCGGCGGGGTCGTCACAATCAAGCCGATTTTCCCAATCCGCCCCCAGTGATGTTGGAAGCCGCTTTAACTTGCTATCAGGTGCTCACGGCCCTTCGGGGCCGTCATTTCTCAAGCTGTGGGTTCGATCGCGCTCCTGAAGATAGATGAATCGCCACCCAACTCGACCATCTTTCATACCGAGACCAATACTTACTTGTGGAAATTTCCATCTTCTGCGTTGTCATCGCGTTGACAACCGCAATCATTGGCGCAAGCCCGCGAAAGGCATTTTTGATGGGTAGTCTGGTCGCATTCGTCGCAGGCTTTGTCGCCTTCGCTGTCGAGAATGGCCCTCCAGACTTGTACGGCCTCTATCGAGTTTCGATCTTCGCGATGCTTTTCGCCCTACCCGCTGCGCTCATGTCATTCATTGCCGCTAAGCTGAAGCGATAAGCTCGAGCCCTTCCAGGGGCCCGGCTTCGCCTGTCATGAAGGCCAGCTTCTGATATGCAGCGGTGATCTGGGCGGAGTAGCACATGGGCGCTATCTGGCCGCACCAGCCGTCTCCGCGATGTGATGGCGAGCTGTGCTGTCAGTGCCCCGTTACGTCGGCCACCGCGGTCATGCCGAGCTGATTGAAGACGGCGGCGTTGTCGCTCGAAGGAATCAGCGCGGTGCTGCCCGCCGTATAGAACTGCTGCGGGCCGATCCCGTTGCGGTTCGGGCCGCTGATCCGATAGCCGACTGGCACCTGGGTCTGCACCCACGCCCGGCAGGTGATCGCGGCGTACTGCTTCCCTGCTGGTACAACCACCATCTGAGATCCGGCGGACGAGCCATTCACGATGGGGAAGACACGAATGATCTTGAGCGGCTTGCCTGCCGTAGAGAACGACAAGCTGCCATCGTTTCGGAACAGCTCAAACCCGTAGTTCGCCCGCAGGTAGACGCCCAGGTCATAGATCCAGATCGTGCCGGCCACCCTCGTCGGCTGCGACCCAGCGTAGATCCGCAGGAGCCAGTTGCCGCCGCCCTCGTTAACCAGCACAGGCACGATCGGCTTGTCGACGTCACCTGCGATCGCCGCGATGATCGGTGTGCTCGCTTGGAACCTCCGCTCGATCATCCGCGTGAACGCGGGTTGCCCCGCAATCTCGTAGACCACCACGCCTGGCTCGGCAAAGTCGATCCTGTGCCGAAGGTGGAAATTTGGGTAATCCGGCGAAATCTGCACGTGGGCACCGTCGTCGGTCCACGCCTCCATTCCTGCTGGCATATCAGCTCCATCCTATGAATGCGGTGCACGGCACCAGCTGGAAGGCCGGCGCACCGCCGCCGGTCACATCCGCATACCAGTAGACGCGACCATCCCGGTACACCAGCGACGGCTGCCGGCCCTCCCAACCCGGAGGCGGCACGATGCAGTAGAAAAAGTCTCCGGTTGGGACATAGGGAATCGCCACCGACCCGCCGTGGTTAGAGTCCGTTCCAATGGACGTCACGAACCCAGCAAGTCGCGTGGTGATATCGATATCGATGCTTCCGTCATCGTTGAACGTTTGAAAGCCCGTGGGCACAGATCACCTCACACAATGGATGAGGGGCAGCCATCCACGGCTGCCCCATATCGATTACGACGGCCAAGTGCCCCAGCGCGCCTTGAGCCGCCCCCACTCGTCATACGCGCGCCAGTGCCCGTCGCTGTACTCCGTGCGACGGCCACCGGAAGGCGACGAAACCCGGAAAACGTCGGCCAGGATGTTGAACTCCGAAGTTCTCCCGGTCACACCAAGCGACAGACCTGCCACGTAGCCGTCTGCGCGCACGTTGACGCCCCACTGCGCCGACGACTCCATACCACCCGCCGTCCACGCGGGCGGCTGTGTTGCGCCGTCCGCCACCTGACTAAGCATGGGACGGAACATCCAGAAGTACGGCGGGTTGGCTGCTGCGTTACCCGACGATCGAACGTCAATCGCCACCCGCGCCGACACAGCACCTGCCGGTGCCTTGCCTATCACAAAGGATCGGGGCAGAGACGACAGGCCACCCGTGGACGCATTACCCCCGTTCTCCGGCTGATACAGGGCATACGACGAGGACATGTGCTGTCCTGCCGCGTTGTACCACGCGATGGTAAGCCGGGAGTCTACGCGGTGCGTCTGCATCCACGCGGAGAAGCAGTAAGTCTTCCCCGCCTCGACGGGCGAAAATATCTCAGACCCGAAGGTGCGCACCTCGCCCACGGCGGTGTTTCCAGCCGCCTTAGATCCGATGCCCGTAACGCCTGGGGGTGCCCAATCGGCCCAGCCGCCCGTGGGATTGCCAAGCTCCGAGAACCACGCGCCTGCGTTGCTCCACCAACCCCAGCCAGTACGCTGCCACATGGGGAACGTGGTGTTAGCCAACAGGTTGCCGGACTCGCCCAGGTTCTTGACGTAGGCATCCATGGTCTGCACCACGGACGCCTCCGCCTTTCCGCCAAGCGTTGTCTGGATCCCCGTGATCTGCTGCGCCTGCGCCACCTGCGCCTGGCCCTGCTGCGTCACCTTGGTACTGAGCTGGTTGAAGCCGATGGCCGACACATCGCCCACCTGCGTCTTCAGGCTCACCAGGTCCTGCGCAGTCGCGTCCAGCTTGCTGCCCTGCTGGTTCACCGCCGTGGTGAGCCCGGCCGTTGCCGATGCGTTGGCACTGATCAGTAGCTCGTTGGTCACGTCGTAGAACTCGATGCGATCCACCAGCACCACAGCGGTTCCGGTTCCCCGGTTCGTTGCCCACACGTGGGACATTACTTCGGTGCGGTCATCACCAATGGGGTGTTCCAAGGCGAACCGCTGCCAGGCCGTAGTCAGAACGGGGGTCGTCTGGTCGTTGTTGCCCTCGCCCGCCACGCCACCCGTACTGATCGAGCAGCCAGACGTGATCGGCTGGCGCGAAGGCGCCTCCATCCTCTTGGAGGCGAAGGCCTCACGGTCCGATTTCGCCGTGGACGCGAAGAAGCCCCATCGTGCTGACCCATGGCGAGGCGTAGGCGACTGGCGCTTCTACATCGCTCCTGCGGGCATGGTCTCTGTGGACGAACTGCCAGAGCGCTGGGGGCTGATCGAGGTTCAGGGCCGCAAGATTCTGCACACCCACGGTGTGCCCGGGAACTGCTTCTGGTCCCGTCACCCGTTCCCGTACGCGAACAAGCGTGCCGAAATCCAGCTGCTCATCAGCGCGATCGCTCGCCCGGAGTTCACCCCCCGGTCGGAGACCAAGCTTCGCCCAGGTATCGACTTCTCCGCTTGGCAGGCGGGACAGGAAAACAAGGCGGAGCCCAATGGCTGACCAGCTGCTCACCGCTGCAATGGAGGACCGCATGACCTGGAAGCCGATCAGCAGCGCGCCGAGGGATGGGACGCTAATCGATGTTTGGATGGACAGTCCAGCCATGGATGGCTGGAGAGAAGTTGATGTGCGCTGGGGAAGAAAACGACATTCGCTTTCGGAAAAGGTAGGGTGGATTTCGGATTGTGGCTATGACCGCGACGAAGCGTTTGTTGAGAACTGGTTCGGTGCAACGGCGAAATATTGGATGGACCGACCCGAGCCGCCAAAGGAGACCGAATGAACGTTGTTGAGCGTGCCAAGGAACTCGCCCATCGCGCCCATGCCGGGCAGGTGGACAAGGCCGGTCGTCCGTACATCGAGCATGTTACTCGGGTTGCGGCGGCTGTATCCGACGATCCTGATGCTGAGGCTATTGCGTGGCTCCATGACGTTCTGGAGGACTGCGAGTCATTTGCTGGAGATGTCTACGGATTCCCGGGCTACATCGTTGGGTCTGTAGAGGCGCTCTCTAGGAATTGCTACAACGACCCAAAGAACTACTACCCGGTAATTCGGAGATGCCCGAGGACTCTCCGCGTAAAGCTGGCCGATATCGCGGACAACTCATCCGAGGATCGGTTGTCGCTACTGGACGAGAAGACCGCTGCCCGGCTCAGGAAGAAATACGCCAAGGCAATCCGCGAACTGACGAAGGAGACCCACGATGGACGTTGAACAGAGGGCGCGGGAGATGAGCATGGCGATGACTGTCGAAGAAGTGGCAAAAATCATCAGCGGAGCGCCATTTCCGTCCAAGCAATCGCTGTCGAAGGCCCGCGCCGTGGTCGAGTTCATGGGCAACCGCGCCGCCCTCACGCCGCCCGAAGGCTCGGATCAGAGCCTGTTGGAACTGGCCTGCACGTTCGAAACCTGCATCCCATTTCTACCATCTGCCGGTCAGCGAAACATCAGGAAGGCGGTTGCGCAGCTTCGCCACATGGGGATGGGCTACGTGCTGGTGCCTATGGAGCCGACACAGGAGATGGTCGATCAGGGCACCCAAATCACGCATTCGGAGGATTGGGAGGTCCGCAGCGCGTGGAAATACATGCTTAGCCATCGCCCATACCATTCCGAGCATTCCCTCGACATGGTTTCCGCTCGCCCGGAGGTGAAGCCGTGAGCCGGGTCTTCGCGAATGAATCAGAGCGCGCCAACTATTGGAAGCAAAGAGCGCTGAGTGCGGAGGGGCAGCTTCCTGTTGACGCGTGCACAGGCGGAGCCAAAGCCATACACCGCCGCTCCCTGCTCTCGAATATTCCATATGAAGATCTGGACGATCAGAACCGCGCAATTCGTGAATGGACTGCGTTAGATGTCGTCTTCGCGGTCAATGAAGAAAGAAGGCGACGACTTCCCCACGACCATCCCGAAAGAAAGGAGACGAACTGATGAGCATTGTCCCAGCCAAGGAATGCGTAAGCACGATGGTCCGCTTCAGGCACGACCTGCACGCCCGCCTGAAGGCGCAGGCAGCGAAGAATGGCCGTTCAATGAACACCGAAGTTAACTCCATCATTGAGAATGGTCTACACAGCAAATCAGGCGGATCCGATTCGGGGCGCCTGAGTAACCTGTTAAAGGCGGCCAGCCTCGCTACGAATGCTGCTCGTGAACTCCTTGAACAGCGCCAACGCATTGCAAAGGTTCTACGTGACGGAGAAGGAGCGCTCAGGCAGTCCAGGCTCATCATGCTTGGGATGGCCTCCAAGTCCGAGGATGAGGGCGAGCTTCACGATGCATCGATGTATTGCGACGCAGCGAAAGACATCAAAGCACTTCTTGATGCCATGGACGAACTCGCGGGAGCGATCTGATGGGCGCGGCTGAGAGGATCAACGAGCATGGCATCCCGGTGCACCGTTCTGAGCGCGGAGAGCTGGCGGGTTTCATTGGATATATGCCACAAGCACCAGCCATTGGAGAAACCATCTATCTAGGCCGGAAGCCCTACAAGGTAAAGGGCGTCAGCTGGGTATTTGATCCAAATCCCTCTGAATGGGAGGCGAGGCTTGAACTCAAATACTGCGGGGTTGGTGATGGGAGCCGCTGAGAGACTTCCGGATGTGTACACCTTCCCCGACCTGCAGCAGATGTGCAGGCCGGGCCATAAGCCGCGTCGGGCAACGGTCGAGGCATGGGCGCGTGCGCAGCGGATCCCTTACCGGTACGACGGCCACGGAGGTATCTGGACGACACGGGATGCCCTGAACACTGCGCTTGGCCTGCGAAAGCCAGGCACCAACGAAGACCCGTACGACCCAGAGGATTTCTAGAATGGCACGCCCCCGGAAGCACAACCCCACCATTCCGGGGCACATCGATCAGAAGGCAATCCCGAAGGGCATCTATTGGGACAAGTCAGGATCTGGCCGGTGGTACGTTCTGGATTTCCCGCGAAAGGCTGTCACGGTGGCCGACTCCAAGGCGCAGCTTTCCGACCTGCACGCCATCATAGAGGCGCGCTCAGGGGCAGCCGAGAAGGGGACAGTCGGCTATGTGATGGACCGATATCACGAAAGCACGAAGTTTGCCTCTCTCAGCGAAGGCACCCAGAAGGGTTACAGGCATCAAAAGGGATTGGTCGAGACGTACATGACCAAGAGGGGTGTGACCCTAGACAAGATGCTGATTTCGCGGTTGAGCGTGGCTGCAATTCAGCGTGTAGTTGAATCAATCGCGAGCGGCCATAAGGGCGAGCGGCCAATGCCTACTAAGGCGAACCATCTTCACCGATACCTGAGCCTTGTTCTCGCGTGGGGGGTCCAGCACGGCTATTGCCAGTCCAACCCGGCCCAGGGTGTGGCGCAGGCAAAGGAGCGGAAGCAGTTCAAGATGCCGACCCCTGAGACCTATGCCAGGCTCGTTGCCTTCGCACAGGATCGCGGGAGCCGAAAGGCTCATACAGGCGGCAGCGTCGCCCCGTATCTCGCTCCACTGATGGTCATAACCTACCTGTGCCGCCTGCGCGGAATCGAGGCTGTAACCCTGACGGATGCCAACTGCACCGATGTCGGCGTTGTTTGCAATCGCCGAAAGGGCAGTAAGGACAATGTGACCGAATGGAACGATGATCTCCGCTCGGCGTGGGATGCTCTAGATGGGATGCGCAAGGAGGCGATGGGGCGACACAAAAGGCCAGTGCAGCTGCAGCCGGATAAGAGGCCATTGGTACTAAGCCAGAAGGGATTGCCGCTGACTAAGTCCGGCCTGGATTCGGCGTGGCAACGGCTTATGGACCTGGCAACCATGGGCGACGACCCATTGTTGAAGCCTGGGGAAGAATTCACCCTTCATGGCCTCAAGCACCGAGGCATCACGGACAGTGAGAAGCCGGAGGATGGCGGCCACAAGAGTCCGGCCATGCGGGATCGATACGACCACCGGCTGCCAGTCGTGAAACCTGCATCACTCCCGAACTTTTCAGGAGTGTTTTCAGGAGGAAAAGAAAAAGGCGCCCCGAAGGACGCCTAAGTCATTGATGCAATTGGTGGGCCGTGAAGGATTCGAACCTTCGACCAAAAGATTAAAAGTCTTCTGCTCTACCGACTGAGCTAACGGCCCATTGCACTTCCCCGGCCTTTCGGCGGGGTGGGCATTCTACCCTACTTTGCCGGGCCGGGTGAAACCCCGATGTGTTGCGGGTGCCGGCCAGCGGCCGGCACTACCCGACCAGGCGAGCCCGCTTAAACCTTCCGGGCCTCCTGCGCATCCCAGGTGTGATCCCCGCTCGGAGCCACGGATGCATCTGCCCTTCTGCCTGATTGCTGCCCTGCTGCTGCCCTGTGCGGCACTGGTCGCCCCGTCCCAGGTCGTCACCGATGATATCGGCCGCTTCTGGGCCACCTATGACGCGGTGCGCGCCGAGCCTGATACCGAGCACCAGGTGGCGCTGGTCCAGCAGCGATACATCGATCCAGGCAGTCCCGGTCTGCATGCGCTGATGCAGGTCCGCCACTACACCGCCCGCGAGTACGCCGAAGCGATGCGCTCCTGGCCGCGCTTCTGGAACTCGGTACGACCGCTTACCGCCAACGCGCAGCAGGCCAGCGCCACACTGGAACGGGATCTTTCCGACTTCCGCGCGCTCTACCCGGCTTTGCGCCCGGCCACCATCACCTATGCAGTAGGCGTGCTGCGCACGGGCGGCACCACGCTGGGCGACAAGGTGCTGATCGGCGCAGAGATGGCATTGGGCGATAAACGCGTGGACGTGAGCGAGCTGCCGGAGCCGATGCGCAGCCGCCTGCGGATCTTCTACGACAGCCACCCGGGTGCGAACAACGCGCAGAACAACCTGCACGAGTACGTGCATACCCAGCAGCGCGAGACCACGGGTAGGCTGGCCCAGTACGCGGTGCGCGAGGGTGTGGCCGAGTACGTGGCAGAGCGGTTGAGTGGGCGTCGGCCGGCACTGCCCTTCTATGACTACGGCACGAGCCACGAGGCGGAGATCCGCACTCGCTTCATCGCTGAGATGGACGACGATGACCTGGACAACTGGCTGTACAACAACGGCCGAAATCCGTTCGGGGTGAGTGATGTGGGTTACTACGCCGGCTATCGCATCGCGCAGGAGTACATGCGCCAGCAGGCCGATGAGAAGGCGGGGATCGCGCGGATGATCGAGCTGGATTACACCGATCCGATCGCGGTGCGGGCGTTTATCGAGGCGTCGGGGTGGTTGCAGCAGCGATAGCGCCGGTCCGTGCCCGGCGCACAGTGCCAACCAAGGTTGGCACCCACCAGAGTCAGACCTGCCCGGTAGCGCCGAGCCGTGCCCGCCGCTCAGTGCCAACCAGGGTTGGCACCCACCATTGGGGCATCAGCCCCCATTACCTCAGGCGTACAGCGTGGGGTCCGGCACGCCGGCCTCGGTGAAGCCCTGCGCGCGCAGGCGGCAGGCGTCGCAGTGGCCGCAGGCGGCGCCGTTGGCGTCGGCGTTGTAGCAGGACACGGTGAGGCCGAAGTCCACGCCCAGGCGTACGCCTTCGC
>Ga0207709_10002265_pt1 | contig 12217 bp, 18 predicted proteins | sample KBSM34metaG_FD_184397 | JGI IMG/M metagenome (GOLD analysis project Ga0207709, IMG submission 184397) | Miscanthus rhizosphere microbial communities from Kellogg Biological Station, Michigan, USA - KBS M3-4 metaG (SPAdes) (version 2) | ecosystem: Host-associated > Plants > Roots > Rhizosphere >...
CATTCCGGCCGAGTTCCTGCTCGACGCGCATCACTGGCTGATCCTGCACGGACGTTATGTATGCAAGGCGCGCAAGCCGGATTGCCCGGGCTGCGTGATCGCCGACCTGTGCCGGTTCAAGGAAAAGGAACCCCCTTACAGCACAAGAGTCTAATCTCTAACTCATTGTTTTAATTAACCATTGAATCCGACTGTGTTTCGCAGCACACTGCAATTTGCACTTACCATGCACTTACGGACTCATGGCAAACAAGCTCACAATGCGCTCGGTGGAGCTGGCCAAGCCAGCGGAGAAGCCCTACGAGATCAGCGACAGCGACATGAAGGGGCTGCTGCTGCGGGTGCAGCCCTCCGGTGTGAAGTCCTACATCGTGACTTGGGACCGGGGGAAGCGGCGGACGCTCGGCAAACACCCGGTGATGACGCTGGCCGGCGCGCGCGCTGCGGCCTTGGCAGCACTGTCGGAGGCATCCCAGCACGGTGCACCGGTGGCTGTGAGCAAGCCCAAGGCGGATTTCACCGTGACGGACGCCTGCCGCGACTACGTGACGGCCCTTGAAAAGGACGGGCGCAAAGACGCGGCGGACAGCACAAGACGCCGTTTCGAGCGCTGCCTATACGGCGACAAGCTGGGCAAGGTGCGGCTCAAAGATCTGCACCAAGATCACATCGAGGCATGGAGGGAGCGCATTTCAAATGGCACCCTTTCCCCGCTACCACCGAAGCGCGGTCGTCCGCCCGTGCCAAAGCCTCTAGCTAAATCCAGCATAAACCGCCTGCGGACTATGTTGGTGGCCGCCCTGAATCATGCCGTGGCCCGCCGCAAAGTCTCCCCCGACGTGGCCTTTGAATGGGCCTCTGTGAAGCCCCTGAAGGATGCCGAACAGCGCCGTGGCCTGTACCTGGAACGGGAGCAGCGCCGCGCTCTGCTGGAGGCCGCTGAGGGGCCTGTGCGTGACTTGATCGAGTGTGTGGCCCTGACGGGCTGCAGGCCGGGCGATCCGTCCCTGTGCCTGCGCTCGGATTACGATGGCGCCACCGGCAGCGTGAGATTCCACAGCAAGAACCACGACCGCAAGATACCGCTCTCCCCTGCTGCCACTGAGCTGTTCGACCGCCTGGCCAAGGACAAGCTGCCCAAAGCGCACCTGTTCACCCAGGACGGCAAGAAGGCTTGGAGAGCCGACGCGTGGAGGCGGCCCGTCCGCGATGCCGCTGCGCGCGCTGGGCTACCTGAGGGGGTGACGCTCTACACGCTGCGCCACTGCTGGATCACCGACGCCATCGTAGGCGGCATGGACCTGCTGACCGTGGCGAAGCTGGCCGGCACGTCGCTGGCGATGATCGAGAAGCACTACGGCCACCTGGTGCAGGGCGCAGCGCGCGACAAGCTGGCGCAGGTGCAGTTCCTGTAGCAAAACTCAATTTTGAGGCTTGCTCTGAAATCAAGGGTTTGCCGCAATATCCGCAACCAGTTCTTTGTGTAGTTGCTCCGCCGCCTGGGCTGCAGATAGCCCAGCCTGTTCGGCTTCGGCCGCTTTCCCGCTGAAGTATTCAAGCAGATCAGGATTACCCAGCGAGTTCATCACCACCATGACTGGTGTCACGGGGCCAACGTCTTCGCCGTTCGCGACGGCATTGCGGGTGCGCTTGAGAAGCACCCCGTAAACCTCACGGAAATAGCGCTCCGATGGGGACTGCAGAGACTCGGGCATGAAGAACGCACGACCTGCGGCCGATGAAAGCAGTTGCGTTGCCATTTGCTCCGCTCCTGCATCCTCAACGGGAATCGCGAGAGGGTTTCCGGCTTGCAGGCTTTGGGTCATCACTGCGGCCACCCCGCTGACCACCTTCGACGCGGCTACGCCGTCGACCTGGTACTCCCGCAACTGCTGCTCAATCAGGTACTCGGCAGCTTGACTGAGCGATGTGCGGCGATCACGCGCCACGACTTCCAAACCGAACAGCAGGCTCGGCCTGAGCGTCAGGTTTATGCGCTGTAGCTTTTCGCCTGGCGCACGCGGCGGACGCCCACCTTTGTTTTTGGTCGTTGACATCGTCTATCCCGGTGTGTCTAACTATGTTCAGTGGGTTTGTGAGCATTAAACCCACTGAACCCATTCATCTAGAGCCCAACTATGTCACAGGATTCAACGAAACCCAAACTCGCCTATCCCATTGAGGAGGCGTTCGGCCAGATCGGGGTCTCGCGCACAAGGGGCTATCAGCTCATCAGCAGCGGGATGCTGCGCACGTACAAGGACGGCAAACGCAGGCTTTGCAGTCACACCGCTCTGGTGGATTGCCAGCAGGCCATGGAGAAGGCCTCTCAAGAAGGGAAGCGAGATGTGGAGCGCGCTTGAAATAGAAACGGCCCACCCGGTTGCAGCCGGAGTGAGCCGTGAAAGCCATCGAACCCTTGCGAGGAACGAAGTGACCATGACGAACATCGTACACCAACCGATGCCGGCCGCAATCGGGCATACCTCCGTGCCCCTGCCGGATTTTTCTGACACCGCGCGCTGGGGCTTGGTAGAGGTGAAGGACAGCCTCAACGCCCCGCGTTATGAGCCGGGTGACCTGCTGCATGTAGACCTGCGCCGCAACTACTTCGCCGGCGACGCCTGCTATGCGGTGGAGATTGCCGGGCAGCAGTCGATTCGATTCATCCAAGCCCGCCCCGGTGGCTTGCACGTCTACACACGCAGCAATCCCGGCGCTGCCTACCCGATCCCTTCCGACCTGCTGGTAATCCTCGGGATGGTCACCTACGCCACCACCACGCGGAGGGTCGGATGAAGCCGCATGCCCCTGCCCCTGTCCGCAGTACCGGATACAACCGGCCACCAGGCGCGTGCGGCAACATCGAGTTCGCGCTCCACTTCGCGGCATGGATGGCCAGCTGTCGCCGACCGCCTGCAGTGCCAGAGATCATGAGTCGCTGGTGCATGTCCCGCGCTACCGCCTACCGCTACCTGGCCCGCTATCGCGATGCCTTAGCCCTGGAGGCGTACCCATGAGCGCTCAGCTAATGGCTATTGGCGACAGCGGCCAACCGGAGCTGGCCACCCCGGAGGATGCCCACGCACCGCGCGCGCTGCCGGTGGGGCAGTGCAACGCGGTCACACCCGCCAGCATCCGTTTCATCTACTGGGGGCGACCAGGGAACGAATGCCGGGCGGTGCGGGTCAAGCGCATCCACCGGCCGTACACCCGCTGCAACCGTGGCCCGTTCGTCAAGGTGGTGTTCGAGTGCACGCCATTCACCCGCGCCACGCTGCCAGAAGGCTCGCTAATGGCCGACGAGAAGCACGTTGCACTGACGCGGCCAGCCGATGCCACAGATCCGCTGTGGGCGACCCTGCCCGCGCGGGACCAGCAACGCCTGCACAAGGCGGTGGAGGTGACCCAATGAGCCGCCGATTCGAAGTGCCCCCCATTGCCTGCGACTGCTGCGGCAAGCCACTGCTGCCGGTGTTCGGCACGTTCCATCGCGTGGAGCGGGAGTTCGGGTGGGCCTCCCTGCCATACGTGCTGTGCGGTGACTGCGCCCTGCAGCACCGGGGCACCCCATCTGAGGCCCGCGTGCGCGAATGGATCATGACGCGCGCGGCGCGCGCTGGAGCCGACTGGAGCCGCTCTGTCGGTCAGCTGCTGGGGGAGGCCATCCGATGAACGGTGATCTTTTCGAAGCCCTGGAGAAGAGCAACCCCGGAGCGGCCAAGCGCGCGCTGCAGGACCTGGACTCCGCCAAGACTGTAGACGTGATCTATCGCTCCCAAGTTGGCGCATGCCTGCCCTTTACCCCCCTTCCCTTGCACTCCTTCGGGAAGAAGGTGGCCATCGTGATCGTAGGGGAGGCAGATGAGTGAGCGAGAAGCCCGCAAGCTAGCCAAACGACGCGCACGGGCCACGGGGCGCAGCAGCAGCGTCTACGTGCCCATCTCGCCACACGTCCGCCTGTACGCCTGGGAACTGGAGTGTCAGGCGTATCGCACCCTCGATCCCGTCGCGCGCGCGCTGCTGGTAGAGCTACGCGCGCTGTACCGGCCATCCACCGGCGCTGAGGTGTTTCTCAGCGTTCGGGAGGCCATGCAGCGCGTAGGCGTCACGCAAAGGCCCGTGCAGAACGCATTCAAGTCGCTGTTGGAGCGAGGGTGGATCGAGGAAGCAAAGGCCGGCAGCTTCGACCAGAAGACAGGCACGGGGCGGGCTCGCTCGTTCCTCCTGACGAACATTGGCCCAGCCGGCGATGACGTTGATGCGAAGCGGACATACATGCGCTGGAAGCCATACGCCAGCGAATGCCAAAAAATCGCGGTAGCGCCAGACGCTACAAACCGTAGCGCTGAGCGCTACAGCGACAAGGCCGCGTAACGACCAACTAACGAAAGCGTAGCGCCAGACGCTACGGATGGAGCGATTTATGGTCAAAAACCGTAGCGCCACACGCTACACAGATAACTACTACCAGGCGGTGTGTTGTTTCGCGCACACCGCGCCCCTGCTGCACGCGGTGCAGGCACTGCACGGGATGCACCCCATGCGCCCGCTGCACGTCATGCACCACGTTCACCAGTGCACCAGGTTCACCACTGCCGTACGCCGCCTGGCCCGGACTGCACGGGCCACGACGGACGCGATGCGCGACCTGGTGAAGCAGTTTCGAGGCATTCGGTCAGAAACAGCCTATGCACTAGCTGCTCGGGGCGCGCGCTGCCGTCAAAGCCATCGAGTAGCAGCAAGCGGCTACCACAACCTGCTGCTGGCTCCAGCCGAACGGAGGGGCAAGTGAGCAGTCAGGAACCACGCGCCGCCCACGGCAGCAGTCTTCCGACTTCGATCATAGAAGTGCGCGAGCGTTTAGAAGCGACAGGTCACTACGTGACGATTGATGGGCGCGTGACAGAACAGACGGCTGCTGCACTGATCCATTGCCCTGTCAGCCGCTTGAGGCGCTGGCGGCTCGAGGGCAAGGGGCCTCGCTACTTCCAGCCCGCCAAAACGCCCTGGTACTACCTTGGCGACGTACTCGAGTGGATCAGCGCTGGTGAGAGCTTCAAGTGACGTCTGGATTGCTGATGAGCTGTCAGAAGGGGAGATTCTCAGTGAAGACGAACTCTCCCTCGTAGCGAGCCTGATCCTTAAGAATTTTACTCACCTGATCAGCCAAGCTGTCGTCATCGTTAAGAATTCTGAGAATTTCATCATCAAGTGTATCGATCTCTAGTTCGAGACGACCCTTCCGATAGTCGAGTGAAAGCTCAGAGATTCCACCCTTCTCCCCGGTATACGCTTCGATCGTTGCATTGACGCGCCAAATTAGACGACCTTTGATTCGGGCCGCAATAATCTGCCGAACCTTCGAGTTCCCCTCAATGGCCTGGTACGACTTGCTGATCAACCCCGAGAAAAACTCGGCACTCTTTGCGGCGGCGCTGGTTATGCACTCGAGGTAGACAGGAAGAGAGCTAGCACTTATGAAATGGACGAGAGCGGATAGTTCGCGCTTCTTGACCATGTAGCGAGCGAGATGGGTGATTCCGTCAACCTCAGTCACCTTCGTCGACCGACCGTCGTAGGCAACCTCCACTAGCGGAGCGTCCACCACCGAAAGAAGACTGAAATGATACAAACGCCTTCGATTGCGCATTCTCGTACCGAGCAGGTCGATCTCGTAGTCGAGCGCTTTCATGACGCTCACAATCGAGGAAAAGATCTGGTCGTCGTTTCTTGGCGTCACCGTTCCGACTTGCGAAGTTGCTTCGGCGCCTTTTGCACCCCTCTTGTTGATGCCTTGAGGGGGCGTGAGACCCAACTGCTGGAACGCGAAGATTGCCGAACGCGGCGAGAACAAGTCTCTGTACTTCTTGCCGAGGACTTCCGTATGACGATTCTTCCAGCCCTCAGTTTTTAGATATGTCGATAGAGGCTCAACGTCGGTCCACACGTGGACAGGATTCCAGTCAAAATTTGGATCATTCTTTGGCTTCTGCTTCGTAAGAAATGCCCAGGTCAGTGCCTCATCCTTCTTGCAGCTAACAAGGACTGCTGCGACAACCTCGACGTCTTCAAACTTCTCTGCCCGGTATGCCACGAGATCGAGCTCTCTCGCTCGACCATCAACATCGTCGGCGTAGTAGCGCCCACCAATGGTTGACCAACCATTTTTCTTGAAGACGTCGTCGACCATGTGCTCAAGGATGAAGCCCGTCTTTTCCAAGGCCGCTGGAATCTGATCCAGCGGGACGGGGCGACGCTTAGGAATGGTCATAAGAATGCCGTCCTCAACAAAGATCGTTGACCAAGGCCCCGGCGAGGAGGCCGTGCGATTGAGCGTAATGTCCGCATTTTAGCCAAGAGTTCAAGACTAAGAATGCCATGTCCAAACGCGCTCTCGCGCCGGTAGGATTGGTTAGTCCCCAAAGCTGGAAAAGCTGGCGGGCACATGGTAGGCGTCTCCATCGGCGGCCACCACCGCGCGCCAATAAACCTGCAGACGTAGAGCAGATAGGAAGAGGACGTACATGCGCTGGGGACAATGCGACGACAGACCGCAGAAAACGCAGCACTCAAGGCGAGGCGGCTTGTGGGTAAGGAGCCGCGGCGCTTCCAGTCCGCCAAGATACCCTGGCGCTACCTAGGCACGTGCTGGAATGCCTTGGGTCAGGGGAAGGCTATCGCTAAGCGAAGAGTGCGCCGGCCACTCTTCCAATCCCAGCCACGGCAGCAAGGCCACCGGCGAGTAAGAATGCGGCGGGCACACAACAGCCCATAGCCCTGCCCATTTTGCGCTGCCGGCCTGCACGCGTCAGCGGCACCCCAAGCTGGCGTGACAACTTACCTTTTGCAGCCGAGAGGCCAGAAGCCCTTTTCCATGAGAAGCCAGGTATTCCTCTTTTCCGAGCCATGGGAATTCCGTTCCAATTGGGAGGTCAGACAATGATGTGCGTTCATTGCACACTGCGCACGCAAAACAGCGGCCGATTCGCGTGGCGCCAGCCCAGAGCATAGAAGGGGCCGCTTACTACAAGCCAGCCCCAGCACTACTTCAGGGGCACTCAGGGAGACTGAGAAGGTTGTCCGGAGTGTCTTGATCAGCTTCGGTGCGCAAGTACTTCCTTCCGTTTCTGGATGCCACCAGTAACCAGCGCTGATGCCCACCGACGTAGGTAAAGAACGCCCACTTGCCAGTTTCAATACCGTTGATCGCCTCATCCAGGGTCAGACGCCAACGGCTTGCGTCCCCGTTGGCCCCACCAATGTGGGTAATGCGGCTGTATCTGTCCTGCCGATCATCCTTCCTGATACATCCGACCTGATGACTTGTAGCCATACTCACCTCTCCTTGGTTCGCCAGGGACCGCTCCCCGGTCGACCTCACTCTAGCGAAGCCGCGGTATGCCGTCATGGCCCGGCGCAGCAAGGGACTGACCTCAGATGTGGGCTCGAGATGGCGCCCACAGAAACTGAACGGATGGGGCCCCTCGGTTTATCCACAGCAACCGGGGGGAATTCGGACCCCGGTTCGCGACAGTTTTTCGGCCCTTAGGAATGCTCCGCCACAGGTCACCCCAAAACGAGGTTTCTCTCGGGGAAGAGTGCACTTTGTGACCTGTGCGTGTTGTACATCGGACCCCTATTCAGCCCTGCGGCATGCTCAGATCCACTTGGCCGCAATCCGGGCTACGGAAGTGCGCGTTCCTACGCACTCCGAGGCAGCTCGGCATGGCCGCTTGGGATGAAATGGAACGGTCCTCACGGCCTGCCGCCATGCCTCGAATCGAGATCGACCTCCCCCAAGTTGTCAGCGACGCCCTCTGCGACGCAGCGACTGCAGCCGGCATCCCTCCGGCCGAGCTCCTCGCGGATGCGCTGCGCTGCCTGCCTGTCTTCCAGCGGGCGCTGGCGGCCAGGCCCGAACGGCTGCCCGCATTCGCCCACTCACCCAGGAGCTAACCGTGGCCGATCAAATCCACGATGTCCCGCAAACCCTCATCAAGCTGGAACAGCTGCGGATCCGCAGCGATCTGCATAGAGCCGCACGCGCCGCACTGAACGAGCGCCGGAAAGATCTTCGCGCCCATCGGCGGGAAATCGAAGAACAGATGCGGGTTGAAGCCAGAAGCTTCAGCGGCCCGCAACCCGCCATTGAGAGCGTTCCCATGCGCGGTTACGACGCCGGCGTCCGCCAGGGGGGAAACAGTAGTTTTTCGAGTACCGCGAGCAAGTTGACCCTCGATGAGCACCGGGAGAAGAGGCTCGCGGTGCTGGAACGTCACTTGGCCGCGGTCGATGCCGTCGCCGCCGTCGTGGAAGCCGCACTCGCTGAAACGGAGCGGACCAGCGGCGACGTCTCGGCGTTCCGAGCCGCCGAGTCCCACCTTCAGAAAACGCTGGCCGATTGGGGCCTGAGCAGCTAACCAGGAGAAGACCATGATCGATGCCCACCCCAAACTGACGCGCTTGCGCGCACAGATATCCAAGCTGGCCGAGGATATCGAGGGTATGCGCGAAGGCGTGCGGCCTGAGTCAGAGGCCCTCGCAGCCGTTGACCAGCATATCCAGAAAATGGCGGAGGGCGTGAGAATCCAGCCCTTTGCATTCGCGCACACCTCTGGCGGCGGTGACCCCGTATCGATGTATCCAGAAGACAGCCACAGGTATGCCTGCAAGTTCTTCCCCGACGTCATCCGGGCCCGCCTCTACGATGAAGTCAAGGCGATCTATCAGAGCGGCCTGACGGTCGCCGATGACGCCGCTCGCGAAAAGATGGAAGCCCAGCTGCTGGACCTGGAGCACCAGGAAGAAGCATTCATCCGCCAAGCGGCTGCCGAGGGAAAGAGCATCCCTCGCCGCTCGGACGCCAACCCTGTCGTGCTGCTGGCCGACTAGCCAGAAGGGAGGGACCAGCAGGCGGTGTCCCTAACAACACCTGCAGCCCGGGCCGGCACTCTGCGGATCCGCATACCTCGCGCCGGTGACCGGGCCCGCGCTATCGCCACCGAGCAGAAGACCGGCCTCGACTGGCGAGCCTCAGCGTGCCATCCATGCACGCGCTCAGCGCGATGCTTTCCAAGCTGGGTGCCACACCCAATGATGAATCCAAGGTCAGTCATCTCCAGGAGAACGAAGACCCGGACGAACAGCTCTTCCACTGAAACTTCGGCAGCTACAGCCTAGGCAAGTCAGTGGCAATGGCGCGACGTGGGTCATCAGTCCAGCAGGTGCTGAGGTTATGTCGCTTGCAGAAGTCGTAGGCGGCTTGGTCAATCAGGCGCCGGGTCTTGGCCAGGTTGGCGGGGGTCACGCGTTCCTTACGCAAGGAGTTGTCGCGCCAAGCGCACAGGTGCACCTTGTCGGCCTCCTCCACGTCACGATAGACCCGCACCACGTCAGCAGGGGTGGGCCGGTCACCCAGGCCAACGGAGCGTGGCAGGGCGGCATCAATCTCACGCAGGAAATCACTGGATCGCAGTGGATTGCCGCTCCCGGCATTGGTTCCCAGTGCAACGGCCAGCGCCCCGTACTGATCGCCCAGATACGCTCTGACTTCGTAATCGCGGGTCACGTCGAAGATCAGCACGAAATCGTGCCCGAGGCATGCCAGCGCCAACTCATAAGGCGTCACATCGGCTAAGAACAAGCCGGCGAAGGTCAGATGGTTGTGTCTCACCCGGAACTTGGCACGAATGAGGCCAATGTCTTGCATGCTAGCGTGCAGCCGCGCCAGCCCCTCCATACGCATGATCCGCTCTCCTCATTGGCTGTCACGGTGGGTGAACGTGGTCCCGAGCCAGATGGCGCCCATGCGCTGCTCCGCCCAGACCATCAACGCTTAATCGAATCAACATTGGGGCGGTATGGAGCTGATCTGGTGTAGAAAAAAGCGGCCTTTTGCAAGGCCGGTGAATTGATTCGAAGGAGTCAATTTTCAGAAGCGACCGCGCGTTATGTGCAAGTGATAGAGCTACGAACCAAGGGGCTTCTCACTCCGTCGCTATCTTCCAAGTAACGATCAACCACGATTACGCTTCCCGCGACGGGGCGTGTAGCGGCGCACGTGGCTGTCGCACCCAACGTATCGGGTGTATCGCCCGGAAAGATGTACTGCTCGGAATCCTGGCCGCATCGGTAGCCCTCCGGGCAGGTGACAATTTTGGTGCGCAGATAGAGCGGGTAAGTGGGGGATCCGGAAATCTGAACGGTGTAAGGGATTTCGGTGCGATGCGGGCCGGTGACCGGTGGTGCGTCTTTGATTGTCAGCGGTCGGCAATCCGTTTCGCCCTTCTTGTACGTGCGATATCCCTTCTCAACGCCGCGCGCGGCCAAGGATTGGAATTCGCCATCCTGAAGTGCTACCGCATCTTCAGTATTGGTATGGAAGCCGAACTCAACCAGCGCCGTGGGCATTTCTGCTTCACGCACTTCGGCCTTTTCATTGCCATCGTCAGGATCGGGACGGACTACATATTCCGAATACTTTTCCGACGAGTTGATCATCTCCTTCATGTAGCAAATGATGTTTCTGGACAGCTGCACTGATTGCGCATCATTCAGCTTCGTCATGACAAGAGCCCCGCGTGCGGTCGGGCCTGCTCCATTCGTGTGGAAGGAAATGTAGGTCTCAGCGTTTACATGGTTGGCGTACTCCGGACGAGCCATTAGGTCTTCGTCGTATTCACGTAATTTGATGCGATCAGGATCTCTCGGATTGCCGTTCGGGAAGAGATTCCAGATTTTGGCGCCTTGATCTGGAAGAATCCGCTTTAGGTAGTAGCGGGCTGCAAGTTCCGACCATTGCAAGTTACTTGCGGGGTCAATGCCCGCCTCATTCATTGCCCTCGTATAGCGGATATCAGTGGCGTATTCGTAACTTCTTTGATCAAGAAAGGCGCCTACCTGGGCAGCATAGTTGGGGGTGATGAAGTCCTCGTGGATGTTGGTAGTGCCAGCGTAGAACTCTGGGCGCTGGTATTCCCATGACTTCTTACCGTAGTGGAAGTACTTCCCATGGCCAGGGTTAAGGACGACCAAGCCCGGAGTTGGCGCGGCAGCTGCGGTGCGTAAACTGAGCTTTTCCTTCGCTCTCTTCAGATATCTTGGAGGAAAAATTTCGTCCAGTGTCCGGCCCCCGATTCGAGCGCGAATGTACTTGAAGCTAACCACCCCTGAGAGGTAGCTATAGAGTTCTTCTCTTACTTCTCTAATTTTGTCGCCCAAGTCTTCGGAAAACTCAGTTTTCCCTTGGGGAATGTAACCAGAATCCAGGTCAACCCAGACAGTTTCAGCTAATGGCTCGGGGGTGATTCTGACAGTGACTCTAGGTTCTTGGCCTGGCAGGCGCTCTTGCTTATCAACAAACCGCTGCAGTTCGGGCTCTAGCTGATGGAAGATCGTGGTGCTTTGAGCCACCGTAGGCAGCGGCTGCTTGTTCTGTGGTTGGGCTGGCTGGGCATCGGCGTTCGTTGCAAATGCCATGGCCAGAAGAAGTCCTGCGGCCACACCGGTTGTTGCCTTAGTCTGAGCAGTGAACATCACGCACCTCCTATGCAGATGGATTCCCCAAGGTGGAACCTATCAGCAACGACCGCATGAGATGTAAGCGTAGAGCATTACGTTTGTTGCAATCAGTTGCTAACTGGTGAAGTGAAGGCCTGAACAGGCACAAGCTGGCGGTGTAGGGAAAAACCGACGCATCGGCACAAGATTGTCCGATGGCGCCGGCCAGACAGGGTGGGCCACCCTGACCCTGCCGGATCCGGGACCGCAGGCGGCTCAACCCGGGGGCGCGTGACCAGCGCCGCGCCGGCACAGCGTCGATGTGGCAGACCAAGGACGTGCGGGCGGCCAGCAGCAGGACCGCGACGACCACCAACAGCGGCGTACTGAGCGCATCGCTCAACCAGTAAATCACCGGAAAGACGTTGATTAGGCCCCCACCATGCCGTGCGCTGGTGGGGGCTTTCTTTTGGCCGATGCACTTACCGTGCACTTACGGGAACATGGCCTCACAACTTTCACAATCAATAAAATTGCGTAAAATCATGTGCTTACATAGAAATAGAACGAGAAAATAGGTCGTATCCATGTGCCGGTTCAAGGAAAAGACCACGGCCGAGGCGTGACCGCGTTCGTGGTGTGACAAAACAAAGACGGCGGGCACAAGGCCCGCCGTCTTCGTTTGCAGACAAGGTGCTTCAGGTGATCAGAACGA
>Ga0207709_10002282_pt1 | contig 12174 bp, 12 predicted proteins | sample KBSM34metaG_FD_184397 | JGI IMG/M metagenome (GOLD analysis project Ga0207709, IMG submission 184397) | Miscanthus rhizosphere microbial communities from Kellogg Biological Station, Michigan, USA - KBS M3-4 metaG (SPAdes) (version 2) | ecosystem: Host-associated > Plants > Roots > Rhizosphere >...
GAATCGGAACGCCCAGGATTCTCAAGTCGCCGCCGTAGTTACACTGCACCAGCACACCGATCGTGTAGCCTCCCGCTTGCGTCGATAACACGCGCGACGAGGTTCCAATTCCGCCTTTGAATCCGTTGCAGCCCATTCCCGTACCGCCGCCGACTGCGCCTTCCTGGACGAGTCCGGGTTTGGCGTTGTCGAGTGCCTGCATCGCATGGATCGGTTTCACGTGTTCGCCATTCGCGTCGTTCAAAAAATCAAACGTCTCAGCCACCACAGGATAGGTGAATAGAAACTGACGGCCGTTCTTCAATTGCCACTGAATAGCGGCGTCGCGGACGGTACCGACGCTGTGTGTGCCCGTTAACAGAATAGGACCCTCGAGAAAGCCCGACTCTTTGATCCAGTTGATTCCCGTCATGTCGCCGTTGCCATTCAGATTGAAGGTCGCCGCAAAGACGGGATCCCAGTTTCCCTTCGGTCTCGGAAGAATAGCGGTGACTCCCGTTCGGATCGGACCTTTACCGGGGATGAGTTTGCCTTCGCCTTCGATGAGAGTGACGTGACCGACGGCGATACCCGGGATATCTGTGATGGAGTTGTTTGGACCAGTCTGCCCCGGGAATGGTATTCCGAGATCCCTTCCACGCGGTCGAGTTTGTGCGGAAAGAGACACTGCCAGGACCAGGCTGATAAGAATCGCAAAAGCTATTCGCATATGACCTCTTCCTTTCCGACCGGAGTATCGCATAGTTCAAGTCAATAGTGTTGACAGTCGTGATTGGACACAGTCAGTACCACCTCGCGGTAGCGGGTGGGTACGTCGTAGACGCGCTTGGACCAAGGCTTCGCACCCACCCGCTACCGCGAGGTGGTTCTGACTGTGTCCAAGTACGACGCAAGCGAGCGGTGTTCGTTTCGATAACGGGTGGGTTGCACTCGCGGCAAAACGATCTGTTTAGTCTGGATGATGAATCATTTCTTCGGTCGGTGAGCATGGTCCACGTCAGCGAGTAACCGATAGGTTTTACTACTGTTTGGTCACCGCTGATTTGCCACTGCTGTTGGCAGCCGTGGAAACGAACGTACCCGCGAGTGCGTCACCACCGTTACGAAGTTTCCAGACGAAACGCCCGTTAGTCTTTCGCATCCTTCCATCCTCAACGAAGGTCGCCACAACTTTGTCGCCGTCAATCGAACCAGTTACGTGGATCGGGGTTCTATTGGCGGCAGGCAGCGTTTGTCCATTCTCGGAAAACTTTTCACCTTTTCCAGTGAACTCTTTTCCCCGCTGGTTGATCTTCAAGCGGAAGCCGACCTTCATGTTGTCGAAAGACTTGTAAGCAGTCGTCCGTACGGTGTTGATGACTTGCCATTCACCCGTGAGGTCCTGCACCTTCGCGGCGCGCTGCTCGGGTTCGGCAGCAACTTGCTTCACTTCGGGTTGGCGTTCAGTAACCGGATGCGGTTGTGACTCGACGACTGTTGCCACCGGTGGCGATGGTTGTGGCGACTTGAACCTTGATCGCAAGGCTACCGCTCCGACTGCTAATCCGATTAATAACACGAGGCAAACAGCGAGACGCGGCGCCGAAAAGAATGCGGGCGGGATCGTCGCCGCTTGATTTAGTGGAACTACTGGCTCAGGCGCCGGGTTCCAGTCAGGCTCAGCCGAACCCGCAGGTTCTTCCATCTCAGCCGCTTCGATCCCAAAGAAGCGCTTCAAGACAACACGTTCGCTCTGCGTGATGCTGCTCAAATGCGACGCCGGAGTTACGTGATCAAAACTCACCTGCACATCGCGCAGGGCAACTGCTGCGTTGACCGCCGGAAACCCGCTAAGAGAACCGAGTCGGGCATCAACGAGCTTGCCTTCGGTGAAGAGAAGCGTCCCGCGCGCTCCCGAAGAAACGATCTCCAGCCGTCCGCTTTCCTGTTTGGACGTAATGCTCTTAATGACTTCGAGAATCCCCGAAACAGATCTCATCTCCGACATTCTTTCTACTCTCCTCGCACACACTTGGGAAAATGGGAAACCCGAATTGATGATTGGGGGAAAACCGGGAAGAGGATTTCAGTCTAGTAATTCAGATCCGGCGTGTCAATTCGCTTCGCCTCAAAAGTCATTCCTGGACGCGGTCACTACCGAACGCATCCAAACCGGCTACCGCGCTTCGGCGGGTATGCTCGGGAGATCGGAGTTGAACATGTCAGCCACGCACTTCCAGCTACCATCTGTCTGCTTCTTCCAGATCTCCAGATACTTGCCTTTGTCCGTGATAGGTTTGCCGCCGGCGTCGGTCTCCTTGAATTCGTAGTTGCCGCTCACGTACGCCAAATCGCCGGAGCGCGCAATGTCGACCTTTGTCGCCTGCCAGCCACCGGAAAAGGACGGTGATTCAACCATGCTCTTCCACAGCGCTCGGATCGGTTCTTTACCGGTTAACGTTGGGATATTTGGCGGCATCACCACGGCATCGTCCGAATAGTAGGAGACGGTCTTCTCGACGTCCCTGGATGATGCCGCGGCCTTGGACCATTCATCGTCCAGTTTCCTCAAGGCAGCTTCATCCGCGGCACGCGTGTCGGCCGTGGCCTGCGTCTGACAAGCGGTTGCGAACGTGAGAATAAACACGACGAAGACGAGGGCGCTTACGCGAAGATCAAACAGAGACACTAGTTTCTCCTTTTCACAATGTGGAAAAGCACTTCGACTATAGCACGAAGTAATACTGTAACTTTAAGTTTGTATTGGCAGTGGCTTTGGACTGCCTTGCAGTTGGATGGGCAACTGCGGTGCGCAACAAATCTTGTCTAAACGCTTCCGATCCTGCTGCATAGCCGGATCAGTCGCGAGCCAGTGCCTCACGTCCATGAGCACTTTCGCCGCGTCCTCATGCTTCGGCGTCGAGATCCGATAGTGCATCCAGATTCCCTCACGTCGCGACGAGACAATCCCCGCTCGACGTAAATAAGCCAGGTGCCGGCTTATCTTGGGCTGATTCGTTTTCAATATCTCCACGAAAAAACAAACGCAGACTTCCTGATCCCCGATGAGGTTAATGATCCGCAGGCGTGTCGAGTCTGCTAATGCCCGAAAGAACAACTCACGATCGAAGGGTTTCTCTTTCTTCGCCATAACGCGCGAATCATAACACAAACACATACGCCTTGACATATGTCTATCAGTTGCTGGATACTGCGTCGTATATGCGCTTGTGCATATATGGATGAAATACGCCGAAGGCGTTCGCTAATTTCAGCCCAGGGTTCGAGCTCGCGAGAACCCTGGGACACAATTTCAAATAGCGACCAAACCCTGAAAGGGTTAGGTGGTTGGCGAACCCTTTCAGGGTTCAATGACGGTTTGATGTACGGATCCCAGGGTTGTCGCTACGCTCCAACCCTGGGCTGAAATTAGCGAACGCCTGCGGCGTTAAATAGCGAATGCCTGCGGCGTAATTTCAAACCTATGCACTACCTATTTCTTGGAGGCTTATTGAAATGCAGAATGAACAGCCCATACAGGCGCTAAAGGCGCATCTTGCGTTGAACGTCAAAGACGTGGAAACGAGTCTCGAGTTTTATCGAAGACTTTTGGGAATCGAACCGAGCAAGGTGCGAACGGGTTACGCGAAATTCGATGTTCAGAATCCACCGTTGAATCTGACGCTGAACCAGAACGCTTTTAATGAACGCGGTGCGCTCTCGCACCTCGGCATTCAGGTGGCATCTACGGAGGATGTTCTCGCCATGCGCGAGCGGTGGATCGAAACGGGCTTACTAACGCGCGACGAAATGCAAACCAGTTGCTGTTACGCGCTGCAAGACAAAACATGGGTGCGCGATCCCGATGGTAACGAGTGGGAAGTGTTCGTGGTGCTCGAGGACAATCTGGCAGAAACTGCGCCTTGCGAATGCGGGACAAGACTGGAGAGCAGCGAACCCGTGAAAGCCGAAAGCGTGGCTGCGTGCTGCGCGCCAACACCGATTGGAGTGACGAATGCGTCAGCCGTTAACGAAGCGGGTTGCTGCTGAAGCATTAGGAACGTTTTTCCTGCTGGCCGCAGTCGTTGGCTCGGGCATCATGGGTGAGCGTCTTGCGAATGGAAATTCGGCGCTCGCACTGCTCGCCAACACTGCTGCTACGGCAGCCGCCCTGATCGCTTTGATTATTAGTTTCGCGCCAGTGTCGGGTGCGCACTTTAATCCGGTGGTGACGCTCTCTTTTGCTTTGCGTCACGATTTGCCCTGGCGCGAAGTTCCGTTCTATTTGCTTGCGCACTTAGTAGGTGGGATGGGCGGCGTCATCGCGGCGAATCTGATGTTCGGCTTGCCGGCAGTTTTTATCTCTAATCATCCAAGAACCGGCATGGCCCAACTGTTCAGTGAATTCGTTGCTACACTCGGATTGTTAAGTGTGATTCTCGCTGCGAGCCGCTCGACCGTTGCCGTTGTAGCCATTGCGGTCGGCGCCTACATTAGCGCTGCCTACTGGTTTACAGCCTCAACGTCGTTTGCGAATCCGGCAGTAACCCTCGCACGTTCCTTGAGCGATACCTTTACGGGAATTCGTCCGGTCGATGCGCCGGGTTTTGTCATAGCCCAACTCGCCGGCTGTATTGCCGCCACAATCTTCTTTAGATGGTTGATGCCGATTCGAGACAACGAATGAAAGACAAAATGGAAAGCAAACCGTACAAGTTTTTGTTTTTGTGTACCGGCAATTCTGCTCGGAGTATCATCGGCGAGTACCTGTTGAGGCGGCTGGGTGGATCGCGTTTCCAGGTATTCAGTGCTGGAGCATTTCCAACGGGGAAAGTGAATCCTTTTGCCATTCAGATTTTAAAGGATGTCTACAACATCGATGCCTCGGAAGCTCGCAGCAAATCCTGGGAAGAATTCAAAGACGTAGAGTTTGATTTTGTCGTAACTGTCTGCGACAACGCTCGCGAAAGCTGCCCTGTCTGGCCGGGTCAGCCGATCGTGGCGCACTGGTCAAGTCCTGATCCCGCGGCAGTAACGGGAACCGATGCGGAAAAGTATCGCGCCTTTAAGGATGTCGCTTTCCAGATTGACCGCCGGCTCCAATTATTGACATCACTTGCACTAGACAAACTCGACCGACTCAAACTGGTTGCGGCTATTCAGGAGATTGGATCAAAATGAACTGCACGTGACTGACTCCGGAAAACGCTTTACCAGAAATCGTCCTCATGACCATTGCCATAAATGGAATCGGACTCGCGACCGCACAGGGAAATAACTCGGAGATAATCGAGTCACAGTCATTTCGCGCGCCTACGGAGTTACCGTGGACCGCGAGCAAGTCAAACATATCGCGCCTATGTTTTCCCGCCGCAGGGATCGATTCAACGCTTTCGGGTATAACGCGCTGGCAGGCACTGGCGAGAACAGCGCTTGCAGAGATTGTAGGTTCTAGTAAGACACCGCTGTTGATGGCGTCGTGTAATGGCAGCGCGGAGAAAAGTTGGGAAGAGACTTTTGAGTCGAAGGCGCTGCTTGAAGGTACGCAGTGGGCCGATGACGACTTACCTGTGTTTAGTTCGTCGTGTGCTTCGGGAATACATGCGCTGTATGCTGCGCGCGAATTGTTGACCTCGGGGGCATTTAAGGAAGTGCTCGTGCTTGCGGCGGACATTCTCGCGCGCTCGAATCATGAGAATTTTGAGAGCTTGCGAGTGCTGGCGGAGGAGCAGTGTACGCCATGGCAATCGACGATCTCCGGATTCATTCTCGGTGAAGCAGCGGTTGTGCTGAGACTGGCACGTGCGAAAGACGATACTGCGCTGACAGTATTACACGGGCCGGAGTTAGGAAGTGATCTGGTCGAGCACGATGGACTGGCGAGCGTGATCGAAACATTATCCCCAGCAAATCCCACGATGATCTTCGGGCAGGGAACTGGACCATACGCGAATGATGCTGCCGAACTCAGAGCTCTTGCGGGTTTTGTAGACAAGAACGTTCCGATAAGCACGCCGTTGAGTCACTTCGGACACACTTTGGGAGCTTCGAGTTTGCTATCGATCGCGCTTGCCGTTGCTCTACCCTCGTTGGCGGATTCCACCGACAGCACCACAGACGGTCGACCCATTTACAGCGCTAGCTCTCCATGGCTTCCCGAGCATGGATCCAAAAACATTCTCGCAACCTGCAGAGCATTGAATGGTGCGTGTGCGGCAACCGGAGTGGGCAGCACTCCCAACAGAAACGCGCAGAGGCGCAAAGCCAGTTGGAAGAGAAGCGTGATACCCGGTCCGTTGATGAATCCCGTGCTCAAGAGACTTGCGTCCGAAGCGCATGAGCAACGGCCGGTTGAGCCTCCTGACGTTTTGATTCTTCGTCTCGAGAAGCCGCTTGCGCCACCACCTTCAGCCATCATCGGTGGACGAATCCTGCCCAGCGCCGTGCTCGAGATCACGCCAGGTTTTGCTTCGCAACTAATCGCTCGCTGCTGGGGCTACACTGGTCCGGCGCTTTGTCTGGTCGGTAACGTCGATGCCGACAGGTACGGACTTACAAATGCCTTCCGCGAATCGGGACAGAACGTGTTCCAGGTGAATCTACGAGGAAGTGGAGACAATCGTGCAATCGAATGGAACGTTTGAAAACGACGACGCTCGCTTGATGTCAGGTTTGAGAGTTCTCGTCAGCGGCGGTTCAGGCGGCATCGGGCAGGGCATCTGCACTGTCGCCGCGCGAGAGGGCGCGAATGTCGCGTTCACGTGGCACGGAAACAAAGCCGGCGCGGATGCGACTGAAAAGATCGTGCGCGACTTCGGACGCGAGTGCCTGCCGCTCCAGGCAGATCTCCGCAACGCTGATGAAGCAGGCAAGGTCGTCGCTGCCGTCGAGGAGTCGTGGGGAGGAATCGACACGCTCGTCAATAATGCCGCATTCAGCGAGGCAGTTCCTTTCGTACTGATCGATGACAAAGACTTCGCTGACATCATGGAATTGAATCTGTTCGCCGCCTTTCGCATGTGTCGTGCGGCAGCGCGCGGGATGATCCGTCAGAAGTATGGACGCATTGTAAACATCTCATCGATCACCGGTTCGCGGTCAATAGCCGGACCCGTTCATTACGCGGCGAGCAAAGGCGCTCTTGAGGGACTCACACGCAGTCTCGCTCACGAAGTCGGACCTTACGGAATTCTCGTCAACGCGATCGCGGCAGGAATCTTCGAAAGCGGCCTGCGCTCGACAATTCCCGAGCATCATCAAAAACGTTACCTCGACGCGTGTGCCCTTTCTCGCTTTGGCCAACCAGTCGAGTGTGGCGAAGTAGTCGCATGGCTCGGCTCGCGCCGCAACACTTACCTTAACGGCACCGTGATCTTCCTGGACGGCGGTACGTTAGCTTAAAAATCCGTGTAATCCGTGGCTAAATGAACTAGAATTCCGCGCGTCCTCGTAGCCCGACAATTCAAGTCTTTCCAAAGGAGTGTGAATCGTGATCCAACTCGACCAGCTCTTCGCCGGTCCGCCTCCAAAAAGGGACCGCGATGCCGCGTTCTTTTCTTACACTCGATCTATTTGTCCCACCTGCAAAAAACTTATCGACGCACACATCGTCCTCCGCGATGACAAAGTGTGGATGCAGAAGAAATGCCCGCGACACGGTTTCTTTGAAGTCGAAGTCTCGAGCGATGCCGAGTACTACATGAGGTCACTCTCCTACACGAAGCCAGGCACCGTGCCTTATCGCTTTGCGACCAAAGTCGAGCATGGCTGTCCGGAAGATTGCGGCCTCTGTGAAGATCATCTGCAACACACCTGTTCGCCGATCCTCGAGATCAACGACATCTGCGATCTGACTTGTCCTGTTTGCATAGTTCGCAATCAGCAGCGCTACGCGATGACGTTTGATGAGTTCAAAAGCGCGGTCGACTTGCTGGTCGCGGCGGAAGGTGAGCTGCCGATCATGTTGCTCTCCGGCGGTGAACCGACGTTGCACCCGCAGTTCTTCGAGTTTTGCGACTACGTGCTCCGTGGTCCGCACGAGGGCAAGATCAAGCGCCTCTTGATCTCCACACACGGGCGCAAGATTGCACAGAACCGCGCCTTTGCCGAGAAGTTCAAAGCGGGTGGCATGTACGCCTCGCTTCAGTTCGATACTTTGAAGGCGGGTGTTTATCCGAAGACGCGTGGTGTCGAATTGATCGACATGAAGATGCAGTGCATCGAGATGATCAAGGAACTCGACATTCCGACAGTGATTGTTCCCACCGTGTCGAAAGGTGATAACAGCGATGAGCTCGGCGCGCTTGTCGAATTCGGATTAGAGCTCGAGCAGTGTTCAAGCATCGTTATTCAACCGATGGCCCACACCGGTGATGGCGGCGATGGTTATCATGCAAGCCCCGCGGGTCATCGACTGACGATGCCCGAAGTCCATCAGCTTATCGAAGAGCAGACTGGCTGGTTCAAACGCGAGTATTTCCATCCCGTTCCGTGCTCGCATCCGAGTTGTTACACCGCCACCTACCTGTTTCGCATGGAAGACGGAAAGTACAAGCCGCTGCCGGAGTTTGTAAATATCAGGCAGTACCTCGATGCGATGCAGAACCGCGCGATCATTCGTTCCGACAATCAACTCGAAAAGATGATCCTCGACTCGATCACGAATCTCTGGTCGGCAACGAAGGTCGCGGAAGACTCGGACTTGATCCTCGCGTCGCTGAAGTCGTTCCTCAAAGACACTTTCAATTCGCGCAATCCACTTTCGGCGGCAGACATTGAGCGACGCACCGAGGCGCGGAGCAAGGCGCTCTTCATTCACAACTTCATGGATCCGTGGGACCTCGATGTCGCGCGGCTGAAGAAGTGCTGCACACATTACGTGATGCCGGACGGGCGGCTCATGCCCGGCTGTTCATACAACAATCTGTACCGTCATAAGGACGAGCGTTTCTTCCCCGACGCCGAGCCGGTATCACCTGCGCCAGTCAAGATTGAAAACGGACCGGCACTGGTCCAGATCACCGGGAGAGTCAGTCAATAGCAACGCCCGAAACAATCGACGAGCTGCGAGAATTAATCATTCGTGCAGCGCCCGACGTGAATGCGGCGATGCCTGTACGCGATTGTTCTCCGGACGAGCCACTCGACGCGATCATTCCGTTTTCGTCGTTGATATTGCTGGGCGTGGTGGTGGCGATTGAGGATCGTTACGGGTTTCGCGTCACGCGTGAGCAGCTTGGGCAGGCGTGTCAGAGCGGAACAACCTTACGAACGTTAGCGAGTATGATCGAGAGTTTGGCCACGGACTAATTTTCGACGGATGAAGATCGATATTATCCATCCGGCGCACTACCGAGACGATGGCAGTCTGGTTCAGTCGAAGAACCTGATTGATCGCCTTGGTGCGTACCTGCCTCATCTTGGACCACCGCTCATGGCGGCGCTGACGCCCGATAAACACGAGGTCAGGTTAACTGAAGAGTATCTCGAAGACGTCGATTTCGAGAGTGATGCGGACGTCGTCGCGCTCTCCGGCCAGATCATGCAGCTTCAACGCTGCGTCGATATTTCGAAAAAGTTTCGCGCGGCGGGAAAGAAGGTCGTGCTTGGTGGTTACCTGCCTTCGATGTTGCCAGATCGTGTCGAAGGTCAGTTCGACGCGATCGTCGTCGGTGAAGGTGATGAAGTCTGGCCGCAACTACTCGACGATATCGAACAGGGAAAACTGAAGAGCCGGTATCGATCATCGCAACCACCTGACATCAACAATCTGCCCGTCCCTCGTTACGATCTCATCAAGAAGGATCGGATCGTCGTTTATCCGGTACAGGCGACGCGCGGTTGTCCTTTTACGTGTGAGTATTGCTCGATCGCGGCGGTCTATAACGGCATGTATCGCAAGCGACCCGTGGATCAGATCGTTCGCGACGTCGAGGCGACTCACAGCCGCAACATCAACTTCTGTGACGACAACCTGTGCGAAGACGTCAAGTTTGCGGATCGGCTCTTCACCGCGCTCGAAGGAGCGCCGATTCGTTGGGGAACGCAAACCACAATCAATGTTGCGCGTCATCCGGAGTTGTTGAAGAAGGCACGCGCGTCAGGTTGTGTGCTGATGGCGTTGGGGGTCGAGACTTTTTCAGCGCGCAATCTTGAAGACGTTAATAAGACTTTTCATGCGGTCGATAAGTATGCAGAAGGCTTTCAACGGATCATGGACGCGGGGATCAGCCCTCATGCCCTCATCATCTTTGGATTGCCCGACGACAACGCGGATACGTTCAAGCGCACCGTCGATTATCTTGAATCATTGAAGGTGCCGATTACGCAGTTTTTTATTTTGACGCCCTATCCCGGTTCGCCGACGGGCGACAAGATCTGGCGCTCCGGAGTTGTTTTCGATGATGACCTGAATCACTTGCGTGAGCCGTATGTTGTTTTCAAACCACAGCAGCTTTCTCCGGGCGAGTTGCACGACGGCTGGTGGGGCGCGGTGCAGGAGTTTTATTCGCTGCGTTCGATCATGCGGCGTGTTGTCTTTCGGAAGAAGCCACTGAATTTGTGGGTGAATCTGGCGACGAATTTGTATTACTGGTCCAAGGTCAAGCGAGGGATTCATACGGTTTACTTCGGGAAGAATTGAGCCACAAAAGGTTTTGCGTAAAAAGTCGGATTCGCACTTGGGCCGGGTCAGTACCGTAACGCGGTAGCGTCGGGTGAGTCTCGTAACTGCAACTATTCTTTGAGTTCTTAAATGCCAGCGCCGACCCGACGCTACCGCGTTACGGTACTGACCCCGTCCAACAGTGACTTGAGGCAAAGTCCCGCAAAAGGGCAACAGAACACAGATGGTTTACCTCATGGCAGCGGCGCGGCAAGATGATCTCGCGAAAGTGCGGGGAGAGAAGCCGGAATTGTGGCGGCAGGTGCGTCGCTATAACAAGCCGGTTCAGCTCGCGCTTGCGGCCGCTGATGAGGTGATGCGATTCGCAAGTGATCCAGCGACGGCCGCCGTGATCTCGCTTGCGCCTTGCCAGCCTGGCTCGGCAGATCTTTATAGTTGGGGACACGTTGTGACGTCGGGTATGGCGAGTGGAACACTCGGCAACCTGCGCATGAATCCGACGCAGACGCTGCACGCCGTCGATAATCTCGCGATGTCCGCGTTTGCGATTGCACACCGCAATCATGCGTATTGTCTCGGACTCGGCGGCGCGGCGGGACAGGCGTGGTGTGGGATCGAGGCGGTACACGAACGTCTCAGCGCGGGGCTGGAAGAAGAATCGTTGTTGATGGCTGGAGATCAGGACGCCGCGGAAGACGGCTCTCCCGGCTTAGGTGTGGCATTGTTATTTTCGACTCGCGCTAAACCATTTCAACCGTTGGATCGGATTGTTCGCCTGGTGTCCGTTTCGCGCAGCCCGGCGATAGTTGATGTTGTGCCGCACGCAGCGAATGGTCTCGCGGCGCTGTTATCGGCCATCGCCGAACATCGCGACAGGGTTATGTCATACGTTGTGCCGCCGGCGCACACAGATGGGTTTTCAACCATAACCGTCGCTCTGGAAATCTCGTGATGTCCGACAAGCATCGCGTAGTAATAACAGGCATGGGCGCACTCTCCGCGCTCGGTGCGACTACGCGCGAATTGTGGGACGGGTTGCTCGCAAACCGAACCGGCGTCAGACAAGTGCAACGACTCGTCGAGTCCGGAATTACTGTTACGACCGGCGGTGAAGTCGATGCCGTATCACCCGAGAACGTCGAGCGCGATTACGAGATCGCAAATCGCGCCATCGATGACGCGCTCGCTGAATCGAAACGCGATGCCGCCGGATGCGGTTTCATCTGGTCCACTGGTCTCGACACTTTCCAGATGGGATCGGATGGCTTTGTGCATCGCTCGGCAGGTCGTTGCTTTTCGAATCTGGCTTCGAGGTTCGCCGGTCCCAGACGCATGATTGCTGCCGCGTGTGCTTCGGGTACGCAGGCTGTGGGTGAAGCGTTTCGTTTAATTCAGAATGGACAGGTTGAGGCGTGTGTTGCCGGCGGATCGAGCGTGATGCTGACGCCGTTCTACCTGATCGGTTTTGCGGGACTGCAGGCGGTGGCGATCGACAATGGTGACGATCCGTCGTTGGCGTGTCGTCCTTTTGATAAGAAACGGAAAGGATTTGCGTTAGCCGATGGCGCCGG
>Ga0207709_10002283_pt1 | contig 12173 bp, 8 predicted proteins | sample KBSM34metaG_FD_184397 | JGI IMG/M metagenome (GOLD analysis project Ga0207709, IMG submission 184397) | Miscanthus rhizosphere microbial communities from Kellogg Biological Station, Michigan, USA - KBS M3-4 metaG (SPAdes) (version 2) | ecosystem: Host-associated > Plants > Roots > Rhizosphere >...
CCAGTGGTCTACATCGTGGTGGACAGCTTTTCGGGGATGATTGTTGGCCTATATGTTGGTCTGGAGGGGCCCAGCTGGAATGGTGCGCGGCAGGCATTGTTCAATGCATTCACCTCCAAGGTGGATTTCTGCGCGCAGAACGGCGTCGTTATCAATTCCGAGGACTGGGACTGCCACCACCTACCTCAGCAAATCTACGCCGACCGAGGCGAGATGTTGTCTCTGGCTGCGGAAGGATTGGCAACTGGTTTGGGCATCGAGATGGGCACGGCGCCTCCGTACCGTCCAGATTGGAAGCCCATGGTCGAAAGCAGGTTCGGGATCCTCAATGATTTGACCGGTATCAGGTGGCTTCCGGGCGGTGTGGCCGCGCGGGAGAAGGAGCGAGGCGAGCGCGATTATCGGCTCGACGCCACTCTCAACCTGAAGGAGTTCACGCAGATCGTCATTGAGTGCGTCTTGCACTATAACCGTTATCATCGACAGCCAGAACGCCTCACTCAATCGATGATGCTCGATGGCGTTGAGCCTACTCCCATGGGCATATGGTCCTGGGCCTCGGAAAATGATCTGATCCAGGCCAACAACCGGCCTGACGATTTAATCTATCTCCACCTGTTGCCTCGTGAGCGAGCCTCGGTGCAGAAGGGCGGCGTGATGTTCCGCGGTATGCACTACGTGTGTGAGTTTGCGATCCAAGAAAACTGGTTTGCCAAAGCTCGCCGCAATGGCGTTTGGTCGATCGATTGCCGGTTCGATCCGAACTCTGCCGCTCATATCTGGATCCAGGGTGAGAACAAGCAGTTTCTGCGCTGCGATCTTCGACAGTCGGATGCGAAGTACGCCGGTTATCGCTCAGACGAGATCTACGATCTGCTGGAAGCGTATCGGCAAACACCACCCGCTCATAAACGCGCGGAACTGGAAAGCCGTGTTGGCTTGGTTGACACCGTGGAGCAGATCATTAGCACTGCCAAGGCCGAGCGCAAGCTTGAGCCTCCTGCGAGTAGCAAGTCTGAAGCGGTGGCCAACATCCGCGCAAATCGTACTGAGGAACGCCAGCGGGAGCGTGAAAACGCCACTGTCCCAGAGGGTGTCCGGGCAGAGCCCGAACCCGCAGTGGAAGCCCCCACCATTGCACACGACTCGTATGCGGGCCCCCGCAGCGCGCAGGTCATCGATCTGCTCAGAAGACATCGTCCGGGACAGAGCAAATGAAAGGCGCACGGATTTTCGCGAGCTACACCAACCAGGCCATATCTGAATATGCGGGAAACCCGTTGATCGAGGCCTTGCCGCCAATTCTTCCGGAAGCGACGGCCATCGAGTTGATATCGAATTTCCCTCAGCCAGTAACACCTGAAGAGCTTGAGCTCGATGGAGCGACACGCATTCACTGCATTGAGCGACTGAAGACCGTCGTGCAGCCGTTCCTGCTGCATTTGGAGCTGGAGTCCATGTTCTCTCTATTGGTCCGCCGCGGATATGTTGGACGCAATCCAACCTCACCCGACACGGTGAGGCACTTGCATTCGTTGTCGGGTGCCCAGCGCTATCATGACTCTTTCAAATCGACGGCTGATTCCTTCAGCGTTGTAGGCCTGAGTGGTATTGGGAAGTCCACAGCGCTCCACGCCATTCTGAGCCTCTACCCGCAGACGATTCGACATGAGCGCTATGAGGGCAGCCAATTTGTCCACACCCAAATCACCTGGCTCAAATTGGATTGCCCGCGCGATGGATCGCTGGCTGGATTCTGCCAGCAGTTTTTCCATGCCGTCGGTCAAGCGCTCGGCGACCAGGATTATCACAAGCGGCACCGGCACCGGAACATCAACGATGCGCTGCAGCAGATGGAGCAGGTAGCTAGTACGTTCTTCATTGGCGCCTTACTTATTGATGAGCTGCAAAACCTTCACCTGGCGAAAACGGGAGGAAAGGAAAGCATGCTGAACTTCTTCCTCCACCTTGTGAACAACATCGGCATCCCCGTCGTGTTCATCGGCACGAACTCGATGATCAGCTTGTTCTCGGACGTCATGCGTGTTGCCCGACGCAGTGGCAGTACGGTCGAGTTCAAGCGGTTCGAAAAGGATGATGAGGAGTGGCAGTTCTTGGTTGAAAACCTGTGGAGTTATCAATGGTGTAAGCAGCCGACAGAACTGACCCCCGAGATCTTTGACGCGTTGTACGAGCACACCCAAGGCGTAACAGACTTCCTGGTGAAGCTACTCGTGCTCTGCCAGCGCTATGCCATTCAAAGTGGCTCCGAATGCCTGACTGCGGAGGCGATCGGCAAGGTGAGCAATGCCAAGATGCAAATCCTCAAGCCAGCACTTTCAGCTCTGCGCAGCCGGGATCCTGCTCGTATGCGGCAGTTCGATGATCTACTTCCCATTGAGGAGCAGTTAATCGACATGATGTCGTTTGATGGGCTTCCACGAGCAGACCGGCTTGCGCTGCTCCGTGGTGTGAAGTCGCATACGAAGCCAGTGGCCCCACCTTCAGCAGCAGCTCCAAGTAAACCCGTAGCTCCCGCTGCACCTGCAGTTGTCGCAGTGGAGGCGTCGCAGGCAAAGGCACTGAGTGAGCAGCATGACACCATAGCAGCACTCAAGTCGGCGGGTTGGATAACCACGGATCTCTTTGAGTTTTCGCCGGCATACCGCAAGTCATGATTCGAAGGTGGCGAAATGGAGCTGAAATTTCATTTCTTCCCAACGGCTTTTCCCGACGAGACACTGCACAGTGTCCTTTCTCGTTATGCCCGGCTTTGCGGTGGAAGTAGCTGCAAAGCAGCGTTCGCTGGGGAGAGAGCTGCTGCTTCGTTCACCCAGAACGTTGCGTTTCCAAGTCGATTGGGTGATTTGGTCGAGGCACTTCCGTATGGCGCCTGCTTCTCGGTGTCTCAAATCATCGCGCGTCATACTCTGCTGCCTTACTACGCACCCTTCCTCACCAGCAATCAGTTGCAGTTTGCCGAAGCCTCAATGGCTGGGGATACCAGAAGACTGATGGTCAAGCTGGGCATCAATGCCAGCCGAATCGAGTGGGCTTCGAGAGCCCGGTTCTGTTCTGAGTGCCTTGAAGAAGACATCCGCCGAGTTGGTGCAGCCTACTGGCACCGAGCTCACCAGCTTCCAGGTGTGTTGGTATGTCCTAACCATGGCACTCTTCTCAAGGTTGTGGACCCTGGTTGGAGCAGCCGCAATTCACGTCAGCTCAACCTTCCTGACGATGACGGCGTGCAAGCCCATGCGATCCTGCTCGATGCTCCCGAGGAGACCCTACCAGGGCTGCGGCAGATCGCAGAGAGTTCACAGCGGCTGCTGTGTCTGCAGCCTTGTTCTCTCCAAGCCGATGTAGTTCGCGCTAACCTTCTGCAAGGCGCTGAATACCTTGATCTGACCACTGGTGCAGCGCATCGGTTGGACTTGCGCCGCTTGGGTACGCACATGGTCAGCTTTTTCAAAGCGCTCCCCGTCGCCTGGGAGTACTCGATTCTTCGCGAGTGCTCAGCAGTTTTTCCTGCGACCTGGGTCACCAAGCTGCTTCGTCGACCAAGAGGCACCCACCATCCACTCAAGTACATTGTTCTGGCCAACGCTTTGAAGGTAGACCTGACGCGTATCTCCTGCATCGACAAGCCATCAGAGCCTGCTCGTAAGCGACCATCCCTTTTTGTTGCCTGGTCTTCACAAAAGATGCGATCTCAGCCCCTAGTCGGGGGATTTGCTGGATTACCGGCTGAGATTTGGAAGCTTGCTCTCGCGGGGAGCGAAGCACGGCAGATCGCCGATGCAGTGGGTGTATCTCTGGTTTGCGTGTACCGGGTCATTCGCGCAGTAAACCTTGGCCCCAGCGCATGGAGAGAAGCGAGATTGCTGAGGCAGCGTCGGAAGCGTCGGACATGTTTTGAGGATGAGTATCGGAACCTGCCAGCACACCAATGCCGGGATTATGCGTGGCTGTATCGATGTGACCGGGCCTGGCTTTCGGACTGCATAGCGAAAAACGGAAATCTCCATGCAGGCCGGCCGGACAGCACTGGCAGATTCGCTGCAATTGACGCGACACTCGCCGAGCAGATCTGGTGTTGTTCACGACGGCTTCGTGCTTTACCAGGAAGGCCTGTCTGGATCTCGCGGACAAGAGTTGGGCGAGATCTGCATGTCCAGGCTCGCTTCGAAAAACAGCTCTCAAAGCTGCCCCTTTGCCGGATTGCGTTGGACCAAGCTTGTGAGTCCGTCGAGCAATTTCGCACTCGGCGCCTGTTATGGGCCGAGGCGAAGCTGTTGGATGAGCAGAGCAGCGTTACCCGATCGGCGTTGTACCGTACTGCTTGCATCAGGCCAGAGATGATTCGTGAGGAATAACAGTGGTCTGATTGTTGGACACACCCTAGTGTCAGATCAGGGTCGAAGAGCACATCCTACCCAAACACACAGGCGGGGGTGCTCATCCTCGGTACTGCACGCGAGCTGCCTCCAGCTGAGCCTGTTGCTGCTCCCTCACCAAAGCCTGCTCAGCTAACAACGCCTGCATCTGGGTGTAGAGTTGGGCATGTTCATTGTCCCTATCGGCCACGGTTACCACCAGCGAGTATGCTTCTTTCTCTGCCGCTGATGGGTTCCAGTCACGATCCTGGCGCACTACGACCACAAACCACTTTTCCCCAGGCGTGCACTGTTTGACAGTCCAGCGGGATGACTGCACCGTGCCATGGTTTCTCAACTGGGCGGTGATATCCCGGTTGGTGGACCGCGCCTCCTTGAGTACTTCAGTCTTGGCCTTCAGCTCTTGGTTGAAGTGTTTCTGGACTTCATCCAGAGAAGCCCCCGTCACCAAGCGGTAGTTGATCTGGGTGGCTAGGTACTCGATGCGGGTGGTGCGCACGACTGGAGAATAGGCCAGCGTGATGGAAAGCTCACGGGTACCTCTGGAGGAGCGAAGGAAGTTCTCCGGCAGTGGGAGCTCGAAGAACTGGCAACCATCGTTCTCGATAGTCTCCTCCGACATCAACACCACGCAGTGGTCGGAGGATCTGAACAAATCAGCCTCATTCACAGCGCCATAGCCTGCCACATCCCTTGCAACGTCGCGATTGAGCGTTGCCTTGGCCTCCTTGTAGCTCTTTCTGAAATCCTCGGAAAATGAGGTCGTTACCTCCTTCGGAAGATAAGCTTGGTTCACCAGCATGGCGCGAAGCATGTTCGCAGAGGCCGTTGGATAGTGGTTCAACAAACGCCCGGCCAGGTGAGTGATGTACGGCGCCGCTAAGCTCGTTCCGCTGACCTCCTTGAAGACGGTTGCACCGACCACTTGGTGATTGAGCGTCAGCACACCCAGTCCCCTCATGTGGGGCGCCCACTGCGCATTCGCCTGTCGCATGGGGCTGGCAAAGTTACCTCCTGCAGCGACGAGCTCCGGCTTGAGCGCTCCCTTCACCGATGGCCCGTGGCGAGTAAAGGGCGAAGGCTGATTCTCCGATGCCGGCGAGAGCTGATAGATCTCTGGGAACCGCTGGCTGTCGAAAGTGGCGTTGTGCCGGGAAATGCTCCCCACTGTTAGCACCGTCATGGCCGGGGCAGGGTCGATGATCGCGCTCTGCGCAGAGACCAGGTACTCGGGGTATTCATCACGCCAGCTGTTGATGGGTACAGGTGGGTTATCGGAACCGCAGAAGTTACCTGTCGAAACCACGAACAGGATGTTGTGGCGCCTGGATAGGACATCCAGGATGTAGGCAAGGCCTCTGACATGAGATCCGTCGTAGGGCGCATTGTTGTTGCCCAGAGAGAGATTGAAGATCCTGCAGCCCAGCTCGACGAAGTGCGCAACAGCCTTCGTCAGTGAAGCCTCGAGAGAAAGTTCGTCATAGACGGCATTGCCGGTATGAGGGCACTTCTTCATCACCTTACCGTTGAAAATCCAGAGCTCAGGCCGCCAAAAATTCGAGTTGTTGCAGGCCTCTACGTCGCCGTACAAGGCTATACCAGCCACCGCAGTACCGTGACCCGCTTCGTCGGCCTCACCCTCTTCATCCACAAAAGACGCGCTTTCGCCCATCGCCGGTCGAAGCAGTGGGTGGTTAGCGTTGATGCCACTGTCGAGAATGCAGATGCGTGCGGCATCTGCAGGTGGAGAGGGAATATCTCTGGGAAGCTCATTGATGTCCCGATTTAGCTGCTGAATGCTGATACCGGTGGAGGGGATGAGGTCCACCAGGCGTACATCGCGGTGGTTCAGCAGCAGTTGTGCCTGGTCAATAGTTACCTCCACACGGTACATGAGCAGGCTGTCCAGGTTGATTTTGTCGAGCTGATGGATACGCTCCGCAGCCAACCAGGCCTCGAACGCATTTGTGAGCAGGATACGGGTAGGATGGTTCGCAACGTAGACGGGCCACAGCTCAACGTCGAGCTTGAACGTCGGCGTATTCGGAAACCCAATGTTATTGAGCGCCCAGCTCATCCGATCTTCGGGTGACCACGCCTCAACCCCGGCGATGGCTTCCAGGATCTGTCGGTAGGTCAGTGCGGCGTCCATCACGCCCAGCTTTCTGAGGTGATCGGCAAATTGGGCCAGCCCCGCTTCTGTCGCGAACACCACACAGAGCTGCTTACCCTCTTGGCTGACAAATTCCAACCCGTGGGCTGAGAGGTGAGCAAAGGTGAGTGCACCGTCGTATTGCAGCTTGAGGACATAGGGGGAATTTGCGGAAGAGCCGATCTGCTTTTTGGCTTGCCCTTCAGCAGTAGCAAAATATCCGTTTAGCTTCTGGCCATGCCCGCGACGATCTTCACGTGTTACGAAGTGGGGCGGATTCTTGGTCCGACGAGAATTGTCGAGAACTGCCCGCGCAATGCTCAGATGCTTGTAGGTAGCCACTGCTTCTTCCTTGAGAGCCCATTTTTATGACTTCCTAAGGTCCTCCCGTGCAAGGGCGCTTTTCAGCTCCTTGATGGTCAGAAATTCCTGCCCCCTCAGGATCATTCGTTTCGCAGCGCGGCGTATGACTCGCTCGATATCCGCTCCGCTCTTACCTTTAAATTCCTTCAATACTTCCTTGTCGTCAATCTCAAATTGACGTCGGATGCCTCTCAATTTCAGCGACAAAATGTCCTTCAGTTGCTTCTCGTCCGGAAGCGGAAACTCAATGGATTCATCGAATCGTCGCCAAATGGCAGAGTCAAGGATCGTCTCATGGTTCGTAGCGGCCAAAATCAAACTACGACCTTCGTAGGAGTCCATCATCTGCAGCACTGCGTTCACGACGCGGCGAAGCTCACCATGGTCGCCGCTATCGCCACGTTCTTTACCTATGGCATCGAATTCATCAAAGAGCACCACGAAAGGGTGTTGGGCAATGAAATCGAAGACCTTTCGAAGGTTGGCAGCTGTCTCCCCTAGGAAGGAAGAGACCAGTGCGTCGAGCCGGACAATAGCCAAGGGCCTATCCAGCTCAAACGCCACAACCTCAGCAGCCAACGTCTTTCCGCAGCCAGGTGGACCAAAGAAAATCACCTTGCCCGCAGGCTTCATGCCGTAACTGCGCAGAACATCAGCACGGCGATTTTCCTCAAGAATCTCTTCCAGCGCTGCGGAACTACTCGGAGGGAGAATCACCTCATCGAGCGAGCGCTTAGGCGTTCTTATATCAAGCAGTGGTAAGCCACGCTCTTTATCGACAGGAACATCATAGTGAACGCGGGGCGCACTGCTCGACGCTCGCAGATTCAAATCGCTGCCGTAAAGAATCTGCTCTAGGTCGTTAGCCAGAAGGTGGTGTTGTTTCTGCCGCTCTTCTTCGATCACCGCTTTGGAGGCAAGGCGAAACGCATCGGCATCGCCCGCTGTACCTGCTCGGAACAGCTGACGGAGAATCTTTCCATTGGCCATAGTCACCACCCTCTGAATTATTGCGTACTGCTGTTTTGATAGACATCGACAAACCTGTCGTGACTACAAGGCTTGCAATAACTCGTGTCGCATTTTGATTTGCATAGTCAAGGACTCCGTTCCCATCGATTACGTGTACACCTTGGCGCTAACTCTGTGAAGCAGGGCAGCTGGCATGGCGGCGTAGCCTAGTCCACTTTCAGGCAGCCTTAAAAGGCTATCTTAGAAAATCCGCCGAGCTGCAGACGATCAAACCACCTCATGACCGATCGCTACCGCCATCCACGAGGGAAGGAGCGACCGGGCCGAAATCAAAGCTTGCCAGTCGGGTGGCGTCAGTTGCTTTCGCAGTTTCCCCATCGCCACGCTTACCTGAGCCTCTCCCAGCCAAGCCAAGGCTCGAACGACAGCGCCGGCAGTCGTTGCACCGAGGGATAGCATCCAACGGGGTGCATGCCTGATCTCGGCCTGAACATCCCCCACACTAAGACTCCGAGCTCGCCCGCTAGTGAGAAAAACGTGTCCATCAGGGATTTGATTGGTCAGGCCCAACATTTTTGCGGAGCCGGCGCCATCAAGGGCGATCACTTCTTGAGTCTTCGAGGCCAGCCCACTGACAACCATCTTCATCGAGGGCACACCCTTCCGATCAACTGTTGGAGCCACGTAGAGCCCACGAGCTGCTCGGATGATTTGCCCTGCCTTCGCCAACCGAGAAAACGCCTGATCTACGGCCGCGCGGCTACCCAGGTGCAGAAACTCCTTGGGGGTGAGTATTCCCCCCTCAGGAAGCTGCCTGCTGTGCTCCAGGATCGATTCGGGAAGGGTCTTCATATACCTCAACCAAGAAGGATTGCCTTAATGTCAGAAACTCTATCTCTTTTCTGACATCCGTCAAGTATTCATCGACTGCCAGTCGGCCCGAATCCAGGAATGCGACAAAGTCTCAGCGTGCAGTAGGGCGTGAGCTTGAATTCCAGGCCTATGGATGGGGAAAAATTCCGAGGTTATGGCTTTACGACGGTAATTACGGACGCATGTTGCTGCTGAGCGAGGTCAACTTCACTCAGCTTTCGTTCCACGCCTTCAAGATCTTCATCGCCATCCTGGCATCCAGGGATCGCCGAGGCATCGCACCCATCAGCTACGATCGCCTGTCGGCTTGCACTGGTGTACTCAGGCACCACATGGCCGATGCGATCACGCGTCTCGATGACATGGGGCTGATTTCGCTCCGTCCAGGAGAATTCCATAGGGAACTTGATTTTGATGACACCAACCGGGATCTGGCACCCGGCTTTGGTACTCGTTGGTCAGCCTTGGACGAAGAAAAAACCAGCCCCCAATGTGGTTCCGCACGCAAGCGGCCATCGCGAGTCGACGTGGCCAGCCCCCTCGCATTCGTCACACCAGTTGGAAATTGAGCGTGATGCTTTCGGGTCTTAATGTACGTTTCTACAGGCGTAGTATTGCCAAAAGGTGTGAGGGTATCTTGGGGGTGGATCGACGTGTACCCCCCCGTAGTTCCTGATGTATACGTGGTTTGTATCGGATAGATACTGACCGGGATATGCCTGCAAGTGTGTCAAAGTGCTAAGGCTAATTGACGTCGTGCTATGTGTAAATTTTCAAAAGTCCTGACCCCGATACAAGATTTCGTGTGTTACAAGTATGCCAATCACTGGATGTGCGTCCTTTCCGAGCCCTATCTTGTAAGTCGGTAACTGATGTCTGATCTTCTATTTTTCCCTATGTCGATGCCGGACGAGATGCTGCACTCTCGTATTACGCGTTACCACTTCCTTTCAGGTAACAGAACCGTAGGGGAGACGTTCCGCGATCTGTTTGGCTCGGATCCCTTCAACGTTGGTATGCTCCCGAAGAAGATTGAGGTGCTGGCCGCCAGGCTGCCAGGTGCCACAGCAAACAATCTCGATGAGCTGATCTGCACCAACACTACCTTTCCCGCTTACCGACCATTTCTGGGAATTAGTGAAGGGGCGGAGGTAGCTTCGACAGGCCCCAGCTTCATTGGAGTAGCCCGCATTCCCCGCAGGGAGGGGACGGTCCACTGCAAGGCAAAGCTCTGTCCCACCTGCGTTCAGCAGGATCTTCTCGAACTGGGTTATGCGTACTGGCATCGCTCGCACCACCTGCCAGGTGTGTCCGTCTGTTGGCGTCACGGTGACCTGTTGATGCAGGCATGCCCGAGATGCTCTCACCCATTCTTCAGAAAAAATCGGATGCTACCGAGCCTTTCTGATCCGTGTGTCTGCGGTTGGAGCACGCTCACTCCTGCGCCAGTGCGTCAGGGTACTCAGCTTGAAAAGAAATTTGCACAATTCGCACACGAATTGCTACAGCGCAATTTACCGCCGATGAGTAGTGAAGCTTTGTGTTCTAGCTATCTGCGACAATGCAAAAAACGGGGCTTCATACATGGAAGATTTGCTGGAACAGCAAAACTGTTCGACAGTATTCGTGACACATATGGTGATGAAGCCTTGTCTCAGATGTGCAGCGCCTACGCAGCAGGAAAGCATGAACAATGGATAAGGTTCACTTCCCACAAAGGACAGATGGATATGCCGCTTGCACGGCATATGATCATCGCGCTGCATCTTTTCGGCAGTGCTGATGCGTTTGAAAGTGCCTTGAAGAAAGAAAGCATACTTAAAAGTATCGCTGGTGCAAGGCTGCACGGACTGCAGGTCAAACCACTCGTGGGCAAAGAGGCACAGTTCCGGCAGAAAATTGAAACTCTCCTGGCGGTGCGGGCGGATGTCAGCTTGGAGTATCTCTGGGTGAATGCCTATAAAGCGACACGGTGGCTTTACGAGAACGATAAATCGTGGCTGATGGCGAAGCTCTGCAAGCCAAAGCCCACGCCTGTTGAGGTCGAAAGCGCCACTGACCCTCGTGACAAAGGGTTTGCGGCCATCTTGATTGAGGGCGCTGAGGAGATGTATCGGATTTCGAGAGGGCAGAAGCGAGTCAACATTACCAATTTACAGAATCTACTCCCGATCAATCTGCCGAGGCATTGCCCAACCCGCAAGCACAAATTTCCCCTAGCTCTAGAACAGGTTGATCTCCTCTTGGAGTCGGTCTGGCACTTCCGTTTGAGGCGATTGATTTGTGCTGTTGACGATATGGTTAGACTAAACCTTCCAATAAATACAGGTAGCCTTCATATAGTTTCCAGCGTTGCAAACCCAGTATTCCATGCTTTAGTCAGCCTCTTCGAATGGGATTTGGAGAGCTTCGCAAAAAATGGCGTAGATCCGGAAGCCCTACTCAGATCAACCGGCGTTTCACGAGATTGGCAGGGACCTCCCGGCTTCCACGTTGTTCTCGGTGGAAACGCTTACTACCGCAATAGACCAGCGATCGGATTTTTGGAGAACGCGAATGATCAGGATTGATCTAGCCCGGTAAAAGGACGGCGTCGGCTTTGATCACCGGCTTACTCAGCGGTAAGCTCATTAAAAGCGTAGGAGTTGAAATCATGATCAGCGGACAGCGCCTTAGCGGCGAGCAGTGTTCGGTCGGCTTGAAAGTCGCGCTTCGAATCATCGATGCCTGGGCAGCAACCCCTGAACAAGCCTGCAGCATCCTGCGGATCTCTCTGTCGACGTATCGGCGCGCTTTGCGGGATCTGGCGTGCGGGCAAAGACTCGATTTGGATCAGCAGCAGCGGATGGGCCTGGTGATAGGCATCCATGGATTCTTGAGAGCTGCATTCAGCAACCAGGATAATGTGAGAGGCTTTCCAGGGTTCAAGAATGCCAATCCATTTTTTGAGGGTCGCACGCCTCTGGAGATCATGGCCCAAGGAGACCTAATCTCTTTGTACGAGACGTATCGGCGTATTGAGCAGATTCACTGCGGCGAAATCGTCGCTGCTTGACGATCAGCCGCAGTGAGGAGGAGGTGAGGGTTAGGCTACCAACTGCAGGCGAGGAGCGATTGCAAGGTAGTCTTGCGGCATGGTCGATATGATCGCGGCGACGCTCTCCTGTGGCAGACGGTTAGAGAGCAGCGCTTCAAGTTTGGCCAATCGTTCTTGAACGGCGCGGGTGCGATCCCACTGAATGGCAAAACGCTTGGCCGCCACCTTCTGCTCCACAAGCACCAGATGACGGTTGAGGTCGTAGGTGTAGCGCATGGTGACCTTGCTCGACGATCCGTCTTCATCTGCCTCTTGGAAGGTCAGCTCGAACACCAAGCCCTGAGAGGTTTTCCGGGCCGAGGATTCAACGTAGTCTTCC
>Ga0207709_10002286_pt1 | contig 12162 bp, 15 predicted proteins | sample KBSM34metaG_FD_184397 | JGI IMG/M metagenome (GOLD analysis project Ga0207709, IMG submission 184397) | Miscanthus rhizosphere microbial communities from Kellogg Biological Station, Michigan, USA - KBS M3-4 metaG (SPAdes) (version 2) | ecosystem: Host-associated > Plants > Roots > Rhizosphere >...
CGCGGATGGTGCAGCAGACGCAGCCGTTGCTCATCTGCACGATCTGCTCCTTCGACTCGGTCACGAGGATGTCGCTGTCGATGTTCTCTTCGCCGAACTCGTTCTCGATGACCGCGATCTTCTGGCCGTGGGCTTCGGTCAGGATGCGTTTGAGCAGCGTGGTCTTGCCCGAGCCGAGAAAGCCGGTGAGGATGGTCGCGGGAATGAGGGCCATGAAGGGAGTGCTCCGGAAGCGGAAAAACAGGAAAAAGGGGGCGAAAAAGGCGTGGCCGGCAGTTTAGCCAATGCCACTGAGTTGCGTTGGTGGCAGGGTCAAGCCGGTTTCAGGCTGGCTTTCGGACCACCACCAGGCCCTTCAGGTACTCCCCTTCCGGGAATTCGATGGTCATCGGATGGTCTGGCGCTGCGCCCAGGCGCTCGGCGATATAGCCGTCCACGCCTGCATCGAGCCCCGCGGAGGCCACGATCTTGTGGAACAGGTCGGCGCTGATGCCGCCCGAGCACGAGAACGTCAACAGAACGCCGCCCGGCTCCAGCAGCTTGAGCGCCAGGCGATTGATGTCCTTGTAGGCCCGCGCGGCGCGCTCGGCATGCGCCACCGTGGGCGCGAACTTCGGCGGGTCGAGCACGATGGCGTCGAAGGTGCGCCCCTGGTCGATGAACTCCCGCAGCACGGTGTTGACGTTGGCGTCGAGAAACTCCGCCTGGATGCCCTGGCCTTCGAAGCCGTTGAGCGCGAGATGGCCGCGTGCGCGTTCGAGCGCGGGTTGCGATGAATCGACCGACACCAGCTCCGCGCCTTCGAGCGCGCCCGCGGCCTTCAGCCCCGCCAGCGCCGCGACGGTGAACCCGCCCGTGTAGCAGAAGCAGTTCAGCACGCGCCGGAAGCGCCGATGCTGCGCCAGCTCGGCAAAGCGCTGGCGGCTGTCGCGCTGGTCGAGGTAGAAGCCGGTCTTGTGGCCGGTCGCGATGTCGAGCGACAGCTTCCAGCCGTGCTCGCGGATCGTGATTTCGGTGGCGCCCTCCCCGCGCAGCCAGCCCGTGACCGGCTTCAGGCCTTCGCGCTCGCGGCCGCTGGCGTCGGAGCGTTCGTAGAGCTTCATCAGGCCCGTGGCCTTGAGCAGCGCGTCGGCCAGAACATCTTTCCAGCGCTCGACGCCGGCCGAGAGAAACTGCGCCACCAGCGTATCGCCGTAGCGGTCGACGATCAGCCCCGGCAGGCCATCGGCCTCGCCGTGCACCAGCCGCACACCGTCGCTCTGCAGATCGAACAGGCCGCGGGCAGTCACGGCGCGGGCGCACACCGAGGCGAAGAACGCGGCGTCGATGCGCTGCGTTTCGACGAAGCTCCAGGCCCGCGCGCGGATCTTGGACGTGGGGCTGAACGCCGCCCAGGCGAGGAAGGCGCCGTCGTGCGACTCCACGCGCACCGTCTCGCCGGAGTCGGCGCCACCGCGCGCGATGGCGGATTCGAAGACCCAGGGATGGCGGCGCTGCATCGAGCGCTCTTTGCCGGGTTTGAGGCGAAGGGTTTTCATTGTTCGTTGCTTGCTTACTTGTCGTTCTCGGGCCTGGCCTTGGCACGCGGATGTGCCGCGTCGTAGGCCTTGGCCAGGTGCTGAAAATCCAGCCGTGTATAGACCTGCGTGGTCGCGATGTTGGCGTGGCCCAGCAGCTCCTGCACCGCGCGCAGGTCGCTGCTCGACTGCAGCACGTGGCTCGCAAACGAATGGCGCAGCATGTGCGGATGCACCGGCGCTGCAAGGCCGGCCTTGAGGCTGCGCTCGCGCAGCAGCTTCCACACCGCCTGCGACGACATCCGCAGGCCCTTGGCGCTGATGAAGAGCGCGGCCGCGGCCTGCGGGTCGCGCAGCCGGGCGGTGGCCAGTCCGGCGCAGTCTGCGCGCACGGCGAGCCAGTCGCGCACCGCCTCGGCCGCCTTGCTGCCCATCGGCACGATGCGGCGCTTGCTGCCCTTGCCGAGCACATTGGCTTCGCCCGCATCGAGATCGAGCCAGCCGCGCGCCGTGCCGCTCGCCTGCGCGTCGAGCCCCGTGAGCTCGCTCACGCGCAGGCCGCAGCCGTAGAGCACCTCGACGATGGCGCCGTCGCGCGCCTCGGTCCAGGGGTCGGCCTCGGGGTCGTACAGCTCGGCGAGGCGCACCGCGTCGTCCACGCCCAGCGCCTTGGGCAAGGGCTTGCCGGCCTTCGGCGCATGCACATCCTGCACGGGGTTGAAGCCGATCAGGCCTTCGTGGCCCAGCCAGCGGTAGAAGCTGCGCCAGCACGACAGCACCAGCGCAATGCCGCGCGGCTCGCGCCCGGCGCTGTGCAGCTGCGCCATCCAGCGTCGGACGTGGGCGGTCTGCACGCGGTCCAGCGGCAGCCTGGCCTCGGCTGCGTGGTCGCGCAGGGCCTGCAGGTGAAAGGCGTAGAGCTCGACCGTACGCGCCGCGAGCCGGCGCTCGACGCGCACGTGCTCCAGGTATTTCTCGATCCAGTCCGATGGAGTGGATGCGACCGGCTCAGAAGAGGTAGCCATGGCCGGCATTGTTGATGATGGCCGCCGGCTCGCGCAATGCGCCCTTGGAGAACGGGCCCAGGGCACGCCAGCACGACGTGGGCGCCGCCGCGTACTGCACGTCGAAGCTCTGGTCGAAGCCGCTCATCTTCACGAGCCGCTCGACCCGCCACAGGTGATACGGCTCCGACACGATCACCACGCTGCGCACGCCGGCCGCCAGCAGCAGCGGACGCGACAGCGAGAGATTCAGCCGCGTGGAAGTCGACGCCGGCTCCAGCAACATCGGCCCGGCAAAGCCCGCCTCCACGGCATGCTCCTGCATCGCCATGGCCTCCGTGCGGCCGTCTTCCGAATCAACGCCGCCTGAAAAAACCAGCTGCCTGACCACGCCGGCATGCGCCATCGCCAATGCCGTATCGACCCGGCCGGTGAGGCACGGGTGCGGCTTTCCGTCGAGATAGGCGCGGCTGCCGAGCACCAATGCCGCGTCGGCCGGCCGCTGCGGCGGATGCGCCAGCAGCTCTTCGGCATGCGACCAGATGAACGCTCCGATGGCCGCGTACGCCAGCGCCACGGCCAGCAGCGCGCCGGCCAGCGCGACCTGCCAGGGCCGCCGCAACCAGCGCGGGCGTTTCAAGGACGCAGCCGCGAAAGCCCGCCCGACGCCAGCTCGGCGATACGCTCGAGAAAGTCGGTGCCCATCTCGGCGTTGAAGCGCTGCGCGTCGGGCGACGCCAGCACCAGCAGGCCGAAGGCCGGCGATTCGGCGTCGGGGCGCAGCGGAATCAGCGCGATCGACATCGCCGCCTGCGGCTCCGGCAGCCAGTTGGCCGCCTCGAAGCCCGAATTGAGCCCGCAGTAAGGCGAGGTCAGCGAAGTGGCCAGCGCCTTCACGTCGTCGCTCACCCACTGGGCATAGGCCTCGTTGAGGTATTCGCTGCCGCAGTCCCACACCTTGATGGCCGTCTGCGGCACCAGGAACAGCGACTGCAGGTCGACCGCGATGCTGTACGGCAGGCTGCGCGGATCGCGCGTGGTCAGCAGGCCCTTGGTCCAGCGCTGCAGGCGGTCGGCGATGACCACGTTCTCGGTGCCGTGGCGCACCATGTCCATCAGGCGGTGCTCCAGCGCCTTGATCTTCTCGCGCAGCATCTCGGCCTGGCGCTCCTGCAGGCTCACGGCGCGGTTGCCGTGCGGGCTGGTGAGCTGCACCTGCGCCAGCAGCTGGGCATGGCGCTCGAAGAAATCGGGCGTGTTCGCCAGGTAGTTCGCGATGTCGTCTTCGGTGATCGGATTCATGGCGTTTTTGGCGTCGTTGTTGTTCGTGAAGGGGGTCATGGCAGCTCAGGCACCTCGATATCGCCTTCGAAGACCGTGGTGGCCGGCCCGGTCATCAGCACCGGCTGGCCTCCTCCCTGCCACTCGATCGTGAGGATGCCGCCGTGCGTCTGCACGTCGACCCGGCGGTCCAGCAGGCCGAGGCGGATGCCCGCCACCACCGCCGCGCAGGCGCCCGTGCCGCAGGCCAGCGTTTCGCCGGCACCGCGCTCGAACACCCGCAGCTTGATGTTGGAGCGGTCGACCACCTGCATGAAGCCCGCGTTCACCCGCTGCGGGAAGCGCGGGTGGTGCTCGATCTGCGGGCCCTGCTCGGCCACCGGGGCTGTGTCGACGTTGTCGACCACCTGCACCGCGTGCGGATTGCCCATCGACAGCACCGCTACCGAAACGATAGCACTGCCTGCTCGCGTACCCAGCGCAAGATGCCACTTCTGCCATGCACCGTCATGCTGCGGGTCGAGCCCGGCGGTGTCGAAGGGAATGCGTTCGGGCTCGAAGACGGGGGCGCCCATGTCGACCGTCACGCGGCCGTCCGCGCCCATGCGCGGCTCGATGACGCCGGCCAGCGTCTGCACGCGCACTTCGGTCTTCTTGGTCAGCTTGTGTTCGCTCACGAAGCGCATGAAGCAGCGCGCGCCATTGCCGCACTGCTCCACCTCGCCGCCGTCGGCGTTGTGAATGACGTATTGAAAATCGATGCCTTCCGCGGGCGAGGGCCGCACGGTGAGGATCTGGTCGGCGCCGACGCCGAAGTGGCGGTCGGCCAGGAAGCGGTACTGCGCGGCGCTGAGGCCCAACGTGCCGCGCGTTTCGTCCAGCACGACGAAATCGTTGCCGGCTCCCTGCATCTTGGTAAAGCGGATTCGCATCCTCGGATTATCCGCCGCTGGCTTGGCGCAGTTTGTCCAATGCCCGATCGAGAAACGCCAGCCGGTCCTGCCCCCAGAAGCGCTCGCCGTTCAGGATGAAGGTCGGTGCGCCGAACACCCCCGCCTCCACTGCCGCCGCGCTGTTGGCACGATAGGCTGCCAGCGTCTCGGCCGCCTGCTCCAGCGCCTGCAGCGAGGCGCCGTCGTAGCCGCTCTCGTCGGCCACCGCGATGCGCACTTCCGCCTGCGACGTGTCGCGCTCCTCGGCCCACAGCGCGCGCAGCAGCGCGTGCGACAGCGGCTGCGCGTCGAGCCCCTGCAGCTGCGCGGCAATCACCATCCAGCCAGGGTACTTGTTCCAGTTCGGGTCGCTCGGCGCGCCCTTGGGATAGTGCGCGGGCGCCAGGTTCAGCGGCATGCCGAGGTAGTCGCTCCAGCGCGCCAGCTCGAGCGCGTGGTACGTGCGGCGCGGCTCCGGCCGGGTCTTCAGCGGGATGCCGCCGGTCTGAGGCACCACGGCCTGGAAGTCGTACGGCTTGAGCGTGAGCCGCACGTGGTGGCGGCGCACGATGTCCTGCAGTTGCGGGCCGCCGAGGTAGGCCCAGGGGGAGGAGAGGCTGTAGTAGCAGTCGAGCGCGATCATGTTTCGATTATCTGCAGCGCATGGGCGGTGCCGTCGCGCGCTCTACCCTTCTCTCCTTGGGGTCGGGGCGCGTGGAGGTAGTGCACGCGGTCGCCGCGCCATGCCTGTTCCTGCTGACCCTCGGTGCTCTGCGTGCTCTCGAAGGCCAGCGTGTCGCCGTCCCAGTCGAACAGGGTCGTCGCGTGTGAGCTTCGCTTGGCGATGCGCCGGCCCAGTGCGTCGTAGCTGAAGCTTGTGGTCTCGCCGAAAGGTCTCGGCGCTGCGCATGCGGTTGAAGCCATCCCAGGTGAAGGTGGTCTTTTCTCCGTTGCGGCTGCGTTCGACCAGGTTGCCCCGCTCGTCCCATGTGTAGTGGGTGCCGGCGTAGTCCTTGAGCAGCTTGTCCATCAGCCGGCCGGCCATGCTGCGGCCATCGCCGTTCAGGCGCACCGCACGCGGGTGGTGACGCGGCCGGCCGCCTGTGTGTCCGCACCGGTGTCGGAAGGGTTGCCGATGTTGCCCGCCGGATCGAAGGCGAAGGTCTCGCGGCCCAGGCGGCTGTGGGCTTCCAGCAGGCGCCCCATGGGGGCGGGTACCGACATGGGCGAGCGTGGCGTCGCCCTGCTTGCTGATGATGTCGCTGCCCGGCCAAGTTATTCGCGTATGTCGACGCCGCGCGGTCCGGGGTCCGTTACCAGCTCCACGTCGGCGCCGAAATCCTTCTGCTCAAGCTTGTGACCCGACAGCTTCCGGTACAGCGCGCGCAGGAAATCGTGCTTGTCTTCGACTTCTTCCACGTCGGCCGCCCCCGGAACCACGTAGCCCCAAAGTTTTTCAATCTGGCCTGACGAGTAGAGGTACTCGAGGGACTCCAGGGTTCTTTGCTTGCTTACTGGGCCGAAGCGATCAAAGTCCGCCTTCATCGCATCGAATAGCTTGGCTTGGCACTCAGCGTTGTTGATATTAAATTCATCAAGATCGTCGTCGGTCATCGCCAGCAAGAAGTAATCCATTGCGCGGATATACCAAGGGAAAATTTTCTTCATGGTCGTCCATCAAGGTCCGGGAAAGCGGTGACGATCCCATTGGGGCCTCGCACCACAGTTGCAAACTTGGTGTTTTCTTTCGGGCAATTGCCGCCCTTTCTGTAGCCCTCGCCAATCGTGCGTCCCATATTGATGGTCGCTCGGTTGGTCCCCTGGCGATCCATCTCAGCTATTCCGCGCTGAATCGCATCCAGCTGATCGACGCTACTCAAGAAGCGGGTAGAGTTCGGGCCGCATTTCTTAGGCTTTCTGGTCGGATCGTCCGGTGGCACGCCATTCGTTGCACGTCTTTGCTGGTCAAGCATCGTCGTATGTGCTCCATGCCGAGAGTACGCATGCCCGCCCGAGACTGCGTCTTGCCGTTGAAGGATGCTTCCGGCCCTGCGGTTGGCTCGGTTGCCCGCCAGCCCAAGCGGGTCAATCCACTCAATCGGATTCGGCGCGTACTGTTGGAAATTTATTCCGCCGAGCAGTCCAATCGAGTCTTTGGATACGAACCGCCCACTGCGCGGATCGTAATAACGATGCCGGCTGTAGTGCAACCTCGTCTCTTCATCCAGGTACTGACCCTGGAACCGGATCGGGTTCCTGAACCCGGCCTTCCTCCCTGCCTAAGGGAAAACGCAGTCTTGCAAAGGGATATAGCCCGTGCCCGATGCGAACGCAACGGTGCACGTAGCCTTGAATGCAGTACCCGCTGTCAGGGCCGCCATTTTTTCTGCAGTAGCGGCATCGCGGGCAACCATACGAGCGAGTTCGTTTTCCGACCCGGCAACGCCTACTTTGAGCAAAACACCGCCATTCGCGCTATCTGGCCCTCTTTTGAAGCCTTTGGTCGGTCCGCCGACCACTACGCCGGAAAATGCGACTCTCTTATTGAATTCTGGCAAATCCATGGTCGAGTAACCCGCCTTTACGTAGCTTTGGTGTAATTTGCCGAGATTGATTTCCTTGGATGCGGTCTCCGAGGAAAAACTGGTGTTGGCTGCCAAGACCAGTAGTGTCAATATGAGTCGTTTCATTGGGCTCCCTGATTTACGATAAGTGCGACAAGGCTGAAAATGTTGACGTTCGAAATATGCGAGATCTAAATAGATTTTTCGATTATGAATAGCTTGATGTCGTATTCTAGTTCTTGCACCTCAAAAATAGCATCCGGATGTATTTTGAAGATGACCAAATCCTTTGTGTTTTGCTCCTTGTAGAGGCTGTGCATAAAAGACGTTGGCGCTCGAATCTTTACTGCCTCGACAGTTGTATGGCGCAGACTTACCATTTGGTAATTCGGCAAATTTCTTTGTCCGTGCCGTGAATTTCTGGATTTCCCGCGTAGATATCAAAAACAACGCCGTGCTTAAAATCTTCGGAAACCAAGGCAAAATAGTCCACCTCAATAAACCTTCCTTGTATTGATTCAAGGAGGGGACGTAATTGCCTTGCCTTGACCTTAATTGCAGGATATCGTGCATAAGTGAACCCGGTTTGAGGCGAAAGACCGGGAAGAATCAGGAAGAGTGCCGTACTTTGAATGGCGGCAAACTCGAATAAATGTACGAATAAGTGGACTGCGCCTTGTATCTCTGTGCCGCGCTTGGAGTCCGCAATGGTTTTTATTCTCTCAATAAAAACCGAAGATTCAGGGAATTGAATTAAATCTAAGATTGAATCCGATTTAATCCCCAATTCCTCGAAATTTTTCTTCTGCAGAAGAAAAAGTCTCTTCTCTTGAGCCCTTGTTAAATTGAATGTCATTATTTGTGCTTCAGGCGGCTGTGGGCTTCCAGGAAGCGCCCCACCCGGGTCAGGTTGCCGCAGCGGCTGTCGCCGATGGCCACCAGCTGGCCTGCCTTGTCGTAGGCATAGCTGCGGCGGATGCCGACGGCCTCGCAGGGTTGGGTCTGCGAGATCTGCTGCTCCAGCAGTCGGCCGGCCGGGTCGTAGCGCGAGCCCTGGTGCAGGCCCATCACCATACAAATTGACTCAATAAACTCGCAGAGCCCGTTCAATCAATCCTCTGTTTGCCAGCCGATCACCATACGCACGTACCGACTCAAGCACTGCATCTGAGGATTCAGACTTATATTCAGCCATGGATTCCATCAAATTAACACTGGAGTTCCCGACAAACACTATGCTTCTCATGCCTCGGTGGTCCTCCATGAATACCCCAACCGAATGGCAACGAAGAATCAAGAATTTCAGGAATTCTGAAAAACTTCCAAGTTGAATTGCGCCCTCTACTGCCGAGGTAACATCTTCATTTCCAACCAAAAGGAATCCGGCTGCTGTGTTGTACACAGATCTCAGGTAGTTTCTCCAGTCCTCACTTTGGAAAGCGGAAGCACCGTCCAAGAAGAAACTCTCGGAAGATCCAATCAGTTTTCTTCTGAAGATTCTGCGTCGATTCATTTCTAGCAACTTTGCTCGGCCAAACGCGCCTTGAAATTCGCTAAGTTTGGGGTTGACTGCGCCAGGCAAAATCTCTGTCAACAAAAAAGCCTTCGTCATGCCGAACGTCGGAAGTGTTGCTGTGGATAGCCGATACATGTCTGCAGCTGTATGAAATCGAAACCAGAAAGCATCAGCTCCGAGATCGAGTGAAGTTGCTTCGCGGAAAACTATTCCGCCCGTATCGTTGAAAGTAGAGAAGCTACTCATCGGCCGTACTTGTTTGTCGGGCGAACATGCCCACGTTCATAGGAGATGTGCTGGCCATCGGGGTCATGGTAGTGAGGCAGCTCATAAGTTGGACAAGGGGTCTGCCTTGTTGGCGGAAATTGATGCCCGTCAGGATGCACTTTGACTTCACCAATCTTCCGGGGGCCGCCTGAGTTTTGGCCGCCGTCGCGAATTTCTTCGATGTACATTTTGCCACCTGAGCCATCTACGCCGTCAGGGCGCAATACGGTGGAATAGCTTCTCGAAGTCGGAATATTCTGAGCTCTCATCGCAGCACGCCGGGCAGCCCTGGCGGTCGGTAAAGTGACATCGCCTTGCGTTTGTTGTCGTCGCTGGGCGCCGATCGGGCATAACCCCAGAGGATCGGCCCATTCAATCGCGCTGGGTGCATACAAATAGCCATTCTCACCACCCTGTAACCCAATAGGATCCTTCGATATAAATCTCCCCGCCACCGGGTCGTAATACCGATACCGGTTGTAGTGCAGCCCCGTCTCATCGTCAAAGTACTGCCCCTGGAACCGGATCGGATTCCTGAACCCGGCCTTCCGCCCCGCCTCGCTGATCGCCTGCCTGGCTTCCCCCCAGGCCTTGTAGCTGGCCGACCAGGCGATGCGTCCCTCGTGGTCCGTCAGCTCCTGCGGCGTGCCCAGGTGGTCGCACTGGTAGAACGCGATCTCTTCCTTCGCGAACGGGGCGGGCGTGTTGAGTTGCTCCCCGTTCCACAGCGGATCCTGCTCGATGTCGTAGCGCCCGCCATTGGCTGCGATCAGCGCCTTTACGTCGGTGGTCTGGCTCAATGCCACGGCCTGCGCCTGCCGGATCTGCACCAGCGGCACGAAGGAGCCGGGCTCGTGGATGTAGTGCACGCTGTCGCCGCGCCAGGCTTGATGCTCCTGCTGGCCCTCGGTGCTCTGCGTGCTCTCGAAGGCCAGCGTGTCGCCGTCCCAGCCGAACAGGGTCACTGCATCGCTGGTGCGCTTGGCGATGCGCCGGCCCAGCGCGTCGTAGCTGAAGCTCGTGGTCTCACCGAAGGTCTCGGCGCTGCGCATGCGGTTGAAGCCATCCCAGGTGAAGGTGCTCTTTTCTCCGTTGCGGCTGCGCTCGACCAGGTTGCCCCGCTCGTCCCACTTGTAGTGGGTGCCGGCGTAGTCCTTGAGCAGGTTGTCCATCAGCCGGCCGGCCATGCTGCGGCCATCGCCGCCCAGGCGCACCGCCACGCGGGTGGTGACGCGGCCGGTCGCCTGTGTGTCGGCATTGGTGTCGGAAGGGTTGCCGATGTTGCCCGCCGGATCGAAGGCGAAGGTCTCGCGGCCCAGGCGGCTGTGGGCTTCGAGCAGGCGCCCCACGGGGTCGTAGCGGTAGCTCAGGTTGCCGCGGCGGCTGTCGCCGATGGCCACCAGCTGGCCGGCCTTGTCGTAGGCATAGCTGCGGCGGATGCCGACGGCCTCGACCGCGCCGGGTTTCGTCTGCGAGATCTGCTGCTCCAGCAGCCGGCCGGCCGGGTCGTACTTCGAGCCCTGGTGCAGGCCGTTGCCCTGGTCGCGGCCGATCTCGCGGTGCAGGTCGTCGCGCTCGAAGCCCAGGATGTCCTGGCCGTCCACGAGCAGGCCGTGCACGTGGCCGGAGCCGTAGGTGAGCCATTGGGTGATGTGGCCGTCGGGGCGGACGCTGGCAACGCGCTGGTGGAGCTCGTCGTAGCCGTGCTGCCAGACCGCCGTGTGGCCATGGTCCAGGTAGTGCTGGTGCTCGCGCACCAGGTTGCCTGCGCGGTCGTAGAACCACTGGAGCCTGGCCTCGGCGTTGGTGGCCTCGACCAGGCGGCCGTTGCGGTCGTAGGCGAAGCGCTCGGCCTGCTCGCCGGCCTGGCGTAGCGGAGCAGGGTGGCTCAGCACCACTGAGGCAGGAATTGTGCAATTTCTCACCGGCTTGCGCCTTGCAGATCAGTCGTACGTGTCTACAAAAAATGCAGCACGATAAATGGTCTTCAGCACAACGGGTTGGCACCGAGCCGGACTTAGGAGTTAAATTTATTCAACTCCTCTATGGTGCCATCCCAGTTCGGGGGCGTTTTTTTGCCACTTTTTGCGTTCCTGACAAAAGCGCATCCTATTATTTTCTCGGATTCGTCGGAAACGCAAAAGCCAACCCATTTTGTTGTTCGCACTTCTTGAATATCCAAGAGATTTGCTCCGTTTATTTTTTCTAATTCCTCGATTAGGTCAGTCAACCCGATGGCGGGTATTTTTGATCGAGCCGTACTAAATTCCTTGATTTTAAATTCATTTTTTATGGAGATGGCGGTCGCTCTGCGATTAAGATCCATTAGCGCATTCGAATTTGAAGCTACTTCAGAGAGGATGGTGCGCCATTCTTCCTCAGGTTGATTTGAAAGGAATTCTTTAAGCTTAAGCAAATGAATCATGGTTTATGAACTCCAAGACCCGAACGACGCCCTTTGAGCAAGACTTCGGATTCGCCCCATGCGTCATCGGAAAATTCCCAGGACCAGCAGTCACCGGTCTTAGGTGCTCCGAATGGAGCGCTCATTAAAACGCCGCCAGGGCCGTCTTTATTCGCGTGATATCGAGCAATCTCCTTGTCGCGAGACCAAGAGGTATATTGACTTTCTCCAGAGTACCCACCCTCGTTGTGCTGAGCGGCTGATGCACCGCCAGAAGAAAGGGCGGGAGTGGCAATACCTCTTTTGGCATCTGCCAAGGCAGGATGATTGGCGGCGACGCCGCGATATAAATGTCCGGAATCAGGGCATGGGGTGCAGCATTTCTTCCCGGTAGAAGCGCGTTTTTGTTGGCGTCTTTGCGCCGAATTTCCACTTAATCCAAGTGGGTCAGTCCATTCGGTTGTATTGCTGGCATATAAATGCGTGTTATATCCACCGAGCAACCCAATTGGGTCATGCGAGACGAACCGTCCGCTGTTCGGATCGTAGTACCGATACCGGTTGTAGTGCAGCCCCGTCTCGTCGTCAAAGTACTGCCCCTGGAACCGGATCGGATTCCTGAACCCGGCCTTCCGCCCCGCCTCGCTGATTGCCTGCTTGGCCTCTCCCCAGGCCTT
>Ga0207709_10002287_pt1 | contig 12156 bp, 14 predicted proteins | sample KBSM34metaG_FD_184397 | JGI IMG/M metagenome (GOLD analysis project Ga0207709, IMG submission 184397) | Miscanthus rhizosphere microbial communities from Kellogg Biological Station, Michigan, USA - KBS M3-4 metaG (SPAdes) (version 2) | ecosystem: Host-associated > Plants > Roots > Rhizosphere >...
AGGAGCAGATCGTTCCGGTCGAGGTGAAGACGCGCAAGGGCGTCGTTCTGTTCGACACCGACGAGCACGTGCGCGCCGACACCACCGTCGACACGCTGTCGAAGATGAAACCCGCGTTCAAGAAAGACGGCCTCGTGACCGCCGGCAACGCCTCGGGCATCAACGACGGCGCCGCCGCCGTGGTGCTGGCCGAAGGTGGCCGCGTGAAGGCGCTGGGCCTGAAGCCGCTGGCGCGCCTCGTGGGCTATGCGCACGCGGGCGTCGAGCCGGCGTACATGGGCATCGGCCCGGTGCCGGCCACGCGCAAGGTGCTGGAGCGCACGGGCCTGAAGGTCAGCGACTTCGACGTGATCGAGTCGAACGAGGCCTTCGCCGCGCAGGCCTGCGCGGTCATCAAGGAACTGGGCTTCGATCCGGCCAAGGTGAACCCCAACGGCTCGGGCATTTCGCTGGGCCACCCGGTGGGCGCGACCGGCGCGATCATCACGACGAAGGCGATCGCCGAGCTGCACCGCACGGGCGGTCGCTATGCACTCGTCACGATGTGCATCGGCGGCGGGCAAGGCATTGCCGCCGTGTTCGAGCGCGTTTGAGGGCACACTCGCGGGCATGCTCCGCCCCCCACTCCTGATCGATCCCGACGAGGTCGAGATCAGCGCCATCCGTGCGCAGGGGGCGGGCGGGCAGAACGTCAACAAGGTGTCGAGCGCGGTGCACCTGCGCTACGACATCCATGCCAGCTCGCTGCCGGCCGATGTGAAGGAGCGGCTGCTCGCCTTGCGCGACAGCCGCATCACGCAGGAAGGCGTGTTCGTGCTCAAGGCGCAGCAGCACCGCACGCAGGAGATGAACCGTGCCGACGCACTCGCGCGGCTGCAGGCGGTGATCGACAGCGTGGCCACGCCGCCGCGCGTGCGGCGCGCCACCAAGCCCACCTACGGTTCGAAGCAGCGCCGGCTCGAGGGCAAGAGCCAGCGCTCGCAGATCAAGAGCCTGCGCGGGCGGGTGCAGGACTGACCGGCTTGTCGCCGCGCAGCCGCTTGATCTGCAGCGTCACGCCGACCACGTACAGCGCGCCGAGCACCGCGGTGATCGCCTTCAGCTCGGGCGCCTCGGCGTTCGGCAACAGCGGCGCGCCCAGTGGCAGCCGCGTCAGCGTCTCCGTGAAGGCTGGAATCCAGTGGAAGAGAAAGCTCGCCGAATAAGCGACGGCCTCGATGTAGCGCGACTTCGCCCCGAGCCGCCCGTACCCCGCCAGCGCGCCGACGGCCAGCGCCACCAGGGTGAGGATGCCCAGCGCATGCGGCTTGCCGAACCCGCCGTGCTGGAAGATGCCGAAGCCCGTGAGGCAGGTCAGCACCGTGGCCCAGACGAACACCTGGCCCAGGCCGGTGCGCAGGGTGATTTCCTTGTAGCGCAGCAGGGCCCAGATGCCTGCGAACACGGCGATCAGGCTGATCGCGGTGTGAACCGTGCCGAGTGACGTCAAACCAAGCCATCCTGTGGGTGCCATGCGGATCTCCTCGTGGTCGTGGTGCGGGATTCTGGCGCTGCCTGTAACTTGTGTCATCTGTTTCAAAAAAACCGCAAGTCCTGCTTTGCACGCCTGAAACATGCCGCAAGCACAATGGAGGCATGAGTGCTTTCGTTTCGCGCGTCGTGTCGGCGTTGCTTGTGACCTTCGCGTGCATCGGACTGGCCGGCTGTGGCCAGGAGGGGGCGGGCGGGCAGGCCGCGGTCTCGCCGACCGCAAAGGAGTTGCCGTGGGACGCGCTGATCCCCAAGGAGTGGGACCCCACCCAGCGCTACCGCAACATCAGCCTCGAGGCGCTGCGCGACAACGACCCGCGCGCGATTCAGATGCTCGACGAGATGCGCGCCGTCTGGGACAACGCGCCGGTCAACGTCGCGCTCGACGGCAAGCCCGCCACGCTCTCGGGCTTCGTCGTGCCGATCGACGTCACGCAAGACGGCATCCGCGAGTTCCTGCTGGTGCCGTACTTCGGCGCCTGCATCCACACCCCGCCGCCGCCCGCCAACCAGATCGTGCACGTGATCGCGCCCGCGCCCGTGAAGGGGCTGCACGCCATGGACACGGTGCGCGTGAGCGGCACGCTGAAGGCGGCGCGCTACGCATCGGCCGACATGGGCGTGAGCGGCTACGAGATCGCGTCGGCGGCGGTGGAGCGGGTGGCGGTCACGCAGGGGCCGTGAAGGCCGCAAGCTCGCCCAGGGCCGGTTCCAGCAACCGATAGCTCAGTCGCTCCGCAACCTGGAAGGCGCCGAGCCCTTCATAGAACGCGATGCCGCGCGCATTCGTCGCCTTCACGGGCCAGTCGATGCGGTGACACCCCTGGGCGATGGCGCGCGCCGCCACCCAGGCCATGAGGGCGCGGCCCGCCCCGGCGCTGCGGTGGCCCGACTTCACGTAGAGCTCCTTGAGCTGGCAGTGCTTGCGCTGCGCCGGCGCGAAGTCGACCAGCGAGAAGACCCAGGTGATCGCGGCCAGTCCGACCACGGTGTGCGCGTCTGTCGATGCGACCACGAGCTGGTGCGGCGAGCCGGGCGCCAGGAGATTGCCCAGCAGGTGCTCGCGCACCAGGTCGTGCGGCACGCGCGCGCCTTCGTTGTAGAAGGCGTGCAGCTCGGCCAGCAGCTCGATGAGCGAATCGTGTTGGGCTTCGGACACCAGATCGACGTGCATGGCATTTCCTTGGGGATGCGTCTTCGTGACTGCCGGATTCTGGCGCGTCCCGGATTCACGACGATCTTGTTACTCCCCGCTCCAGCCCTCGCGCGACTAGATTGCCCTTCACCACTTCGAAAGGACAAGAACCATGAACCCGGCCTACACCGGCGGTTGCGCGTGCGGCGCCATCCGCTACGAGATTTCAGGGGAACCCGTGTTCCAGAACGACTGCCAGTGCCTCGACTGCCAGCACAAGAGCGGCACGGGCCACGGCTCGTACCTCAGCTTCGCGGGCGCCGAGGTGAAGCAGACCGGCGAGGCCACGCTGTGGAGCCTCAAGGGCGACAGCGGCAACATGAAGACGCGCGCGTTCTGCCCGACCTGCGGCTCGCCCGTGTACATGACCTTCGCGGCGATGCCCGGCGTCTTCACCGTGCATGCCGCCAGCCTGGACGACCCGGGGCGCTACCGGCCGCAGGCGGTCACGTACGCGGTGCGCGGGCACGCCTGGGACTTCCTCGACCCGGCGCTGCCGAAGTTCGAGCGGATGCCACCAGGCTGAACTCAGCCCATGCGCTGCGACAGGAAGTCGAGGAACGAGGTGATCCGCGCAGACAGCTGCGTGTTGCGGTAGTACACGGCGTTGACGGGCTGGCGCACGTCGACCGTGTCCTTGGGCAGCACCTGCACCAGCGCGCCGCTGGCGCGGTCGGCGGCGGTCATGAAGTCCGACAGGCAGACGATGCCCACGCCGGCCAGCGCCAGCTGGCGCAGCGTCTCGCCGCTGGACGCGACCACGGTGGGCGCGATGGTCCATTCGTCGCCATGCACGCCGCGCAGGGGCCAGCGGTTGAGCGACTCGGGCTGCGTGAAGCCCAGCAGTGCGTGGCCGGCCAGCTCGTCGACCTTGCGCGGCTTGCCGTGGGCGTCGAGGTAGGCGGGGCTTGCGAGCACGCGCAGCCGGTGCGTGCCGAGCGGGCGCGCATGAAGCGTGGAGTCGCGCAGCGGGCCGATGCGGATCGCCACGTCGGTGCGCCGCTCCAGCAGGTCGATGGGCAGGTCGTCGGTGTCGAGCTCCAGGCTGATCTGCGGATAGAGCCGGCGGAACTCCGGCACCAGCGGCACGATGGCGTGCAGCATGAAGGGCGAGGCCGCGTTCACGCGCAGGCGCCCTGCGGGTTGCTGGCGGCGCGCGGCCATGTGCTCTTCGGCATCGTCGATCGCATCGAGGATGGCGCGCGTGCGCTGCAGGAAGGCGGCGCCTTCCTCGGTGAGTTCGAGCCGCCGCGTGGTGCGGCGCATCAGCGTGGTGCCGAGCTTCTGTTCGAGCCGGCTCAGTGCGCGGCTGATGCCCGACACCGTCTGGCCCAGCTGGTCGGCCGCGGCGGTGATCGAGCCGGTGTCCACCACGGCGCGGAAGGCGACCAGTTCTTCGATGGTGGTTTTCATGGCGCCCGCGTCTGCGAAGAGAAGGGCGCGGTCAGGCCGCGGCTTCGGCCTCTTCGGGCATGTCGATGCGCGGCATCAGCGCGGCCAGCGCCTCGGCGTCGGTGCGGTAGCTGAAGAGCATCGGCCCCGGCGCCAGCAGGCCCGCGCGTTCCAGCACCTGCATGGCCGGCAGCTTCATGCCGCTCAGGTGCAGGCGCACGCCCTTGGATTCCATCATCCGGCGGATCGAGCCGAACACCTCGGCGCCGGTGATGTCGATGCGGTTGATCGGCTGCGCGAACAGACACACGTCGGTCAGGTCGGGGCGCTCGGCCAGCGCGACCGTGAGCGCGCGCTCCAGCGTGGAGGCGGAGGCGAAGTCGAGCTCGGCGTCCATGCGCACCGCATACAGCTGCGGCGCGAGCGGCGGCAGCTTCCACAGGTGGCGGTCGCGCAGGCTGCCGTCGGGATGCAGGCCCACCTCGATGATGCGCGGGTGCAGGTGGCGGTACATGTAGTGCGCCAGGCTGGCGAGCAGGCCGCCCAGCACGCCCCAGTAGATGCTCGGCGCGGTGGCGATGGTGAGCACGAAGGTGCCGAAGGCGATGCCGGCTTCCAGCTTCGAGATGCGCCACAGCGCCGTGAAGCTCGACGGCTTCACCAGCCCGAGGATGGCCGTGACCACCACGGCCGCCAGCACCGCCTGCGGCACGTGGTACAGCAGCGGCATCAGCCACAGCAGCGCACCGGCCACCACGGCCACGCTGAACAGCGTGGCCCAGCCGGTCTGCGCACCCGCGTAGAGCGTGATGGCCGAGCGCGAGAACGACGAGCTGGTGGGGAACGACCCCGTGAAGCCCGAGGCCAGCTTGGCCAGACCTTGGCCGATCAGGTCCTGGTTTTCGTTCCACAGCGTGCCGGCGCGGCCGTTATCGACCTTGGCGCTCGACGCGGTCTCCAGAAAGCTCACCAGCGTGATCATCAGCGCGGGCAGCACCAGCGCGCTGAAGGTGTGCGCCGGCAGCAGGCCGGGCCAGTAGAACGAGGGCAGGCCCGAGGGCAGGGCGCCCACCACGGCGCCGCCGCGCAGCGCGTAGTTGATGCTCCAGCTGATGGCGGCCGCACCGGCCACCAGCGCCATCGTGGTCGGGAAGCGCGGCACCCAGCGCTTGCCCAGCCACAGCACCGCGATGCTGCCCAGGCCGAAGGCGATGGCCGTGAGGTCGGGCAGCGGTCCGCCTTGCAGCACCTGCGGAATGGTGCGGCCCGTGAAGCCCAGCAGCGCGGGCAGTTGCGAGATCGCGATCAGCACCGCCGCGCCCTGCGTGAAGCCGATCAGCACTGGCGAGTTGACCAGCCGCAGCAGCCAGCCGAAGCGACCGGCGCCGAGCACGATCTGGATCGCGCCCGACATCAGCGTGAGCCACACCGCCATCGCCACCCATTCGTCGCTGCCCGCCACCGCCAGCGGCGCGAGCGACGCGCCGACCAGCAGGCTGGTGAGCGCGGTCGGCCCGACCGACAGCCGCTGCGACGAGCTGAACATCACGGCGATGAGCGCCGGGAACAGCGCCGCATACACGCCCGTGACCAGCGGCATGCCGGCCAGCGCCGCATAGGCCACGCCCTGCGGCAGCACCATCAGCGCGACGGTGATGCCGGCCATGGCCTCGTTGCGCAGCAGCGCGGCGGAAGGTCGGGGCCAGCCGAGGCAGGGAACCCAGCGTGCAAGGCGCTGGCGAAGAGACGGTGCGGGGGAAGAGGAAGGGGAAGCCGGATTCATGAAGCGGGGCGCGCGCACGGCGGGCACGCCGCGCGCGGAGAGCGGGAGAGAGAGAAAGAGCCTAGATCAGGGAGGTCGCGTTCTTCAGGACGTAGTCGCAGGCCTTTTCCTTGACCTTCGACGACAGCCCCTTGAGGTTGAGCGACTTGCCGTCGCCGCCCTTGAGCAGGCCCTTGGCACCGCTCGCGAAGTCGTTTTCCTGTTTCTTCTGGCCGGTGATCTTGGCCAGCAGCTTGTCCTTGACGGAGGCGGCATCGCCGCCGAGGTAGTTGTTCTTGACGCAGTACTCGAGCACGCCGGCCGCGCTGCCGACGGTGCTGGAGCCGATGGCGGGCATCTTGAAGCCGCCGAGGCTGAGGTTGCTGAGCGCGGAGCCGCCTGCGCCACTGTTGCTGCTGCCCTGCGAGTTGACCGCCGCGCCGGCCTGTTCTTTCAGCTGGTCGAGCAGGTTGTTGGCCTGCACCGAGGCGCCTGCGGCGAGCAGGGCAAGGGCGACGAATGTGGAGCGAGCGTGCATGGTGGCCTCCTTGGATGGACATGGGGGGAGAAGCGCCCACCAGCATACCGGAGAGCCCGGAATGTCTCTATCGCGCGGGGCACAGCGCCACGGGGTGCGCACGGCCCGCAAAAGCACGCAGTTCAGCCCCGGCGGAACAGCAGCACGGAGTTCGTGCCGCCGAAGGCGAAAGAGTTGCTGATGGCGGCCTCGAGCCCGGGGGCGGCGCTGTCGCCGGGGGCGACGAGGTTCATCCGGCAGTCGGGGTCGACCTCATGGCAGTTCGCGTTGGGCGGCAGCTCGCGCCGGTGCAGCGCGAGCACCGTGATGAGCGCCTCGATGGCCCCGGCCGCGCCCAGCATGTGGCCGTGCAGCGCCTTGGTCGAGCTGACGCGCAGGGCATCGAAATCGGCGCCCCAGACCTCGGCCAGCGCGTTGCGCTCGACCACGTCGCCGATGCGCGTGGCCGTGCCGTGGGCGTTGCAGTAGCCCACGTCGCGCGGCTGCAGGCCGGCCTGGCGCAGCGCGGCGCGCAGGGCGCGGGCCTGGCCCGGTGCGTCGGGCTTGGTGAGGTGGGTGGCGTCGCTGCTCAGGCCCCAGCCGGCCAGCGTGGCGTAGCGGCGGGCGCCGCGCGCGCGGACGCGTTCGGCCGATTCGAGAACGAGGAAGGCCGAGCCTTCGCCCAGTGCGAAGCCGCTGCGGTCGGTGGCAAAGGGGCGCACCGCGCCGGCCGCTTCGCCGGGCTGGAAGCCGGCCAGCGTCTGCATGGCCTGCCAGGCCAGCACCACGCCCGGGACGATCAGCGCTTCGCTGCCGCCCGCGATGGCGATGTCGACCTCGCCGCGCTGCACCGCCTTGGCGGCCTCGGCGATGGCCACCGACGACGAGGCGCAGGCGACCGAGTAGGTGAGCACCGGGCCCAGCACGCCGTTGCGCATCGCCACGTGGGCGGCCGGCGCGTTGGGCATGAAGGCGGGAATGGTGAGCGGCGAGACGCGCCCGTTGCCGCGGTAGGCGGCTTCGAGCGCGGCGGCGCCGCCCATGCCGCAGCCGGCGTAGACGCCGACGCGCTCGGCATCGACGCCGGCATCACTCAGGGTCAGGCCCGCGTCGCGCAGGGCGAGGTCGGCGGCGGCCACGGCCAGCTGGCTCACGCGGTCGACGCCCGCGAGCTGCAGCTTGGTGAACCAGCGCGTCTCGTCGAAGGCGACCGTGGCGGCGGCGGCGGGTTTGGGGAGTTCGGGGAAAACCGGGGCGATGGCCGAGCGGCCCTGCAGCAGTGCGTCGAACAGCGCGTCGGGCGCGTCGCCATGCGGCGCCATGACGCCCAGCCCGGTGACGGCGACTTCGTGCGTGCTCACGCTGTCTTGGCGGCCCGGACCTTGTCGACCAGCTGCGCGAGCTCGGCCAGGGTGTCGATGCTCGCGTCGTCGTCGGGCATGGTGATGCCGAAATGGTCTTCGATGGCGAACAGGAATTCGGCCAGTGCCAGCGAATCGAGTCCGCCGGTTTCACGCATCGAGGCGTGGGGGTCGAGCTTGGACGGTTCGATGCCGTACTTCTCGTGGATCAGGTCCTGCAATTCCTTCAGCGAACTCATCTGCGATGCCTGTCGTCTTGTGCCGCCGTTGATCGATGGGCTGCCTGTCCCTTGCGGGTGGCGGGCCACGGGGTCGATCCCTTCCTCGTTCGGCCTGTGTTGATGATCAATGGTGATTGATGATATCCGCTTCGACCTTAGGGAAATCCTCGGGGCGGCCCCGGATCAACGGGGGCCGGGGCGCCAGCGCAACGAGGGCAGCGCAAAGGCCAGCCCGAGCAGCGCGCCGGCCACCGCGTCGAGCACCACATGCTGCTTGACCGCCAGCGTGGAATAGGCAATGGCTGCAAACCAGGCCCAGTTGATCGCCTGCAACAGCCACGGCGTGCGCGCCGCGCGCAGCACGTCGGCCAGGCGCACGGCGGTGAAGATGGCGACCGCCACGTGCATCGAGGGGCAGGCGTTGCCTGCCGCGTCCACGCCCTGCAGCATCGCGAAGCCGGGGTAGCCCGAGACGTCGATGTCCAGCGGCGGGATCTGCGTCGGCCAGAAGTAGAAGAGGCCCAGGCCGCTCAGGCACAGCGCGCCGATCCACAGCCCGTAGACCACCAGCTCGCGAAAGGTGAGCTGCAGCCCCGGCGCAAAGCCCACGTACACCCACAGCGACAGGTAGGCGCCGAGCGTGTAGGGCTGGAACGGAATCAGGTGGTCCAGCGCCGTCAGCGGCATCACCGTGACCGGAAAGGCCGGGTTGCGCAGCAGGTGGAAGTAGCCGATGAAGAACAGCCAGGTGAAGGCCGTGGTGCCGACCGCCTTCAGCAGGAAATGGCGGCGGATGCGCAGCCAGATGTCGGCGGTCCACGTTGCAGGCCTGGCCTCGGCCGCGATGTGCAGGGGGATCGGTGAGTGCATGGTGTCGGTGTCGGTCGCCGATCTTGCCAGAGCACCGTGGCGTGCCCGGTCCATGCCCTGCGGCATCAAAGGGTGGCCGGTCGCTTGCGGTGCTGGAACGAGGTGGGCGAGCGCCCGGTGGCCGCCTTGAACATGGCGCAGAAGGCGCTGTCGGTGGCGTAACCGCTGGCCGACGCCACCTGGCTCACGGCCATGCCGCGCGCCAGCAGCGGCAGCGCGTGCGCCATCACGGCCTGCTGGCGCCATTGCTGCCAGCTCATGCCGAGCTGGTCGCGGAACAGCCGCGCCACCGTGCGCTCGCTGGCGCCGATGGCGGCGGCGCGCTCGGCCAGCGTGGCGCGGTCGGCCGGGTTGCGCAGCAGCGTCTCGCACAGCTGGCGCAGGCGCTTGTCGGAGGGCAGCGGCACGTCGATGCGGATCTGCGTGGCGCGCTCGACCTCGTCGACCAGGAGCGGCGCGATCATGCGCTCGCGCTGCGGCGCGTGCGGGTCGGCCGGCGGCAGGCCGTCGGGCGTGGTGTCGAGCGCGAGCATCAGGGCGCGCAGCAGCGGGCTGATCTCGAGCACCTCGCACTTCTCCCAGGTGGGCGCGATCCAGGCGTGCAGGTAGACGGTGCGCAGCTCGGCGTCTTCGATCAGCGTGATGCTGTGCGGCATGTTGGCCGGCACCCACAGCGCGCGCGACGGCGGCACGATGTAGCTGCCATCCTGTGTGCTCAGGCGGATCACGCCGCGCGTCGAGAACGTGAGCTGCGGCCACGGGTGCTCGTGCAGCTCGACCAGCGTGTCGGCGCTCAGGAAATGTTCCTTGGCGCGCAGCGGTCGCACCGCGTCGGGGGCGTACAGGTGCGGCGTGAGCGGGCCCACGCTGTTGGTCGGCGCGGTGGGCGTTCCGCGCGCCTTGGCGGAGGAGGCTGGCTCGGGAGCGGGCGGAGCGTGGGGGGGGACGGCGCTTGGCATGGTTTCGACAAATGTTGTCGCTGTATCGCCATTCTGCCGCGTCGGTGCCGCATAGCATCGGTGCCCGCACCGGTTTTTTGTAGCAATCCATGTCATCCACTTCCTCGACAGCCGTTCCCGCCACCACTTTGCGCACCGACGCCCAACTGATCGGACTGGTCGGCCTGGCGCATGCGGTGAGCCATTTCAGCCAGCTCATCCTGGCGCCGCTGTTTCCCTGGCTGAAGGACGCGTTCAACGTGAGCTACACCGAGCTGGGCGCGGTGCTCACGGTGTTCTTCGTGGTCTCGTGCATCGTGCAGGCGGCCTCGGGCTTCATCGTCGACAAGCTGGGCCCGCGCCCGGTGCTGTTCGTCGGGCTGGGCGCGCTGGGGCTCGCGGCCTTCGGCTATGCCATGGCGCAGAGCTACTGGATGCTGCTGGCCTGCGCGGTGGTCGGCGGCATCGGCAACGGCGTGTTCCACCCGGTCGACTACACGCTGTTCAACCGCAAGGTCGCGCCCACGCGGCTGGGCCATGCCTACAGCGTGCACGGCATCACCGGCAGCCTGGGCTGGGCGCTGGCGCCGGCCTTCGTGGTGCCGATCGCCATCGCCTTCTCGTGGCGCGTGGCGCTGGCCTCGGCCGGCGTGGTGGCGATCGTGGTGCTGCTCATCCTGTGGATCTACCGCAGCGTGCTGGCGCTCGATGCTGCGGCCGTGCACAAGGCCACGGGGCACGGCGAGCCCGCGCCGGTGGGTGGCGAGTTCGACTTCCTGCGCATCCCGGCCGTGTGGATGTGCTTCGGCTTCTTCTTTTTCTACGCCGCCGTGATCAGCGTGGTGCAGACCTTCGCGCCCGTGGCCGCCGGCCATCTGCACGCGGTGCCGGTGGCGCTGGTGGCGGTGTGCCTCACGGTCTACATGGTGGCGAGCGCGGCGGGCATGGTGGTGGGCGGCTTCCTGGCCTCCGACCCCTCGCGCTGCGAGCGCATCGTGGGCGCGGGCTTCGGCGTGGCGGCGGCGCTGGCATTGGTGCTGGCCTTTGCGCAGTTCCCGCCGGTGATGGTGCCGGTGCTGTTCGGCGCGATGGGTTTCGTCTCGGGCGTTGCCGGGCCGTCGCGCGACCTGCTGGTGAAGAAGTCGACGCCGCCCAATGCGACGGGGCGCGTCTACGGCGTGGTGTATGCGGGCCTGGACATCGGCCAGGCCGTGGCGCCGCTGGTGTTCGGCCGCCTGATGGACCACGGCCAGTACACGAGCGTGATCGTCGGGCTGGCGCTGGTGCAGGGTGTGCTGATCGCCAGCGCGTTCAATGTGCGGCGCGTGCGGCGCACGGCGCTGGTGCCTGCGTCGGCGTAAGCGACTTGGGCGCGGGGGGCGGCCCCCTATCATCGGCCGCATGCAAGCCTTGTATGTCTATGTGATCGTCGGCGCTGTGCTGGCGGGGTTCGTGCAGGGCCTGTCGGGCTTTGCTTTCGGCATGGTCGCGATGTCTGTGTGGGCCTGGACGCTGGAGCCGAAACTGGCCGCCGTGCTCGCGCTGTTCGGCGCCCTCACGGGGCAGGTGATTGCGGCGCTCACGGTGCGGCGGACTTTCGATAAACGCATCCTCTGGCCCTTCGTGCTTGGCGGCCTGGTCGGCGTGCCCTTCGGTGTCTGGCTGCTGCCGCATCTAGACATCGTGCTGTTCAAGGTGTGCCTGGGCACGCTGCTGGTGCTGTGGTGCCCGGCGATGCTGATGTCGCAGCACTTGCCGAAGATCACTTTTGGCGGTCGCGCAGCGGACGGCGTGGCGGGTGCCATCGGCGGTGTGATGGCGGGCATCGGCGGCTTCTCGGGCGTCGTGCCGACGTTGTGGTGCACGCTGCGCGGCTTTCAGCGCGACACGCAACGTGCTGTGATCCAGAACTTCAACCTCTCGATGCTGGCTGTGGCATTTGCTGTGCATGTGGCGAGCGGGAGCATCGGGCGGTCGGTCTTGCCGTTGCTGGTGTTGGTCGCTGCGGCTGTTGCGGTGCCGGTGTTGTTGGGGGCTCGGTTGTATATCGGGATCAGTGAAGCGGCGTTTCGCAAGATCGTGTTGAGCTTGTTGACGTTGTCTGGGGTTGCTATGTTGGCTTCGGCTTTGCCTGCCTTGCTGGCTCGTTGAACTTGGCGCGTGGGTTTGCTTTCCGGGGCCGGGAGTTCCGCCCGGCGGCGGACTCACTTTCTTTTGCTTCGCCAAAAGAAAGTAAGCAAAGAAAAGGCGACCCCACTGTCTGCGACCCTTCGCTTCGCTACGGGCAACCTGCGGTGCTCGCGTTTCGCGGGGTCTCGCAGAACTCGCTTCGCTCAAACAGCTGCGAGCCCTGATCCGCGAAACGCTGCG
>Ga0207709_10002288_pt1 | contig 12152 bp, 11 predicted proteins | sample KBSM34metaG_FD_184397 | JGI IMG/M metagenome (GOLD analysis project Ga0207709, IMG submission 184397) | Miscanthus rhizosphere microbial communities from Kellogg Biological Station, Michigan, USA - KBS M3-4 metaG (SPAdes) (version 2) | ecosystem: Host-associated > Plants > Roots > Rhizosphere >...
TTCGATGCCGATGGCGCATTCGCCGCGCGCGGCCGGGTCGACGATGCGCTGCTCGCGCAGCTGCTGGCCGATCCCTGGTTCGCGCTGGCCCCGCCCAAGAGCACCGGGCGCGAACAGTTCCACCTGCGCTGGGTGGATGCGCTGCTGGAGCCCACCGCGCATCCTGCCGCGGCGGTGCAGGCGACCTTGCTGGAACTGACCGCGGCCACCGTGGCCGACGCGCTGCTGGCGCAGCAGCCGGCGACCCGGCAACTGCTGGTCTGCGGCGGCGGCGTGCACAACCCGCTGTTGCTGGCGCGGCTGCAGGCACGGCTGCCGGGCGTGCAGGTGCTGTCCACGCAGGCGCTTGGCCTGGATCCGGACTACGTGGAAGCGATGGGCTTCGCCTGGCTGGCGCGGCAGACCCTGGCCGGGCTGCCCGGCAATCTGCCTTCGGTCAGCGGCGCGCGTGGGCCGCGCATCCTCGGGGCGATCCACCTGGCCTGACCGCAACGGCAGCGGCCCGCGTCACGGCACCGACGCGCGGCTCAGAAGCCGGCGCCGGCCGGCAGTTCGCGCAACGCGGCGATCGCCTCGGACAAGGCATCCACTTCCGGGTTCTCGAAGCCGCTGCGCACTTCATGCTCGCTGGCGAACAGGCCCTGCTCGATCAGGTTGAGCACGGTCTGGTGCTGGGTCCAACCGCGGGCCACGGCGATGCGGCGGATCCGATCGACCAGGATGGGGTCGATGTCGCGCAACAGCAGATCGGTCATGCGGACTCCCTGACGGACGGCGGCGCACCCCATGCGCTGCCGTGCATCATCCGCAACTCCGAGCGGGCTTTCAATCCGCCTGCGGCGCGGCGGGGGCCGGTTGTTCGCGGATCCGCGGCCACAGCCAGGCCAGCAGCAGCAGGGTCGGAATCACCGTAAACGCGCTGAGCACGAAGAAGGTGCTGTAGGACGTGGCCTCGACGATGTAGCCGGAAGCGCCGCCGACGAACTTGCCCGGCAGGTTGGCCAGCGACACCAGCAGCGCGTACTGGGTGGCGGTGAAGTTGCGGTCGGTCAGCGACGACATGAACGCGACCAGCACGGTGCCGGCGAAGCCCTGGAACAGATTGTCGGCGCTGAGCGCGGCGTAGAACGACCACAGCTGCCCGGGATGGTGGGCCATCAGCAGGAACGCCAGGTTCGACAGCGCCACACCCAGCGCGGCGACGAACAGCATGCGCCGGAAGCCGAACGCCGCCACCGCCAGGCCGCCGGCGAACGCGCCGGCGATGCCCATCCACACCCCGAACAATTTGGAGACGGTGGCGATGTCGGCCTTGCTGAAGCCCGAATCGAGGTAGAACGGGCCGGACATCACCCCGATCACCTGGTCGGGAAACTTGAACAGGCCCACGAACAGCAGCAGCCCCAGCCCCAGCGCCAGGCCGTTGCTGGTGAAGAAGCTGGAAATCGGCTGCCAGAACGCGCCGACCACGTCGATCTTGCGCACCACCGTGGCCACCGGCACCTCCGGTTCGCGGCACAGCAAGGTGGTGGCGATCGGCAGCAGCATCAGCCCGGCCATCACCAGATAGGCCAGGGTCCAGTCGCCGAACTGGGCCAGGTACAGCGCGCCGGCGCCGGACAGGATCAGACCGATGCGGTAGCCGAAGGTGTAGGTCGCGGCGAGCGCGGCCTGCGCCGTCGCCGGGGCGATCTCGATCCGGTACGCATCGACCACCGAATCCTGGGTGGCGCCGGCGAAGGAGGCGATCAGCACCCACAGCACCAGGCCGCCGATGCTCAGCTCCGGACGCATCAGCGCCAGCGCCGCCAGGCCGATCGTGACCCCCAGCTGCGACACCAGCAGCCACGAGCGGCGCCGGCCCAGGAACGCGACCAGCGGGAACGGATAGCGGTCCAGCAGCGGCGCCCACAGGAACTTGAGCAGGTAGAAGAAGCTGGCCAGGCTGATCAGGCCGATGCTGCCCAGGTCCAGGCCGACGTCGCGCAAGCGCGTGGACAGCGTCTGCGAGGCGATCAACAGGAACGGCAGGCCGCTGCCGAAGCCCAGCAGCGCCATCGTCGCCGCCGACGGCGTGGCGAAGGCGCGCTTGATCCCGGCCCAGCCCTTGTAGGAGGCCGGCGCGGACGCGGCCTGGCTCATTCGCGGTAATCCACCACGAACGGCGCATGGTCGGAGAAGCGCTGCGCGGTATAGATCGCGCAGCCCTGCAGGCGCTCGCGCAGCGACGGGGTCACGAACTGGTAGTCGATGCGCCAACCCACGTCGTTGGCGCGCGCGGCGCCGCGGTTGCTCCACCAGGTGTAGTCCTGACCCTCCGGGTGCAGCGCGCGGTAGGCATCGACCCAGCCGCGGCCGCTGGCCGGATCGGCGTCTTCGGCGCGATCGGCGCACAGGCTGTTGAGCCAGTCGCGCTCGGCCGGCAGGCAGCCGGAATTCTTCTGGTTGGACTTCCAGTTCTTGATGTCCAGCGCCGAGCGCACGATGTTCCAGTCGCCGCACAGCACGTAGTCGCGGCCGCTGGCCAGCCATTCGGCCAGGATCGGCCGCAGCCAGTCCATGACCTGGAACTTGTAGCCCTGGCGCAGTTCGCCGGACGAGCCGGAGGGAATGTAGAACGAGACCACGCTCAGGTTGCCGAAGCGCGCCTCCAGGTAGCGGCCCTCCTCGTCGAACTCGGGCCAGCCCAGCGCGGTACGCACCTCGTCCGGCTCGCGCTTGCTGTAGATGGCCACGCCGCTGTAGCCCTTCTTGGTGCTGGCATCGCGGAACCAGGCGCGGTAGCCGTCCGGCAGGAACGCCGGCCCGGCCAGCTGATGCTCCTGCGCCTTGGTTTCCTGCACGCACAGCACATCGGCGTGCTGGCCGGAAAACCACTCGAAGAAGCCCTTGGTAGCGGCCGAACGCAGGCCGTTGGCATTGAAACTGACGATACGCATGAAGAGCCGGGAATTGGGAAAAGGGAATAGGGAATCGGCAAAGCGTACCCCAGTGAGACCGCGAAGACAGAACAACCGCTATGCTTTTAGCCATTCCCGATTCTCCATTCCCCATTCCCGGCATCCCAATGACCGACTACCGGCAACGTTTCCTGCAATTGGCCCTGGATGCGCAGGCGCTGCGCTTCGGCGAGTTCACGCTGAAGTCCGGGCGCGTCAGCCCCTATTTCTTCAATGCCGGGCGCTTCGATTCCGGGAGCACGGTGGCGCGCCTGGCGGCGTGCTACGCCGATGCGGCCGACGCCGCCGGACTCGATTTCGATCTGCTGTTCGGCCCGGCCTACAAGGGCATCCCGCTGGCGACGGCGCTGGCCTGCGAGTACGCGCAGCGCAACCGCAACCTGCCGCTGGCGTTCAACCGCAAGGAAGCCAAGACCCATGGCGAAGGCGGCAGCCTGATCGGCGCGCCGCTGGCCGGGCGCCGGGTGCTGATCGTGGACGACGTGATCACCGCCGGCACCGCGATCCGCGAGGCGCTGGCGATCATCCGCGAGGCCGGCGGCATCCCGGCGGCGATCCTGGTCGCGCTGGACCGGCAGGAGATCGCCGGCGAGCACGACCGGCGCTCGGCGGCGCAGGCGGTGGCGGCGGAGGCCGGCGTTCCTGTGGTGTCGGTCGCGCATCTGGGCGATCTGCTTGCATTCATCGATGGAAACGCGGACCTTGTCGGCTTCCGCGAACCGCTGCTGGCCTACCGGGCACGCTACGGCTGCGATCCGTCAGGCTGACAGCAGGGGGCTGCCATGATGCCGATCCAACGACCGTGGGGCCGCACCTTGTGCGTCCTGCTCGCGCTGATTGCGTTGCCGGCCGCAGCGCAGCCGGCGCCATCCAAGAAGCTGTACTGCTGGAACCAGGGCGGGCAGCGCGTGTGCAGCGATGCGCTGCCGCCGGAAGCGGTGAACCAGGCGCGCGACGAGTTCAACGCCAAGAGCGGGATGCGCAGCGGCGCGGTCGGCCGTGCGCTGAATGCCGAGGAGCGCGCCGCGGCCGCCGCCGATGCCGCGCAGCAGCGCGCCGACCAGGCGGCGCTGGAGACGCGCAAGCGCACCGACCAGGCGATGCTGCTGTCGTTCCAGACCGAAGAGGAATTGCGCCGGGTGTTCTCCGAGCGCATCGGCATCGTCGACAACAACATCAACACCGCGCGCTACAACGTCAACAGCCTGCGCGAAGGACTGGTCGGCCTGCTCGCCAACGCCGGCGCGCGCGAACTGGCCGGGCAGAAGGTGGCCGGCAAGATCGTCGAGGACGTGCAGCAGCGGCATCGCGCGCTGCTGTGGCAGCTGCGCATGCAGAAGAACTTCGAACAGCAGCGGCTCGGCCTGAACCAGGAAATCGACGACGCGCTGCAACGCTATCGTGCGGCGAAGCGGCCCAGCAACGGAACGGCGCCGGCCGCGACGACGAACAACGGCTGAGCGCGGCGCGCGGCCAACGGCAATAGTCGGGCCGCCGCGGCAGCGATGTCGGGACTGAAGTCCCTCCTACAGTGCATCCAGCAAGTAGGCCGCAAGTCCCTTGTGGGAGCGACTTCAGTCGCGACGAACGAAGCCCGGATGCCTGGGCGGCTTCGGCTGGTGTCGGGACTGAAGTCCCTCCTACAGTGCACCCAGCGAGTTGGCCGCGAGTCCCTTGTGGGAGCGACTTCAGTCGCGACGAGCGAAGCCCGGATGCCTGCGCGGCTTCGGTTGGAGTCGGGGCTGAAGCCCCTCCTGCAGCGCACCCAGCGCGTTGGCCGCGCTTCCTGTAGGAGCGGTTTCAACCGCGACGAGCGCCGCCCGGAATCGCTGCGCTCTCGGCAACCCTGTCGCGGGCTGAAGCCGTTTCCACACCACTCCGCGTGCCGGCCGCGCTACGCCGCCTCGCCCGGCACTGCGCCGGGCGTACACGGCATGCGCCTCAGAACCCCGCCGCCAGCGACGGCAGCAGCGCCTGCAGCTGGCTGCGGAACAGGTCCTTGATCCGCTCCAGCGCGGCAGTGGTGTCGGCCTCGAAGCGCAGCACCAGCACCGGCGTGGTGTTGGACGCGCGCACCAGGCCCCAGCCGTCGGCGAAGTCCGCACGCAGGCCATCGATGGTGAGCAGCCGCGCACCGGCGAACGCCGAGCCTTCCTGCTGCGCGATGGCGACCAGCTGCGCGACCAGCGCATGCGCGTCCTGCCCGTCGGCCAGCGGCAGCTTGATCTCCGGCGTGGACACGCTGTCGGGCAGCTCGGCCAGCACCTCGGACGGGCTCTCCTCGCGCTGCGCCAGGATCTCCAGCAGCCGCGCCGCCGCGTACAGGCCGTCGTCGAAGCCGTACCAGCGCTCCTTGAAGAAGAAGTGGCCGCTCATTTCGCCGGCCAGTTCGGCGTCGGTCTCGCGCATCTTCGCCTTGATCAGCGAATGCCCGGTCTTCCACACCATCGGGCTGCCGCCGTTGCGCAGCACGTAGTCCGACAGCTTGCCGGTGCACTTGACGTCGTAGATCACCAGCGCGCCGGGGTTGCGCTGCAGCACGTCGGCGGCGAACAGCATCAGCAGGCGATCAGGGTAGATCACCGTGCCTTCCTTGGTGACCACGCCGAGCCGGTCGGCATCGCCGTCGAAGGCGATGCCCAGGTCGGCGTCGAAGCGCTTCACGGTCTGGATCAGGTCTTCCAGATTGTGCGGCTCGCTGGGATCGGGGTGATGGTTGGGGAAGGTGCCGTCGACGTCGCAGTACAGCGGGATGACCTCCGCGCCGATCGCCTCCAGCAGCCGCGGCGCCAGTTCGCCGCCCACGCCGTTGCCGGCATCGGCCACCACCTTGAGCGGGCGATCCAGCTGCACGTCGTCGGCGATGCGCTGGATGTAGTCGTCGCCGACGTCGCGCTGCTCCAGCCGCCCCGGTTCGGCGGCGGTCGGCAGGCGGCCTTCGCTGATCCGCGCGTACAGGTCGGTGATCGCCGCGCCGGACAGCGTCTCGCCGCCGACCACGATCTTGAAACCGTTGTAGTCCGGCGGGTTGTGGCTGCCGGTCACCGCCACGCAACTGCCGGCACGCAGGTGGAAGCTGGCGAAATACACCACCGGGGTCGGCGCCAGGCCGATGTCGGTGACGTGGCAGCCGGCGCGGCGCAGGCCGTCGATCAGCGCCGCCGACAGTTCCGGGCCGGACAGGCGGCCGTCGCGGCCGACCACCACCTCGTTCAGGCCTTGCTCCTGCATCACCGCGCCGATCGCCTGGCCAATCAAGGCGGCGACCTGCGGGCTGAGATCGCGGCCGACCACGCCGCGGATGTCGTAGGCGCGGAAGATGGCGGCCGGCACGGTCAGTGCCGGAACCGCCCTGGCCGGCGCGCTCTCGCCCTCGGGCAGCGGCGGTGCCGGTGGCGGTTCCCGGTGCTGCAGGCTCTGCCGCAGGGTGGGCTCCTGCTCGGCCGCCGCGGCGGCGGCCTTGGCGCGGCGCGGCCGCGGCAGGCGGCCGCGCGCGGCCAGCAGCACCGCCAAGGCCAAGAAGCCGAGCAGGCCGGCGACGATCAGGCAGGGCAGCGCGTCCAGGCCGAGCGGGCCGAGCTCGGCGTCGGGCAACGCCGCGACCACCCGCAGCCCGGTCGTGCCGATCGGCCGCGACAACGCGTCGCCATGGTCGGCCAGGCCGGCATCGCCGGCGCCGACCACGTCGTAGCTGCCCTGGCGCAGCGCCAGATAGCCGCTGGCCGGAACCGCGGCCTGCGCCACCGGTGCGGTCAGCACGCGCAGCGGCAAGCGCAGGTAGGCGACGCCGGCGCCCGTGTCCAGGCTCACCGGCGCGGCCAGCCCCAGTCGCGCACCACCGCGCTGGCGACGGCGTCGGTCAGCAACGCCTTTTCCAGCAGCGCCAGGCGGCCATAGCCGAAGCCGCCCGCGTCGGCGTAGCCGGCGCTCAGGTCGGCGGGCAGCACGTTTGCGTCTTCCGCGTCCTTCCAGCCCTCGCGCAACGCCTGCGCCGCCGCGGTCGCGTCGCCGCGCGCCAGGGCCGCCTGCACCGCGGGCTGCTGCAGTTGCGCGGCGAAGCGCTTGGCCACCGCCGCCAGCGCCTGCGAGGTCTGCGCCACCACTGCGTCGCGCGCCTGCTGCAGTTCCGTGGCGTTTTGTTCGTTGCGCCATTGCTGCGCGCCGCTCCAGCCGAACCAGCCGGCCAGCGCGGCCAGCAGCAGCGCCAGCAGCGGCGCCGCCTTGCGCAAACCCTCCGGCGCCGGCGGCCGTTGTGTTGCCTCGCTCATGCAGACGATCCCCTGTCAGCGCACTCCGGTATGGCCGAATCCACCCGTTCCCCTGGCGCTGTCGGCGAAAGTATCCACCACCTGCAGGGCAACGCGCACGACCGGCATCACCACCAGTTGCGCGATGCGGTCGCCGGGGGCGATGGTGAACGGCTCGCGGCCGCGGTTCCAGACGCTGATCAGCAGCGGCCCCTGGTAGTCGGCGTCGATCAGGCCGGTGCCGTTGCCGAGCACGATGCCGTGGCGATGGCCCAGCCCGGAACGCGGCAACACCACCGCGCACAGCTGCGGATCGGCGATGTAGATGGACAGCCCGCTGGGGATCAGCGCGGTATCGCCCGGCGCCAGGGTCAGCGGCGCCTCGGTGGCCGCGCGCAGATCGAGCCCGGCGCTGGCTTCGGTGGCGTAGTCCGGCAGCGGCCAGCTGTCGCCGAAGCGCGGGTCGAGCAGTTTGACCTGCAGCGGGTACGGCGTCGGGATGGTCATGCGTGCAGTCGCTCCGCGATCAGGGCCAGCAATTGTTCGGCCAGTTGCGCCTTGGACACGGCCGGGAAGCTGCGCGCGCCCTGTTGCCAGTAGGCGGTGGCGGCATTCTGGTCGCTCTCGAAGCCGTTGCCGGCCACCCCCACCTGGTTGGCGATGATCAGGTCCAGGTGTTTGTCGTTGAGTTTGCCACGCGCGTAGCGTTCGATGTCGTGGGTCTCGGCGGCGAAGCCGACCACCAGTTTCAGCGCCTGGGTCTGTGCGGCGACCTCGGCCAGGATGTCCGGGGTGCGCACCAGTTCCAGGGTCAGCATCTCGCCGCTCTTCTTGATCTTCTGCGCGGCGACCTGCCTGGGCGTGTAGTCGGCGACCGCGGCGGTGCCGATGTAGATGTCGGCCGGCAACGCGCCGAGCACCGCGGCGCGCATCTGCGCCGCCGAGCGCACGTCGATGCGCTGCACGCCGTCGGGCGTGGGCAGGTGCACCGGGCCGCTGACCAGCACCACCGACGCGCCCTGCCGCGCCGCCGCCGCGGCCAGGGCATAGCCCATCTTGCCGCTGCTGCGGTTGCCGAGGTAGCGCACCGGGTCCAGGTCTTCGTAGGTCGGCCCGGCGCTGATCAGCAGGCGCAGGCCGTGCAGCGCGCCGCCACCGGCGCTGGCCGCGACCGGCGTGGGCGCCGCGAGGGGCACCGCGGCCGCGGCGCGGCCAGCGGCCAGCGCGGCGACGATCTCTTCCGGTTCGGCCAGGCGTCCGGGGCCGGACTCGCCCTCGGCCAGCGGGCCGTCGTTCGGCCCGACCACGCTGGCGCCGCGTTGGTGCAGCGTGGCGACATTGGCCTGGGTGGCGGGGTGCAGCCACATGCGGTGGTTCATCGCCGGGCACACGGTCAGCGGCGCGTTGGTGGCCAGGCACAGCGTGGTCACCAGATCGTCGGCCAAGCCGTGGGCGAGCCGCGCCAGCAGGTCGGCGGTGGCCGGCGCCACCACCACGCGATCGGCCCAGCGTGCCAGCTCCAGATGGCCCATCGCCTGCTCGGCGGCGCTGTCCCACAGGCTGGTGCGGGTCGGGTGCGCGGACAGCGCCTGGAAGCTCAGCGGCGTGACGAACTGCTGCGCGCCGGCGGTCATCGCCACCTGCACCTCGGCACCCGCCTCGCGCAGCCGCCGCACCAGCTCCAGCGCCTTGTAGGCAGCGATGCCGCCGCCCACGCACAACAGCACACGCCGCCCCTGCAGGGGCCCCTCGAAAGTACCGGTCACGTCGGGAATGTCCTACCCATGCAAGAACGATTAGCTTACCCGATGGCCCTTTGCGGCCCTGATACCGTTGCGCCATATCGCCCGCCAATCTGGCGATATGCACATAAACGACTGGCCCGATGCCGAACGCCCCAGGGAAAAGCTGCTGGCACGCGGTCCCGGCGCCCTCTCCGACGCCGAACTGCTGGCGATCTTCCTCGGCTCCGGCCTGCCCGGCAGCGACGCAGTGCGGACCTCGCGCGACCTGCTGCATCGGCATGGACCGCTGCGCATGCTGCTGGACCGCCCGCCACGCGAGCTGGTCCGCCTGCCGGGGCTCGGCCCGGCACGGGCCTGCAAGCTGTCGGCGGCGCTGGAGCTGGCCAAGCGCCACCTGGCCGCCGAGCTTGAACGCGGCACCACCCTGACCGATCCGGGAGCGGCCGGCCGCTACTTCGCGCAACGACTGCGGGCATGGCCGCACGAAGTGTTCGCGGTGCTGTTCCTGGATACCAAGCACCGCTCGCTGGCGTTCGAGGAACTGTCCCATGGCACCCTGGACGGCGCCGAGGTGCATCCGCGCGAAGTGGTGCGGCGCGCGCTGGCGCACAACGCGGCCGCGGTGATCATCGGCCACAACCACCCATCGGGGAACTCGGAACCCTCACCCGCCGACCGCGCCGTCACCCACCGGCTGAAACAGGCGCTGGGCTTGGTGGACATCCGCTTGCTGGACCATTTCATCGTCGGCGACGGGGCGCCGGTGTCGATGGCGGCGCGCGGCTGGGCCTGAGCCGGAATCCGGGAACCGTGGCAGCGCGGCGGGGGCGTTGCCCATCGCAGATACCCAATCCCCGATCCGCCATCGTCGGACGGCCTGAGGTCGGGCTGAACCCGGCACGGGCCGGGAGGCGGCGGGTCGGGTAAAATCGCCGGTTCCGCGCTTCAAGCAGAGATCACGTGAAATCCCAACTCCGCGCCCTGATCGGTCAAGGCATCGAAGCCTTGCGCGCCAACGGCACCCTGCCGGCCGACACCCTGCCGCCGGACTTCGTGGTCGAACGGCCCAAGACCCGCGAGCACGGCGACTTCGCCACCAATGCCGCGATGCTGCTGGCCAAGGCCGCGCGCGGCAATCCGCGCGCGCTGGCGCAGCAGCTGGTGGCCGCGCTGCCGGCCAGCGACGAGGTGACCCGGGTCGAGATCGCCGGCCCCGGCTTCATCAACTTCCACCTCAGCCCCAGCGCCTACCAGCGCGAAGTGCTGGCGGTGCTCAAGCAGGGCGAGGACTACGGCCGCAGCCTGGTCGGCAATGGCCGCACCGTGGGCGTGGAATACGTCTCGGCCAACCCGACCGGCCCGCTGCACGTGGGCCACGGCCGCGCTGCGGCGATCGGCGACTGCCTGGCGCGGCTGCTCGAGGCCAACGGCTGGAACGCCAAGCGCGAGTTCTACTACAACGACGGCGGCGGCCAGATCGAGAACCTGGCGCGCTCGGTGCAGGCGCGCGCGCAGGGCAAGACCCCCGACAGTCCCGACTGGCCGGAAGAAGGCTACCGCGGCGACTACATCCAGGACGTGGCCAACGCCTACCTGGCCGGCGACTCGGTGGACCTGGAAGGCAACCTGGTCACCGGCTCCAAGGATCCGAACGACCTGGAGGCGATCCGCCGCTTCGCCGTGGCCTATCTGCGCAACGAGCAGAACCACGACCTGGCCGCGTTCGGCGTGGACTTCGACATCTACTTCCTGGAAAGCTCGCTGTACCGCGACGGCAAGGTCGAGGAGGCGGTGCAGAAGCTGGTCGCCTCCGGCCACACCTACGAGGAAGGCGGTGCGCTGTGGCTGAAATCTACCGATTTCGGCGACGACAAGGACCGCGTGATGCGCAAGTCCGACGGCAGCTATACCTACTTCGTGCCGGACGTGGCCTATCACCTGAGCAAGTGGCAGCGCGGCTACGTGCGTGCGATCACCGAACTGGGCGCCGACCACCACGGCTCGCTGGCGCGGGTGCGCGCGGGCCTGCAGGCGATGGACCTGGGCATCCCCAAGGGCTGGCCCGAGTACGTGCTGCACCAGATGGTCACGGTGATGCGCGGCGGCGAGGAAGTGAAGCTGTCCAAGCGCGCCGGCAGCTACCTGACCCTGCGCGACCTGATCGAGGAAGCCGGCCGCGATGCCACGCGCTGGTTCCTGATCGCGCGCAAGCCCGATTCGCAGCTGACCTTCGACATCGACCTGGCGCGCCAGCAGAGCAACGACAATCCGGTGTTCTACGTGCAGTACGCGCATGCCCGGGTGTGCAGCCTGCTGCGCCAGGCGCAGGAGAAGAAACTGGACTACGACCAGGCCGACGGCCTGGGCCAGCTGAACCGGCTGAACGATGCGACCTCGCTGGAACTGATGCTGGAACTCTCGCGCTACCCGGAAGTGGTGGAGAATGCGGGGCATGTGCTGGAGCCGCACCTGATCGCGCAATACCTGCGCGAACTGGCGACCGCGTTCCACACCTGGTACCACGGCACCCCGGTGCTGGTGGACGATGCGGGCGAGCGCAACGCCAAGTTGACCCTGGCCGTGGCGGCGCAGCAAGTGCTGGCGAACGGCCTGAACCTCCTGGGCGTGTCCGCCCCGGAAAAAATGTGAGTGGAGAAGCGGTAGATGGCAGCACGACGCGGTAAGACGCAGGCGCGGCGCAACAGCGGCAACGGCACGCCCGGATGGGTGTGGCTGATCGCCGGCGTGGCGATCGCGGCAGTGGTATTCCTGGCGGCGCCGGGCCTGTTCAAGAAGGACGGCGACGGCTTCCTGCGCGTGGGCGGACCACGCGCCAATCCGGATGCGCAACCGGCGCCGGTGGCCGATGCCGACGTGGACGCGGCGCCGGAACTGCCCAAGCCGGCGGCGACAGCGGCCGGCAGCACCAAGCCCGACGCCAAGAAGGACGCACAGACCCAGTACGACTTCTACACCTTGCTGCCGGGCAAGGAAGTGCAGATGTCCGACGCCGAACTGGCCGCCAGCGCACGCGCCGAGGCCGCGCGCCAGGCGCGCGCGCCGCAGCCGGCTGCCGCCGCCACGCCGGCCACCGCAACTGCGGCAACCGTGGCCGCCACCGCGCCGGCAACGACGGCGGCAGCGTCCAACCCGACCCCGCTACCCGAAACGGCAACAGCGGGCGCACCCGCCAACACGGT
>Ga0207709_10002291_pt1 | contig 12149 bp, 10 predicted proteins | sample KBSM34metaG_FD_184397 | JGI IMG/M metagenome (GOLD analysis project Ga0207709, IMG submission 184397) | Miscanthus rhizosphere microbial communities from Kellogg Biological Station, Michigan, USA - KBS M3-4 metaG (SPAdes) (version 2) | ecosystem: Host-associated > Plants > Roots > Rhizosphere >...
CGGCGCCGAGACGGGCGACGCTGCTGCCGAAGACGCGGATGCCGAGGCATCGGCGGGCAAGGCAAGCGACGCGGTGGCGACCACGGACGCCGACGCGGACGCCGACGGCAAGCACAAGCCAGCCTGATCGGCGCGATGGCGGTCTACATCGACGATGCGGTGCATCCCTGGCGCGGCCAGCGCTGGGGACATCTGCTTGCCGATACGCTGGACGAACTGCATGCGATGGCGGCGCGGCTGGGCATTCCCCGCCGCGCCTTCCAGAACAAGCTCAGCGGCGCGCACTACGACGTGCCCGCCGCCTTGCGCGACGAAGCGATCCGGCTCGGCGCGGTGCCGGTGTCGCGGCACACCGATCGCGCACTGATGAAGGCGCTGATCCGCCAGGCCCGCGCGCAGGCGCGCGGCGAAGCCGATTGAACATGCATGGCGGCATCGGAGTACGGCGCATTGCGGTGGCATGGGCTTGCGGATGCGTTGGGACGCCGCTTCCGGCAGCGGCCGGCGCGGTTACGGCTCGCGACTCCGCGCGTCGCGACTGAAGTCGCTCCCACAGGGAGCTGCGGATGCTCGCTGTTGCGATGCTTCGGATGCTTGGCTGTTGCGCTGCGGGAGGGGATTCAGCCCCGACACCCGACGATGCCGGCGCAGTTCCGGACTCCGTTCGTCGCGGCTGAAGCCGCTCCTACAGGGAGCTTGCAGCAAGTTTGCTGGCACTGTGGGAGGGGCTTCAGTCCCGACTGCATCCAAAGCCGGAACATCCACCGCTTCGCGCGCTTCGCGCGTCGCGACTGAAGTCGCTCCCACAGGGAGCTGCGGATGCTCGCTGTTGCGATGCTTCGGATGCTTGGCTGGTGCGCTGCAAAAGGGGATTCGGCCCCGACACCCGACGATGCCGGCGCAGTTCCGGGCTCCGTTCGTCGCGGCTGAAGCCGCTCCTACAGGGAGCTTGCAGCAAGTTGGCGGGGTGCGCTGCGGGAGGGACTTCAGTCCCGACCGCATCCAAAGTCGGAACATCCACCGCTTCGCGCGTCGCGATTGCCGCGCCTAGAACGGGTCGCTGCCCGGGCGCAGGTCGATGCCCAGGATCGCCGCCAGGCGCTGCATGTCCTCGTCGTCGCGGCTGAGCGCCATCCAGCCGGCGCGGTCGTCGCCGCCGGTGTCCCAGCACCAGATGCTGTAGCCGTACTCGCGCAGGCGGTCGTAGGCCACCGCCAGGAGCGAGGCGGTGTCGTGTGCGCCGAGGAAGTCCTCGTCGTCGACGTCGCCGCCCCAGTCGAGGCGCAGGTTCCAGCGCGCGGCCAGTTCGTTGATCGCGCCGATCAGCGCTTCGCTATCGCCGCCGTCCACGTAGAAGCCGGAGGTCCAGTCGATGGCGTCCTTCAGCGTCCACAGCCAGCCGTCGCCATCGCTCTCCACTTCGCCCGCCGCCTCGCGGTAGGCGTTGAACTGGCGCAGCGCGGTCTCGTCGTCGCCGGGATTGATCAGCAGCAGCAGGTTCCAGATCAGCCCCTGCTGGGTATCCGGATCGTCGTCGTCCGCGTCGCCGCTGAGGTCGTCGGGATCTTCGTAGTCGGCGCTGTTGTCGGGCATGGCGGCGGATCGGGCAGTGCGGGACGCGCAGTGTGACGCGCCGGGCGCGGCGACGGAAGCGCGGCGAAACTCGGCAGCGACGCCGCAGGCGTTTATCCTTCGCCCCCGGAAGACGGCGCCACCCGCCGCCAAGCGAACCCATGACGATGAGCGATACCCCTCCCGATCACCTGGCGATCAGCCCGCAGAGCCCGTTCCACGATGCCGAGGCGCTGGCGCGCGGCGTCGGCATCCGCTTCAACGGCGTGGAGCGCGACAACGTGGAGGAGTATTCGGTCAGCGAAGGCTGGATCCGCGTGCAGGTCGGCAAGGCGCGCGACCGCCGCGGCAATCCGATGACGATGAAGATCAAGGGCGCCGTGGAGGCGTACTACCTCGAGAGCAACTGACCGCGCGGGCGCGGCGAGCGCGCGGCATCGCGCGATGGCAGCTGCCTGCGTTGGCGATCGATGCACTCATGGTGGTCATGGTCTGTCCCCCTGTCGTGTGCCGGAGCCCGTCTGGATACGGTCGGGCTGGCGCATCGCGTCCGCCTGCGCCGCAGGCCGGGTACGTAGTCACCGACCTATTCTGTCGCGGCTGAAGCCGCTCCTACAAAGGGCGTGTCACGTGGGGCTTCGGCCCCGGTAGTGGCCAGATCCGTCCTCGCGTTGCCTTTCCACCGCGCCGGATCGCGGCGGCGGCCCGCGCGCAAGCGTCGCAGCGGCAACGCGCGACGGCGCCGGCTCAGGACTTGAGCCGGTAACCGCTGCGGAAGATCGCCCAGACCACGAGCAGGCACAGCACCAGGAACACCCCGGTCATGCTCGCGCTGACCGCGATGTGCACGTCGGCCTTGCCGAAGAACGCCCAGCGGAAGCCGCTGACCAGATACACCACCGGATTGAACCAGCTGATCTTCTGCCACAGCGGCGGCAGCATGCTGATGGAGTAGAAGCTGCCGCCGAGGAAGGTCAGCGGGGTCACCACCATCAGCGGGATCACCTGCAGCTTCTCGAAGCCGTCGGCCCAGATGCCGATGATGAAACCGAACAGGCTGAAGGTCAGCGCGGTCAGCACCAGGAAGCCGAACATCCACAGCGGATGCGCGATCTCGTAGGGCACGAACGCGCGCGCGGTGAGCAGGATCAGCAGGCCCAGCAGCACCGACTTGCTCGCCGCCGCGCCGACATAGCCGATCACCACCTCCCACCACGCCACCGGCGCCGACAGCACCTCGTAGATGGTGCCGGCCCAGCGCGGCATGTAGATGCCGAACGAGGCGTTGGACACGCTCTCGTTGAGCAGCGACAGCATCACCAGCCCGGGGATGATGTAGGCGCCATAGCGGATCCCGTCGATGTCGCCCATGCGCGAGCCGATCGCCGCGCCGAACACCACGAAGTACAGCGAGGTCGACAGCACCGGCGAGGCGATCGACTGGGTCAACGTGCGGAAGGTGCGCGCCATCTCGAAACGGTAGATCGCGGCGATCGCATGCAGGTTCATGCGCGCGCCTCCGTGCGGCCGGCGGCCGGGCGCACCAGGTTGACGAAGATCTCCTCCAGCGAGCTTTCGCTGGAATGCAGGTCCTTGATCTCCACGCCCTGCTCTTCCAGTTGCCGCAGCAGGCTGCCGATGCCGGTCTGCTCGGCCTGCACGTCGTAGGTGTAGGTCAGCACGGCGCCGTCGGCGGACAGTTCCAGCGGCTGCGCCGCCAGCGCCGCGGGCAGCGCCGGCAGCGACGCCTGCAGGGTCAGCGCCAGCTGCTTCTTGCCGAGCTTGCGCATCAGCGTGCGCTTGTCCTCCACCAGCACCAGCTCGCCGCGGTTGATCACCCCGACGCGGTCGGCCATGTCCTCGGCTTCCTCGATGTAGTGCGTGGTCAGGATGATGGTGGTGCCCTGCTCGCGCAGGCGCCGCACCATCTGCCACATGTCGTGGCGCAGCTCCACGTCCACGCCGGCGGTGGGCTCGTCCAGGAACAGGATGCTCGGTTCGTGCGCCAGCGCCTTGGCGATCAGCACGCGCCGCTTCATGCCGCCGGACAGGGTGGAGATCTTGCTGTCGCGCTTGTCCCACAGCGACAGCTCGCGCAGCACCTGCTCCAGGTAGGCGGGGTTCTTCGGCTTGCCGAACAGGCCGCGGCTGAAGCGCACCGTCGCCCACACCGTCTCGAACGCATCGGTGGCCAGTTCCTGCGGCACCAGCCCGATCTTGGCGCGCGCGGCGCGGTAGTCGCGCACGATGTCGTGGCCGTCGGCCAGCACGGTGCCCGAGCTGGGATTGACCAGGCCGCAGACCACGCTGATCAGCGTGGTCTTGCCGGCGCCGTTGGGCCCGAGCAGGGCGAAGATCTCGCCGCGCTGGATGTCCAGGTCGATGCCTTTCAGCGCCTGGAAGCCGCCTTTGTAGGTCTTGGTGAGCTGCTGGATGGAAATGATCGGCGACACACGAACTCCTTGCGCGGTGGATCGGAGCGGCCGCCGCGACGAACGTCCGACAGGGTAGAGGTCCGCGACGCTGCGATAAACCGCGATGAGCGGAAGCAGTCTCCCGCATGCGGGATAGTGGTGGAGCCGGGACTGGGGATTGGGGATTCGAAAAGCCTAGCAGCAACATCGTCACGAGCATGGCAAGCGCAGCGTCCGCCAGCCGGGGCAGCATCCAGCGCAGCGCTCCTCAAATCCCCAATCCCGAATTCCCAATCCCGGCCCTCAATTCTTCCGCCGCGCCTCCAGCAGATCCAGGTTGCGGATCAGCCGGCGCGCGATCTCGTCGGAGATCTTGCGCTGGCGGGTCAGCTTGAACAGCTCCTGGCGTTCGGCCTGCAGGCCGGCGTGGCGCAGCTGGCGCAGCACGTCGTCCAGCCGCCGCGCCTCTTCCGGGTCGCTCTCCATCGCCTCGCCATGGTCGAGGTGGCGCTGGTACAGGGCGCTGACCCGGATCGCCGCCTCGTTGTAGAGATCGGCATGTTCGCTGTCGTGGACCAGCCGCTGGCGCAGTTTCTCCACCGCCGCCAGCGCCGCGCGCGAGGATTCGCGCCGGGCCAGGTCCTCCTCCAGGCGGTCGCTGGGTTCCTCCGGCAGTTCCAGGCCGCGCAGCAGCCGCGGCAGCGCCACGCTGGCGACCAGCAGCGAGGTGACGATCACCGCGCTGGCCAGGAAGATCACCAGGTCGCGCGCCGGGAACGCGGCGCCGGTGGGCAGCAGCAGCGGCAGGGTCAGCACGCCGGCCAGGGTGATCGCACCGCGCACGCCGGCCAGCGAGGCCGCCACGACGATCCGCCACGGCGGGCTGAGATGCGCCTCGCCGCGGCGCCGCGCCTTGAGCAGGTTCCAGCGCAGCGACAGCCACACCCACACGAAGCGCAGCAACAGCAGGCCGATATAGATCGCCAGCGCATAGCCCAGCAGCCACCACGGATTGAGGTGTCCGGCCTCGTCGATGTTGTGCACCGCGCCCTGCACGATCCCCGGCAACTGCTCGCCGAGCAGCACGAACATGATGCCGTTGAGGGTGAACTGGACCATGTCCCACACCGCCGAGCGCTGCACGCGCATGCTGCCCGGGGCGCGGCCGCTCAGTTCCACGTAGCTCATGCTGATGCCGGCGGCGACCGCGGCGAGGATGCCGGAGGCGTTGATCGCCTCGGCCAGCAGGTAGGCGGCGAACGGCAGCAGCAGGTTGACCAGGATCGCCGCGCCGGGCTCCTCGCCGACCTGGCGCCAGATCCAGCGCTGCGCCAGGCTCGCGCCCAGGGTCACGCCGACGCCGGCGGCGACGCCGACCAGCGCCACCCACAGGAAGGTCAGCGAGGCGTCGGCCAGCGAGAACGCGCCGGTCATCGCCGCGGCCACCGCGAACTGGAAGCAGACCAGGCCCGACGCATCGTTGAGCAGCGATTCGCCCTCCAGAATGTGCATCAGCCGCTTCGGGATCGGCGCCCGCGCCGCGATCGAGGACACCGCGACCGGATCGGTCGGCGACACCACCGCGGCCAGCGCGAACGCCACCGCCAGCGGCATCGCCGGAATCATCCAGTGGATCAGGAAACCGGCGCCGACCACGGTGAACACCACCAGCCCCAGCGCCAGTTCCAGGATCGCGCCCTTGTCGCGGAACAGGCCCTGCTTGGGGATGCGCCAACCGTCCAGGAACAGCAGCGGCGGCAGGAACAGCAGGAAGAACAGCTCCGGCTCCAGCGCGTACCCCTTCTTGAACACCCCGGCGATGACCGCGCCCAGGCCGATCTGCACCAGCGGCAACGGCAGCGAGAACGGCAACACGCGGACCAGATAGCCGCTGGCCACCACCGCCAGCAACATCGCCAACACCACTTCGATCGAATGCATGCTCGTCCGGACGGCGGTGCCGCACCGCCGGCACCGCACCATGAATGGGGGAAGCGGCAAGCAAAGCGCACCGCAGGCGCGATGTCCAGTGACAGCGGCGCGCGGCATTTAGCCGGCGGCGCGCCTGCAGCGGCCCGCACACGCCCTGCTGGCGCCGTGCCGCGGTCGCGGCGCAAGCTGCGCTACCCGGCCGCACCGCGGCACGCGATAGTATCGATCCGCCCCATTCCCACACCGAAACCCGCGCAGCGTCGCCGTCGGAGACTCCATGCTGACCATTCAAGAGCTCAACACCTTCATCGACGACCAGGCGGTCGGCGACAGCGTCTCGCAGATCTGGACCCTGATCGGCCAGCATTTCGAGCAGGCCCAGGCGACCCTGCCCGCCGAACAGGCGATGCCGCGGCGCGAACTGTCGTTCCACGATCATGTGCGGCTATTGGGCTATCTGTGCCTGCTGCTCGAGGGCATTCCGGGCGACCTGGTGGAGATCGGGGTGTGGAAGGGCAAGTCGCTGGTGCTGATGAACGAGGTCAGCAACCGCCAGCGCAGGGTGATCGGCCTGGACCCGTTCGCCTTGCCGAACCAGTTCGAGGAATTCAACCACTATCGCCAGCTGCTGCTGCCCAATGCGCAGTTCATCCGCGGCTACTCGGAGTTCTGCGCCCAGCACTTCTACAACATGAAACCAGAAGTGGCATTGCTGCATATCGACGGCGGCCACACCGGGCGCAACGTGCTGCTGGATTTCCTGCTGTATGCGCCCAGCGTGGTGAGCGGCGGGTTCGTGGTGTTCGACGACTACGGCGACTACCAGCATTCCCCGGAAGTCGGGCCCGCGGTCGACCTGCTCAGGGCCACCGGCTACTTCAACGACTTCCATGTGCTGGGCTGCGCGCATGGCTTCGAGAACAGCTACGTGCTGCAGCGCCGCTGAGCCGACGGCGCTGTGTCCGTCCGCCGCCTGCCCACGCTGGCAGGCGGCGCTGCCTGCGTGAGTCCCCAACGACGCAACACCTGCGGTGCGGCATGGCGCACGAGCCCGTCGCCGCGCGCGGTCTTGCTGGCTGCAGCGTGTGCGCAGCCTCTGCGCAGGCACGCTTGCCGGAGTGCCCTTGGCGCGCGGGGCCATACCCGCCCGCGATGCGCATTCATCATTATCTGGGTGGCGTGATGCAACCGCGCCAGCGCTGCGCCCGTAAAGCGTGTGCACGGTCGACTGGCCGCGCATCCCCTAAAGGAGCAACCCCATGAAGATCCACTTGCTGGCCCTGGCCCTCGCCGGCCTCGTCTCGATGCCCGCCATGGCCGCCACCGGCCAAGCCGCGATGCACGACCACGCCGCGATGACCGAGGCCAAGCCGAATCCGATGGTCGGCGGCGCGCCGATGTACGCGACCAAGGACATCATCGACAACGCCGTCAACTCCAAGGATCACACGACCCTGGTCGCCGCGGTCAAGGCCGCCGGCCTGGTGGACACGCTGAAGGGCGCAGGCCCGTTCACCGTGTTCGCACCGACCAATGCCGCGTTCGCCGCACTGCCGGCGGGCACGGTGGACACGCTGCTCAAGCCCGAAAACAAGGACAAGCTGACCCAGGTCCTGACCTATCACGTGGTCGCCGGCAAGCTCGATGCGGCGACGCTGCTGGCGCAGATCAAGGCCGGCGGCGGCAGCGCCAAGCTGACCACGGTGCAGGGCGAAACGCTGGCCGCCAAGACCGGCGGCGGCAAGGTCACCCTCACCGACAGCAAGGGCAATACCGCCCACGTCACCACCGCCGACGTGATGCAGAGCAATGGCGTGATCCATGTGGTGGACAAGGTTTTGATGCCGTAAGCACACCTCGGGGAGTGCATTGGCATCGCGAGGACGGCTTTGGCCGTCCTCGTCTTGCGCCGTGCATGCGAATGGCGACAGACGGCGCGGCCTGCCCACTGCAATGACGGGCGAACGCGCACAGACGGTCAGTCGCCGGCACTGGCTGCGCGCGGCGTCTGCATCTGTTCTGCAAGAACGCGCAAGTCCTGCACGAAGCCTCGATAGGCGGCATCGACCGCATCGGTGCCGCGCTGGCGCAACACCCATGACGGATGCACGGTGGCCAGGGCACGGGTGCCGTCGGCCAGCGCCTGCCACTGCCCGCGCTGCGCCATCAGCGCAAAGCCGTTGCCGAGCACCGCGTGCGCCGCGGTCGCGCCCAGGCACAGCACGATGCGCGGCCGCACCCGCGCCAGCTCGCCGGCCAGCCAGAAGCGGCAGGCCTCGACCTGCGCGCGTTCGGGATTGCGATGCAGCCGCGCCTTGCCGCGTTGCTCGAAGCGGAAGTGCTTGACCGCGTTGGTCACGTACAGCCCGGCGCGGGCGATGCCGAGTTCGTGCAGCGCGCGATCGAACAGGCGCCCGGCCGGACCGACGAACGGCCGCCCGCTCAGGTCCTCCTCGTCGCCGGGCTGCTCGCCCACCACCATCACCGCCGCATCGTGCGGCCCCTCACCGAACACGGTCTGCGTGGCCGGCTGCCAGAGCGGGCAACGCCGGCACTCGCGCGCCGCGGCGCGCAGCGCATCGAGGCTGCCATCGGCATCGACCGCGACCGGCGGCGGCGGCGCGGGAATGCGCCGGCGCACCGGCTCCGGCGCGCGCTCGGCCATCTCGCGCACGCGTTGCCCGGCATCGCGGATCAGGCCCGGCAGCAACTGCGTCTCCGGCAGGTTCTTCCAGTACTTCTGCGGCATCTCCTGGCGCATCATGTCCGGGTTGAGCCTTGCCGGATTGAAGATGTTGGCGTAGTAGGTGCGCCACAACGCATCCTGCGCATCGTCGGCCGGCGCATCGGCGCGTTGCGCGCCGCCGCCGAACTGTAGCGCCGCACCATCCCAGCGCACGCTGCGGTAAGGGGTCAGGATCGCCCAGCGCATGCCGGCGAAACGGCGCGCGAAGAACGGCGCGACGCGATCGACGATGCGATGTTCCGGCTCGAACCAGGCGACGAACGCCTCGGCCTCGCCGGGCACCTCGCGGAAGCGCACGAACGCCTTCATCTTGTGGCTGTCGCGGCGCACGGCCTGCGCCCACTGCTGCGCCCGGTGCACATCGGCATCGGTGACCCGCTGCAACAGCGCCCGCTCGCCCGACGCGATCCGCCACAACAGCCGATACAGCAACGCAAGCCGCTGCGGATCGCGATGGCACAGCACCGCCCCCGCCAACGCCAGGAACTCGGCGGACACCCGCGGCGCCGCCACCGTCGCCGGCAACGTGGCCACATCGGTCCCGGCCAGCAACCCGCCCTGCGCATCCCCTTCCCAGACCAACATCTCCGGCGCCACCTGCGCGCACCACGCCGCCCGCGCCGCCACCCGCCACGCCTCCAGACTCCACGCCGGCACCACCTCAGCCTGGAACACGACCCAGCCCCCACATCCCCCCATCAACACGAAGGCGACAGACACCAGCACCACCATCACCACAGCAACAGCCGTGGTTGCCGTTGCAGCAGCGGTTGTTGTTGTTGTTGTTGTTGTTGTTGCTGTTGCTGTTATTGCTATTGCTGTTGCTGTTGCTGTTGTTGTTGTTGCTGTTATTGCTATTGCTATTGCTATTGCTATTGCTGTTGCTGTTGCTGTTGCTGTTGCTGTTGCCGGTGATCTTGCTTTTAAAACTTCCCGCCTTAAAGCGAGCCGAGCACCGCAGTGGCGAGCGGCCGAAGAGGCGCCCCTGTTTGAGCGAAGCGAGTTTGGGCGCCGTGCCGCTCGCCGCGAGGAGCGCAGGGGACCGGTGCGGCTGTATCGCACCGGCTCGTGTCGGGCGGGAGCGGTTTTGGTTACTTTTGCCAAGACAAAAGTGACTCGCGCCGACCGGCGCGAAAGCTCTTGATCTTGCTCTTGCTTCAGCTACTGCCTCTGCAGTTGCAGTTGCAGTTGCAGTTGCAGTTGCGGTCGCAGCTGCGGCCAACAGCGCAACAACCCAGCCCCCACAGCGCCACAGCACAGAGTCAATCAAACAACCCACCCTGCCGCGGCGCCGGCGCCAACTGTGCCCGCAACCTCTGCGGATCGTCCAACCGTTGGCGCGGATGATGATCCGCCACACTGACGAACGGCAGCACCTTCTTCATCGGCATCCGCAACCGCGCCAGATCCTCGATCCGCAACCGCGCATGCCGCCGCGACAGCAACAACCGCTCCACATTGCGCGTGCCCAGGCCCGGCACCCGCAACAACATCTCCCGCGCCGCCGTATTCAGATCGACCGGAAACCGCTCCGGATTCCGCAATGCCCAGGCCAGCTTCGGATCCACATCCAGATCGAGCATGCCGCTGGCCGCCTCCGGCGCGATCTCCTCCACCGAGAAATCGTAGAACCGCAGCAGCCAGTCGGCCTGGTACAGGCGATGCTCGCGCTGCAACGGCGGCGCCTGCAGCGGCAGCTTCGACGATGCATCCGGAATCGGACTGAACGCCGAGTAGTAGACCCGCCGCAGTCGATAATTGCCGTAGAGAGTGTGGCTGGTGCGCAGGATCGCGCGGTCGTCGGCAGCGTCGGCGCCGACGATCATCTGCGTGCTCTGCCCGGCCGGCGCGAACCGCGGCGGCTTGGCGCTGAGCTTGCGCTCGGCCTTGCGCGCCTCCTTGCTTTCCTCGATGCGCCAGCGCAGCTCGCCCATCGCCGCGCGGATGCCGCCGACGCTCTTTTCCGGCGCCAGCCGGGTCAGGCCCTGTTCGGTCGGCAGCTCGACATTGATGCTCAGCCGGTCGGCATAGCGGCCGGCCGCGGCCAGCAGTTCCGGCGCCGCATCGGGAATCGTCTTGAGATGGATGTAGCCGGCGAAGCGGTGCTCCTCGCGCAGCTGCCGCGCCACTTCCACCAGCTGCTCCATCGTGTAGTCGCTGTTGCGGATGATGCCGCTGGACAGGAACAGGCCCTCGATGTAATTGCGCTTGTAGAAATCCAGGGTCAGCTTGACCACTTCGGCCGGGGCGAAGCGCGCGCGGCGCACGTTGCTGGACACGCGGTTGACGCAGTACGCGCAATCGAACACGCAGAAGTTGGTCAGCAGGATCTTCAGCAGCGACACGCAGCGGCCGTCGGGCGTGTAGGAATGGCAGATGCCCATGCCCTCGGTGCTGCCGATGCCGCCGCTGCGCAGCGAATGGCGCTTGTCAGCGCCGCTGGAGGCGCAGGAAGCGTCGTATTTGGCCGCGTCGGCGAGCACGGCGAGCTTTTCGAGGGTATTCACGCGTGGACGATGCCCGCTGGCCGTCTCAGCCTGTGAGACGGCGAGGCGTGTTTTCCTTCACCGCGATGAATCGCTCAGGCGCGCGCCTGAGCGCTGCGGCGGTCGCGCTCAGGCCGCGGCGCGCTGCACCGCGCCGTCGAACCGGTACAGGTCCATCGCCAGCAGCCCGGCATCGATGCGCTGCGCGCCCAGCCCCTCTTCGCCGGCGGCGCCCATCGCGAAGTAGATCGGCAGCCAATGCTCGTCGGTGGGATGCGCGCGCTCGGCGAACGGCGCCTGGCGGCGGTAGTCGAGCAGGGCCGGCAGGTCCTCGCGCCGCAAGGCCTGTTCCACCCACTCGATGAACGGGCGCACGTAGGGTGCGTCCTTGCCCTCGGCGTAGCGGCCGAAGTCGTGCAGGTTGTGGGTGATGCTGCCCGAGCCGACCAGCAGCACGCCGTCGTCGCGCAGCGGCGCCAGCGCGCGGCCCATCGCCAGCTGGTGGGCGGGGCCCAGTTCCGGCTGGATCGACAGCGGCAGCACCGGGATGTCGGCCTGCGGGTACAGCAGCGACAACGGCACCCACACGCCATGGTCCAGGCCGCGGCGCTCGTCCACAAAGGGCTGCAGGCCGGCGCGTTCGAGCCGTTCGGCGACCTCGCGCGCCAGCGCCGGCGCGCCCGGCGCCGGATACTGCATCTCGTGCAGCGCGCGCGGGAAACCGCCGAAGTCGTGGATGGTCTGCGGCTGCGCCGCCGCGCCGACCAGCGGCCGCCGCGCCAGCCAGTGCGCCGACGCCACCACGATCGCGCGCGGACGCGGCAACGCCGCCGCCAGTTCGGCCAGGCGCACGCCCACCAGACCCGGGTCCAGCGCGGTCATCGGCGAACCATGCGAGATGTACAGCGAGGGCAGACGGGACATGACAGGTTCTCCAGGGGGATCAGGCGCGGCGTCCGCCGATCGGGACGCTGCCGGGGCCGGCGGCGCCGGCACGCG
>Ga0207709_10002295_pt1 | contig 12129 bp, 10 predicted proteins | sample KBSM34metaG_FD_184397 | JGI IMG/M metagenome (GOLD analysis project Ga0207709, IMG submission 184397) | Miscanthus rhizosphere microbial communities from Kellogg Biological Station, Michigan, USA - KBS M3-4 metaG (SPAdes) (version 2) | ecosystem: Host-associated > Plants > Roots > Rhizosphere >...
CACCATGGAATTTCCCACTGGCGATGATCACGCGCAAGGTCGCTCCGGCCTTGGCAGCAGGCTGCCCGGTCGTCATCAAGCCGGCCGAGCAGACGCCGTTGACCGCGCTGGCCCTGGCCGAGCTTGCCGTCCGGGCCGGCATTCCCGACGGCGTCTTCAACGTGGTACCTGCTGATCGCGAGAACTCGGTCGCCGTGGGCAAGCAACTGTGCGAAAGCGAGACCGTCCGCCATCTGTCGTTCACCGGTTCCACGGAAGTCGGCCGCATCCTGATGAAGCAATGCGCGCCGACGATCAAGAAGCTCGCGCTCGAACTCGGCGGCAACGCGCCCTTCATCGTGTTCGACGACGCTGACATTGCAAGCGCTGTCGAAGGCGCAGTGCTCGCCAAATATCGCAACGGTGGCCAGACCTGTGTCTGCGTGAATCGCTTCTACGCACAAGATGCGATCCATGACCAATTCGTTGCCAAGCTGGCCGAGCGTGTCAAGACAATCCGGGTCGGCAACGGCTTCGAAGCTGGCGTGACACAAGGACCATTGATCGACGACGATGCAGTCGCCAAGGTGCGGTCGCATATCGAGAACGCCCTCAGCCTCGGCGCGACTGTCGTCACGGGTGGAAAAAGTCTCGGCGGCAGGCTCTTCGAGCCGACGGTGCTGTCCAACATGACACACGAGATGCAGTGCGCGAAGGAAGAGACCTTCGGCCCCGTGGCACCGGTGTTTCGCTTCAAGACGGAAGAAGAGGTCATCGCCATGGCGAACGACAGCAACGTCGGTTTGGCGAGCTACTTCTATACGCGAAACGTCGGCCGAGTCTTCCGTGTCGCCGAGGCGTTGGAGACAGGCATGGTTGGAATCAACACAGGCGCCATCTCAACTCCGGAAGTGCCCTTCGGCGGCATCAAGCAATCGGGCCTCGGCCGCGAAGGCGCGCGACAGGGCATTGATGAGTATCTGGAGGTCAAGCACATGTGCATTGCGGGCAAGGCGTGATGCACTGATGAAAGATGCGCTCGCTTCGGCGCTTCGGGTTCAGGTGGCGATCTGCGCCACCTGACAAGTGCATGAAACCGCAGGCCCTAGTGGCCTTGGCTTGAGCGAGTCGAGTTCAATTCGTTGGCAAGGAAGCGAAATATCCGTTCGTCATCGCAATAGGCCACATTGAATCGCAGCCAAGGGCTCGCCTGCGATTCATGGGCCTCGAAGAGATGCCCCGGCCCCAACAGGATTCCGTCGTGCGCTGCCTTCTTCGACAATTCGCTCGAATCTGCGCACAGCGGGTGCTTCGCCCATAGGAACAGCCCGCTCTTGCCCTCCGAGAACAATTCGAACCCGAGGTCGATGAGCCGGCCAGCGACTCTCTCCTGCTCGTTGGTCAGCCGGTCTCTCATTGTCTTGAGGTGGCGTCGCCACCGTGCATCAGTGGCAGCTTCGTGGGCAATGCGTTCCGAAAACTCGGATGTGGTCAAGCCGGCAATCATCTTGAATTGCGAGAGATCGACCACCATGTCTTCGGGCGCCACAAGAAATCCCACACGCAAGTTGGGTGACATGGTCTTAGAGAAGCTGCCAACATGGATGACGTGCGATATCTGGTCCAGGCTGGCAAGCGAGGGACGCTGCTCCGGGTCGAGATCCGCGTAGATGTCGTTCTCCACGATCAGCAGGTCGTGCTTCTCCGCCAAATGCAGGAGCCGATGCAAATGGCCAGACTGCGCACTCGACCCCGTGGGGCTTTGCAAGCGCGGCTGCGTGAAGATCACTTTCGGCCGGTGCTCGCACAACGCCCGCTCCAAGGCGACGAGGTCGTAACCTTCGGGCGTTCTCGGTATGCCAATCAAGGTGGCGCCCATGAAACGCAACACATTGATCAAGTTGGCATAACCGGGGTCGTCGACGAGCACAACGTCGCCCGGGCGAACCAATCGACGGGCGATCAGGTCGAGCGCCTGGCTGGAACCCTGGGTCAACAGCACTTGTTCTTCGTTCGCTGCAATCTCGCGGTTCACGAGCGCCTGGCTGACGAGTTTTCGCAAGGGAAGATAGCCCTTCGGGTCCCCGTAGCCGGAGATGTTCGGCGCTGCACTGGCCAGCCTGCGCATGCCGCGCTGCAAGCCGTCATTGAACAGCCATGAGCCCGGCAACCAGCCGCAACCAGGCCGCATCTCGAGCTTGTGGCTTTCGAAGATGCTGCGCAGGTACCAACTCGAGTCAAAGTGGAAGTTGCGCTCACCGGCAAGCTCCTCTTCGGCACGATTGAGCGAACGGCGACGAACGTAGAAGCCCGCATTTGGCCTCGACAGAAGCACGCCCTGCGCGACCAACCGGTCATATGCCTCGACAACCGTGAAAAGGCTCACGCGGTGCGTGTTCGCAAACTGGCGGATCGAAGGCATCTTCATGCCCGGGCGCAAGCTCTGCTCTTCGACGAGGGACGTCACCCCGCTGACGATCTGGGTGATCAGCGAGACGTTGGAATCAGGATCGAGAGTGAACATGTTGTCGGACCAAGAGCCAGCGCAAGAGCGCCCGAGTTTTTGAATGCGATTGTGCAACCTTGCCGTCACAAAATGAAGGCCATTCATCGCAGTTCGGCGAAGCGATGAATGGCAATTGCGAAATTTTCGATGGGAGCTCGCGCCCCCTAGATCGGTCAGGGACAAGAATGGCGGACCGTGTTCTATGCGGTCAGGTTCTGTCCTTCGACCCGCCCCTTTAGAACGACAGCACCAACCCCAGGTTCAGTGCACTGGTTCCGGAACCGTCATCAGTGGCATTTCCCACCGTGTAGGCAGCACTGTTCTTGTTGCTGATGTGCGCATAGGCAACATACCCTTTGAGCACCTTGTTGATGGGCTTCGTGTAACCCACGCCAACTTGCGACGCGTCATTGCCGGCGCCTGTGCGATCGGTCGCGCGGACGTAGCTGGCCATGATGGTGCCGCCGCCTGCGGGAACAGTGGTGCCGATCAGGTACTGGTTCCTTCCCGTGGTGCGCTGGAACAGTGCATTGAGGGTGGCAACGCCAAAGTCATAGCTCGCGCCGAGATTGCCGTCCTTGGTCGCGCTGCTGTCGGCCGCACGCTGCTCGTTGTAGGCAGCACCCACCGACAAGGGACCGTTCGCATAGCCAAGCGAAGCGCCGATCTGGCGGTTGGCGGTGTTATTGCCTTGCACCTCTCCAAAGGCATACATCGCAGAACCCGTGACGCCATTCATGGCCGGCATGCTGTAGACGATGGAGTTGTTTGCGCGGAAGACTGCATGGAACAGATTGGTCGCCTGTCCTGCCGTGCCCGTTCCGAAAGGATCGAAGTTGTCGATGTTCAGATAAGCCGGCGTGAACTGCCGACCCAGTGATACTTCACCGAACGAACCGGCGAGCCCGAGCGTGGCGCGGCGACCCATGAAAGTTCCCCCGGTGCAGTATTGGCCCGCCGGGTTGTTGTTGCTGTCGGCACACACGCCGGTTTCGAATTGGGCCTTGGCCTTCAAGCCGTCGCCCAGATCGTAGTCTGCCTTGACACCGAGACGCGAAGGCGCAAATGCGCCGGTGGAGAGTTTGATGACACTTCCTGCCGCTCCGCCCGACTCGTGCACGACGCCGAGGTCCACCTTCCCGTAAAGGGTGACATCCGCATGCGCAGAAGTACCTGCGAAAGCGAGGATGACTGCTGTGGAGATCGATGCGCGTTTAATCATTTAGTATTCCTTTCATTGCCCGGTTAGTAGTGGGCCGGGCGAATGTAGAAAGGTGTCACACATGTGACCAGAGACATGCAGTTGCTCGCACGTCCTCATCGATGCGGCGGCGCCCCATGTACGGAGATTCCCTAGCTCGCCTATCTACGTCTCGCTGTGATCAGGTTGCGCTGCGCACAGGCACGCACATCTCTGCGTCTCGGGTAGCGCGTTATGACGGTCGTCAACGGGGGCCTGTCGGCCCCGATCGATCATTCGCGATGCGCCCGATCATTGCGGGCGCGCCACCGGTCCAGAGATCCGGCCAAATCGAAGGCGCTGTTCTTGTGCGCCTCCTTCGACGCCTGCCAGACGTAGTCGTTGGTGGCGCTGGTGGCCCCCTGTTGCAACAGGTACGCAGGAGAATCCGAGGCTTCCCCGCGCAAAGGCGCCGTCACGCCCTGGCGCGCGACCGAGGCCACGAGCGGGCCGGTGGCGGCAGACAGCACACTGGCCAGAGTATTGGCAGTGACCGAGCGCATGATGTCTCCGATGCGCGCCAGCGAGGCATCGCGCGACGGCAGCAGCGAACCGCTGTCACGCCAAGGTCCCGCCGCGAAGTGCGCGCCCAGGGAACCAGTCTCGCGCAGGACAGAGGCCGCGCGGCCTGGCAGTCGCCCAACGTCGGAAAAGCGCGCCGCAGGCTGCGAGGCATTTGGCAACTTGGTATTGAACAGGTTCACGTGCTGCTGGCCGCCGACCAGGTCGTCCACATCGGCCTGTGCCGTGGGCTTGAGCAGGCCCAGGCCCAGCTTGGTGACAGCTCCGGCCGTGCCGGAAGCCACGATCGAGCCGACGAACACCGGTCCCGGTTGCAGCAAGCTGGCTGCGGGCATCACCATCCGGCGCACCATGTTGAACGCCCCGGTGACCAGGGGTTGTGCGAACAATCCCCAGTTCTTGGCTTCCAGCATGTCCTGCACGTTGGCCAGGGCTTGTCGCCGCACCTTCACTTCTTCTTGCAGCTGCGTCTTGCTCGGGCGACCCGCCGCTGTCCCTGCGCCGGTCTCGACATCGGCATGACCGTCGTCGGCCGGGCGCCAGTACACCTTCTTGCCATCGACGACGCTCAACTGAACGTCGCCCGGATCCGGCACCAGTGCCTTGAGGTCCACCGGCTTGAACTGGGGCATGTTGGCCTTCTTGGCCTCGCGATCCATCGCCGTGAGCAGCGTGCTGTCGACAAGGTGCGCCGTCGCGCCGCCGACAGCACCGCCCAGCAAGGCCGCGTCCCACGTATTGCTGAATTCGCCGACGTTCACACGCTGCCCGGCCACCTCGGTGTATTGCGGCGCGAACTTGGTCGCCAGCGCATTGCGCACCGGCGAGCGCGAGCTGGAGGAGATGAATTGCCGCGCGAAGTCGAAGACCGCCGGCAGCACCGCCTCGGCAACGTTCTTCCGGTGATTCACGCCAACGCTGTAGCGCGATTCACCGAAGACTTCCTGGCGTTTGACGGCCACGGCAGCCGCCCAGCCCACGTATTCACGCTCCAGCTCCACCTGCGCCTCGCGCAAAGGGCCCGGCGGGGCGGCGAACTGCAGCCGGTCCAGCGCCGCTGCAATCTGCTCGCGCGGCGTCGCAGCCGCTACCGGAGGATCGATGTCGATGACGACTTCGTCGCCTTGCGCGACGCGGCTGGATTCGGACACAGACCTCTCCTCGATGTCCGCCACGTCCGCGGCGCTGAAGCGATCCGAGCGGCCCACCGACTGCGGCAGCAGCGGTGAAGAGCCCGATCCTTCAGCCTGGCTCGCCGCCGCCTTGGGGCCGGCAGCGCCAAGCTCGACGGAAGGCAGTGGAGCGCGGCGCGAGGACGCGTTTGGCGAATGGCCGCTCAGCCGAGGCGGCCGCGTCTGCAAGACATCGGGCACGAACGCTGTGATGGAGGACGCATCGGCGCCGCCCGCCTCGTGCACAGGCGGGGCGATCGACGGCGTGGTAGCCGCGGCGGCTGCGGCTGCGGCGGTCGCAAGCCGCGAGTCGCCGGAGGACGAGGATGTCTTCATGCCTAGCGCCCTGGCTAGGCCGCATCGTGGCCGTCGATCAGGGCAGACAAGGCCGACATGGCGATACCGTTGGCCATGTCGAGCGACGCAGCGACGGCTTGCGCGTCATCGAGCCAGGCCAGCGGCATCAGGCTGAGCATGCCGTCTGTCGATGCGCCGAGGTACCAGCCCAGCTGGTCCAGCAGCAGCGCCTGGACCTTCAGCAGGCGCTCCAGGTTGTCGTCACGGAACTCGCGGGCGCGCAGAGGCAGGAGCACCTCGGGGCGAACCGCGGCGGCCTCCTGCTGAAGCCAGAGGCGACACACGAGGCCCGTGGGGCCGGTGAAGAAATTCGGCGACGCCAGGCGGCAAGCGTCGGCAGCAGGCAGGCGCAGCACGGCAGCGATGTCCCCAAGCAGTTGCGACTGCGACGGGGTGGGCATGGAGGCGAGAGGAGACGATGGCATAGGCAGGTGCTCGTGAATGCAATGGTGGCCGCCTACAGGCCTTGGCCTGCTTGAAGAACGGTGGCGATGGTGTGGGCCGCATGAGGTCTGGATATGACACAGGCGAAGCCATTTGCGGCCGAACGAAACGTCGAGCGGCAGGGCCCAACGATCGCGGCCGATCAACTGCGGCCGGCTTCGCGATCGGCGCCACCATTTCGCTTCGGGGCGATTCGTTCGGCCGCAAATGGCTTCGCCTGCGGCTACCCAGTTATCGATCGGGCGGCAGACTCCCGCCCCGGAACATCATCGACGCGGGGCCCGCCATGTCCATCCACTTTCCCAAGAACCCGTTCTCGTCCTTCACCAATCCGTTTTCGTCGAAGTCGAAGCCATCCAGCGGCGCTTCGGGTCAGCCGCGTCCCGCACAGACGTCTTGGGCAAGCCGGCCCACCGACTTGCCTCCAAGGCGCAATGCGACGGCGGCCGGGGCCGGCAACAGCGCCGATCGGACCGATCGGCGCAGGCCCGCACCAGGTCCCTCGCCGCGGCCCAGCGCGGCGCCCGCTCCGGCACCACAGGCCGCGCCAAAGCTGTCGATTGGCGCGAAACTGCTCACCGCCGTCCCGATCTCCGAAATGGACGGGATGTCCGACGCGAAACTCGCGCAGGTCGTGAAGTTCCTCGGGGTGCCTCCCGGCACCGCGCTCGAGTCGGTGCCGCTGGCGGCCAACTGGAAACGGCTGCGCGGCGAATTCAAGCTCGAATCGGAAATGCGCAAGCTGATCCAGGGCGACCCGAAGCAGGTCGTGGATTTCCTGCTCCAGCCTGCGCGGCCGCAGAGCCCGCCGCGGCCGGAACGCCCGCGACAGCAAGCTCCGCAATCATCCGGCCCAAGTCCAGCGCCGCAGAGGCCGAGCCAGGCGCGGCCCATGCCCTCTGCAAGCGCGAAGCCGGCCTTGAAGCCGATCTCGATCATTGGCATGGACAGATCAGCCGCCCTGCGGGCACTGGCCGATCGCGGCATGAAGCCGCAGCAGTTGGCTGAGTTGAAAACCGACATCTTCAACCATGTGAATAACGGCAACTCGAGCACCGGAGCAGCGCTGAACGAGAAATACAAGGCCGTCGTGTCGGACGATTTCACGTCGTCGGCGACCTATGCCTCGTACGCCAAACTGCTGCGCAACATGTGACCTGCAGCCAAGCCAACAAAGAGCACAACCGAGCGAAGGAAGCACCTTGACAGTTCAAGACATGGTCGCGGAAGTCAAGAGGACTTCAAGACTTTCCCCCACCTTCGATACCGAGCGATTCATCATCGCGCCTCTCGTTCCGACGAAGGTGCGGGAGTTGTTCGCAGTGTTGTTGCAGGACGAACAGCTGGCCGCACAGTTGCCGTGGATGGAGGACAAGTCCGCCGATGGAGCGCTGAGCGAAGCATTCCTGCTCGAGCTTCAATGCGCCGGCGGCACGGCGCAGGTGTGGGGCATCGTCGAACGGGCGCGACGCATGTTCATCGGCGCAGTCGTGGCCCGGGATTCGGTGTACGGCATCGATCTCGAAGTCCTGTGCGCGTCTCAGTTCTGGAACCAGGACGTCGCGGAAGAAGCCGGCCCGCCGGTGGCCGAATGGCTGGAGAACCACATGGAGGTCACACTCCATGCGCTTCATTGACTGATGGTCAAAGGTGTGGGCACCCCACCCCGATGCACGGCATCGCCGGCCGGGGCGGAAGCGTCTTCATCGGGCGCGAGGACGGCGGCGGCGCCCTCGCCGGCATCGGCCGATTCCCCGCTGGCACAGGGACGCCGGATGCCGGCCCTGCACGGCGTCGAGACGGGCGAGACGGCCACCGAACTCGGGCTGCCTGCATGGACGATCAGGTCCCGCTACACAAGCCTGCCTGATGCACAAGAAGGATGTGCCCGGCTGGCGCAGCCGTGGGACTCGCTCGGCCACAAGGAAGCAGCGAAAGGCAGCTGCACGCCGAACGCCGAATTGCGGACTACCTCGCCCAGGAAGAACTCGATCCGCCGGCCACGAAGCGGCTGGCAGGAACAATGCGTCCGTGCGGCGTGTGCGTCGACGAGATCGGCGCCGGTCCTGAGGTTCTCCGAGGTCCGTTCTGGCTGTCCAACGCAGCAACGCACGGCGTTGACGTCGAGAGTCTCATCGCACGCAACATCCGCGATGGGGCCGCCACCTCGGTCGGCCGCACTCGCGATGGTCGCGTGACCTTCGACCACGACACCGACAGCGATTCCGAAGTCGACGGCACCATCACGCACCGGGACTCCGGTGCGCTGGGCAAACACAAGGCCGTCGACGCACCCATCGATGAGCCCGGGCCGTCGTCGATCCGGCAGGACGCAGCTGTCGCCGACGTCGCGCCAGCCCCTCGGCATGCGGCGCCTCATGACGACAACGTCCTCGAGGAACTCGCCCGACATCTGCATGCCGCGAGCTGGCCTTCGTCGTCGCAAGTGCCGGACTGGGGACCGGCGTCGGACGACGGTGACAGCCCGAGCTGAGCGGCGCCCGTGACATTCTTAAGCCGCCAAGCAAGCGCGGCCGCTCATTCACCGCCCGGATACAGATCGAGGACCTTGCGTACATAGTCGCGCGTCTCCCGGTAAGGCGGTACGACATAGCCGTTTCGCATCACCGCGCCTTCGCCTGCGTTGTATGCGGCAAGGACCAGGTCGAGACGGTCGTCAAACTGCTCGCTCAAGACCCGCAGATAGCGCGTACCGAGGTCGACATTCACCGCGGGATTGAAGAGATCAGTCTCGGCGGTTGCGCCAAAGCGGGCCGCGGTTGCAGGCATCAGCTGCATCAGGCCACGCGCCCCCTTGGGCGAGCGGGCCTTCGCGTTGAACGCTGACTCGACCTGGATCACCGCCTGCACCAGCCGTGGATCGACGCCATGTCGGCTCGCAGCCGACGCGACGATGGCCTGCAGGTCGGCCGGCACCACGAGCCGGGCCAACCCGCCCCGGGCCGCGATGAAGCGCATCGACCTCGACGTGCCGTCGGATGGATCGTCCGACTCATCGATCGACTCGACGTCGCCCTCTTCGTCTGCCTCCATCTCGACCCGCTGGCAGCTGATGACCAGCGCCGGAAAGCGCGGCGAGATGTCCTGGTCCAGCACGCGAACGAGACCATCCAGGAGCTTGCATTGGTAGCGCGTGATCGTTGCTGCCTCCGCGCTGGTGCCCCAGCATGCGAGTGCAATGGCCAGGCTTTTGGTCGTTGACGAGAGATGTTTCACAGGACCCCCATGTTCCGCAGGAGCGGCACTTCTTTGTTGATGAACACCTGTGCGGCATCGCGCAGGTGGGCAAGGATGGCGTCTTCGCCGTGCAGCGTGCTGCCACGGATCGTCACCGGCCGGCCTTCCGACACGAGGCGGGCGTGCATGGCTTGCGCCATGGCATCGGCCTCCACGATGCCTTGCTGATGCAGGCTGATCTGCAGCATGGCCATCCGCGTCCAACCGGTGGCCTGGCCGGTGAGGCTGCTCACCAGCTGATGCAGCCCGTCGTCCGTGGAGCGCGACAGCGAGACGCTGTTGAAGCGATCGGCGCTGTCTTGCGCGACCGTGCACGGCGGCTGCGGGAGCGCCGGCTGAACGTGGCCCGCTCCGCACATCAGCATCAAGACCTGGATCAGACGCTCGGCATCCAGCGGTGCGAGCGTCGTGCGCTCGAGCAGTTCGCGCGCCGACGCGGCGCCTTCGGCCAGCGCATCAAGCAAATGGGCGTACGACCGCGCATCGATCAGTGCCGCGCCCTCGCAGTCGCAAGGTGGTTCGGCGTCGACGTCGGCACGCGCGGTCACCAGGGCCCAGAGCCGGTCGAGGTTCTTCGCATCGCGCTCGGCGGGGGAAAGCAGTTCGGCGCCGCGGGTATACAGGTCGCGGCGAAATCCCCGGTTCAGGTGGTAGTCGCACAAGGTTTCGCGCAAGATCGGGTCGTCAATCGTTGCGAGGTGCTCCCGCGTCGCCGGAGAGAAGGACGTTGCCTCCACCTGGTCTTCGAGATGTGCCGGCCCCGCATGCAGCAGCTGCGCCGCCGACATCTCCTGCGCGACCTGGTGGAAGTACAAGGGATGCCAGTCAGGGTTGAAGTACTCGTGCGCCATGTAGCGGTGGTCGGCCTCATTGAGCATGCGCAGGCGCTCTGCCACGCCAGGGTTGGCGACGAAGTAGGCGGGTGAACGTTTGCCCATTTCGTTGACGAACTCCCACGCTTTTTTCGCTCGATCCGCGGAAGACATGCTCGCCGGGCTCGTGCGCCAGGCATGCAGGTTGAAGAGCTCGCGCAGCGGCATCAGCGTCGCCCAGCCCGGCAAGGTGTTGTGGCTCACATAGACGACGCCACCCGGCTTGAGGCGCGCCTTGATGAAGTCGACGATCACCTGGCGCAGGCAGGGCGACACCCAGGAGTAGATGCCATGCAGGACGATGAAGTCCATCGGGGGCAGCGCCCGCTCCAGCATCTGCTCGAAGCAGTCTTCGAACAACTCGACGTTGTGCAAGCCGGCATCCCGGGCGAGGCCGCGGGCATAGGCCACGTGCGCCGCGTTGAAGTCATTGCCGAAGAACCGCATGTGAGGAAAGCATGCAGCGTTCGCAATCAGCGACACGCCGAAACCCATGCCCAGCTCGCAATAGTTCAAGGGCTTGCCCAGGTCGGGCGCGCGCAACCCCTTCATCTCGAGCGCCGTCGCCAGCATCGTCGGCGACAGCGCGCGGTAGTAGCCATGGGTGTAGGCGACGTCCTGCACGCTGGGGCGGGGTGGATTTGTCGGGAGTGTGTGATTCATCAGTATGGGTGCGTGAGTGTCTGGGCGCGATTGCATACCGTCCGGGCCGGGCCCGCATGAGCAAGTCGAAACGATTGAGCGAAATGCGAACAAGGCGCGCGATCACGAGAAGGCACGTGGCACCTTACGCAAAAGCCGCTTCGATTTCGCGTGCGTGCATTGCAGGCATCGAGGTCCACCTAAATTCCCGCTGCACCAAACACCACGACACACGGAGCCCGCTTGAACACCTCAGCCCACACTCAGCGCTCGCCGCACCGCGCACAGGCCGGTGGCCATCGTCGCGCCGCGATCGCGTGGGCTGCCTCTGCGGCAATCGTGTCGACGATCGCTCATGCCCAGGAGCGGTCGCCTGATGCAGCGCACGCGACGTCGACTGGATCGGTCGCGCCGGCTGTGGCACCCCATCCCGCTGCAAGCGCGAGCAAGGGCGCGAGCCGCGTCACGCGAGCCGCGGGCATTCAAGGCGCCCGCGCCTTCCCCGGCAACACCTTCGTGTACCGCGCCGAGGGAAAGCGCCTGGTCGATGTGCTGCAGGACTTCGCGGCCAGCCAAGGCGTGCCGGCTGTCGTGGCCGACGGAATCGAAGGGGTCGTCAATGCCAACTTCGACACCAAGCCCAGGCTCTTCCTGGACGGCATCGCCAGGGCCTACAACTTGCTCTGGTACTACGACGGGACGGCCTTCTATTTCTACCCGGGCCGTGCGATCCAGAGCAAGATGATCCGGCTCAAGGGGTACCGCCGCGATCGGCTCACGAGCCTCATGAAGTCGCTCGACCTGGACGACCAGCGCTACCCCATCAAGTTCGACGATCGGCAGCAGACCTTGTTCATCTCGGGTCCGCCGCGGCATGTCGAGCTGGTCACCTCGGCCCTCGAATCGCTGGACGCCGACGTTGCCGAAGGCGCTGGCCGAACGGTTCGCGTGTTCCCGCTGCGTTTTGGTTCCGCGGCAGACCGGGCGATGGGCGAGACGACCGTGCCTGGTGTGGCGTCGATGTTGCGCAAGCTCTATACGCACAGCGGCGATGCCAACTCGGCCAACACCGATGCAGTCAACGATTTGAAGGACAGCGTCAAGGGTTCGTCGTCTGCGCCGTCGAGGCTCGCCGGC
>Ga0207709_10002297_pt1 | contig 12120 bp, 9 predicted proteins | sample KBSM34metaG_FD_184397 | JGI IMG/M metagenome (GOLD analysis project Ga0207709, IMG submission 184397) | Miscanthus rhizosphere microbial communities from Kellogg Biological Station, Michigan, USA - KBS M3-4 metaG (SPAdes) (version 2) | ecosystem: Host-associated > Plants > Roots > Rhizosphere >...
CCATGAGAAGCGCGGACAGGGGAGAGTAACTGGCCGGCTTGTGGACGATCGTGTTGCCCGCGATCAGCGCCGGAGCGATCTTGGTGCTGGAGAGGATGAGCGGGAAGTTGAAGGGGGTGATGGCCGCGACGACGCCGATCGGTTCGCGCTTGACGTACGCGTGGGTGTTGCCCGGCACCTCGCGCACCTCGCCATCGAGACGATGGCCGGCGCTGGCGTAGAACTCGTAAAGCTCGGCGGCGTTGTTGACGTCGACCGCGCGGGCGAAGCTGATGGGCTTTCCGACGTCCAGGCTCTCGGCCTGAGCGAGTTCTTCTGAACGCTCCCGCATGATCGCGTAGGCGCGCTGGAGGATGCGGGCGCGTTCGCGGCCCGCCATCCGCGACCAGACCCCCGAGTCGAAGGCGCGGCGCGCCGCCGCCACCGCGGCATCCATATCGTCGACGGTCGCCCGGGCGACCTCGCCGATCTTGCGGGCGGTGGAGGGGGCGATGACGTCCATGACGGCTCCGTCAGACGCCTCCCTCCAGGCGCCGTCGATGAACAGCCGCCCGGACCAACCGGGCGAGCCCGGGGGGTTCGGGTCGGAGGGGCCGGGGCTGTGGATCTGGCGCGCAGTGGGGTCGGTGAGGGTCATGGTTCCGGTCTTCCTCGATCGGGGAGCCCGCCCGCGGCGGTGACTCCGGTGACGACGATGTCTGCGGCAAGTCTCCGTCGTCACTCCGTGTCTCCGGTATCCGTAGGACTACGTAACCTCGGGCACCGAGGCCTCTCGCGCCGGCGACGCGCGCTCGGCTTCGAACCACGCCGCGATCTGTGCGCGCGAGCCGACGCCGAGCTTGCCCAGGATGCGCTGCACGTGCGTGTCGACCGTGCGGACCGACAGAACGAGGCGCTCAGCGATCTCGCGATTGCTCAGGCCCTCGTGGATGCCGGCCGCCACCTCGCCCTCCCGCGCGCTCAGCCCGCCGCTCGCCGTCCTCCGGTCCGCCGCGAACGCGACGGCGTCCGCCGGCGAAAGGCGCTCGCCGATCGCCGCCGCACGCTCGAAGACCCGGTCGCCGAGCGCGGTGCGGACGATGGCGAGGCACCGATCGTGGTGCGCCGCCATCTGTGGTCCGTGCACGGCGATGTCGGAACCGACCCGGCGCCAGCGGCTGCGCGCCGCGCCCAGCAGCACGGCGGAGCGCTCGGTCGGCGATCGCGCCGCATCGACCCAGCTCAGCAGTTCGAGCACGAGACAGTCGCCGATCGGATCGTCGATGCCGTCCTCCGCGCGCAGCGACGCCCGTGCGCGCGACTCGGCGAGGTCGAACTCGCCCTCGCAGAAGGCAGCCAGCGCGAGAGACCAGAGAGCCAGCGAGCGCATCCACATCTCGCCTGTCGCCTCACTGTGGCGCACGACCGCCTCCGCCGATGCTCCTGCGCCGGGCGCGCCCAGATGGCTGCGCGCTGTCGTCAGCTGGAACTGCGCCAGCGACGCCTCGTGGTCGAGTCCCGCCGTCAGCGCCTGGGCGATCGAACGCTCGAAGTGAGCAGCGGCGCCCTCCGGCTCACCGGAGAAGAGCGCGTGCGTTCCCCGCCAGCGGTGGAGCTCGATCGAGAAGACCACCGGCATCGCCTGTGGCGCCGACGCCAGGCGCTCCTCGGCGTCATCCAAGTGCGTGCGGGCTTCGTCCAGATCGCCCTGGAGGAGGCAGAGCCACGCCGCGGTGATGGCCGCACGCGCGCGCGGGACGGCGCTGCCGTCCGGGAGCGCCAGCACCCGAGCGGCCCACGCGCGCCCCTCCGGGAGGAACCCTCCGACGCCCCAGTGGTAGCGCAGCATCGCGAACAGTTCGAGCGCGCCGTCGGCATCCATCGTCGACGCCGTGACGAGCGCGGTGTGCAGCTCCGCCCGATCCGCGCGCTGGGTGGCGATGATCTGCACCTGCTCGGGACCGTACCAGCGGTGGTCCGCGTGCGCGGCGAGCTCACGGAAGTGGGCGAGGTGTCGCCGCAGCAGCCCTGCCCACGAGCCGTTCTCCTCCGCGCGCTGCCGACCGTACGCGCGGATCGTCTCGAGCATGCGGAACCGCGCCCTGTCCCGATCGGCCTCGACGACCGATTGCGCGACGAGATCATCCAACAGGTCGACCACATCGCTCTCGCTCACCTGTGCGACGGCGGCCGCCGCGCAGAGATCGAACGGTCCACGAAAGACGCTCACCGCCTCCCACAGTCGGCGCTGTTCCGGCGTGCACAGCTCGTAGCTCCAATCGACGACCGCGCCGAGGGTGCGCTGGCGGGCGACGGTGGATCGGGACGCGGCGCGCAGGAGCGTGAACCGCGACGACAGACGCGTCGACAGCTCCGACAGCGGCAACGAGCGCAACCGCGTCGCCGCCAGCTCGATCGCCAGCGGCAGCCCGTCCAGCGCTCGGCACAGATCCTCGGCGACGGCGTGGTCGTGCGGCGCGATCGCGAACGCGGCATCGGCGGCGCGGGCTCGGGCCAGGAGCAGGGCGACCGCCTCCGACGGCTGCGACGACGCGGTGGCTCCGGCCTCGGCATCAGCGATCGTGTCCGACGAGGCGGCGCCGCTGAGCGAAAGCGGCGGCACGGCGAAGACCTGCTCGCCATCCACATCGAGGCGGCGCCGACTCGTGGCGAGGATCGTGAGCCCGGGAACGGCATCGAGCAGTTCCTCGGCGAAAACGGCGACTGCGTCGATCACGTGCTCGCAGTTGTCCAGCACGACGAGTGACGGGGCGTCGGCGAGGACGTCGGCGAGGAAATCCAGCGGGTCGCGGGCGGAGTGCTCGGCCCGCGGTAGCGCGCGGGCGACGGCGAGGGGGACGCGTCGCGGATCCTGCAGACTGTCGAGGGCGACGAACCACGTCCTCATGCCGGATGCGGCGGCGTACTCGTTGGCCGCCCGCGTCGCCAGGCGGGTCTTGCCCACCCCTCCGACACCGGCCAGTGTGACCAGGCGCCCGGAGCGCAGAAGCTCGGCGATGGTGTCGAGCTCGGCCCGCCGACCGACGAACTCGCTGCGCGGTTCGGTGATCATCCGGGCCCCTTCGTCCTGCATCGATTATGCATCCCACTGAATGGAGTCCGGGCGGACGAGCGCAACGAGGAGGCGTCACGCCGTTCCGGTCGACGGCGATCCGACGTGTGGGCGGCGCGCTACCGGGGCAGCGGGATACGGACGCGCACCCGGGCGCCGCCGAGGGGCGCGTCTTCGATCACGATCCGTCCGCCGTGCGCTTGGACGATGCGGCGGCACGTGGCAAGGCCGAGGCCAAGCCCCGGCACGTCGCCGGCGTCGCCACGCTTCATGATGCCGAACACACGGTCGCGCAGTTCAGGCGCGACTCCCGGGCCGTTGTCGTCGACCGTGAACGTCCACGCCGACGGATCCCGTCGCGCGACCACCTCGACGACCGGGGCACCGACGGATGCCGCGAACTTCAGCGCGTTCGCCACCAGGTTCTGCAGAAGCGCCGCCAGCAGGGTCGGATCGCCGACCAGCCGGTCGTCGTCGGCATCGACATGCACCTCGATCGTCGCCCCGAACGCGTCGACCGCCTTCTCGAGGTCGGCCAGCACCCCGTCGATGACCTCGGTCGCCGAGATCGGTTCGTGTCGCGGCTCCGCTCCGCCGATACGGGCGTAGGCGAGGAGTTCGGTGATCATCGCGTCCATGCGCCCCGCCGCAGCATCCGCCCGGTCCAGCGCACGGGTGATGCGGTCGATGTCGCCGTCATCGAGGCCGTCGGTGGCCAGCTCGAGCTGCCCGATGAGGGCGGTGAGCGGATTGCGCAGGTCGTGGCTCACCTGCCCCGCGAAGTGCGCGAGCTGGTCGTTCGATCGCTCCAGTTCGCGCGTCAGGCGGCGCAGTTCCAGTACCTCGACGGCCTGGCCCGCCAGCAGGTCGAGTGCCATGCTCTGCTCGGGTGAGATGGTGGCGGTGGTTTCGGCGAACACGCAAAGGGTTCCGATCGCGACGCCCGCCGGCGTGATCAGCGGGCTCGAGGCGTAGAAGCGGATGCTGCCCAGCTCGCCGGTCACGAACGGGTTGGCCGCGAAGCGGGAATCGAGGCTGGCGTCGGGCACCGCGACGTGTCGAGCTTCGGGCAGCACCACGGCACACATCGAGTCCTTGATGTCGCACCGGCCGACCTCCACGCCCGCGGTGGCGACGGAGTGCTGGTAGCGGTCGTCGATGATGTTGACGGTCGCTCCGCCCGCGCTGCAGAGCGTCGTGGCGAGCCGAGCCAGCCGCTCCAGGTGAGGTTCGACAGGACTGTCGACGATCCCGTAATCGGCGATCGCTTCCGTGCGCGTGGCCTCATCGGTGATCGTCATGCTGTTCTCCCATCGGGCCGCACCAGGATACCCGGGGCGGGTACTCGGGGCGAGCGGTGCCGCGCCGTGCGCCTAGGCTGGATCCATGGCGACCGGCGCGGTGATGCACACCTTCGACGTGCAGGTGGCCGACGTCGACCGCGGCGTGTACGAGGAGGTGTCGCTGCGGATGGCGCGCCATCCCTCCGAGACCGACGCCTTCATGATCACGCGACTGCTCGCGTACTGCCTGGAGTACGCCGAGGGTATCGCCTTCACCGAGGGTGTGGCCGCCACCGACCAGCCCGCCGTGCTGATCCGTGACGCCACGGGCGCGGTGACCGCGTGGGTCGAGGTCGGTGCCCCCGACGCCGATCGGCTGCACCGAGGCAGCAAACTCGCCGAGCGCACCGTCGTGTACAGCCACCGTGACCCCGCGAAGCTGCTGCCGCTCTGGGCGGGCAAGAAGCTCCACCGCGCAGAGGACATCGTGCTGCGCACCTTCGATCCCGGATTCGTGGATGCCGCGGCCGCCGCCGTGGAACGGCGAAACTCCGTCACGCTGTCGGTCACGGAGGCTCAGGTGTACCTCGACGTCAACGGCGTGAGCCTCTCGTCGGCGCTGCACGAGCACCCGCTGGGCTGATAGCCGACCGCTGACGGCGTTTCGACTCGCTGCGCTCGCTCAACGACCGGGGGCGAGCGCGGGCGAGCGCGGTGGGGCGGCGTGGGTTCGCTTGGGCTTGCCTTGCTGGCGCGCGTCGACGCCCGCGCCTACCGTGAGGGCATGACCGACATCGCGCCGTCCCACCCCGACGAGCCGCACCGCGCCGGGATGGCGCAACGGCTCAATTGGCTGCGCGCTGGAGTGCTTGGAGCCAACGACGGCATCGTGTCGACGGCCGCAGTCGTCGTCGGTGTCGCGGGCGCGACGGCCGAGGTCATGCCGGTGCTGCTCGCCGGATCGGCCGCGCTGGTCGGAGGCGCCATCTCCATGGCGCTCGGGGAGTACGTGTCGGTGTCGAGTCAGCGCGACACCGAGCGCGCGCTCATCGAGAAGGAGCGCAAGGAGCTCGCCGACGACCCTGCGGCGGAGTACGCCGAACTCGTCGGTCTCTACCGGGCGCAAGGACTCAGCGAGAAGACCGCCGAAGCGGTCGCCACCGAGCTGACCGCGCGCGACGCGCTGTCGGCCCACCTTTCGGCCGAGCTCAACATCGACCAGGATGACGTCGTGAGCCCCTGGCACGCCGCCCTCGCGTCGGCCATCGCCTTCACGGTGGGTGCGCTGTTGCCGATGGCGACGATCCTCTTGCTGCCGCACCCCGCCCGCCTGATCTGGACGTTCTTCGCGGTGCTGGTGGCCCTCGCTGTCACCGGCTATCTCGCCGCGTGGATCGGCGGCGCGAACCGCGGTCGGGCGATCCTGCGCACCGTCATCGGGGGTGCGCTGGCGCTGGGTGCAACCTTCCTCGTCGGCAGCCTCTTCGGCACCGCCGTCGGCTGAGCGTCGGTCGTCCCGCGCGGCCACCCGACCGACTCGACCGAGAACGACGAATCGGGGCCGCATCCGGTCGCACCACGGGGGAATGGGCGACGGAACGCGACCCCGAGTCGGGCGCTGCGCCGAGGCGCGCGCCAATCGGGGTCGCCATGGGTCGCTCCGGGGGGGGCGACCACACGCGACCCCGAGTCTGAGAGGGGGGCGGGAGAGGGTCAGATGCGCACGAGCATCTTGCCCGTGTTCGCGCCGCGCATCATCGAGAGGAAGGCGTCGACGGTGTTCTCGATGCCGTCGACGATGGTCTCGTCGTAGACGATGCCGCCGTCGGCGAACCAGCCCGACATCTTCTGCTGGAACTCGGGAGCGAGGTGCAGGTAGGCCGCGAGGGTGAAGCCCTGCATCGTCAACGCGCGGGTGATCATGTTCGACATGTTGTCGGGTCCCGGTGCCCGCTCGGTCGTGTTGTAACCGGCGATCGCGCCGCACAGTGCCGCTCGTCCGCCGTCGTTGAACACATCGAGGGCGGCCTCGAGGTGGTCGCCGCCGACGTTGTCGAAGAACACGTCGATGCCTTCGGGGGCGGCTTCTGCGAGCAGTGTGCGCACATCTCCGGACTTGTAGTTGAAGGCGACGTCGTAGCCGTACTTCTCGGTCAGCAGAGCGACTTTCTCCGCAGTTCCGGCCGAGCCGATCACGCGGCCCGCGCCGAGGCGCTTGGCGATCTGGCCCACGGCGGTCCCCACGGCGCCGGCCGCGCCCGACACGAAGACGGTGTCGCCGGGCTGCAGATGGGCGATCGCGGTCAGGCCGACGTAGGCGGTGAGCCCGGTCATGCCGAGGATGTGCAGGTTGAGGGACAGCGGCATCCCGGGGATCTCGGGGATGGCGCGGAACGTCGCGGCATCCGCCTGGACGATGTCCGACCAGCCGTGCTGATGCAGCACCACGGTGCCCACGGGGAGGTCGTCGGATGCCGAGGCCACGACGCGACCGACGGCGCCACCGGTGATCGTCGACCCGAGGGCGAACGGCGGCACGTAGCTGCGGGTGTCGTTCATGCGACCGCGCATGTAGGGATCGACCGAGACGAACTCGTTGCGCACGCGCACTTCGCCCGGCTGTGGGGCGCCGTAGGTCACCTGCGCGACGTGGAAGTCGTCGTGCGTCGGCCACCCCACGGGGCGGGCGGCGAGCTGGATCTGGGTGCTGGTGGCTTCTGTCATTCGTTCTCCTTGTGGGATGGGTTCGGGTGTGTCGACGCGGGTGGCGTCAGATGAGGAGGCCGATCGCGAGGGCGATCACGCCGAGTGCGGGAAGCGTGCCCTGCTTCAGGGCGGCGCCCGCCTTGTCGGGGCTCGAGAGCAGCAGCACAAGGGCAGCCGCGGTCATGGACCCGGCGCCCGCGAAGACGAGGGCTGCTCCCGGAGCGGTGGCGCCCGTCGCGAAGAGCACGATGCCGACGCCGACGACGATGGCGAGGAACAGGTTGTAGAAGCCCTGGTTGAATGCCATCTCTCGGGTGGCGCGAGCTTCTTCCTCGCTGGTTCCGAAGGTCGCCCGCGCCCGCGGAGTGGTCCACGCGACCGATTCGAGCCAGAAGATGAAGACGTGCAGAAGCGCCGCCACGGAGGCGAGCACGAGACCGACGATGACCATGGGGATCCTCCTGTTTCTGAACTGACTGTTTCAATATATACTGAAACGGTCGTTTTAGAAAGTGGGGTGGTCGACGTGGCGAGAAGTCGCGAGTTCGACCGGGACGCGGTCGTCCGTGCCGCCCGGCAGTTCTTCTGGGCGCACGGCTACGAGGACTCCTCGATCGCCGGGCTCGAAACGGCCACCGGTCTCAACCGTTCGAGCATCTACAACGCCTTCGAGTCCAAGCGGGGACTGTTCGACGCCGCGGTGCAGAGCTACCTCGACGAGATCGTGCGCCCGCGCCTCGTGCCGCTGCAGGGCGACGAGGTCGACGCCGGAGCGCTCGCCACCTATCTGGGCACGCTCGGCGCGGCGTTCTCGCGTGTGGGCTCGATGCCGGCCGAGAACGGATGCCTGCTCATCAACGCCGCCGGCGCTCCCGTGTCGCGCGACGCCGAGGTGGCGCGCGTCATCGACGACTACCGCGCCGAAATGCACGCCGCGATCTCACGCGGCGTCGAGGCGGCGCTGCCCGCGGCATCCGAGGCGCGTCGTGCGCGTCTTGCCGACGTGGTGACGGGGCTCGTCGTCGCGGCCTTCGCGCTGGTGCGCACCTCGCCCGCAGAGGCGATCCGAAGCCTCGGCACCGCCGCCGAGCTCGTGGATGCCGAGGGCGAGCGCGCCTGACGCGCGGGGAGTGGGCCGGCGCGGCCGGACCGACGTGCGCTCGGTCAGTGACCGGGACGGGCGGCTGGTGTACGCGGTGGCGGTCGCGTGCTCGCAGATTCGCCCTTGCGGCAGAACCGCGGCGGTATCCGCTGGGTCTAGTCTTCCCTCACCGCGTCACTGGGGACTGCGGCGCACGCATTGACCACGCGAGGGCGGAGAAGAGCGATGAGCGACTTCGGCAGCACCACACCGATCCACCTGGAACGCGGCGACGGCAAAGGCCTCGCCGCCGGAACACTGGGACTGTGGGGGTCGACCGTCATCGGTCTGGCATCCACCGCACCCGTCTACTCCCTGGTCGCGACGCTCGGCTTCGTCGTGCTCGCCGTGGGAGCGCAGGCACCGATCGCGTTCATCATCGCCTTCGTGCCGATGCTGTTCACGGCGTTCGCCTATCGGGAACTGAACAACGCCGTCCCCGACTGCGGCACCACGTTCACGTGGGGGACGAAAGCGTTCGGTCCGTGGGTGGGCTGGATGGGCGGCTGGGGCGTGGCCATCGCCGGCATGGTGGTGCTGGCCAACCTCGCCCAGATCGGGTCCATCTACTTCTGGGCGCTGTTCGGGCTCGACCTGGAGAACAACGACTGGCGCATCATCCTGGTCGCCATCCTGTTCATCGCGTCGATGACGTGGGTGAGCTGGCGCGGCGTCGAGATCGGCGAGCGCATCCAGAACGTGCTGCTGGGCGTGCAGTATCTGGCTCTCGCGATCTTCGTCGTCGCGGCGCTGTGGCAGTTCTTCACCGGTAGCGCGCCGGCTCCCACCGCGTTCGAGTGGGACTGGCTGAACCCCTTCGCCTTCACCGACTACCACGGCTTCACCGAGGCGGTTCTGCTCGCCCTGTTCATCTACTGGGGCTGGGACTCGTGCTTGGCCCTCAACGAGGAGACGAAGGACCCGAAGCGCATCCCCGGGCGCGCGGCCCTGCTGACGACCGTCATTCTGCTGTTCACCTATGTCTCCGTGACGATCGCGGCGATGATGTACGCGGGTCTCGGCGAGGACGGCACCGGCCTCGGCAACGCCGACAACGCTGACGACTTCTTCCTGGCGATCAAGGACGGCCTCCTCGGCCCCTGGGGATGGCTGCTCGTCGTCGCCGTGCTCATCTCCGCCGTCTCTTCGACGCAGACGACCATCCTGCCCACGGCCCGCGGCACCCTCGCGATGGGCGTGTACCGGGCTCTGCCGGCGCGGTTCAAGAACGTGCACCCCGTCTACAAGACACCGTCGTTCTCGACGATCGTCGGCGGCACGGTCGCCATCTGCTACTACCTCGGCATGACGCTCATCAGCGACAACATCCTGCAGGACTCGATCTCGTCGCTCGGTCTCGCGATCGCCTTCTACTACGCCATCACCGGTTACGCCTGCGTCTGGTACTTCCGTCGGGACCTCGGTCGGTCCGCCCGTGACCTGTGGTTCAAGGGGATCCTTCCCCTCCTCGGCGCGCTCATGCTGACGTTCGCCTTCGTGCAGTCGGCGATCGACATGTATGACGTCGACTACGGCAACACCGTGCTCCTCGGTATCGGCGGCACCTTCGTCGTCGGCATCGGCGCGCTCCTCGTCGGCGTCGTGCTGATGTTCATCTGGTACCTGTTCCCGCGCTCGAAGCCGTTCTTCCAGGGTCGGGCGCTCAACCGCGAGACGCCGGTGCTCGTCCCCGACGAGCCGGGCGACATCATCCGCTCGATCGACGGCGGCATCTGAGGCGGCGCGGTCGTCGATGCTGGTCAGGATGCGGCGACCGCGGTGGTGCCGCGCACGATCAACTGCGACGGCAGTGCTGTCCACTCCGTGACGCGCTCGCCGCCGATGGCCGCGATGAGCAGCTCGACGGCGAGGGTGCCGGCGCGTTCGAACGGAGTCCGCACCGTCGTGAGCCCCGGATGAACGACGGCCGCCATCTCGATGTCGTCGATACCCACCACGCTGATGTCGGCGGGGCAGCGCCGTCCCAGCTCGTCCATGCCGGCGAGGATGCCGAGGGCGACCAGGTCGTTGTACGCGATGACCGCGGTCGCTCCGCTCGCCACGACGGCCGCCGCAGTGGCGCGGCCGCCCTGGATGGTCGCCGCGTGATGGCTCTGCACTGACAGTCGGATGCCGCGCGCGTCGCACGCGGCGGTCAGTTCCGCCACACGCGTGCGGTCGGCCCACGACTGCGCGGGCCCTCGAGCGAAGGCGAGATGCGTGTGTCCGAGCGCGGCAAGATGCTCGACCGCCTGCGCGAGGCCCGGCTCGGTGTCCATGACGATCGAGGTGAGGCCCTCGATGGAGCGGCCGGCGACGACCGTGGGGGTGTCGCCCACCAGGGCAGCGATCTCATCGTCCGGCAGACGGGGCGAGAAGAGCACGATTCCGTCGAGGTCGCGCGCGCTCGTGATCTGCTCGGCCTCTTGGCGGGGGTCTTCGCCCGTGTCATAGATGACGGGGCGGTTGCGCCCGTGCCAGGAACGTCCTTGCGCGGCCTTGACGAGCGTCGCGTACACCGGATTGGCGATGTCGGGAACGATGATCCCGAAGGTGAGACCGGCGGCCGGAGCGAGCTGAGGTGCGCGATAGCCGAGCTCGCCGGCGGCGTCGCGGACGCGCGCGAGTGTCTGCGCGGCCAGGCGGTCGGGCTCGCCGAATGCTCGCGAGGCCGTCGCCAGTGAGACGCCCGCACGTTTGGCGACATCCGTCAGTGTCACAGGCACAGGTGCCCTCCTCTTTTCTCCCCACCTCATTGTCGGCGAACGCACGCTCATCTGCGTGCACGAGTTTGGAAATGTTTGACAAGTCTTGTACAAGGGTTGCAGAATGGGGGTATGCAAAGTCGCACCGAGATCCTCCACCTCGGGCTCGGGAGTTTCCACCGGGCGCACCAGGCCGTCTACACCGCGCGCGCTCGGGCGATCGACGGCGGGGATTGGGGTATCGCGGGCGTCGCCCCGCACTCGGCCGGTGTCGTCGATGCCCTCCGGGCCCAGGGCATGCGCTATCAGGTCGTGCAGCTGTCCCCGGAGGGGATGGAACTGTTCGTTCCCGCCGTGCACACCGACGCCTTCGTGGCGGATAGCGAACCCGAGCGGCTTCTCGCCGGCCTTGCACATCCCGACACGCGGGTGGTCACTCTCACCGTCACCGAGGCCGGCTACACCGTCGATCCCGTCACCGGCACTCTCGACCGGTCGGGCGACGTCGCGGCGGACCTCGCGGGCGGCCATCCGCGCACTGTCATCGGGCGACTCGCGCGCGGACTGCAGCAGCGGGCGCACACCGGCGCGCCGGTCACCGTGCTCAGCTGCGACAACCTCGCGAGCAACGGCACGCTCACCGAGCGTCTCGTGCGCGAATTCCTCACCGCGCTTCCGGGCACCGAGGGCCATGAGACGCTGGCCTTCCTCGATGCGGCGGTGACGTTCCCGAATTCGATGGTGGACCGCATCGTTCCGCGCACCACCGACGCCCTTCGCGATCTCGTTGCCGCCGAACTGGGCTATCGCGATGAGATTCCCGTCCCCGCCGAACCCTTCTCCATGTGGGTGATGGAAGACCGCTTCGCGGCCGGCAGGCCGGCGTGGGACCGCGCCGGGGCCATCATGAGCGCCCAGGTCGAGCGTTACGAAGCCGTGAAACTCCGGCTGCTGAACGGATCGCACTCGCTCATCGCCTATCTGGGCGGGCTCGACGGCCGTGAGAGCATCCCCGCCGCCTGGCAGCAGGACTTCGTCCAGGATGCCGTCCTCTCGCTCATCCACGACGACTACCTGCCGACGCTCGAGCTGCCGGACGGCTTCGACAGTGCGGCCTACGTGACGGCGCTCACGCAGCGCTGGGGCAACACCGCTCTGGGCGACCGGGTGGCGCGGGTCGGCTCCGATGGCTCGGCCAAGCTCGCGCAACGCGTGCCCGAGGCCGCCCTTCAG
>Ga0207709_10002300_pt1 | contig 12099 bp, 11 predicted proteins | sample KBSM34metaG_FD_184397 | JGI IMG/M metagenome (GOLD analysis project Ga0207709, IMG submission 184397) | Miscanthus rhizosphere microbial communities from Kellogg Biological Station, Michigan, USA - KBS M3-4 metaG (SPAdes) (version 2) | ecosystem: Host-associated > Plants > Roots > Rhizosphere >...
GTCAAGGCCGTCAATCTGTCCAAGGACTGGGCGCGGGCCGTGGTCGACGTCCCGATTCCCGCCACCGCGGACATCAACCACGTCAACGACGTACTGCGGGGTGTCGGCCGCGAGGCGTTCGCGGACGCCGATCTCGAACCGCTCCTCCTCGACGAGCCGTCGGTGATGGGCGTGGAGAGTCTCGAGCTGGACACCGTCAACATCCGGATGGTCGCGCGCACCCTGCCCGGCAAGCAGTTCCAGGTGGGACGCGAGCTGCGGGTGCGGGTCGCCGAGGCGCTGCGCCGGGAGGGGATCCTGGTTGGCCCGGAGTTGGCGGCCGATCAGATCGGGGACAACGTATGACCGCCGAACGTGCGAAGAAGACGGAACCGGCCAACAAGCAGGAGCGACGCTGGTCGGTGCCGAAGACGCTCGGCCGCGCCAGGACCTCCACGGTCGCCCTCTCCGTGGCGTTCGTCGCCACGGCGATGCTGCATGGATACCTCAATCCGGAACCGCCCAAAGACGATGTGATCGGGCCTACGGCGCCGGTGCTTTCGGAGACCCAGTCGCCGACCCCGCAGCGCTCGGAGCCGAGCACGACCACCCCGCCGCCCAGCAGCAGCACCACAACTGGTGCGCCTTCGACCACCTCACAGCAGCCGGTCACGACCACCCCGCCGCCCGTCGTGGTGCTGCCGCCGTGGCTGTCAGTCCCGTCCGGCGTGGAGCTGCCGGAGGGGGTCGTGACGGCCACCCCCGAGACGTCGACCACACCGCCCACACCCACCCCGTAGGGCCTGGACCTGCGGGTCCGTCGAAACCCAAGGTCACCGTCGGATAACGGCTAAACTGGCTCCCCGTGATCAGCGTGGAGAATGTGTCCAAGTCCTACAAGACCTCGTCGAGGCCTGCACTGGACAAGGTGAATGTCTCGGTGGACAAGGGCGAGTTCGTCTTCCTGATCGGCCCTTCCGGGTCCGGGAAGTCCACCTTCATGCGGCTGCTGCTCAAGGAGGACACCCCCACCTCGGGCGACATCAAGGTCGGGGACTTCCACGTGAACCGGCTGTCCGCGCGCCGGGTGCCGAAGCTGCGGCAGAGCATCGGCTGCGTTTTCCAGGACTTCCGGCTGCTGCAGCAGAAGACCGTGACCGAGAACGTGGCCTTCGCCCTCGAGGTGATCGGCAAGCCGCGCAACGTGATCGATCGCACCGTTCCTGAGGTGCTGGACCTGGTCGGCCTGTCCGGCAAGGCGGACCGACTGCCCACCGAACTCTCCGGCGGTGAGCAGCAGCGCGTCGCCATCGCGCGGGCATTCGTGAACCGGCCGCTGGTGCTGCTCGCCGACGAGCCCACCGGCAACCTCGACCCCGACACCACCGGCGACATCATGCTGCTGCTCGAACGGATCAACCGCACCGGAACCACCGTGCTGATGGCCACCCACGACCACCACATCGTCGACTCGATGCGGCGCCGGGTGGTCGAACTCGACCTCGGACGCGTGGTGCGCGACGAGGCCCGCGGTGTCTACGGCGTGGGGCGTTAGGTACCCCCGACCCCTCGCCGTTCACCCCGACATACGAAGGACAAGACTTTCCGATGCGCGCCAGCTTCATCTTCAGCGAGGTTTTCACCGGCCTGCGCCGCAACATCACGATGACCATCGCGATGATCCTGACGACCGCGATCTCGCTCGCCCTGTTCGGCGGCGGACTCCTCGTCGTCCAGATGGCGGGCAAGACGCAGCAGATCTTCCTCGATCGGGTCGAGGTGCAGATCTTCCTCACCGATGATGTGTCCATCTCCGACCCCGACTGCAACCAGGACATCTGCTCGGCCCTGCGCAGCGATCTCGAGAGCACCCCGTCGGTGGTGTCCGTGCAGTACCTCAACCGCGCGGACGCGGTGGCGGACGCCAAGGAGCGGGTGTTCAAGGACCAGCCCGAGCTCGCGTCGATGGTGAGCGAAGACTCGCTGCCCGCCTCGTTCAAGATCAAGCTCAGCGACCCGGAGCGGTTCGGGGTGATCAACGATTCGTTCGGTGCTCGACCTGGTGTGCAGAGCGTGCTCAACCAGCGTGACCTGGTCGAGCGGTTGTTCAGCGTGCTGAACGGAATCCGGAACGCGGCCTTCGCGATCGCCATCGTGCAGGCGATCGCCTCGATCCTGCTGATCGCGAACATGGTGCAGATCGCCGCGTTCACCCGTCGCACCGAAGTCGGGATCATGCGGCTCGTCGGCGCGACCCGTTGGTATACCCAGCTCCCGTTCCTCTTGGAGGCCGTGGTCGCCGCGCTGATCGGTGCCGTGCTGGCGATCGCCGGATTGTTCACCGCGAAGAATCTGTTCATCGACGACGTGCTCACCGACGTCTACGACGCGAACATCGTCGCCCGGATCTCGAACAGCGACGTGCTGCTGGTGTCGCCGTTCCTGGTGCTCACCGGCGTCGGCATGGCCGCGATCACCGCCTACATCACGCTGCGGCTCTACGTCCGTGAGTAATCGGTTGCGCCCCGGGCATATCCTGGGGACAGAACTCGATCACTGCGCGGACTGAAGGGGCCCGAACGTGAAGGAAAAGGGCCGCAAGGTCATCGCGACCAACCGCAAGGCGCGACACAACTATTCGATCATCGACGTCTACGAGGCGGGCGTGGCGCTGGTCGGCACCGAGGTGAAGAGCCTGCGCGAGGGCAAGGCGTCGCTCGTCGACGCCTTCGCCACCGTCGACGACGGCGAGGTGTGGCTGCGTGGGCTGCACATCCCCGAGTACACCCAGGGCAGCTGGACCAACCATTCGCCGCGGCGGACCAGGAAGCTGTTGCTGCACAAGCGCGAGATCGAGCACCTGGTCGGCAAGACCAGGGAGGGGAACCAGACGCTGGTCCCGCTCTCGATGTACTTCTCCGACGGCAAGGTCAAGGTGGAGCTCGCCCTCGCCAAGGGCAAGCAGGACTACGACAAGCGTCAGGACCTCGCGCGACGGACGGCCGAGCGGGAGGTCACTCGTGAGCTCGGGCGCCGCGTGAAGGGCATGAGCCGCTAGCGTGCGACCTGGGCCGCCAGCGCGTCGGGCATCAGCTCGTAGCGCAGGTGGCAGCGGGAGAACTCGGCGTTGCCGTGCACGAGTGAGTTGAGCTCGACCGGGTAGCGGGCGAGCTCGATCTCGGGCACCTCGGCCCGCAGCAACGACAGTCCCGGACCCTTCACCTCGGTCCCGAGGACCCGGCCACGCCTGGCAGACAGGTCACTGAGAACGGCGCCGAGATAGTCGTCGGGGAGCGTCACGGCGACGGCGGCGACCGGTTCGAGCAGTCGGATCGAGGTGTGCCCCGCGGCGTCGCGGAGGGCGAGGCTCGCGGCGGTCTGGAAGGCGGCGTCGGAGGAGTCCACCGAGTGCGCCTTCCCGTCGACGAGGGTCACCCGCACGTCCACGAGCGGGTGACCGGTCGCCACGCCCTTCTCCAGTTGGGCGCGCACGCCCTTCTCCACCGACGGGATGAAGCCCTTCGGGACCGCACCGCCCACCACGTGTTCGCGGAACTCGAATCCCGATCCGGTCGGTAGCGGTTCGACCTCGAGGTCGCAGATCGCGTACTGGCCGTGGCCGCCGGACTGCTTGACAAGCCGACCGTGCCCGGATGCGTTGCCGCCGAACGTCTCCCGCAGTGCCACCTGGTACGGCACGGTGTCCACGTGGACGCCGTGCCGGTTGCGCAACCGGTCGAGCGCCACCTCGGCGTGCGCGTCGCCCGTGCACCACAGGACCAGTTGGTGGGTGTCCGGGTTCTGTTCCAGCCGCAGGGCCGGGTCCTCGGTGGTCAGCCGGGTCAGTGCCTGGGAGAGCTTGTCCTCGTCGGTCTTGCTGTGCGCCTCGACGCCGACCGGCAGCAGCGGCACCGGCAGCGCCCATGCCTCCAGCGGGGCAGGGTCCTCGGTGTCGCCGATGGTGTCGCCGATGTGGACGGTCAGCTTGGGCAGGCAGACGATGTCGCCCGCGACCGCCTCGGGCACCGGTCGCTGCAGCTTGCCGAACGGGCCGGTGAGGGTGGTGACCTTCTCGTCGGTGCTCTCACCGGAGGTGGCTGCCGCGCCTGCGACGTGGACGTGGGTGTCGGGGAGCAGCGTGCCGGAGAAGACGCGTACGAGGCTGATGCGGCCGACGTAGGCGTCGCCGGTGATCCGGATGACCTGAGCGGCGAGCGGGGCCTCGGGGTCGGCCGCGGGCGCGGGTCCGCGCCGGTGGGTGGGATCCGGGAACGCGCCGGTGATGAGGTCGAGCAGTTCCGCCGCGCCGACGCCGTTGTCGGTGACGGCGAGGGCGGGGTGCAGGGCGCAGTCGACGATCTCCCGGCGCAGGCCGTCGGTCAGCGCCTCCTCGTCGAGCGGTTCGCCCGCGAGGTAGCGCTCCATGAGGCCGTCGTCCTGGCCGGAGATGGCCTCGACGAGGCTCTCGCGCGCCGCGTCGGCATCGGGGCAGGCGCCGGGTTCGCCGTAGCTGCGCCCGGTGAGCAGGCCGAGCGACCCGCAGGGCCTGCCGTCGGCGAAGACCGGGAGGTAGACCGGCCGCAGCGTGTCGGTGCCGAGGCCGAACGCGTCGTGACAGGCGGTGAGGATCTCGTCGAAGCTGCCGCGGGCCACGTCGAGTTTGGCCACCACGATGGCGCGGGGGATGCCTGCCGCGGCACATTCGCGCCACAGCGCGCGGGTGGGGGTGGTCACCGGGTCGGTGGCCGAGACCACGAAGACGGCGGCGTCGGCGGCGTGCAGACCGGCCCGCAGCTCGGCGCCGAAGTCGGGATGGCCAGGCGGGTCGAGGAGATTGACCTTGCAGCCGTTCCACTCCAGCGGCAGGACCGCGAGCTGGACCGATCGTTGCTGTTGGTGCTCGATCTCTTCGTAGTCGGAGACCGTGTTGCCGTCCGGGATCCGGCCGGCCCGGCCGATGGCCCCGGCGGCGAACGCGAGCGACTCGGCCAGCGTGGTCTTGCCCGCGCCGCTGCACCCGATCAGGACCACATTGCGCAGCTGCTCGGGACGCGAGGCGGGTGGGGCGTTGCCCGCGCGAACCGTCATCCGGTCGGCCATCGATGTCTCCTCCCGCAGCGACGGGCTGACCCGATTCTAGGCGGGTCGGCCCGTCGCAGCCGGAGGAATGACCTATCGAGGGTGCAACAACCTACTTCGCGACGCGCTCCCACATCTGCAGGTAGGCCTCGGCACCGCGGCTCATGTCCTCGATGATCTGGTCGCCGTCGTCCCCGGCGGCGATCCGCATGTCCGCGATCCAGTCGGGGATCAGCCCGTACTGCGCGACGCCGTCCTTGTTGAGGTCGAAGACGCGCTCGCCGGTGCGCTGGCGATCCATCGTCGTGCCGCCGTCGAAGGTCTTGTACGGATACTGCAGCGGGTTGGTGTCGGCGTCCTCACGCGGGCGCGCCTGCGGGCCGAAGCCGTTGGTGTCCGCGCCGTAGCCGAAGCCGTAGTAGTAGTCCTCGCTGCGGTCCGCGCGGGCCTTGCGCCAGGCGGTGACGAAGTTCTCCTTCTTCGGGTCGGAGTTGAGGCCCGAGGCGTAGGCGGCGACGAAGCCGCCGAGCGCGTAGATCCGCTCGTAGTTCAGCGGGTCGGTCCAACTGTGGCTCGAGACCACACCGGAGTACTTGGCCTCCTCGAGGATCCGGAGAGTGTCCTCGGCGGTCTTGACGCTCATGTGGTCGACGTCGACGATCATGCCGCGATCCATCATGCCGCGGACCATGTGCTCGCCGAGCTTCGTCAGGCCGCGGGTGTTGCACAGCGGGCCGGACGGGTAGACCGGTGTGGTGACACCGGGCGGCAGCGCGGACATCACCTCGGCCGGCGCGTCGCCGAAGGAGAGCAGCGGGTTGTCGTGCACCGGGCCCTTGCAGGGTTCGGCCTCCCAGAACTTGCCGGTGCTGAGGAAGTTGCCCGCGTTGACAGCGATGCCCTGGATGCCGCCGTCGAAGCGGACACCGCCGAAGGCGTTGTCGAACTTGTGCGTGACGATCATCTGCCGCACGCCCATCGCGTAGACCTCGTCGAGGCCACGGTCGACATCGGCCTCGGTGCACTGGGGCACGTCGTTGCGCTGCGAGCACCCGAACGGTTCGGAGGTCTCGATGCCGATCGTCACCGCGAGCTTGCCCTCGCTGGCGACCTTGCGGACCTCCTCGGGAGATCGGACGACCCGGAACCAGCCGCGGCCGGGGCCGCCGTACTGGGCGTCGATGTAGTCCTGCATCTGCCGGACCTGCTCGGCCTGCGCACGGATGGTGTCCATGTCGTTGCAGGAGCGGTTCTTGAGCGGGTAGATGTCGCAGAGGACCCGGTTGTTCACCAACAGGTTGGTGAAGATGCGCAGTCCGCCGCGCCAGGCGCGCTCCACCCACCGGTAGTAGGTCTGCTCGTGGGTCAGCGAGTCGGCGTCCGGCCAGTCCTCGAAGGTCGGCCAGCCTACGGTGTCGTGCTCCGCGACCGGGCTGCCGTGCGACAGGATGTTCTCGAGCAGCGCCGGCATCCCGTCCTTGCCGTGGTCGGCGCAGTCGCGCAGCGCGACGGTGATGCCTTGCGGGTCGAAGGGGGTGCCGCAGTGCACCTGGCCGCCGATGAACAGGTTGGCGTCGAGGTGGACGTGCGCGTCGATGAACCCGCGCACCTCGCCGTTCGGTCCGGTGCCGGAGAGCGGCTTACCGGTCGCGTTCACCTCGGAGTCGGGGAAGGTCGCGCAGCCCTCGGCCGGGGTGAGGACGAATCGTCCGCCCGCGGGATTGACGCCGGGGTCGGTGAGCTCCAGCCCACCGTTCGCGGCGGTGAGCTGGCTGCCGTTGTCCGTCGCGGTGACCGCGTAGGTGCCGTCGGTGTGCGTCAGCGTCCAGTCGGTGGTCGGCAGCGCGTCGCGGGTCGAGACCACCGCACTCTTGCCGTCGTGGGCGAGCATGTCGCCGCCCTTGCCGTAGAACATGAACCGGCCCAGCTGCGCCGCATGCGTGCGGAACGCCTCGGCACCGCCGACCGTGTCGGCGTCGGCGCGGTAGCCGCCGTCGGCGCGGCGGACGAACTTCCCGCTCTGCTCCGACTTGAGGGCGTAGCAGCCGTTCGCCAGCCCGAAGACGGGATCGTCACCGGGGCCGATCGGGTCGGACGAGGGCTGAGACGCCGCGATCCCACCGCCGGCCAGGACCAGCGCCAGCGTGGCGGCCAGCGCGTTTACCCATCGACGGCGTGTACGCCCTGGTTGATGTGTCATGTGGCTTCGACTTCCCCGATCAATCAGCTAACTATTTTGCTGAGAAGGGTAGTTGATTTTGGACGGACGTCCAGATGAAACGCCGCAGAATTTAATGGGATGATTTCGCGGCGCAGGGGCGTTACAGTATGTGGTCCCAGCACGGTGCTGGGTACGTACGGGGCTGAACGGTTTCGACTTTGTACGTTGAGTTAGGGGAAGCGTGTCGGTGCAGGCAAGAGACCACCGTAAGCGTCGCTGCAAACCTATAAGCGCCGATTCCAATCAGCGCGACTACGCTCTCGCTGCCTAAGTAGCGAAGCGTGTCTGTCAGTCCGATCTCGCCCTCGGGTCGGGTACTGGCATCAGCTAGAGGGCTTTACCGGTCGGCTCGGTCACGGAGTCGTTCGGGACATCAAACAGTGACTGGGATCGTCATCACGGCTTGTTCGCGAGACCGGGAGATCCGAGTAGAGGCTTAGCGAACTGCACACGGAGAAGCCCTAGCGATTCGGCGGAGGACCCGGGTTCGATTCCCGGCAGCTCCACACAGGCCAGGCCGGAGAGTCATCACAGACTCTCCGGCCTGGCCCTTTTTGTGCAGGAGACACGCGGCCAGGAGCTCCAGTGTTGCCGATGTGTAACGTCGGGTTACGGAACCCTACCGCCAGGTTTCTTTCTTGTAATGCATTGCGCCCCAGGGTGTTCAGGGCTTGGTGATGATGCTTTCGCTCGGCTACAAATGCATCAGCGCCGAGGTGGCGTCACAGCGAAGCGAGGCTTCACGGTCGAGAAGGAGTGATCACATGGGATCGACAGCAGAGGATCTCACCATGGTCGCAGCAGGGGCGACCTTGGTGTCGGCGCTGGTTGCGGTGATCGCGGGCGTCGCAGGCGTCGCATCGCTTTCTGCGTGAGCGTGCCCACGCTCAACGCCAGCTGAGAGGGCCCCGCAGTCGAAGTCGGCTGCGGGGCCTCGCTGTGTTCGGTGCCGTGTGCCGAACCCGGCCGGGTCAGCGCGGCGGGGGGAGCAGGGCGGTGACATCCGAGCTCCGCCGATGCCATCGCACGCTCACCGAACTCGGTGAGATAGCCGACCAACCTGAGGTCCGGCCGGGCGGAATTCAGGCCCGCGAGGATGTACACGAGGTAGGTGCTCGCCCCTTGCAGGACGTCGAGGGCAGCCGAGTCGTCGATGGGTGAGCCACGAATCGCGCACCCGACGTCACGCCGCAGACCTCAGCAGTTGCTCGGCGCGGGCTGACCGGCGAACCTGCCGTCGAGCCAGCCGAGCACCCCCGGTAGCCCCTCGATGCTGGTCGGGCCGTGGTCTCCGGGGAACACGCTGAACTGGACAGGAACACCGGCCGCGCAGTATCTGCCGACGGTCGCCGCGATCGAATGCAGGGGGGCCAGCTGATCGCCGTTGCCGTGCCAGACGTACACCGGTGCCCGGGGGACTCCGGGGAACATCATCAGGCTGTTCTGGTCGAAGATCGCCCGCACGGCAGGCTCGTTGATCTTGGCTGGATCGGCGGATACCTCTGCCGCGCTGTGATTTGCCCCGGCGTCGATGATCTCCTGGGAGCAGGCGTTGGCGATCCGGTCGCGCAGGGCCAGGCCCGCGCCGGTGAGGCCGCTGGCCAACGGGATCGAGGACGGGTACTCGCGTTCGAGACCGAGCGTGGCGGCGAAGCCGAGGCCGAACAGGGGATGCGGCGCGGTCCCGAGCCCGTTCGCGAGCTCGCTGAGGTTCGCAGGGACGCCGCCCGCCGCGACGCCGACGATGGGGAGTTCGGGGGCGTAGGTCGGCGCCAGGGCACCCGCCCAGCCGCTGGTCATCCCGCCGCCCGAGTAGCCGGCGAGCCCGACGGGGCTGTGACCGAGCCTCGCCTCGGGCAGGTGCTGCACCGCTCGTACCCCGTCGAGGACGATCTGACCACCCAGCCTGGCGGCGCCGTAGGCGCTGGTCGGGCCGAGGTGATCGGGCAGGGCGATCGCCCAGCCCCGCATCAGTGCGAGGTTCACCACCGGGGCCTCTTGGAGCTGTCCGTTGAACAACGTGTGTGACGGTCCGCATCGGGTCCCGAGTGCGTTGATGATGGCCTGGTACGACAGCAGCGGCCGGTCCACTCCGCCGCGCGGGACGAGGACGGTCGTCACGGCGGCAACCGGGTGGCCCGACGAGTTCGTGGAGCGGTAGGCGATCTGCCAGCCGTCCGCGTTCCCGAACCGGGAGACGTCGACCGGTCTGCTGCGGAGGATGTCGCCGTTCGCCCTGGCGGCCAGGTCCGGCGACGCCCAGTAGAAGGGGTCGGGGTCGGGCGCGGGCATCAGCGGCTGGGCCTGTGCGGCCGCGGGCGGCGCGGTGATCGCCGGTGAGATGGCGAGCGCGAGTGCCGCGAGGAGGGCCGAAGCGGAATCTCTGAGTGTGACTCTCATCGAAAGCCTCCGATGAATGGTGGGAGAAACCGGCACCATGACGCAGCTCACACTAGCGAAGATCGGCGCGCTCTTTCGCGGTTATCGGCGCGACACCCGGATCGAGGGCATGCTGTGACCGTGGATGCTCTGCCGATGTTCCCGCTCGGGTCCGTGTTGCTCCCCGGTGAGCTGCTGCCGTTGCAGGTGTTCGAGCCGCGCTACCTCGAGATGGTCGAGGACCTCACCTCGTCCCCGGACCTCCGGCGATTCGGCGTGGTCCTCATCACCCGCGGCCACGAGGTGGGCGGCGGCGACGAGCGCGCCGACATCGGGACCGTGGCGCGGATCGTCGACTACGAGCGGGTGCAGGGAGGGCGACTGCTGCTCGGCTGCGTCGGCGAGGGCCGCATCCGGGTGCGCCGCTGGCTGCCGGACAACCCCTACCCGCGGGCGGACGTGGAACCGTGGCCCGACGAGGGTTCGGACTTCGGGTCGGACTCGATCGACGAGGTCGGCGCGCTGGTGGACGAACTCGGCGGGCTGCTGATCAGGTCCGCGGCGGTGCGTGGCATCCCGGTACCGGGGTTTCCCAAATTGGACGAGTTGCCGGGTGAGATGGGCGACCGCGTCTACGCCCTCGCGGCGACCCTCCCGCTTGTCGCGGTGGATCGGCTGAGGTTGCTGTCGGCGCCCGGGCCGGGCGAACGTCTGATGGTCCTCGCCGAGGCCCTCGGCGACGTGATCGCCGCGGTGCGGTTCAGGCTGTCGGAGTAGGTGATCGACATGCGCGGTGAGGGATCGCTACTCGCGGTGGTCGCGCTCGGCGGCGGGATCGGTGCGCTCGCGAGATACGGCATCGCGCACGCGATGCCCACTCGGGAGATCCCGTGGGCGACGCTGATCACCAACGTGACCGGCTGCCTGCTGATCGGCATCCTCATGGTGCTCATCACCGAGGTCTGGACGGCGCACCGGTTGCTGCGACCATTCCTCGGGGTCGGGGTGCTCGGCGGCTTCACCACTTTCTCGACCTATGCGGTCGAGGTGCGGGGGCTGCTGGCGTCCGGCAACTATCCGATCGCGTTCGGCTATCTCTTCGGGACGGTGATCGCGGCGCTCGCCGCCGTCCTGGTGGGAGTGTGGGGCGCGCGGCTCATCACCGGTGCCGTCGCCGGGAAAGGAAGCTGACATGTCTTACTCGCGCACGGAGATGCGGCTGTCGATCATCCTCGGGCAGGACGACCTCTGGCATCACAAGCCGAAGTACCAGGAGATCGTCAAGCGCGCCCGTGCCGCCGGGCTGAGCGGTGCCAGTGTGTGGCGGGGTGTCGAGGGGTATGGCGCGTCCGCGCACATCCACACCACCAGGCTCCTCGACCTGGCCGACGGATTGCCGCTGCTGGTGGTCGCGGTGGACACCGAGGAGCGGATCCGCGTGTTCCTTGACGGCATCGGTGAACTGCTCACCGAGGCCACCGTGACCCTCGAGGGCGTCGAGCGGGTGCACTTCACCGAGGACCGGCCGTGACGGTGATGCTGGTCGTCCTCGGCGGCATGGTCGGCGCGCCCACGCGCTTCCTGCTCGACCGCGCCGTCGGTTCCCGCACCGACAGCGCGTTCCCGTTGGGGACCCTCACTGTGAACGTGATCGGGTCGCTGATCCTCGGTGCGCTGGTCGGCGGCGCCGCCCATGGCGGTGAGGTGATGGCCCTCGTGGGCACCGGATTCTGTGGTGCGCTGACCACGTACAGCACCTTCGGCTACGAGACGGTCCGGCTCGTCGAGGACGGGGTGCGTTTGTACGCGCTGGCCAACATCGTGGTCAGCGTCGCGGCCGGGATCGCCGCCGCGGCACTGGGGTTCGCCGTCGCGCACGCCGCGCTCGCGTGATCGAATGGCCATGACCGACAATCACCGAACGAGGAGGCGCGCCGTGGCGCACGATCGAGCGGGCACGCTTGCCCAGCCGCAGGATCTCGAGGACCTCGCGCAGCTGGTGACGGCCTACTACAGCCGCATCCCCGATCCGGAGAACCCGGACGAACGGGTCGCGTTCGGCACCTCAGGGCACCGCGGATCCAGCCTGGACGGCGCCTTCAACGAGGCGCACATCCTCGCCACCACGCAGGCCATCGCCGAGTATCGGGCACGTCAGTCGATCACCGGACCGCTGTTCCTCGGCCGCGACACCCACGCGCTCTCCGAGCCCGCCTGGACCAGCGCGCTCGAAGTCCTCGCGGCCAATGACGTTGTGGTGCTGATCGATTCCGGCGGCCGCTACACCCCGACCCCAGCTGTCAGTCATGCGATCCTGCGGCACAACGCCTCCGGTACGGCCGCACCGGCAGACGGCATCGTGGTGACGCCCTCGCACAACCCGCCACGCGACGGTGGATTCAAGTACAACCCGCCACACGGTGGCGCCGCAGACAGCACCG
>Ga0207709_10002301_pt1 | contig 12097 bp, 9 predicted proteins | sample KBSM34metaG_FD_184397 | JGI IMG/M metagenome (GOLD analysis project Ga0207709, IMG submission 184397) | Miscanthus rhizosphere microbial communities from Kellogg Biological Station, Michigan, USA - KBS M3-4 metaG (SPAdes) (version 2) | ecosystem: Host-associated > Plants > Roots > Rhizosphere >...
AAGGACGCGGTGGCAACCACTGCGACGACAACTGACGCCGCCGCCGACAACAGAAGCGTTCGACGGGGCCGGGCATGCACGAGGAGCGGAGCGCTCCGGGCTGGGTTTTCCACGTACTTGTAGAGAACCCACGCGACCGGAACGCTGAGGAAGCCGAGCAGCAGTGTGGCCCACAGCGGGAGAGGGTGCTGGAATCCGACCGCGCCCTGCGGGAGCATCAGCATCGGCCAGTGCACGAGGTAAAGCGAGTACGAGATCGTCCCGATGAACACCATCGGCTTCAGTGAGAGCAGCGGTGCTGGTCCGAACCCCGCGTTGGCGCCACCCAGAATCACTAGAGCGGTGGATCCCACCGGAACTACGGCCCAGTAGCCGGGGAAGGCGGTGTTCGAGTTGAAGAGGAACACAGACACGAAGATGCCAGCGATACCGAGCCACGCGGTCACTGAACTCGGTCCCGGCGGGAGCGGACGCGCTCGCGATGTCAAGAACAACGCGACGAGACCGCCGACCCCGAGTTCCCAGGCGCGCGTGGGGAGCCCGAAAAACGCCCAGGGCTGACTTAGCGGTGTCATCCATACACACAGTCCGAACGATGCGATGACCACGACGGAAACGACGACGGCGATGCTTCGACGTGACTTCAGGAAGAAAAACGCTGCGGCCAGCAGTGCCGGCCAGATCAGATAGAACTGCTCCTCGATCCCGAGCGACCAGTAGTGCTGGAAAAGCGACGGCACAGTCTCCGCAAGGTAGTCAGTTCCCTGAACCGCAAAGAGATAGTTGGGCACATAAAAGGCCGTCGCGACGGCACCTTGCCACACGGTCTCCATGAGCAGGGGCGGGTAGAAGACCAGAGCGCCAACGACTGAGAGCGCCAAGACGAGGAAGGATGCCGGGAGGATGCGTCGCGCTCGCTTTGCGTAGAAGCTCGCGAAGCGAACCTTTCCACTGTGCTGGAGTCCGGTCAGCAGATGACTGGTGATCAGGAACCCAGAGATAACGAAGAAGACGTCCACTCCGGCGTACCCACCAGGGAGGAAAGGAACCCCAGAGTGGTAGAGCACGACAGCGCCCACGGCGATCGCCCGAAGACCTTGGATGTCGTTCCGGAAGGTTGACGGCGGATGCGCGGCGGCGGAGGGACTCGTCTGCACGCGGCCGATCCTACGGGGGGAGGATGACTCCGTCGTTACGCGTGCGTAACGACGTGCCAGGGAGGCACTCGGCTCCAGTCTGCGTCTCTCCCGCCCCAGCGGCCGCGTTCTCGTGGCCCACCCTCAAGGGGTGACTCACCTGCACGAGTGCACGTGCCGACGAGCCGCGTCCGTCGCGGCTCGAGCCGCGGGGTCAGGTTCACCTCAATGAAACAATGGGCCGATATCGTGCCGCTCATGACCGGAGTGATCAAACGACCGGAGTTTCCCTACCTCGACGGCCTTCGAGGTGGTGCAGCTCTGGTCGTCGTGGTCTACCACGCGTTTCTCTACTCCGGGAACACTGGCGCCGCGAAGGAGGCGATGCCGTGGCTGGCCGCCGTCGTCGGCTTCGGGTACATCGGGGTGGCTGTTTTCATCGTGCTGTCCGGCTACGTACTGATGCTCCCTGTGGCCACCACACGTGACCTGACCTTTCGTGGTGGGACATGGTCCTTCGTGAAGCGCCGGGCCCGCCGGATCCTGCCGCCGTACTACGCGGCCGTGTTGTTCGCCCTGTTGATGGTGTTCATCTTCCCCGTTATGCAGCAGCCGGCCGACACGGCATGGGACTCAAAGTTGCCGGTCACCCCCGCCGCGATAATCTCTCACCTGTTTCTCGTCCATGACCTGTCGCCGGCGTGGGTGATCAAAATCAACGGCCCTCTGTGGTCGGTCGCGGTTGAATGGCAGATCTACTTCGTCATGGCCCTCCTCCTGATTCCGCTGTGGCGTCGAATCCCGGCACCGGTGATCGTGGGTAGCCTTCTCGTCCTCACTCTCGTGCCGTTGTTTCTGAGCAAGGGCCTCTTCCTGCACCCCTGGTTCGTCGCGCTGTTCGCAGCCGGGATGTGGGCGGCGCAGCTTACGCTCGCGCCCAAGGAGCCTCGGGCGCTCGGGCTGATTACGATTCTGCTCATTGCGCTCGTTCCCGTGTCGATTGTGGTGAGTAAACTGCTCCATCTCCCCACGACGGGCACAGCTGAGACGACCGCCGGGCTCGCGGTCGCGGCTGCTCTGGTGTGGCTCGGGCGTCGAGAACTCGCCGGACAGCGCAACCCGATCGCGAGACCGCTCAGGTCGCGTCCGATGATGTACCTTGGACTGTTTTCGTACAGTCTTTACCTCTTTCACAGCCCTGTGCTGGGGCTCGTCAACCTCCTCACCTTGCCGTGGGGATTGCCGATCTGGGGGCAGTACCTGTTGGTCACGTTCCTCGGTATCCCGGTCGCGATGGCAGTGTCGTGGGCAATGTTCTGGGTCGTTGAGCGTCACTTCCTGAATGCCCGCCAGAAGCACGCGAAGGCCGAACTGGCAGATCACGCGGTCGTCACGCCCGTCGAGCACGCTGCCGATAGCGGTCAACCGTCTCCGGCAACCTGACGCCATCGGGCGTGACGCCAACAGTTTCCCCTCGCCGTCACCGGGCGGAAACGAGAGCATGGCAAGATTCTCGGCATGGCGACTGCTCTGGCTAGGACCACGATTGAGCAATCTGGGCGGACCGCCCCGATGCTCGCGAGCTTCGCTGCGATCACGTTGTGCATCGTTGTCCCCGTGCTGCTCTGGAGCCTCGGCCCAGCGGCCGACCCCGCGGCGGAGACCGTGATCACCCTCACACTCGTGGTGGCGGGGTTGCGGTACGCGTGGGTGCTCGGTTCAGGTGAACGCCATCTGCACGAAATGGTGCTGTGGCTGTTCGTCTACACCTTCCTGGGAATTGCGCCGCTGCTGCAGTACCGCATCAAATTCCCCGGAACGACTCCGAACGTCAACCTCGACATTGGCCTGGAGGGGGCGCTCATCGTTTTGGTGGGCTGTATCGCCCTGATCGTGGGTTCGGCGGCCGGGGCCCTCGGCCAGAGGCGAACCGAAGGCACTGTAGAGCGGGTGCCTTCAGTTCGCCACGTGAATGGACGCAATACCTACATTTGGACCGCCATCGCCCTGGGACTTGCGGCCGTCTACGCGATTCGCGTTGGACCAGCAAGTCTCTTCGCTTCGCGATCGGACCTCAAAGCCAGTCAGGCTGAGGGACTGGGTACCGATCCGCTCGGCACCCTGGTATCGGCCGCGGCTCGGATGGGGCTTGTTGTCGCCTTCGTCGCGTTGATGCATCTGCGGAACCAACGCAAGGGTTCGGGAGACCGCCTGCCGAGGGCATTGCCCGTCATCATCCTCATCACGTTGGCCGTGCTCGTTAACCCCGTCAGCAGCGCCCGCTACACCTTCGGGACTGCATTCCTTGCCGTGCTAGGAGCGCTCGGCGCGTACGCGACGGTCCGGAGATTCCGCACCGTCGCTGTTTCCTCGCTCGTGGGGATCGTCTTCCTCTTCCCGCTTCTCGACACGTTCCGTCGGAGCCTGGACTCCACGGTCCAGCTTGAGAGCCCGCTCGACTCGATGACCACGGGGGACTTCGACGCCTTCGCCCAGATCATCAACACTGCGGAGATGGTCAGAGCTGAAGGGGTCGCCTGGGGGACACAGCTTCTTGGTGTCCTCTTTTTCTGGGTGCCGAGGTCGATATGGCCCACCAAACCCATCGACACGGGCGCAGAGATTGCGGAGTTCAAGCTCTACCGTTTCAAGAACCTGTCCGCTCCGCTGTGGTCGGAGTTTTTCGTCAACTTCGGATGGGTGGGGCTCATCGTTGGCATGATCCTCGTGGGCTTCCTGCTTCGCCGCCTTGATCGACGCGCTGAACTCACTTTGCGGGTCTCGCCGCTTCCCGGAGTCGTCGCCTGCATCACACCGTTCTACATGTTGATTCTGCTCCGCGGGTCGCTACTGCAGGCGATGGTGAACCTCTTCGTCATTCTCGCCGTCTCCTGGTTCGTCACACGACCTCAACCGGCCCCACCGACAGGTGTAATTCGGCACTAGGCCTGTTTGCCCTGGCACGCGAATACCGGTGAACAACACGTTTAGCAGCGCGCCCTCGTTGTAGCGCGATGCGAATCGATCCATCCGGCTTCTCGTTTGGAGATACCGCGCCGACTTGCCACAGGGTAGGCGGCGCGGGCTGACAGCCGTCAGCTATCCACGTGAGCCCTTCCTTCGTGCAAGCCAGGGCCGAAGTTGCCAGGCTGTCCACCCCGCGGTGGCCAACGAGAGCACGGCCAGAATCCAGATCTCAGCATCCGGCAACGATGGGAGGGTGATGACGATACCGCTCGCGATCGTCAGAGGAAGCATGAGCCCCGCGAGCGTCCTGGCTCCCGCGGATCGGTACACCATGCCGGCGCGCACAAGTGCGAACACAACCTTCCAGGCGGCCATGGCTGATGCCAGCATCAACACGTCACCACTGATGGCGAAGAGAGCCGCACCTGCAGTGCCGACGGCGTCAACCACGTTGAACGCGGTTCCCTGCCACCATTTCCCCGTCGCCTGCTGATACGCGTCAACGACCGGCCCCATCATTCGAGCCGGCAGGCTTGCGAGGAGGATGATCGTCGTCGGTATCGCTGCCTGCCATTCCGAGGACAGGAGCGGCTGGATCAACGGTGCGAACCACAGCGCCATGATGACAAGCACGAGCATCCCGCCGCCAAAGATGCCACTGAGCTTTATCGCTGTGTTCAGTCGAGCAGTGTCAGAGAGCGAGCCGAGCTGTGCCAACGTGACGCGACCGAGAGGGCCGGCGACGAAACCCGCGACCCCGACCGTGATCTGGTAAGCGAGGTAGAACACACCGAGCAGAGCCGGGCTCGCGACGAACTGGGCGACGAAGAACCCGATCTGCAGCGGGATCGTGAGCGCAAGAGAGTTCGCGGCCCAGCTGACTCGGGTGCTCACCGGCACACGTGTTTCGATGGGCTTCTCGATTCGCAGCGCTGCTCGCACGACGCGGAACAACCCGACCTCAATGACCAGGAAGTAGGTCAGGGCCGATATCGCGAGGGCGATCGCCGACCCGGTGAGTGCGGCGACAAGAACTCCCAGCGCCAGCCGGACGATCGCCGCGACAGTCTGCACGCCTACGAGGTAGCGGTACTTTCCCGCTTTGACGCTGGCTGCGTTGGATACATCAGCAGCGCCGCTGAAGGGGATGGTGACCGCCGCGATGGCAGCCAACAGGGCAACGAAGGTGTTGCCTGTGAAGAGGTAGGTCACAGCGATACCGCTCGCGATGACCGTCAGAACGAGGTTGATGCGGAACGTGGAGCGCAAGGTGGTCTTGAGGTCGTGACCCTTGCCGCTCAGGTACCCGTTCACTTCGCCGGCGTTCGTCAGTCCCGCGACGAGCGAGATGCTCGACATCGCGGCCGCCCAGTACCCGAACTGCTCCGGCGAGAGCCAGAACGCCAGGAGGATCTGCGACAACGCGGCCATCGCCCGCACAATGACGGTGCCGACCGAGAGGCCGAGAATCCCCCTCACGGGTCCGCGGCTAGGTCCACTCATTTAGCGCCCTGGACGAGAGTGACGTTCGGTGCCCCAGCAAGCGACCGGTGGTACACACCAGAGAGCTTGTGATAACCGGCGTCCACGAGGATGACGCGCTTCCCCAGAACGGTTGCCGGCAGCGCGACGTGGAGGCGGTTCGTGACAACGATCTCGGCGCTTCTGATCAGCCGGGCATACTCGGCAAACGTGGCGTACTGCACCGCGCTGACATCCGAGTACACCGTGCGTGCGCCGACCGCGGCGAGCTCAGCTCGCAACTCTGAGGGCAACGAAGCGACGATCCGCTCGCCGGCGGCACGCTGCTTCGAGCGCCGCGCCAACCGAGCACCGAAGGTGGTGAGTCTCGAGTACGGCACTGCTCTTCTGAGTCGCTTCAGGAAACCCGGTCTGCTCGGCGCTGCCGTCGTGGTCGCCGCGCGAGCGCCGACGGCCTTGCCCTCGACGTCGACTCGCGCGGCGACGAGAGCGATCGGGGCGCCTGCGTTCTTCGGAAGGATGTCGTCGACGAAGCCGTGACCGGATGCAACCACATCGTGGTCGAGTCGAAGCGTGACACCCACAGCCGCGAGTCCTTCGCCCCAGACAGACTCCAGGTGAGTGAGCGAGTTCTGCTCGCGCAGGATCCACGTTGTCGGGGCGGAGCGACCTTCGAACATGAAAGCGGGATTGCGTGTGGGGAAGAACGCAGACGAAGGAAACAGCACGAGCGGCACATCTCTATATGCCTCGATTCGCTGCTTCAGGAGTTCGGGGAACTGGTAGATCTCGAGCAGTGCGCCGTTGGGAGGCACGATCACGACATCTGCGGATTCTCCCGCGGTGACCGGGGTGATCTCGAGTCGTTCAAGGATGCGCTGGAACACCCGATGCATGATCTGGTCGCCGTTGTTCCCGAGGAGCCCGCCTCGTGGGCCTGTCATGGGAACGACGAATGCGCGCGTGCCGCGATGGGCGGCGAGCATCTCTTCGAGGTCTTCGAGGCCTGGGAGCTCAGACACGTGGTTCATGGTTCCTTTCCGGTCCCGAGGTCTCCGAATGGTGGAGCACGGGGTGAGTGTGCAAAGCGTCGAGAAATCTGTCCGCTACGGCGTGATCGGCGAAGGTCGTGATGCCGTACGCCCGCGCGTGTGCCGCCAGGGATGCCCGCAGTGCGGGGTCGCGGGCGAGCGTCTCCAGAGCCGAGGTCAGTGCCGCGACGGTGGGCTCGATGACGAAGCCTGCCTCGGCCGCGCTGACGTGTTCGCCCATGGCTCCCACGTCGGTGACGATCGCGGGAACGCCCGCGACCATCGCCTCCGCCAACGCTCCCGGCATCCCCTCCGCGGAGGACGGCAATGCGAGAACGTCTACGTGAGCGAGGACGGACGCGATGTCGGACACGAATCCGCTGATCGTGACACGGTCCGCCACGCCTTCTTCGTCGATGATGGCCGAAAGGTGCTGCTCGTAGCCGCTATCGGAGAACGGCCCGGCGAACACGACGGTGGTCTCCACACCGGATCGGGCCAGCGCACCGACCGCCCGAACAACGAGATCTGGTCGCTTGACCGGCCCGACCTTGCCGACGAAGCCGATTCTGAGCGTGGCCGTGTCTTCACGCGAAGGCGTGTTGGCCGCGCCTGCGAACACTTCCGTCGAGACGGGATTTCCGATGCGGACAATCTTCTCCGCCGCGACGCCGAGTGCGAGAAGCTCGCGTTCGATGCCGGCACTCAGCGCGAACCCGACCCTGAGCCGCGAAACCACCCAGTGAAGAAGTCGCGATTTTGTCTTTCGTGTCGCTTGGAGATCGCCCCGTTCCAAGACGGGGAGGGCAGCGAACGTGCCCTCGGGCATCCCGCTGAGACGAGCAGCCACGAGGTTCGGCAGATAAGTGCCATGCAGATAGACGATGTCGACCGTGCGCCGTATGCGCCGAAGAGAAAGGCCTGCCCACACCCCCCACAGCAGGCCGCTGATGTCACCAGGGAAGAGCCCCAACAGTCGCGGCACACGGACGTGGCGATCGGCCCATTTCGGATCACCGTTCGACGAGCGCGCCCACGTGAAGAGGTCGATCAGCACACCAGGCGATCTGCGGACGACGGGAAACAGCACCCGCGACAACACCACCGGCCCCCCATATGAGCCTGTCCGGCCCCAGGGATTGAGGACAGCGATGCGAAGGGTGGAGCCCGATGCTCGACCCGCCTCAGTGCTCATCATCCGAGGCCTCTCATGATCCCGGCCGCGAAACGGGCAGCACTCTCCTCCACAGAGAAGTCGGTGCCACGGAGCTTCGCCGCTGAAGCGAGCGACTCAAGGCGAGCCGGGTCGCGAAGCACCGCGATGATCCCCGCGGCGTATTCGGCGGCTGACATGGGAGTCTTCACGGAGTCGATGCCGGGTGTCAGGTAATCGGCTTCGGGGGCATGGAACGGATAGTCCGTCGTGATGATGGGCAGACCGAGCGCGAGCGCATCCACGGCGACCAGTCCCACACGCCCCGGGATCAGCACGGCGCTGGTCACCCTGCTGAGACGTGCGAGCATCCCGCCATCGGCCCTGCCGATGAGGCGAACGTAGGATCGCGCCTCGGAGCTGCGACGTACCTCGGCCTCCTCCGGCCCGGCCCCGGCGAGAACGAGGCGGAACTCGGGGATGGCGGCGTGCACCAGGTCGGCGGCCTCGAAGAGCAGCGGCAACTTCTTCGGCTCGTCGAACGCGCCCACGTAGAGCCCGACGGGGCCCTCGCCGAGGTCGAGCTCCGAGCGAAGCTCGGCGGCAGTGTCCGCGGTGAGCGCGTCGACCTCCCGAGCGAGGGCCTTGGTGTCGGTGCTGTTCTGGACGACGGTGATCTTCTTCGCGTCCGTGCCCGCGGCGACCAGGTGGTCGCGACCGCTCTCCGTGTACGCGAAGATCTGCGAAGAACGGTCCCTCAGCCACGACTCGACCCGCTGATCCACGCCGTTGTTGCCCGCCGTGTAGTTGCGTCCGTGTCCCCACAGCATCAGCCGGACCGACGAATCGAGCGCGAGGCCGTAGGTCTCGATGTTCGTGCTCGCGAGACCTGCGACGACGGCCTTGACGCGGCGGGCACGGGCGTGGACGTTGCGGAACGTGATGTTGCGCCGGCCAACGGAGAGGCGATGCTGGTTGATCGGCACCGACCAGGTGCCGACCGCCGCGTTGCCGCGGGCGGCAACCCTTCCCTTCGGCTGCGCGTGCCAGACCTCCAGCTCGAGCCCTTCTGCGGCGAGCTGAGCCGCGAGGGCATCGAACAGCCCCACCCGATAGCTCGGCACGAATGGCTGGATGATTGCGATCACCCGATCGTCTGCCGTCATACGCGCGGCCCTCCCTGGTAGGCGATCTCAAGTTCGTCTGCGACGGTGCTGATGTCCAGCTCGCTGCGCAGGTAGTCGAGCCCGCCTGCGCGCAGGGCGGACGCGAGCTCGTCAGATGCCAGCACCCGACTCACTGCGGCGGCCAAAGCGTCCGGCGAGCCATCGGTGATTTCGGCCGCCCCGTGCTTCAGGCAGGCATCCGCGATACCGAGCGAGTCGGTGGTGATCACCGGCGTGCCGGCCTGCAAGGACTCGAGGATGGTCATGGGGAACACTTCGTTGACCGCCGGGAGCACATACGCACGTGCTCGCGCGAGAAGCTCCTCGGTCTCGTCCGGCGATGCGGCCCCGCGCCATTCGATGCGGTCGCGGAAGGCGGATGCCGAGATGGCCGCCGTGACGGCTGCTCCCTCGCCTTCGTCGGGGCCAACGAGGACGAACCGGGTATGGGGGTGCTCCGCCGCCACACGTTCGGCCATCTCGACGAACGTGACGGGGCGCTTGCGGGGATGAAGACGCGCAAGGAAGAGCACGGTGTCCTCCCTGCCCTCGTAAGGAGGGAGTTCGCGGACCTTCATCCCGTTCACGATGGGTTGGCACGACGCCAGCGGCTCGATTTCGGCGATATCCGACGCTTCCTGATCGGTCAGGACCATCACCGACCCCGCGTCGCGCAGCAACGAGCGTGTCGCGAAGGCGTCCAAGGGCTTTGCCAGTAGGCGGCTGGATGCGTCGATCATGCCGTGAGGCTGAAGCACGTACCTCACGCCCGCGCCACGAACCGCCCGTGCCGCAGGAATCGTCACCAGGTCGCGCGCGAGGTGAACGTGTGCGGCATCCATCGAAGGAAGGTCGCGCTTGAGTGCACGGGTGAGAGCCGGCGATGACATCATCGCGAAGCCGCCGCCGGGAGCCACCCGGCGGCTCGGGAACGTCCGAAGCGTGAAGCCGTCGCGCAGGGTCGTCCCCGCGAGCTCCGGAGGCGCCGCCGCATAGACCGTGACGTGATGCCCGCGAGCGGCCAGCTCCGCAGCCTGCCCGAGCGCGACGCGCACGGGGCCGCCGAATGCACCGTCGGGGGAGATATAGGTCACTACATGCGCGATTCTCACGCGGCACCGTCCATAGGATCGATCGAGCGGGAGAACGTGAAGTGCCGGTAGCTGGAGCCGGTGGGGGGAACGCTCAGCATCGCCGTCTCAGTCCTCCGCGAATCTTCGTGAGACACTCCGCACCGGGTTTCCGCCCCAGACTTCTGCGGGTGGGATCTCGACGCCGTCGACGAGGCTGAGGGGCCGGATCAGTGCGGAACGTCCGATCCGTGAACCGCCCAGCACGACGCAGCGAGAGGTGACCCACGCGCCGTCCTCGATGTGAATCGGACGGGTGATCAGCGCCATATCCTTGCGGTGGCGGTGGCTGCCGGTGGTGAGGAACGTCTCCTGGGAGACGACGACATCGTGTCCGATAAAGACGTGGTCCTGGTTGTGGAACCAGACTCCTTCGCCGATCCAGCTGCGGTCTCCGATGTGCAGCTTCCACGGGAACTTCACGCGAGTCCTCGGCCGGAACACCACGCCCTGCCCGATCTCGGCGCCGAACATCCGCAGAGCGCGGATACGGATGCCGGAGCTGATCTGCCAGGCGTTGGTGACGAGCAGCAGCTCGACGATCGCCCACAGATAGACCTTCCAGGTGGGCTGGTCCCAGGCGGCACGTTCACCCGGAGCCTTCGAGAGATCGATCACCGGAATGTCGCTCACGGCGTCCCTTTCTCGTAACTGTGTCGTAACGACCGCCGCTGTAGGGTCGGTGCCGTGCAGCTACCCTCGCGAACGCTCGTCTTCGGGCTGAACTATCCCCCGGAGACTACTGGGATTTCTCCCTACACAGGTGCCATGGCTGGGGGGTTGGCACGGCGCGGGCACGAAGTCCGCGCCATCACGGCGCACCCTCATTATCCAGACTGGAAGATCACGCCAGGTTACGGGCAGTGGTCGCGGAGCGAACAGATCGACGGTGTCACCGTCACCCGCTTGCGGCACTACGTGCCCGGGCATCCTTCGCCCCTGCCCCGCGCCCTGTCGGAAATGACGTTCGGCCTCCGTCAGAGCCTGACCCGCTGGGGTCGGCCCAGCTCGATCGTCGCGGTCTCGCCCGCGCTCATCTCCTCGGCGCTGACCCGGCTCCGTGCGCTCCTGACCCACCGGCGCACCCCGTTCGTCGTCTGGGTGCAGGACCTCTACGGCATCGGGATGTCGGAGACGGGTCAGGGCGGCGGCGCAGCCGCCCGCGTCATCCGCGGGGTCGAACAGTGGCTGCTGCGGTCGGCCTCCACCGTCGTCGTGATCCACGACCGCTTCGCCGACCGCGTGCACGAGGACTTCGGCGTACCGCGCGAGCGGATCGCCGTGGTCCGCAACTGGACGCACCTCCCGCCCCTTCCGCCGGCCGACGTCGCGGCGGTGCGCGCGGCCTACGGCTGGGCCGATGACGAGGTCGTGGTGGTGCACACCGGCAACATGGGCGTGAAGCAGGCCTGCACCACGTCGTGGATGCCGGTCGGCTTGCGCACCTGCGGGGCGAGCGCATCCGCTTCGTCCTCGTCGGCAACGGCGCCCAGCGCGACGAGCTGCAGCAGCGCACCGCCGCCGAACCGACGACGACCGAGCTCGTGCCGCCACTGGATGACCGTGACTTCACCGACATCCTGCAGTCGGCCGACATCCTGCTCGTCAATGAGCTGCCCGGCGTGGCCGAGATGGCGGTGCCGAGCAAACTGACCTCGTACTTCGCCGCCGGTCGTCCGGTGCTCGCCGCCACCGACGACACCGGGATCACGGCGCAGGAAGTGCGCTCCGCCGAGGCCGGCGTCGTGGTCGCGGCGGGCGACCCGGCTGCTCTCCTCGACGGCGTGCTCACGATCGCCGCAGACAAACAAGCGGCGACGCGATTCGGTGAGAACGGGAAACGTTACAGAGAGACGGTGCTCGACGAAACATTCGCGATCGGTCGGTTCGATAGTCTGCTCGCGGATCTGATCGCCATCGCCGCTGAGAAGCATCCTGCGTGACCCCCCAACTCCACGATCAAGATAGGCAGATTCTCTTGACCAAGCGCGCACTCATCACCGGCATCACCGGCCAGGACGGCTCGTACCTC
>Ga0207709_10002305_pt1 | contig 12087 bp, 7 predicted proteins | sample KBSM34metaG_FD_184397 | JGI IMG/M metagenome (GOLD analysis project Ga0207709, IMG submission 184397) | Miscanthus rhizosphere microbial communities from Kellogg Biological Station, Michigan, USA - KBS M3-4 metaG (SPAdes) (version 2) | ecosystem: Host-associated > Plants > Roots > Rhizosphere >...
CTTCTTATTATAAATTAGTCCCCGGCTGGGCATACGATGCCGCCGGCCGGGGCCAAGAGATTCTTGGAAATTTATTAATTATAAGCAAGGTCACCTTACTTATAATTATTATAAGCTCCAGGTTGAGTTACCCCACCTCGGCGTTCAGTTATTATATTGGTTTAAAGGTTATTATGGTGGTCACAAGATAAATATCTTGCGACCTTAGTTTAATTAAATTAATTATTATTAAAGATTAATTTTAGACGTAGTTGGGTCCTTAGTAAATTTTAAGGCCCCTTTATTCCATTCGTAAATAAATCCGATTGTTAAAATAATTAAGAAAAGAATTACAATCCAAAATCCCATAGTAGAAATCTCGTATAAAGATACTGCAAAGGGGAATAGGAATAATACTTCTAAATCGAAAACGATAAATAAAATAGCTACTAGATAAAATTGAACAGAGAATTTTTGTCTAGCATCACCCAGTGGAGTGAACCCACATTCATAAGGTGATACTTTTTCACTGTAAGGTTTATTAACAGCTAATAATTGGTTCACTACAAGTAAAACTAAAGTTAAAACAGGAATGAATAGGATAAAAAATGTTAATGTACTCATTACCAATAAAATAGATTTAGAGTGATTAAGTGAACACTGTTTAATAATGGTGTTGGGTTGAAAATAAAGAAAATTAATAATAAAGTAATTGTAGCAATAACTAAACTACTTGAAGTTGCTAATTCTCCTTTATTAGTTTCAACTGTTTCAATAACATTTAAAGGATCAAAATGAATTACTTTAATAACTCGTAAATAATATGCAGCACTAACTACACTTACTAAAATAGCCACAAAGGCTAAGAAGAAGTTTCCGTTGTGAGTTGCTGCGTATAAAACCATCTGTTTACCAAAGAATCCTACTAGAGGAGGGATACCTGCCATAGAGAATAAACAAACTGCAAGACTTAATCCAAGTAAAGGATTTACTTTAAATTGACCTTTTAATTGGTTAATATATTGAATTGGAGAATAAATAGATAATCCTTTAGTTTGTAATAAGTAACCAAATGCTACTAAGATAAAGAATACATTAATATTTGTTAATGAATATTGGATTAAATAGAATAAGAATGATTCTACTGATTCTTCGTTATTAATAGCTAAGGCTAATAGTAAAAATCCTACATGAGAGATTGTACTATATGTTAATAATCGTTTAATTCTATATTGAGCTAATCCACCAATAGTACCAACTAGAAGTGATAATAATGAACTAATTAATAATAAATATGTCCATGAAGACCAGTTAGCTAATTGAGTAAATCCTTGGAATTCTAAAATAAATACTAAGAAAGCAACTTTTGGCATTGTTGTTAACCAAGTTGTTACTACTGTAGGTACTCCATCATATACATCTGGAGCCCAATTATGGAATGGAGCCGCCGATACTTTGAATAATAAACCTACTAGAATTAATAATACACTAATTTCAATAGCCGTATTTGCAGAAGTTGTAGAACATAGCATATATAATCCTTCAAAACTAGTTAGTCCTGTAAAACCATATAATAAACTACTTCCTAATAAAATTAAAGCTGAAGATAAACTTCCTAATAAGAAATATTTTAATCCAGCTGCTGTTGCAGATTCAGATTCTCTATAGATCGTAGCTAAAATATATACAGCAAAACTTTGTAATTCAATTGATAAGAACATAGATACTAAATCACTACTTGAAATTAAACTACTCATACCTAATACAGAAAATAGAGCAATAAGAGGATATTCAGCTAATACTGATAATCCTTTACCCTTATTTACTAAAGTTGAATTTAATCCATTAGACGGTAAAGTTTGTGCTCCACCAGCTCTTGAACTTAATAAAAGTACTAAAGCCCCTAATAAATAAATAAATACGTCAATACTTTGAGTAATAGTTGTAACTTGAAATAATCCACCGAACACTCCTACTCCAGAACCGATTAAATCAATATAAAGTGAATTATATGATAATAATGCAGAGAAAAGTAGTAGAATAATTGTGATTCGATTAAAATAAATCGCAGGGATTCGAAGGGAAAATAGGGCAATCGCTAAAATCATGGTTAATACACCGAATAAAACCATTACTCACTTAACAATTAGCCTGGATGCTAAAACATACAGGCGAGGAGGATCCGACCGGGCGGGACGCCCGGCTGGATCCAAGAAAGCAGCAAGTAAAACTTGCTGCCACGATCCCAGGAGGCTGTGCCTTTTAGGATTTTTAAACTAAGCCATCGGCCTAGGTAAAATATCCGCAATTGGGGGCGGCCTAGCCGCCCCCACCCCGAAGGGGGGCGAATTTTTAAAATAACTCTGACCCCAGGGCCCGCCAAAAATTAATTTTTTACTCAGAATATCAGCTTTGCTGATATTCTAAGCTGTGCTGGCCCTGGGCGCTTTTATTTGGGTCTATTACTTATAATTATTAGATTCATTAGCACTGAGCTGTGCCCATCTTAACCCCAAGAGGTTAAGCCCTTGAATATTAGGAGGTATCCAGGCGGGCATGCATGATACTATAATTATTTATAAGGGTATATCCGAGTAAATATATTCGAAAAATATATTCTTCATGAAAATTATTATATAATAATTTTCTAGACGAACCTTAAGTACCTGTACCCTTAAGGTACAATATTAATCGACTGTTTAGTTTCCCACTTAGCATGGTACTTATAGAATCTACCGCGAAAAGGTAAGTCGATCCTGTGTTAAACACAGATATACAATATTCTTAATCTCACCCCCCCCACAGTGGCACCCAACCTATTTGGTTGAGTGGTGCCACGGGGCTGGTATGAGGGCCGAATATTATATTTTAGATTCCAGGGGGGTAATATTATTGATTTAATTAAGATTGAGTTGGTAATGAATTTACAGTATGGAATGATGGTGGACTAGTTAATGACCATTCTAATGTATTAGCAGTAGAAGTTGCTCCGATTGCTCGTGAACTACTAAAGAATTGAGGTACGTACCAATAATTATTAGCTAAGTTGTACTCTTGTCGAGCTAATAGATCATATAATGCGTACAGGAATACTACTGAAGCTACAATAGAAATAATAGATCCGAAACTAGATACTAAGTTCCATCCTGAATATGCGTCTGGGTAATCTGGGATTCTTCGAGGCATTCCGGCTAGACCTAACATATGTTGAGGGAAGAATGTTAAGTTAACTCCAATGAATAGACTCCAGAAATGGATTTGTCCTAATAACTCATTGTAAGTTTTACCAGTAATTTTACCAATCCAGTAATAGAAAGCAGCAAATAAAGCAAATACTGCTCCCATAGATAATACGTAATGGAAATGAGCAACTACATAATATGTATCATGTAGAGCTACATCCATAGATGCATTAGCTAACATTACACCTGTTAAACCTCCAATTGTGAATAAAGCTAAGAATCCTAATGCGAATAACATAGGAGTTGTGAATCGAATACTTCCTCCGTATAGAGTAGCAAGCCATGAGAAAATTTTAATACCAGTTGGTACAGCAATAATCATTGTAGCAGCTGTGAAGTATGCTCGAGTATCAACATCTAATCCTACTGTATACATATGGTGAGACCATACGATGAATCCTAAAACACCAATAGATAACATAGCATATACCATACCTAGGTATCCGAAAATAGGTTTACCACAGAAAGTAGATACTACATGGCTAACAATTCCGAATCCAGGGATAATTAGAATATAAACTTCTGGATGTCCAAAGAACCAGAATAAATGTTGGTATAATAGAGGATCTCCTCCACCTGCTGGCTCGTAGAAAGAAGTATTGAAGTTTCGATCTGTTAATAACATAGTAATTCCTCCTGCTAATACAGGTAAAGATAGAAGTAATAGAACTGCTGTAATTAATACAGCCCATACGAATAGAGGCATTTTATGGAATGACATTCCAGGAGCTCTCATATTAATAATAGTTGTAATAAAGTTCATTGCACCTAACATAGAAGAAATACCTGATAAGTGAAGACTGAAAATAGCTAAATCTACAGATCCACCAGAGTGAGAAGCAACACCTGATAATGGAGGGTAAACTGTCCATCCAGTACCAGCTCCGTTTTCTACGAAAGCACTAGCAACTAAAAGAATTAAAGAAGGTGGTAATAACCAGAATGAAATATTGTTTAATCGTGGGAAGGCCATATCTGGAGCTCCAATCATTAAAGGAACAAACCAATTTCCGAACCCACCAATCATTGCTGGCATTACTAAGAAGAAAATCATAACAAATGCGTGAGCAGTTACAATTACATTATATAATTGATGATCACCGTGAAGATATTGAATTCCAGGCCCAGCTAATTCTAGTCTAATTAACATAGAAAAAGCAGTACCGATCATACCCGCAAAAATAGAGAAGATGATATATAAAGTACCAATATCTTTAGCATTTGTTGAGAACAGCCATCTAACCATATTAGAAGTTGTTATAATCCTTTTTATTATTATTACTTATATTTTATATATATATAAGGTTATATTAACCTAGTCCACGGAGTGTAGCCCTACTAGTCTTACTTTGGGAATTAGAAGCCCCGGAGCAAGGCTCAGCCCAGTTTTTAATTGTAAATTAAAAATATTTAACCCCCAGGTAGGGTTCACCCCCTACCTGGGGGTTATTAAAGGACCGGGCGGCCAGGAGCGGCGAGCCGCCCCGGGAAAATTTCAAACATATACATACAATTAGAATACCTTTATTAAAGTAGGGTTAACTAAAAGTCATGCGGAAATAAACCCCCTTTGGACCCGGGGGTGGCTACGCCGCCCCGCTCCAATATTCCCGGGCCCTTGGGGCCCGGGGATTTTGGGGATTTATTAAAATACTTACTGTGGGACTCGAACCCACAAGCCTCTCGGCACCGAAGTTTAAATTCGGAGAGTTTACCAATTTCTCCAAGTAAGCAAAAACCCTCGTGTCGGGTCACCCCCAAACCTGGGGCCAAGTAAATTTATCTCGTCCCCCGTGGTGGCACCATTTGGTTGGGAGGGTGCCACCACGGGGGGCGGGGTGGCAAGCCGCCCCTATTAGAGCCTTAAACCCCTGACTATTCTTATAAAGATCAGAACTGTTACCGCACAGCTGGTTTTGGGGTCTTTTATTACCGGGAGGGAGATTTGAACTTCCAAGCTTTATGTATGAGATAAACATTTTACCATTAAATTATCCCGGCCATATAATATTGTTTCTTTTATTTAAGAAACCCTGGCTGGGTGTACGGTACCGCTAACGAGCCTTCTAGAGGGCGAAGCCCACTGACACGGAGAAATTTATTCGTTCTCTCGGAGCCTTTTGGGCCCCGTGGGACGGCGTTGCCGAAACTTTTATATAACCTACCCCCCGCGGGCGTCCCCCCAACCAAATGGGGGGGGGATGCCATCGCGGGGGGAATGGGGATCTTAGAGTTAAATAAGCCGGATTCTGTTATTAAGTTAATGTATCTATATTTAATTCTTGCCCTTGGGTGGCATAGTCTCGAAGAGTTAGCCCTCGGGTCTGAGAATTAAATAAAAGGCTTGTCATAGGTTAAACTACTCTATTATTTACATATATTATATAAATAATCTATTTCTTTTTATTACCCTAATTCTCATTAGATGTTTTACATTATGATTTATAAATTTAATAATTCCCCGGCCGGGCGTACGATGCCGCCGGCCAGGGTAAATTATAAGCCCCGGACTTTCCTCCAAAAATATTATTTGGTTAACTATTATAACTCCTAAGATATGAAGTCAAGTATTTTAACCCCGTCCCCCCAACCAAATGGGGAGGATGCCACCGCGAGGGGGACGAGGTTGAAATATTAGTCCACTATGTGGGCCCCCTAATTCAGGAACTAAACACAAAGGATTAAAGGTTTTATGTTTATTGTGCGGGTGATAGATTTGAACTACCACGTCTAGATCATGAGTCTAGTATGCTGCCATTACACCAACCCGCATAATTAGTCCCCGGGCTTCGCCCGGAACCCGGGGACGTGGGGGCTTGCCCCCGGGTCTAACTTCTTGGGGGCGGCGTAGCCGCCCCCACCCCGAAGGGGGGAACTTATACTTTATCCCAGCCGGGGATTTGTTAGCCCCCAGGTTGGGTGAACTCCATACCTGGGGTACAGGGTGTTCGCCCAGAATGAAGTTATGCCTTATTACCAAACTAAAATAATTTTTATTATGCGAGGGTCCGCAGGGCGGACCCTTACCCCTTGGGTCGAGGGATCGACCCCGCGGGGCTCCCACGGGGCCTAAAAGGCCCCGTGGTACAACACTACTGAGGAGAGAGGGATTCGAACCCCCAAAGAGCACGTGGCTCACGAGTTTACAGCTCGCTCACTGACCAATCAGTATTCGCCCCTAACCGTCTATTTACAGGTCCCGAGGCTGGATTCGACCCCAACGATTCAAAAATCGTTGGGGTGGCTTGCTGCCCCGGGAATTTATAAATAAATGTCCATTCCCTCGGGGCCCTTTGGGCCCCGTGGGACGGTGCAGTTTTAAAATTTTACAGCACCATATGCCAAAATTTTACAAGGCAGTAAGCCTTGGTATAAATTTGAAAATTTATTGATTACTTATATAATATATTATAGGCCTTGGATCTATAGACCAACAAGTGACTTGAACACTTATCTGGAAGATTTGCAATCTATCGCATTACCAGTTATGCTAGCTGGTCTACATTTATAACAAAGCCCCCGGGCAAGGTTTACCCTTTTCTTACAGAAGCTTCTACTCAGGCTTTACTTATATTTATAAAAATAACTCAAATCTGAGTTTTAATTATTATTTATTTAATCTCCTATTAAACCCTTAATATTATTTAATAATATTAGGCCCCGGGGCAGAGCTCGGCCCCCATGATTTATAAATCATTGGGGCAGCGAGCCGCCCCGTATGAATACAATAACTTTCTTTTAATAGTTGTGCCTAGAACACAACAGATTAATCTAAGGCTTAGCCCCCGGGTCGGGTTCATCCCGTACCTAGGGGTCCGGGGCGTCCGCCCCGGGGATATAACAACAGACTTAGGATTCACACTGCATTTTACATGTTTTTATAAATCCTGCTCCCGCGGGCGTCCTCCCAACCAAATGGGTGCCACCGCGGGGGGGGTGGATGAAGGTTCACCTTGTACCTGGTATCCAAAGCGTCCGCCTCGAGAGTACATAATTAACTAAACCCCCCGGGCGGTGGCACCCCCACCTTAAGGTGTGGTGTCGCCCGCCCGGGGGTCCGTATTTTTATTTTGTATAAGTAATGGATTAAGGGGTTGTAACTTAATCGGTAAAGTTCCCGACTTTTAATCGGTATTATTAGGGTTCGAATCCCTACGACCTCAGTTTTTATAAAATAATAAACCCCGTCAGATATACTATGAGACCAGCTGGAACTTGATATAAGAAAGCCCCAGGACTAAGCCCCAGGTCTCCTTCAGGGGGGATATAACTACCCCCAATAAAATCCCCGGGGCGGACGCCCCGGACCCCCAGGTACGGGGTGAATCCGACCCGGGGGTTATTAAAAAATACCCCGCTGATACCCGGGGGTGCTAAGCACCCTCGGCCATCTGCCACCCGGGCCCTGCGGGCCCGGGGGCTGGCGGGCGGCAAAGCCGCCCGACGCCCCCGTTTTTAAAAACGGGGGCTGATATTTTAAATACGTGCGGGGTTGGCCAGGAGTATAGTTAAGTTGGTTATAATTGGGATCTCCAAAATCTTTGTCGTGGGTTCGAATCCTACTACTCCTGATATCTGGGGGCGCAAGGCGCCCTGTCGTCTGCTACCCCGGCCCTTAGGCCCGGGAGCAGATAACTTTATTACCTAGGGCTTCCGGGCTGGGCGTACGATGCCGCCAGCCGAACCCTAATTTTATGAATAAAACTAAGATATAAGAATAATAAAAATTTTATTTAGTCATCCAAGGGTGGTGAATATCCCTGGCCTCGATTAGGGGGCTATTAATACCCGAGATTAAAGCTTCCTGAACCTTATCTGGCTGGGCGTACGATGCTGCTCGCCTAAACAGGTGCCTTTTTATAAGTCTGGTAACTCAATCGGTAGAGTGATATGTTGATAACGTATAAGTTAGAGGTTCGATCCCTCTTCAGACTAATCTTTAATCCGCCAAGACTACCCCTTAAGGGGCTTCTTTAAATTGTCTCAGCCTTCGGGCCTTGCGGGCCCGTATGGTAGAAAACCCCGATTGCATCACATTTCTCCTTGGCTGAGCATACTATGCTGCTAGCCAGGGCCGATTTTAGGTTAATCTGACTTAGGAAGATATTTTAAGGTATATGGCTGACTGGTAAAGCATTTTACTTGAAATAAAACATATGTGGGTTCGATTCCTACTATACCTAATAAACCCCTCCCCGCGGTGAGACCCCCCATTTTTTGGGGGACGCCCGCGGGGGGAGCAAGGCAGATTACCGAAATCCTTCGGTGCATGGTGGACCCAGTCTACAGGCGGCGTAAAACGCGAGCAATATGTTATAAAAAATAAAGTCCCGGTAGCTTAAATGGTAGAGCGTACGACTGAAAATCGTAGTGAGGAAGTTCAATTCTTCCCCAGGACAAAGTAAAATAAAGGTTATCTGTATAGATAATTAAAATATTTCGTAAAAGTATAGAATTATCCGCGGGTCTAAGGATGATTATATTAGTAATCGTTATAGATCCCCCGGCTTTGCCGGGGATCGTCGGGCGGCTACGCCGCCCGCCCGATCTGAGAAAGGCGCAGCCTCGGATATATATATCCGTAGCAGCGAAAGGGCTACGCCCTTTCGCAGCCTTGGCCCTTAGGGGGTCATGGCAGTAGGCTTTGCTCATTTGGGGGCGGTTATGCTGCCCCACCGCCAAATGAGGCCTTCTTGGATCTAGCCGGGCGTACCGTCCGGTCGGACCCTTAAATATTTTGTAACTGAGACCTCTATTTTTATTTCATTAGAGTCCAGAGGGGCCAAAGGCCCCGAAGGGGGCGAAGCCCCTTTTGGGGCCAAGAAAAGTTTAACCTTTTCTCGGCCCCTCCGTACCACTTGGGCAGCGGCGAGCGCAGCCCGGCGTGGCTTCGCTCTAATGATTTAATATTAGGGGCACGGGAGGGCATCTGTTTTATACAGAGCTCCCTGGCCAAAAATAAAATTTTTGTAAATTATAATCCATTGGATTATAATTTAATTTGCCGGGAGGGCTATCCCCCGAGTCTTATTTTTAAAATAAATGAAATAAAACTTTTACCCGGGCCAGGTGCCCCGGACCTTTAGGTCTGGGGTAACCTGGCCTGATAGGTCATCTCGCGCCACGCGCGGGTAAGCTTTGGCCCGGCTCGCGACAGCGGGCTACGACAAATGCCTTATGGCTCTGCCGGAACCTGCGACTAAATTTTGTACTTAAGTTGAGCGGACAGCTTTGCCATCTGCCAACTTAAGTAAAAGTTTGTTTAGGTCTAAGGCTATAGTATTACAATTATAAAGTTAACTACAAATAAACATAATGAATTTATCGATGGTATTATTCCTTATTGGTATTTTAGGATTTATTCTTAACCGAAAGAATATTATTCTTATGCTGATCTCCATCGAAATTATGCTATTAGCTGTAACGTTATTAATTATTTTAAGTTCATTTAGTTTTGACGATATTTTAGGTCAAACTTATGGTATTTATATTATTGCGATTGCAGGAGCAGAATCAGCTATTGGACTAGGAATTCTAGTTGCATATTATAGATTAAGAGGTAGCATTGCAATTAAAGCATAATGTATTTAGCTATTCTTACACTACCTCTATTATCCGCTACTGTAGCTGGATTTTTAGGGAGAAAAGTTGGTAAAACTGGTAGTCATTTAATTACTTGTAGTTCTCTAGTTTTAACAGCTTTATTAGCTTTAGTGGCTTTTTATGAAGTAGGATTATGCCAATCACCAGTTTCTATTAAATTAATGAGCTGGATTGATTCAGAATTCCTACTTGTATCATGGGGATTTATTTACGATAGTTTAACTGTATCTATGTTACTACCAGTACTTATTGTATCTGCTTTAGTACATATTTACTCTACAAACTATATGAGTGAAGATCCTCATAATCAAAGATTCTTTGCTTATTTATCAATGTTCACATTCTTCATGTTAATGTTAGTAACAGGTGATAATTATTTAGTAATGTTTATTGGTTGGGAAGGAGTAGGTATTTCATCTTACCTATTAATTAACTTCTGGTTTACTCGATTACAAGCCAATAAAGCAGCGATTAAAGCTTTAGTAATGAATAGAGTAGGTGATTGGGGTTTCAGTATTGGTCTTTGGGCCATTTTCTGGACTTTTGGTAACCTTGATTTTACAACAGTATTTTCATTAGCTCCATTTATTAATGAAGAATTAATTACAATTATCTCTATCTGTCTATTAATTGCAGCTATGGGTAAATCTGCTCAAATTGGTCTTCACACTTGGTTACCCGACGCAATGGAGGGACCAACACCTGTTTCAGCATTAATTCATGCAGCTACTATGGTAACTGCAGGAGTTTATTTACTTCTACGATCTTCTCCTATTTTAGAATTTGGATCAACAGCTTTAATTTTAATTACATGGGTAGGTGCATTAACTGCTTTCTTTGCAGCTACTACAGGATTATTACAAAATGATTTAAAACGAGTTATTGCATATTCGACTTGTTCTCAATTAGGATTATTATTCTTAATTTGTGGACTATCACAATACAATGTAGCATTATTTCATTTAGTAAATCATGCTTGGTTTAAAGCTTTATTATTCTTATCTGCTGGTTCTGTTATTCATGCAATGAATGACGAACAAGATTTAAGAAAATTTGGTGGATTATCAAGATTATTACCATTTACATATTCTATGATGGTTATCGGATCTTTAAGTTTAATGGCATTACCATTCTTAACTGGATTCTATTCTAAAGATTTAATTATTGAATTAGCCTACGGACATTACAGTTTCTCTGGTAATTTAGTATATTGGTTAGCTTCTGTAGCTGCAGTATTTACAGCTATGTACTCTATTCGATCTTTATATTTAACTTTCTTAGGTTATCCAAATGGTTCAAAAATTAATTATCAAAATATCCATGAAGCTCCTCTAATTATGGCGATTCCTCTAGTAGTATTAGCAGTATTCAGTATTTTCTTTGGTTATGTAACTAAAGATCTATTTGTAGGTATGGGAACAGATTTTTATAATAATGCTTTATTTATTCATCCTAACCATTCTATTTTAGTAGATACTGAATTTGGACTTCCTATGTCTATGAAATTCTTACCACTTGTTGGTAGTCTATTGGGAACTTTCGGAGTTTTAGCTATTTATTGGATTTTTGATTCATTACCTAACCAATTTATTAGTACTAGCTTAGGACGAGGAATTTATCGATTCTTCAACCAAAAATACTTCTTTGATAATATTTATAATAATTTTATCTTAAATAAATTATTAAGTTTTGGTTATACAACTAACAAAATCCTTGATAGAGGAGCTATTGAATTAGTTGGACCTTATGGATTAGTAAATGTGTTTAAATCTGCTTCTAATAAAGTAACTTCATTAGATTCTGGATTTATCCCTACATATGCTATGTATATTTTCAGTGGTTTAATCTTATTTATTACTCTAATCTTCTTTATTGGAGATCCTAGATTATTTGTTCTTCTATTATGGGCAGTATTCCTATTACCTAATAATACTAACTCTACTCAAAAATAATTACCCCCCCACTCCCCGATATCATAATTAATACCTTCTCGCGGTGATATTGTAAGTACCAGGCCTCGGCCGGCGGCATCGTACGCCCGACCGGGGATTAAATAAATGGGAAACTAAATTAATTTAGCCTCCAGGGTGAATCCTGGACCTAAGGGTATATACCAGTTGTTCCTTTATAAAATTTACTAAGGGTCAAAGGCTATCCCGAAGATCCACACGCCGGAGGATCAGGCCCTCTTGGGGGCGGCTACGCCGCCCCCACCCCGAAGGGGGGTTTATATTACTATATAACCTTTTAATATGGAGGGGGG
>Ga0207709_10002310_pt1 | contig 12070 bp, 8 predicted proteins | sample KBSM34metaG_FD_184397 | JGI IMG/M metagenome (GOLD analysis project Ga0207709, IMG submission 184397) | Miscanthus rhizosphere microbial communities from Kellogg Biological Station, Michigan, USA - KBS M3-4 metaG (SPAdes) (version 2) | ecosystem: Host-associated > Plants > Roots > Rhizosphere >...
TGGCCGACCAGGTGGAGCTGGTGCTGGACGCACTGTCCTATCCTGCGCAGCGGACCGACACGACGCACGGCGCCCGGCCCGCTGCCACCGTCGCGGTGGCGCCGGACGTGGGCGGCGGCGCCTTCCGCGTCACGCTGGCGCAACTCGACCAACTCACCCTGCTGGCCGAGACCGTCTCGGCCCATGCCCGGGTGATGGCGGCCGGCGATGCCACCGCGCTTGCCGGCGAGGCATTGCCAGTGGTGGGCGACAAGCTCTGCGAGGCAGCGAACGCGATGCGGGCGCTGCTGCTGCAGATCGAGCGCCAGCCGCTGCACGCACCCACGTCCACCGGCGTACGCGAGGAGCGGGCGGTCTATGCGGTGGAGTGGGACGCGCCGCCTGCGGGAAGCGGGCGGCTGCATTGATCGCGGCATGGGTGGGATGCGGCAGGGATGCGTCGTCGGAGAGGGCTGGCCTCGTGTTGCGGGGCCGGCCCTGGGACGCAGCGAGCGTCAGTGCGCGAGCAAAGGAAGTGAGGCGCCTGAGGCACTAAGCGGGGGGCATGCGACGAGTAACGGGGTAGGTGAACCTGATTCCGTTCTTCCTGCTGGACGTGGGAAGCAATCCAGTTGAATTGGCAAGCAAGTACGCCCAGGATCTTCTGATCGAACTTGTGGATCTTCTGGGGAATGACATGCGGACGTTCGTTCGTGCCGGTCTCGTCTTTATCGAGTACGCCACTGAGAATATTCTACCGTGGCGTCACAAAAGAGGCTCCACTATATTTATTCACAATTAAGACGCAATGTTGACGCCTTACATAATGTCATCAGGGCGCGGCCTTGCTGCAAGTATAAGTGTGATTAAATGCGGCCGTGACAACACCATCGCCGTCAGTGATTGTTGTTCTGCCGCTGAATGTAGCCGGCGCAGGATTCGCATCGTATGTCGTACACTTCCTGTCAATGTTAATTGTATTATTGCCCGAGTCCGCATACAAAATCCTTGTTACTGGACTGCAGTCCCATCCAGTGGTGCATGAATCAAGTATAGTCTTGCTCGTAAGAGGAAATGTCGGGAATCCGGCATATACGACAGGAATGTAAAATGTCTTATTAAATTGCGAAGTAACTGTTGGTATTGAAGTGATCGCAAAGGGTGTACAAGGTTGATCCTGCTTCCGAAACCCCTTTTCCACACCGCGCATTGCTGCTTGCTTAAAATTGCTATCCAAAAGTGCCGCTGCGTCGTCGGCATTTGTATGATAAGCCACCTCCACAATAATGGCGGGCATTTTCGCCCTTCTATTCTCTCCTTTGTTCAGTTCGCCAACAAGGGGGGCTACCTCGAAATTCTCATAGCCAGGCACGGAGTGGATCTGCTCCTTCATATAGCAAAGGACTCTATTTCCTAGCTGCGCACTTACAGGCACATCAGGTTGCACCCAGACCGTGGTGCCACGCACAGTGGCGTCACTACTGGCATTGGTATGGATCGAAAGAAGGGTTGAAGCGTTAATGAAATTCGCGTATAGGGGCCGAGCCGCGATATCATCATCCTGCTCTCGAAGGTTATATCTCTCGGGGTCGCCAGTGCCATTTGGGAAAAGGTTCCACATCGTAGGGCCTTCATTTGGATAAAGCCCTTTAAGGTAGTACCTAGAGGCCATCTTGTACATGGTGTAGTTGCTTTCGCTATCTACGCTCATATAGTCCATGCTGCGGGTATATTTGACCTCTTTAACAACAGATGAGTTGCGCGCTAGAAGGTAAGTAGAAAGCGCCTGGGCGTAAGTGGACGTGGTAGTGTCCTCCAGCACGCCAAAGAAAGTATCCCTTTGAAATCGCCAGTCGTTATACCCGTGATGATAATAAATCCCGTGGCCAGGATTGATGACCACGGGTGGCGAAATTGCGGTCGCCGCCTTAGTTACTTTTTTTTTAGAATTCTGGCTTGCCGGAAAATCTTCCGGGAAAATCTCACTGATGCTTTTCCCATTAAATCGCAATGTCACAAGCTCAACATCAAGGATGCCACTGACGAGGCTATGCCCCTTTCGACTCACTTCGTCAAGCGCATCACCTAATTTGTCAGAAAAAACCTTCATCCCTTTTGGTATATAACCATCACCCAAATCGATGATAATTTTATTTTCGGCCCGATTATAAGCAACCCTTACGTCTATTTTTGAGGACTGTCCGGGTATTCTTTTTTGGCTATCTACAAATTCCTGAAGCTCCGCCTGCAGCACGGGCTGTATCTCTTTCCATCCATTATCGGTTACCGGCGTTGGGCCTTTTGTCCGCAGATCTTGTTGCGCAAAAGCACTTGTCGTGCATGTACAGGCTGCCAAGCACCCCAGAAATAAAATCCAACAAATGCTTGGTAAATAGCCATATCTGCCGCTGCGAAATGTGCTGCTCATCTACAACTCCTTTTGAATGATCCCCCTGAGCTTCGGAGCATATCAAATACAAAAGAAAGTGTATTAGACAAATGGGCGGCGCATTCCACTTTTGGCGCACTAGTCGCAGCTATTCCGGCAAGTGCTGCGCGCAATCTCACAAAAAAATGCGGCGAATGCCTGCCGCACTTGCCCACGAAAGTGAGCTCCCGTGCCTACCAATACCTTATCGTGTCTTCCCGATGTTATTTAGCTTGCTATCCAATCTTGCGTCAAGTCAGAGCGCTGCTGCCGCACTGCCCGACGCTGCTACCGATGACCGATCCGCCGACGCGATGCCTACGTCGGGAGGGCGGCTAATACAACACCCTTCGGGGAAATACGCCCGCCGGCTACTAGCGGTTTCGAACCTCCCGACTTCCCGTCCGCCACGCGTGGTGGACGGACCCCTTCATGGAACGAGGAGGCAACGATGGCGTACGACCGTTTGGACGATGAAGACATGCCCGGCTATTTCCTGCCGGAGGAGAGCCAGTTCCGGCTGGCGAAGCTGCGCGATCACGCGAGGTTCCTTGTCCGGCTGGCGCAGCCGCGCACGCCGGACGAGGAGCGTGCCGCCGAGCCCAAAGTGCGCATGGGCGAGCTAGCGGTCTGTCTGGAGCTGTTGGCCGACCAGGTGGAGCTGGTGCTGGACGCGCTGTCCTATCCTGCGCAGCGGACCGACACGACGCACGGCGCCCGGCCCGCTGCCACCGTCGCCGTGGCGCCGGACGTGGGCGGCGGCGCCTTCCGCGTCACGCTGGCGCAGCTCGACCGGCTCACCCTGCTGGCCGAGACCGTCTCGGCCCATGCCCGGGTGGTGGCGGCCGGCGATGCCACCGCGCGTGCCGGCCAGGCATTGCCAGCGGCGGGCGACACGCTCTGCGAGGCAGCGAACGCGATGCGGGCGCTGCTGCTGCAGATCGAGCGCCAGCCGCTGCGCGAACCCACGTCCAACGGCGTACGCGAGGAGCGGGCGGCCTACGCGGTGGAGTGGGACGCACCGTCTGCGGGAAGCGGACGGCTGCATTGATCTCGGCATGGGCGGGATGCGGCAGGGGTGCGTCGCCGGAGAGGGCTGGCCTCGTGGTGCGGGGCCGGCCCTGGGATGCAGCGAGCGTCAGTGCGCGAGCAAAGGGAGTGAGCCGGAATAACGGGGTCAGGTTCACTTCTGGCTGTAAGTGAACCTGACCCCGTTTCCAACCTGTAAGCGCAGGTCGGCAGGCGCGGCAAACCCGCCTGTTACTTGCAGGCAGTGTCGACGTTGCGCGCCAGGGTCTGGTGGAACTCGCGTTCGCCCTTCATCGATGCATCAGCCAATGCCTGGTCGCGAATATGCTTGGCACGCGCACAGGCTTCCGGACTGGGCTGGCCGGTGAAGGTGATCATCTGCGCGCCCAGGCTGGGCTGGCCAGTGGCAGGACGCTCCCGGGTGTCATCGACCTGGCGGCGGGGCTGTTCGCCCGAAGCGGCCGGCGCTTGCCACCGTTTCTGCTCCTTGCCCGGTGCGCAGGGCATGGACTGGTAGACAGTGCCGGACTTACCGTCCGAGCACTTGTAAGCCGACTGCGCCGCCGCCGGCAGCGCCATCATGCACAACACCACTGCGAGCGCTCTGATCATGCCTATCCCCCTGATGCCTATCCCCTGGTCAAGGCTCGGAGCTTAGCCGATCGACCCCCGTTCGTGACGAAGGAAATGACGCGAAAAGCCACGTCCCCGCACAGACGCCCTAAAGACCTCAAAGTAACGGGCTCAGGTTGACCTATTCGGTGGTCGTGGTGGGGTTGCGTGGCCGATGGGCGGGCCCGGCCAGCGGTGGGCGACACGCTCTGCGACGCAGCGAACGCGATGCGGGCGCTGTTGCTGCAGATCGAGCGCCAGCCGCTGCACGAACCCACGTCCAACGGCGTACGCGAGGAGCGGGCGGTCTATGCGGTGGAGTGGGGCGCGCCGCCTGCGGGAAGCGGGCGGCTGCATTGATCGCGGCATGGGTGGGATGCGGCAGGGATGCGTCGCCGGAGCGGGCTGGCCTCGTGGTGCGGGGCCGGCCCTGGGATGCAGCGAGCGTCAGTGCGCGAGCAAAGGGAGTGAGGCGCCCGAGGCAATAAGCGGCGGTCCTGCGACCAGCCAGCCTATCCTTTGCGCCCGTGGGCTATCCCGTGTTGCACCCCACACCGGCGACCGGCGCTGCGCCTGAGCGGCCTGTGGCTGGAACAGCTGGGTTTCGCCATCGGCAGCAAGGTGCGGATCACCGTGCGTGCTGGCGCTTGTGGTGTCGGCAATCGATAACCAGTCCTTCCTGAGTATGCTGGCCGCTACACGTGGCGCATCGCGGCATGTTGCTCTTGGTTGCGTTGCTGCTCTTGTAAGTGCTCCTGCGCGCGTTCTTGTACCAGGCGTTGATTGACCACTTCAAGTTGAGCGAAGCTATCCTGCACAGGCCGCTGTGCGGCCTCTGCAGTTGGCATGTGTGCATACAGCTTTGCAGGATCTTTCAAGTCGCCTTGAACGACAATGAGGTTCTGTGCATCCGGCAGCTTGGGAGTTTTCTCACTCAGCAAGACATGATCAACGCGGGTCAATCCATTGTCCTTGGCCAGCGTGAGAAGGCTCGCTGTCATGCGCTCGCTGGTTGCATCGAATCCACGGCCGTTCTGCTTGTCGATCTCTGCAACTTTGCTCTTGATCCGCTCATGGAGTGCATAGTCCGAATGGCCTGGCATCGCAGGAGAAAGAGCGCCGTGGTCATCTGGTGCGCTTCGTAGGCGCTCTTGCGTCCGCTCGGCAGGGGTCATCCACTTTTCGATCTGGGGAGTTCCTTTCAACTCGCCCGAAATGGGATCCCGCTCGATGTTGACGCGGGCCCACTTTGTATCGACATTGAGTCGCTGTGTAGCGACGTCGAAGTGCTCATCCAGGATTTTCTCCGCGGTCGACCTGGCCTGCTCTTCCCACATGTTCTTCGGTGCCCAGTGTCCACGCTCGTTAACGGCCAGTTGGAGACGAGAGGTGATCAAGGGTTCTGGATTGCCGGATTGTTCTCTGGCAATGCCTTTGACCGATGCTTTGATTTCGAAAATTTCCCAGCGATCGGTAGTTGGATTGAAGGCGGCCATGTCGTTGCCATGGCCAGAGTTGTTCTGGATCGGAACCAGGTCACGGTAGCCGTCACGCGCCAGGTCGTGCGCCACCATGGCTTCGCCGATATCGCCTATCTCTTTCGATCCAAGGGAAGACAGCTCTCTTGAGCCGATCGATTTGGTGAGTGCCTGATGAAAAGACACGCCGCCATCGAACATGGTGACGTCGTGCCTGGCCAGATACCCGAGCTCTTTTGGTGCCAGTGCGCCGCTTTGCAGCAAGCCATCGAGATCGCCTGACTTGCGTAGCCCGTCGACAAGTTCACGCAGTTCGCCTTGGCTCCGCTTCATGCCAGCCAAGCCGCTGAACATCAGATCGGCGCCGCCTTGTTCTAATGGCGAGCGCCCCTGGACGCGTCGCGCGTCTCGGGCAAGCTCGATCAGTTCCTCTGCCAGTTCTCCTGCTGCATGCCGCTCGACGCGGCCGGCTACACGTCCCGCGGCTGGTGCCAAATCGTCGGCGATGTCGGCGGCCTCAGCGACCTTCGCCAGCTTGGTGAGCTTGGTGGCAGGAACAAACGTGGCGATGATCTCGATGGCCGCGGCACCCTTGGCTTGGCCTAGGTACTCCTGTTCCTTGCCCTCTCGTGTCGCGTTCTCCAGTCCGGCTTCCCACTCGTTCCAGGCACCAATGGCTGCCTTGGAAATGTCGTTAACAGGCTTGCTGGGATCGTGATAGGCATCTGAGGCGTAGATGGCGGCGGCACCGATCACGAGGTTGCGAAAATTCGGATCAGTGCCGAAACGGTGAGCGAACTTGGCCAGGTCGACAGTTTCGCCGATCATGTTGAGCCCATGGCCAGTGGCGCCCTTCATGGCCCCGTAGTACTCCTGGGCACTGCCACTGCCGCGTGCAGCAAGTTCTCCTGCGGCATGCTCCAGATAGTCGTTCGAGGGGTTGTGCCTTACGCCGTCCGCCCATTGCTTTGCAGCAGCCAGATTGTCGCTGATCTGCTTGTCCGTCCATGCGAGGCCGTCGCTCGTCGCTTGCGTTACATGGCTATAGGCAGATTGAAGCGGAGCCTCGACGTAATCTTCGAAGCCTCGCTCGAACCATGATTCGTTGACATTCGCTTTGTCCAGCGCGTCAGCGAGCCGCGTGGCATCCGGCGAAGGAAGGCGGCGTGTGATGGCGTCGATCAGTGGCCCGACCTGTGCCTGGCCCTCCGGACTCGCATAGGCAGGAGACGCGGTCAGGTCCGCCACCAATCCTCGTGCATCCAGGCCATCAACCGATTGGTGAAGAAGAATGAGGCGCTGGGCCTGGTAAGCCGTCAGATCGACATGGCCATTGGCGTCTGTTGCCTGGGCCAAGGCAACGAGATCAGCGGTGCGACCAGCGTGCGGCGTATCGTTCATGGCGGAGTCCTTTCAACATGAGGGTCAACGGAAGAGCGGATAGTCTTGTTTGAGGCGCGCTTCGACGGCGGCGGCTAGCGGATGTGGCTCGACTTCAGGGAGGTTGCGCACGATTGCCCACGGAGCATCGATCAGAAGATGGCCCGTCTCGAATTCGGGAAATCCATCTCTGCGGCGTAGTGCTTGCACAGCAAGTAGCTCGCCTGGGAACAGGCGGTCGATATCACGGTCGAACTCGTAGAATTTCGATCCAGTGCTATGTTTGCTTCGACTGATGTGGAAGTCTGCGGCACCGCGCATCACTTCGGAAAAAATTGCTTTGTCCGCGGTTCGCCAGTTATCCAGCAACGCCCGATACGCTGCAATCAGAGGTTCTCGCGGTTCGAAGTTCGTTGAGATGCCGAACGCGTCGGAGAATAGATATGCCAGAAAGGCGTCGTTTGTGCCGTGACCAATCCTGCGCGCTTGCGCGAGCACGTTGATACGCTGGTCCTTCTCCGCCATTTCCAAGAAGCGCTGACCACAGACGCTGGCCTTATCCCACCAGGACACCATGGTGGGACCAACTGCTTTCATGCTATCCCAAAATTGCGTTGGCCAATTGCCGAGCTCGGGATGCATCTCGCTGTGCATGCCATCCCACCGGAAGACCAATGCGCGAAGCGCCACTGTCCACTGCAGAAAGCGGACAAGTTCCACCGTGTCGGAACGGAAGTAGGCATCGCAGGTCGCAACATTGAAATAATGGCCAAGGCGATCCAGTTGAAGGCCCGCTTTGGGATCAAGTGGACCAGGCGTTTCGAGGAACTTCTCGATCGCAGCAGCATATCGCTGATAGTCGCCCGACTTTTGAACATGCTCCATCCATTCTCTGCACTCCTGCGGAAGCTTCTTCAGCGAGGAATGGAATGGGAGCGTCATGTCATGGACCCTGTCGGCGGTTCGAACGGATTCTAACCTCTGTGCGTCAGCTGGAGGCGGCCGTGGATGGTCACTGGCGTAGACCATGCATATAGCTTCTGGTTCGGCCACCCGGAGTCGGACTCTGCTCTCCGGGCCCGCACCTTCCTCCAAGGCAGTGCTCATCTCGCGATGCTAGCCAAAGCCAGCCGTTGCTACCGGCGGCGTCATCGCTCCATTGGGGACGTTGCCAGCAAAGGAAAGCCGGTATGACATGCTTTACCGTTGGCGGTAGTGTTCTTATCTCGACTTGCCTCCGCGGCAGGTCGTGTCGATGATCAAGGCCGACGTCGCACTACCAGCAAGGCGAACTGCAGCGACGTCGCTCAGCCCGTTTCCTGCGCACGCAAATGACTGACCAGCAGCGCATGCAGCACCGGCGGCATCGACAGATCGCGCCGGCCTTCGTCCCATTGCTGCAGGAACGGCGCCAGATGGTCGCGATGCCAGGGGCTGAGGCGCCCGCGCGCAGCCTGGCGTGCCCGCAGGCGCTCGACGATCGCCATCGCCGCGGCCTCGTCGCCTCGCTGGAGATGGTGGAAGACGAAGGCCAGCAGCAGGCTGTCGGGGCTGTCGAACAGCACGTAGGGCGGAACCGCGCCGTCGTCGTCGCCCTCTTCCAGCAGATGCAGCAGGGTGTCGACGTCGCGTGCGAACAGCGATTCTGAGAACTGCCGGGTGATGAAATCGAAGTAGTTGGTGTCCAGCGCGGGAAGTGCGGCCGCCAGGCGATCGAGGGTGGCGCGTAGCTGCGCATCGCTGTCGGCAGGATTCAGCACCCAGCCGCCGAACGCGCCGATGTCCTTGCTGTGGAGAATGTGCTGACCAAGGAATCCCGCAGCAATGTCCTGGAAATGCAGGTCGTGCAGCTGGGTGGTGGCGGCACGCTGCTGCCACGCGAGTAGTTGCGCATGCTGCAGGCCCGCCTGGACCATCAGCACGCCCAACTTGGCGTCGTGGGTCGCCCAGAGGAACTGGCGGCTATCGTCGCGCTCCCGGGTCCATCGCCATTGGAAGGCGGTATCGGTGGGCACAGGCGACCAGCCGGCGGCGTGCAGCGCGCTGCCCAAATGCTGCTCGATCAACGCGGGAATCACTTCGCGCACGCGGGCTTGCTGGGCCCGCGCCTTGTCGCGCGCGGTCAGCAAGGCGGCTGGCTTGCGCTTGGGTTCCAGGAAGAAGCGCAGGACGGCGCTGCGTTCGACGTCGCCTTGCTCGATGCTGTCGTTCGACCGCGGCAGCGCAAGCGCCTCGGGCACGCCACGCCGGCGTTTGAGTCCACGACGCGCCGCGAGCGCGCGGATCGCCTGAAGATCGTCCGAAGCGAGCAGGCCATCGAGCGTGGCGGCGATGCCGTCCTCGGCGGTGAAGGTGTCGTCCAGCCAGCCATTCGCCAGCAGCGCGTACCAGTCGGTGAACAGGTCGGTGTCGTCGGCCTCGTCGGCGAGCGCAAGCACGTCACGGAAGAGCTTCGACACTGGCAGCGAGGTGCCGGCCTTGGCCTGCCGGTAGAGCACGCGCGCCTGGCCCTCCCATTCGAGGTAGGCCGCGTCGTCCTCGTGCCCGAGCCAGCCCGGCGCATCGGCTGCCAACGCCTGCGCACGCAGTGCGGTATCGGTCAGCGCCTGCGCCGGCGTTCGTACCAGCACGCCGTGCCGCAGCAGTACGTCGGGCAGTCGGAACCAGGTCAGGCTGGTGTCGTAGCGCGCCTGCAGATCGAGCAGCCCGTGGATCATCTCGGCCTGGCGCGCGCCGTCCAGCGTGCTGCGGTCCACCAGATGGATCGTGTTCTCGACCAGATCTTCGATGGCGTGCTGTGACATCGTGCGTGTCCTCCCTGGAGTCCTTGGCGTCGATCGGAGCTTAGCCGGGCGTCCGCTGGGACGGCATGAACGCTGGAAGTCGAGCGCGGGCAGGGAGCGACGTCGTCGGCGCCGGGTGCATGCCGGACCTGGTGAGCAACGGCAGCATTGCCGATGTGCGTTACGGCCGGGGGCTCGAACAGGCGGTGTCGGGGTTGCGGTCGTGGAGGCCCGGACGCTGAGGTCGATCCGAACGCCTCGCGCGCGCCATGTCCGGTGCCTGGGTCGGCAACCTCTAGTGCAGGTTCGCAGGGATCGGCTAGCATTCACGGCACAACGGGCCGCGGGCCGCGCCGGCCGATCAGGGGACATCGATGAAACACCTTCCACTGGCCGCCGCAATGGCGAGCCTGCTCTGCGCCTGTACCGTGGTCTCGCCCGATCCGGGGCAGCAGGCCGTGCTGGTCGACAAGCCCATTTTCTGGAGCAAGGGCGGCATCCGCCTGGACGACGTGCGCGAGCCCGGCCGGACCTATGCCTGGTGGACCACGTCGGCGGTGTACGTGGATGTCACGCCGCAGACGGTGCAGGTGGCGTTCGACGATTTCTCGTCCAGCGACAACATCCTGTTGGACTTCTCCACCCAGATCCAATACCGCATCACCGCGCCGGCGTTGCTGCTGTCGGGCTTCGGGCAGGACTGGTTCAAGAACAACGTGGCCAGTCAGTACGCGGCGATCGTGCGCGACCAGGTGAAGCGCTACGACATGACGCGGATGATGAGCGACCCGGACACCGCGCGGAAGATCGACGATGCGGTCACCGAGAGCGTGCGCGCGCTGGTCAAGGAGCAGGGCCTGCCGATCCAGATCCAGAACATCACCCTAGGCCGTGCGCGGCCCAATGCGGATGTGCTGCAGCAGATGAACCTCACCGCCGCGCAGCAACAGCGGGTCAAGACCCTGGTCGAGGCCACCACCGCCGAGCGCCAGCGCGAGCAGGAACAGGTCGCCAAGGCCGATGCCGACAACGCGTATCGCAATCGCATGGGGCTGACCCCGGAGCAGTACCTGGCCAGCCAGATCGCCGAGATCAACGCCGAGGCCTGCGCCAAGGCGCAAGCGTGCTACATGGTGCCGTCCGGGACCTCGGTCATTGCCAAGTAGCCTGCCTGGCGTCGCTGCCAAGCGGCTCGTTCGCACGTGACATCCGGGCCTGCAGTAGTCGCAGGCCCGGTACGATCGCGGCCATGCGCCGTCGGAAAGCGTTGTCGAGGCGTGCCTACTGCGCTTTCAGATAACCGACGAATCCGCCACGCGGCGCCAACTCCAACGCGATCGCTCCATCCCGCGTCACGTCTGGGTCCTTGCGCTCCCACGCATCCGGCCGCGCAGGCGCGTCGCCCAGTTCGGTGAGTTTCCAGTTGCCCTTCTTCAGGAAATCCAGCTTCAGCGTCATGCGCGTGGCAGCACCGCCGTTGATCACCGCGATGAACCAGTCGCGGCCATGGCGCCTGGCCATGGCCGCCACCTTGCCCGGCTCGCTGCCGGGCAGCACGAGGGTTTCGTCCCATGTGGCGGGCACCGCTTTGAGCACGTCCAGGGCGGGATTGGCGAGATAGGTCTGCGGGTGGCCGCCCATCGCCAGGAACGGCGAGGTGAACAGGACCATCTGCGCCAGTTCGTGCGCCCAGCTGTTGCCCATCAGTTCCTTCGGTTCGAACACGGTGGGCGTGTAGTCGCCCGGCCCGACGACGTAGCGGGTGAAGGGCAGGATGGTGTCGTGGTCGGCGGCCAGTACGCGCTTGTAGCGGGTGATGTGCCATTCGTGCCCGCGCACGCCCTCGCGGGTGAGGACGTTGGGCCAGGTGCGTTCGGTGCCGGTGGGTTTCATGGCGCCGTGGAAATCCACCATCAGGTGTTCGGCCGCCGCGTCGCGCGCCACATCCGTGTACCAGTTGGCCCAGTCGCGGCTGGCCGGCGCCGGGAAATCGACCTTGACCCCGACGATGCCGGTGGCGGCGATCTTGCGCAGCAGCGCCTTGCGCTCGGGCGCATGCTGCACCTCGCGGCTGTGCACCCAGAGCCACAGGCCGACGCCTTGTGCGCGTGCATAGCGCGCCGTATCGGCCAGCGTCTCCCACGGCTGTTTCCATGTGCTCCAGCCGTCGTCCACCAGGTAGTACTCGAAGCCCAGCTGGTGGGTCCAGTCGACCCATTGCCGCTGCTCGTCCTTGCGCGGCTCGCCGACTGCCAGCCATTGCCATGCCGAGCGACCGGGCTTGATCCAGTTCGCGTCGGCCAGGGCGGGCGCGGGCGGCGGGTTGAGGTTCTGCACCAGGGTGGAGTTGACCAGGTCGGTCAGCGTGCGGGCGATGATGG
>Ga0207709_10002315_pt1 | contig 12056 bp, 9 predicted proteins | sample KBSM34metaG_FD_184397 | JGI IMG/M metagenome (GOLD analysis project Ga0207709, IMG submission 184397) | Miscanthus rhizosphere microbial communities from Kellogg Biological Station, Michigan, USA - KBS M3-4 metaG (SPAdes) (version 2) | ecosystem: Host-associated > Plants > Roots > Rhizosphere >...
GGGCAATGGGCATCGTGCCTATAGCCCGCAACTGATGCGCTTTCGCTCGCCAGATCGGCTCAGCCCGTTCGCTGCGGGTGGGTTCAACGCATATGCATACTGCCTCGGTGACCCGATCAACTACCGCGATCCGACAGGGCAGGAAGCCAGTGAGTACCTGTTTCCTATCCTCAGCATTCTTACCAACTTAACGGGTTTCTTCACCAGTGGTCTGAAGCTTCGATCAATGTGGCGAACACGTCAGGCGCATCGAGGCATGGCCCTACAAGCAGCCGCTGTCAACGACACGGTAGGGCTCTTGCCTGTCTCATCGCGAAGTGATTGGGCGCTTTCGGTGGTCAGTGGCGCCAGTGCCGTTGCAGGGATCGCAGTGGGGATCAGTCGCCTGGTAGATCCAGGAAAAGATTGGCAGACATGGGCATTGTCAACCCTTACCGTGATTTCCCTGGGAACGTCGGTAAAGGAGGTTTGGGACCTCGCTCAGGCGAAACCATGGCTGCAGGGTACCCCTGTGATGATCGAGATGAATAGATGGACGTCCGACGCCGCTTCTCCGTCTGCCGAATCGAGAAATAGCATACGACAAGGCGCAATACGCAATACGCAAGACGCAACACGCAACAGGCAGTGAGCAAGCTAGTGGGGTCACCACTAGCCGCACGTGAACGGATACTTACTGCGCCTGCACTTCCTTCAAGTACGGCGCAGGCTCCGCCCCCAGGTTCTCCAGCACGCGCTGGCTGTACCAGTCGATGAAGTTCACCACGCCAAATTCATAGGTCTTCGAATAAGGCCCTGGCTGGTATGCCGTGGAGTTGATCCCGCGCTGGTTCTCTTCGGCCAGGCGGCGGTCTTGGTCGTTGGTCGCGTCCCACACCTTGCGCATGCGCTCCGGGTCGTAATCGACGCCTTCGACGGCATCCTTGTGCACCAGCCACTTGGTGGTGACCAGGGTCTCCTGGGCGCTGATCGGCCACACGGTGAAGACGATCAGGTGGTCGCCCATGCAGTGGTTCCACGAGTGCGGCAGGTGCAGGATGCGCATCGAACCCAGGTCCGGGTTCTTGATGCGGCCCATCAGCTTCTGGCAGGCCTGCTTGCCGTCCATGGTCATCGACACGGTGCCCTTGAGCAGCGGCATGCGCACGATGCGGTTACGCAGCCCGTGGCTCTTGTGCAGGTACGGGATCTTCTCGGCTTCCCAGGCGGCGGCAGAGGCGGCCACGTGGTCCTTGAATTCCTGGCTGGCGCGTGGGTCGTTGGTGTCGTCCCACTCCAGCAGGGTTTGCAGCAGCTCTGGGTGCGAACCGCTGCAGTGGTAGCACTCGCGGTTGTTTTCCAGTACCAGCTTCCAGTTGGCCTTTTCCAGCAACTGGGTCTGCACCGCGATCTTGGTGTTCTCCATGTCGTACGGTTCCATGTAATGGTCCAAAGTGGCCAGGAACTCGTCGATGGCTGGCGGGTTTTCCGCCAGGCTGATGAAGATGTAACCACCCGCAACCTTCACGTTCACCGGCTTGAGGCCGTATTCCTTCATGTCGAAGTCGGCGCCCATCTCGGTGCCGGCGAACAGCAGGCGACCGTCCAGCTCGTAGGTCCACTGGTGGTAATGGCAGACCAGCTTGGCCACCTTGCCCTTGTCGCTGGTGCACAGGCGCGAACCGCGATGGCGGCAGACGTTGTGGAAGGCATGCACCTTACCTTCGGCGCCACGGATGACGATGATCGGGTTCTTGCCGATCTGCAGGGTGATGAAGTTGCCTTTGGCCGGAATCTCGCAAGTCATGCCAGCGATCAGCCACTCTTTGTGGAAGATCTCCTGCATGTCGATCTGGAACAGACGCTCGTCGGTGTAGAAAGGCTGGGGCAGCGAGTAGGTTCGCTCGCGGGTCTGCAGCATCTCGGCGGTAGCCTTGCGTGCTGCTTCCAGTGGATCGCCCAGGCTCAGGGTTGCGGTGACGTCCATCGTGTGGTCCTCGGGGCCGCGTGCGGCCGGCAAAAGGTGGCTAATCATTGTTGTGGTGCCGCAAGGCTGTCGTAAAAAAAACAGCGTGTTCTTTTGCCGTGGAGTGTGCGTCCGAAGGCGTCGTGAACCGTATCCATGGGCGACATGGCCGATTTGAATTACGACGCCCTAGCCCTTGTAGCATGGGGCTGGTCGCGATAAGTACGCCGATGTCGCAGGCAGGAATGTACGTCGCCTTCAGCTTGCGCATTATCGCAGCCATAAAAAGGCCAATTGTCGGCTGCTGGAGATGAACATGTCCGATACCTTCCTCAATCCGGTCACCACCCAGACCTGGGCCAACGGCCGCCACATCGTGCGCTGCGTCAAGGTCATCCAGGAGACCTGGGACGTGCGCACGTTCTGCTTCATGGCCGACCAACCGATCATGTTCTTCTTCAAGCCAGGGCAGTTCGTCACCCTGGAACTTGAGATCGAAGGCAAACCGGTGATGCGTTCCTACACCATCTCCAGTTCGCCGTCGGTGCCGTACAGCTTCTCGATCACGGTCAAGCGGGTGCCAGGCGGGCATGTCTCCAACCACCTGCACGACACCATGCACGAAGGCGCAGAGCTGCCGGTGCACGGCCCGGTGGGGTTGTTCAACGCCATCGACTTCCCGTCGGGCAAGGTGCTGTACCTCTCGGGCGGTGTGGGTATCACCCCGGTGATGTCCATGGCGCGCTGGTTCTACGACACCAACGCCAATGTCGACATGGTCTTCGTGCACAGCGCCCGTTCGCCGAAAGACATCATCTTCCACCGCGAGCTGGAGCAGATGGCCTCGCGCATCCCCAACTTCAGCTTGCACATCATTTGCGAGAAGCACGGGCTGGGCGAGCCCTGGGCGGGTTACCGCGGGTACCTGAACCAGCGGCTGATGGAGCTGATCGCGCCCGACTACATGGAGCGCACGGTGTTCTGCTGCGGCCCGACGCCGTACATGAGCGCGGTCAAGCGCATGCTTGAAGCCGTCGGCTTCGACATGAAGAACTACCATGAGGAGTCTTTCGGCGCGACGCCGGCAGAGGCCAAGGCCGATGCGGTGGAGCACGCCGAGCAGGCCGCCGACGCGCCGGAAGTGGATGTCTCCGACCTCAACCTGGTGGAGTTCATCGGCAGCGAGAAGAGCATCCGCGTTGCCCCGGGCGAGACCGTGCATGCGGCAGCGGCGAAGGTCGGGCTGATGATCCCCAAGGCCTGCGGCATGGGCATATGCGGCACCTGCAAGGTGCTCAAGCTGGGCGGCGAAGTGGAGATGGAGCACAACGGCGGCATTACCGAAGAAGACGAGGCCGAGGGCTACATCCTGTCTTGCTGCAGCGTGCCTAAAGGAGATGTACGGATCGATTACTGATCCAGCTTCAAGAGTGTGGATTCTTCACAGCTAAACCCGCTCCCATAGGCCTGTGGGAGCGGGCTTGCCCCGCGAATGGCATCAGACCCAGACTGCATCCCAATGCGGATAATCACCCGCACGGTCAACCAATCCTGCTCTGATGGGGTTGGCAACGATGTACCTCGCTACCTGCAGCACACTTTCTTCCCGGCGCAAGGCTCGGTCCTGGTAGCCCTGCTGCCATATCTTTTCGCGCCGCATGCCCCGCTGATAAAGCGCATGGCTGCTGCGTGACTTGAATCTGCGCATCAGGCGACACAAGGTGCCGCTTCGTAACTCGATCAGCCAGTGCACATGGTCCGGCATGACCACCCACGCGAGGGATTGGCAATGCCCATCGAGCTCAGCCTGTCTGAGTTGCTGGATCACGCCACGGGCGAGATGAAGGTGGGTGAAGGTCCGCTTGCGCTCATGGGTTACCGTAGTCAGCAAGTACAACCCACCAGGCTGAGAGCAACGGCCACGGCGCAGAAGATGGGATTGAGCACGCTCCATGTGATGCCCCCTGAAATAAGATTCAGAGGAACATTAGGTGAGCTGGCAGTGGCATGCGGCGGGGAATGTTTGCTGGATGTTGGGTGGCAGTGTTGGCCCTTTCGCGGGGCAAGTCGGATCGCCGCACCGCCGCCTGTATCTTCGTTGTACAAGGCGTGCAGCTTAACGCGATGATCCGGACAGGCATGCTCTGGCGAGAACAGCAGCTGCCAAAGCGTCGAAGTACAGCACAGGCTCAAGGCGTAGCATGATCCCTGTGGGAGTGGGCTTGTCCCGCGAAGCAGGCACCGCAGAGCATGGCACGGGCTTCGCCCGTGTTCGCGGGACAAGCCCGCTCCCACGGGGCTGGCTGTTTTAGAATTTTGAGCAAGGCAGTTGCTCTCACAGGTTATCCGCAGGCCATGAGAGTGCGAATGGGCCGCAAAGCGGCCCCAGTACTGTCAGGTGCGGAAGCGGGCCACCAGGTTGTTCAAATCCACCGCCAACCGCGACAGCTCGGCACTCGCCGCGCTGGTCTGATGCGCCCCGGTTGCACTCTGTACCGACAGATCATTGATATTCACCAGGTTGCGGTCCACCTCGCGCGCCACCTGTGCTTGTTCTTCCGCCGCGCTGGCGATCACCAGGTTACGCTCGTTGATCTGCGCCACCGCGCCGGCGATGGTATCCAGCGCCATGCCCGCGCCACGGGCGATGTTCAGGGTCGACTCGGCGCGTTCGGTGCTGGTACGCATCGACGCCACCGCCTCCTCGGTACCGCCCTGGATGCTACCGATCATCCGCTCGATTTCGCTGGTCGACTGCTGGGTGCGATGGGCCAGTGCCCGCACTTCATCCGCCACCACGGCGAAGCCACGGCCGGCCTCACCGGCACGGGCTGCTTCGATCGCGGCATTGAGCGCCAGCAGGTTGGTCTGGTCGGCCAAGCCGCGGATCACATCCAGCACCTTGCCAATGTCGCGCGATTGCTCGGCCAGGTGGGTGATCAGCGTGGCAGTGGCTTGCACATCGCCGCTCATGCGCTCGATGGCGCCGACGGTTTCCAGCACCAGGTCGCGCCCGTCGCCCGCCGAACGGCTAGCTTCACCCGAGGCCTGCGAGGTGCTCACCGCGTTGCGCGCCACTTCTTCCACGGCGCTGGTCATCTCGGTGACCGCAGTGGCGGCCTGTTCGATTTCGTTGTTCTGTTGCTGCAGGCCACGGGCGCTCTCGTCGGTGACGCTATTGAGCTCTTCCGCTGCAGACGCCAGCTGGGTGGCGGAGCCGGCAATCAATTGCAGGGTGTCGCGCAGCTTGTCTTGCATGCGGGCCATGGCGCGCAGCAGGCGGGCGGCTTCGTCGGTGCCTTCGGCACGGATGACGTGGGTCAGGTCACCGTCGGCCACCTGCTCGGCGCATTGCAGCGCTTCTTCGATCGGCTTGACGATGCTGCGGGTCAGCAGGAACGCGCACAGCAGCGTCAGCACGGTGGCGGCGATCAACAGGCCGATGACCAGGGCGAAGGCGGCAGCATACTGGCTGGCTGCGGTTTCGTTGGTGGCACGGGTCTGGTCGGTGTTGATGCGCACCAGGGTGTCCATGACCTTGTTGATCTGCTCGGAGTTGGCCAGCAGGTCGCGGTTGAGCAGGTCGCGCAACTCGTCGGTGCGGCCCGCCTGGCTCATGCTGCGCATGCGCGCCTCCAGCTGGCGGTATTGACTGAGCAACTGGCTGTACTGGTCGAAGGCCGCTTGCTCGTCGGGTGCGCCGATCATCGGCTGGTAGGCCTGGCGGGCGCGGTCGATCTGGGCGTTGCGTTGGTCCAGCAGGTTGAGGGTGTCGCGCTGGGTCTCTGGCTCGCGGTTGATCAGCAGCCGATAGGAGAGGGTGCGCATGCGCAGGTTCAGCGCGGTAAGTTCGTCGAGCATCTTGATGCTGGGCACGCTGATGCTCTCGATGGCGACGCCCGCCTGGCGGATGTTGCCCATCTGCATGAGCGAGAAAATGCCGAGGCCGAGCATCAGCAGGCCGATCAGCGCGAAGCCGAGCAGCGCGCGCGGGGCGATGTTCATGTTGCGTAGGGACATGGGGGGATCCAGGCAGGGGAGGGTCGCACACAGCACGACGAAATATGACTTGCCTGGCTATCGGTCGTGACTGGTCAGTCTTGAGCGAGACCGGTGAAATTTGTGAGCGCGCTAACTTTTTCCTGACCGGCGGTTGACCCAGGTCGGAACAAGCGGGCCGATACCCTGTCAATCTGCGCAGCAGAAACCTTAAGAATCCGATATTTAATGGCGAGGGCCGACACTTTTCTTTATCGTGTGCGCCCTCTGCAACAACCTGAGATAGACCCCATGCTTGAAGCCTCCCTGAATCAAATCGAGCAACTGGTCAGCGACCTGATGCATAAAAACGCTCAACTCACCGAGCAGAACACCACCCTCGGCCAGCAACTGGCCCAGGCCAAGGAAGAAAACGAAACCCTGCAGCTGTCGCTGATGGAGCAGGAAGAAAAGAACGGCGCCACTGCCGCGCGCATCCAGGCGCTGGTTGATCGCGCCAGTGCGGGTGTCGTCAACGCATGAGCCTGAATGCGCAGCCGGTCAATGTCGTGTCGATCCTTGGCAGCGACTATTCGATCAAGGCGCCTGAAGGTCAGGAAGAAACCTTGGCGCAGGCGGTGCGAATGCTCAACACCGCCTTGGCCGAGACCAAGCGTTCGTACCCGACCTTGATCGGCGACAAACTGCTGGTGCTGGCTGCCCTGAACCTGTGCTCCAAGCAGGTTGAGCTGCAGAAGGAGCATCAGCAGACGCTTGCGCGCACCCAGGCGCAGATCGACGCCACGGTGGACGCGATCGTTCGGACTATTGCCGAGTCCTGATGGGCACCTGGGGCCGCACAGCGGCCCCAAGGTCCCCAAGCAATGTCCCAGATCACTGGAATAACTGGATACGTAAGTGTATACACTTCCCGCAAAACAATAATTGGCGGGGAGCAAGGGCATGCGTATCTGGCGGCGAAGCATCCAGTGGCAATTGATCGCAAGCATGGGCGCGGCCCTGCTGGCGAGCATCCTGGTAGTGGTGATCATCTTCACGGTGGCGTTCAACCGCCTGACCGAACGCTACCTGGTCGACACGGCGCTGCCGGCCAGTGTCGAAGCCATCCGTAACGACATCGAGCGCATGCTCGGCCAGCCGCTGGTGGCTGCGGCCGACATTGCCGGCAACACCCTGCTGCGCGACTGGCTTGCTGCGGGCGAAGACCCTGCGCAAGCACCGCGCTTCATCGAATACCTCGACGCCGCCAAACAGCGCAACAAGGCCTTCACCACGTTGTTCGCCGCTACCGAAACCGGCCATTACTACAACGAGAATGGCCTGGACCGCACCCTCAGCCGTGCCAACCCCAAGGACAAGTGGTTCTACGGCTACATCGACAGTGGCGCCGAGCGCCTGATCAATATCGACATCGACGGTGCCACCGGCGAGCTGGCGCTGTTCATCGACTATCGCGTGGAAAAGGACGGCAAGCTGGTTGGCGTCGCCGGCATGGGCCTGCGCATGGCCGAGCTGTCGAAACTGATCCATGACTTCAGCTTTGGCGAGCACGGCAAGGTGTTTCTGGTGCGCAACGATGGGTTGATCCAGGTGCACCCGGACAACGCCTTCAGCGGCAAGCGCCAGCTGGTCGATCAGCTCGATGCGCACGCCGCCAAGGCGGTGATGAATGGTGAGCCGGGCCTGCGCACCAGCCGCTTCCAGCGCGATGGCGAAGATTATCTGGCGTTGGGCCTGCCACTGCGCGACCTGAACTGGACTTTGGTCGCCGAGGTGCCGGAGGCCGAGATCTACGCGCAGATGCGTCAGGCGGTATGGCTGACCACGTTGATCGGTGGCGGCGTGGCGCTGCTGTCATTGTTGCTGGTGGTGTTGCTGGCACGTGGGCTGGTGCGGCCTATCCGCCGGGTCACTGCCGCGCTGGTGCAGATCGGCAGTGGCGCCGGTGACCTCAGCCATCGCCTGGATGATTCGCGCCAGGACGAGCTGGGTGACCTGGCGCGGGGCTTCAATCGTTTTCTCGACAGCCAGCGCAGCCTGATTGGCGAGGTGTTGCAGACTTCTGAACGGCTGCATCGGGCCGTCGAGCAGGTGACCCAGGTGGTGGACAACACCGCCGAACGTTCCGGACGGCAGCAGGAAATGACCGAGATGGTGGCCACCGCTGTGCACGAAATGGGGCTGACGGTGCAGGACATTGCCCGCAATGCCGGTGATGCGGCGCAGGCCTCGCAGTCGGCGCGTGATGAGGCCTTGCAGGCGCGTGAAGTGGTGCGCCGTTCGATCCAGGGCATCGAGGGTATGTCGGGGGATATCGGCAAGGCGGCGGATGCGGTGGAGCAGTTGGCCGACGAAGTCGCCTCGATCGATGAAGTTCTAGCAGTGATCCGTAGTATTTCCGAGCAAACCAACCTGTTGGCGCTGAATGCGGCCATCGAGGCTGCGCGGGCAGGGGAAATGGGGCGCGGCTTTGCCGTGGTGGCCGACGAAGTGCGAACGCTGGCGCGGCGCACGCAGCTGTCTACCGATGAAGTGCAGCAGATGATCCAACGCCTGAAGCAGGGCGCGGGTTCGGCGGTGAGCTCGATGCAGGCGGGGCAGCAGGCGACCGGCAGTGGCGTGGAATCGAGCCAGCGCACCGGGGCGTCACTGGGGGCGATTACCGATCAGGTGGAACATATCAGTGACATGAACCATCAGGTGGCCACCGCGACTGAAGAGCAGTCGGCGGTAACTGAGGAGATCAACCGCACGGTGCAGGGGATTTCCGACCTGGCGCGGGAGACGGCGGCTGAGGTGCAAGGGTGCCGTGAGGAGTGCCAGGCTTTGCGTGGTTTGGCCGATGACCTGGCGCGGCAGATGGGTGGGTTCAGGCTCTAGATCGGTGTTGGCTTCTTCGCGGGGCAAGCCCGCTCCCACAAGTACAGCGCTGTGGGAGCGGGCTTGCCCCGCGAATGCGGCCTGTCAGGCGGTGATGATGCTGCGAATATCCGCCGCCAGCTCACGCACCCGTTCCTCTTCGGTGTCCCACGAGCACATGAACCGCGCCCCGCCGCTACCAATAAAGGTGTAGAAGCGCCAGCCCTTGCCGCGCAACGCCTCGATCGCAGGCTCTGGCATCTGCAGGAACACCCCGTTGGCCTCCACCGGGAACATCAGCTCAACCCCCGGCAAGTCACTCACCAGCGAGGCCAGCAACTGTGCGCAGTGGTTGGCGTGGTTGCCATGGCGCAGCCAGGCGCCGTCTTCCAGCAGCCCGACCCAGGGCGCTGACAAGAAGCGCATCTTCGAGGCCAGTTGCCCGGCCTGCTTGCAGCGGTAGTCGAAGTCCTCGGCCAGGTCGCGATTGAAGAACAGGATCGCCTCACCCACCGCCATGCCATTCTTGGTGCCGCCAAAGCACAGCACATCGACGCCGGCCTTCCAGGTCAGCTCTGCCGGGCTGCAACCGAGGAACGCGCAGGCATTGGTAAAGCGCGCGCCATCCATGTGCAGGTTCAGGCCCAGCTCCTTGCAGGTGGCGCTGATCGCCTTGAGCTCATCGGGGCGGTACACGGTGCCCACTTCGGTGGCCTGGGTGATGGTCACCACGCGTGGCTTGGGGTAGTGGATGTCCTGGCGCTTGAGGGCGACCTCACGAATCGATTGCGGGGTCAGCTTGCCGTTGACGCTGGCCGCCGTCAGCAGCTTGGAGCCGTTGGAGAAAAACTCTGGCGCGCCGCATTCGTCGGTCTCGACGTGGGCGGTCTCGGAGCAGATCACGCTGTGGTAGCTCTGGCACAGCGAGGCCAGGGCCAAGGAGTTGGCGGCGGTGCCGTTGAAGGCGAAGAACACTTCGCAGTCAGTTTCGAACAGCTGGCGAAAGTACTGGGCGGCCCGCTCGGTCCACTGGTCGTCGCCATAGGCGCGGTCGTGGCCCATGTTGGCCTTGGCCATGGCGGCCCAGGCTTCGGGGCAGATGCCGGAATAGTTGTCGCTGGCGAATTGTTGGCTCTTATCTGTCATGACACGGTCCTGTGAACGACGCAGAACTGCACTCTAAACCATCGATTCAGCAGTTGCCTATACAACCTGCTTTCAGTCGGATCTGTGTTGGCCTCTTCGCGGGGCAAGCCCGCTTGCACAATAGTCCTGCATACAGCAATCAATGTGGGAGCGGGCTTGCCCCGCGAAGCGGCCGGCAACAGCAACACAAAGCCAATGTCGTAAACGCGCCATTGCAAGGCGTGCGCAGGCATCTGACCCACCCCGGCCAGTCATACCATCGCCACAAAGGGCCACAGTGCCTTACAGACAAGAAACGATCGCTGCCGGGAGACAACAAGATGTTCAGCAAGCAAGACCAGATCCAGGGTTACGACGACGCACTGCTGGCGGCGATGAATGCCGAAGAACAGCGCCAGGAAGATCACATCGAGCTGATCGCCTCGGAGAACTACACCAGCAAGCGCGTCATGCAGGCCCAGGGCAGCGGCCTGACCAACAAATACGCCGAAGGCTACCCAGGCAAGCGCTACTACGGCGGCTGCGAGCACGTCGACAAAGTCGAAGCGCTGGCCATCGAGCGCGCCAAGCAGCTGTTCGGTGCCGACTTCGCCAACGTCCAGCCGCACTCTGGCTCTTCCGCCAACGGCGCGGTCTACCTGGCCCTGCTGCAGGCCGGTGACACCATCCTGGGCATGAGCCTGGCCCACGGCGGCCACCTGACCCACGGCGCCAAGGTGTCGTCTTCGGGCAAGCTGTATAACGCTGTGCAGTACGGCATAAACACCGACACCGGCCTGATCGACTACGACGAAGTCGAGCGCCTGGCGGTCGAGCACAAGCCAAAGATGATCGTTGCCGGCTTCTCGGCCTACTCCAAGACCCTCGACTTCCCACGCTTTCGCGCCATCGCCGACAAGGTCGGTGCGCTGCTGTTCGTCGACATGGCCCACGTCGCCGGCCTGGTTGCCGCTGGCCTGTACCCCAACCCGCTGCCGTACGCCGACGTGGTCACCACCACCACCCACAAGACCCTGCGCGGTCCACGTGGCGGCCTGATCCTGGCCAAGTCCAACGAAGCGATCGAGAAGAAGCTCAACGCTGCCGTATTCCCAGGCGCCCAGGGTGGCCCGCTGATGCACGTCATCGCCGCCAAGGCCGTGTGCTTCAAGGAAGCGCTGGAGCCTGAGTTCAAGCGCTACCAGCAGCAGGTCATCGAAAACGCCCAGGCCATGGCCCAGGTGTTCATCGACCGCGGCTACGACGTGGTGTCCGGCGGCACCGACAACCACCTGTTCCTGGTCAGCCTGATCCGCCAGGGCCTCACCGGTAAAGATGCCGACGCCGCCCTGGGCCGCGCGCACATCACCGTCAACAAGAACGCCGTGCCCAACGACCCGCAGTCACCGTTCGTCACCTCGGGCCTGCGCATCGGCACCCCGGCTGTCACCACCCGCGGCTTCAAAGTCGCCCAGTGTGTGGCCCTGGCTGGCTGGATCTGCGACATCCTCGACAACCTCGGTGATGCCGACGTTGAAGCCGATGTGGCGAAGAACGTCGCCGCCCTGTGCGCAGACTTCCCTGTTTACCGCTGAGTGGAGTAAACGACCATGCAACGCTACTCGGGCTTCGGCCTCTTCAAGCACTCCCTCAGCCACCACGAAAACTGGCAGCGCATGTGGCGCACGCCGACCCCTAAAAAGGTCTACGACGTGGTCATCGTCGGCGGTGGCGGCCATGGTCTGGCCACGGCCTACTACCTGGCCAAGGAACACGGCATCACCAACGTCGCGGTGATCGAGAAAGGTTACCTGGGCGGCGGCAACACCGCCCGTAACACCACCATCGTGCGGTCCAACTACCTGTGGGACGAGTCGGCGCAGCTGTACGAGCACGCCATGAAACTGTGGGAAGGCCTGTCCCAGGACATCAACTACAACGTGATGTTCTCTCAGCGCGGCGTCTACAACCTGTGCCACACCCTGCAGGACATTCGCGACTCCGAGCGCCGCGTCAGTGCCAACCGCCTCAACGGTGTCGATGGCGAACTGCTGAACACCGCCCAGGTCGCAGCCGAAATCCCGTACCTGGACTGCTCCAAGAACACCCGCTACCCGATCCTCGGCGC
>Ga0207709_10002316_pt1 | contig 12049 bp, 17 predicted proteins | sample KBSM34metaG_FD_184397 | JGI IMG/M metagenome (GOLD analysis project Ga0207709, IMG submission 184397) | Miscanthus rhizosphere microbial communities from Kellogg Biological Station, Michigan, USA - KBS M3-4 metaG (SPAdes) (version 2) | ecosystem: Host-associated > Plants > Roots > Rhizosphere >...
GCGCACCCAAGCCCACGCCGGCCGCGAAGGCCGGTCCGTCGCCAACTTCGCTCGTCGCGTCTATCTGATGGGCCTTGCGCAGTACGAGGCCGAGCTGGCCCGCACCGCTGCCCACGCCTGAACCCATTTCCCGCTACCACTCCTTTGCCCGAAGGAAATTCAACGATGTACCCCGATACCAAGCGCATCCGCGACAACCGCCTCACCGTGCGGTTTGACGACTACGAGGACAAGCTGTTGCGCGCGCTCGCCGACTACCTGGGCGAGCAGCCGACCACGCTGATCCGCGAGCTGGCCCTGCGCCAAGCCGAGGACTTGCTGGGCGTGAGCCGCGAGCCCTTGGCCGACGGCAGTCTGCCGCGCAGCGCAGCCTGAAGCCAGCCGCCCAACAGCGGTCAGCAGCAAGCCATACCCCCGCCGAATGTCTGACGAAAAGATGACGTGCCACCAGATCCACCTCACCGACGCCGAGCACGACGTGCTCGACCGGGTGCGCCGCGTGCAGGGTCTGGAGAGCGTCGAGGACACCGTGGTCTGGCTGGCCAAGACGCGCATGCGCAAGGGAACGGAACACATCACCGGCCGCCGCCGCGGCCCCCGCTTGGCTACATCGGGAGGAAAGCCGCGATGAGCGCCGCACACGATATGCACGACACCGATGCCGACGCGAACAATCGCTACATGCGCATCACCATCGAGTGCCCGCACTGCAACACGCGGTGCGTCGCGTGCGACAGCCGCGCGATGAGCAAGACGATGCGCGAGATCACCTACCGGTGCCGCAACTGGCGTTGTGGGTTCACGGGCGTTGCGACGCTCGAATTCCAGCGCGTGCTGGTGCTGTCGAGCATCCCCGCGGCAGACGTTTCGCTGCCGCTGTCACGCCACATTCGCCGCGGCCAGTTGGCTCTGCAGTTGGCAGATGAAGGCAACGTCGCCGCCGAGGAGGCCGCCTACATGGCCGGCCTGAACACGCCCACCAACGACTGGGGCGCCGGCACCGGCGGCGCCACGCCGGCCGCCCCGCCTGGCTAAGTCCAGCCACCGCGCCACTCGGCGCGCCTGACCCCTGCCCACCCCCGCCACGCGCCTTCTTTAAGGCGTGCGGCCCTTCTCACGCCTTTTTTCCGTCACAGGAGCCGAAGTCATGTCCCACACCGCCCGCCGCTTCACCGACAAGCTTGCGCAACGCATCGACGTGCCCAAGCCGTCCAAGCTCACACGCGAAGAGGCCGAGCGTCTGCCGCTGCTGGATCGCGTGCTGCTGCAGGAACACGAACGCCACGCCTGCCGGCTGGCAGACATCCGACGCGTGGCCGGCAAACTGGCCGCGCTCGATCCCATCGTGCGCGCCGCCCGCGCCGACGGTGCCTACCTTGACATCACCGAGGTGCGCCTGGGCTATGCGAGCCACCGTCTCAGCGGCAATGGGCGGCGTGTGAACGCCGTTGTGCTCAAGGCCGGGGACACCTTTTCGAGCTGGCGCGACCCCAAGACACAGAACGCGGTCGCCAATGCGCTGCTCGCAGCCGGCTGGCGCGTGGTTGACGTCCATGCAGACGGCTCGGAGATTTCCCGCGACCGCGTCATCTTCATGCACGGCCAGCGCGCCGTGGAAACCAGCTGTATGCGGCAGTGGGTCATCGACGCAATCGAAGCGGGACACATCACGGCGGCAACGCAGGGCCGCCACCCCGCCACAGACACCGGCACGCCGTTGAACGCCAGCAACGCGGGCGCCGCTCGCACCGTGTGCGCTTCCTGATGGCATGGACTGCGCCGAGACGCCCGAACACCACGAGTTCCACGGCCAGCCCAAGCCACCAACTCCCATCCCCGATGGCAAACCGAACCCCTTCTATGCCCGCCACGCGGCCAAGCTCGCGAAGCTGCGCGAAGAGTGTGTCGTCATCGCTTTCGGCCAGCGGCGAGCGCTGCTTGAAGAGGACGAATGGCGGGCGCTGCCGATCATGCTGCGCTTCTTCGTGCTCACCGAGGCCGGCATGGCTGACCCGGACGACGCCTTGCGGCGAGGCTGGCGCGAGTACCCGGACGCCGAGCGGAGCGCGATCCGCGCAACGCTCCGGGCGTGGATTCGCGACCTCGACGCGCTCAGCGCTTTGACGCTGTAAGCCCCCATGCGTCTAGTCACCGCGCGCCCCGCCACCCCCGATCCAGTCTTCTGGATGCGGCTTCGCTCCAACCTGCCGAACGACCAGCATGTAGCCAAGGTCGCGCGGCGGATGGATGCGCGCTTGCGCAAGGCGCTGCCCGCGCAGTGGGTGCCGGCGCTCGACGTGATCATGCCGCTCAAGCCCTCGGTAAAGGCCATGGGCGCGGACTGGGTCAGCTGGAACCTCGGGCGCGTCGACGCCATGCGGGCCTTCGAGCACGAGCACCAGGACATCCTGCACTGGACTGTTGGAGACGGCGAAGTGTGTGCGCGTGCGCGCCGCTGCGCCAATGCGCTCGACGACATGCTCAACGGCCATGCGTTGCCGATGAGCAGGCAGGACAAGCTCGACATCGTGCTCGACTACTGCGAGCGCATCGGTGTGGAAAAGCCTGTTGCAACGAAGCCCGAGGGCCTCATTGCACGCGCGGTCAACGAGCAATGGTGGCGCCGCGCGTTGCGCAAGAAGGTGGCGCGCACGGTAGAGCATGCGGCCATCAAGCTGGGCGTGGTGCACCACAAGAACGGCGGCTATGCAAGCGACGAAGCATGCCGCCGGCGCGTCGACCAGAACAAGCGCAACGCCGATCTGCTGAAGCGCGTGAAGATGCGCAACGAAGCCGGCCAGGTCTACAGCCTGGCCGAGCTGGCCGCGCTCTCGCCAAGCAATCGTGACATCCGCCGCGGCGAGCTGATGACGCGCATTCGCGGCTGCGAGGAATTCGCCGACGCGAACGGGCATCACGGGCTGTTCCTCACGCTCACCTGCCCGAGCCGGTTCCACGCTGTGCTGTCGGGCGGAAAGTCGCGCTGGGCCAAGCCGTCGCGCAACAACAAGTACGAAGGCGACTCCCCGCGCGATGCGCAGCAGTGGCTGTGCCGCATGTGGGCCAAGGCCCGCGCCAAGATGGCACGCAAGGGCGTGGCGGCCTATGGCTTTCGCGTTGCTGAGCCGCACCACGACGGATGCCCGCACTGGCATGCGCTGCTGTGGTTCAAGACGCCAGAGCAGGCCCAGCTGGCGAAAGAGATCATCAACGGCTACTGGCTCAGCGATGCGGGCGACGAGCCGGGCGCAGTGCGCAACCGGTGCAAGTTCATCGCCATGAATCGCGGCGGCGCAGCTGGCTATGTCGCCAAGTACGTGGCCAAGAACATCGGCGCCGAAGACGGCGGCGATGCCGGCGTAGGTCAGCACACGGACACCATCGACGGCTTCGAGCACGTCATGGACACGCGCGAGTTCAAGGGCTGGCAGCGCGTCGACGCCTGGGCCAGCACCTGGGGTATCCGGCAGTTCCAAGCCATCGGACAGCCGAGCGTGACGGTGTGGCGGGAAATGCGCCGCGTCACGAAAGACCAGATCGAGCGCGCACAGCTGCGCCTCGACTTTGGTGACGCCGCCGCCGTAAAGGCATGGTGGGCCTGCCACAAGCACGGCGACATCCAGGCCTCGTGGGAGCGCTACGTCGGTGCGCAGGGCGGCATGTGCCGCAAGCGCCGCGAATGGATGCTGCGCACCGCCGTGCGCGTCAACGAAGGCTGCAAGAACGTCTATGACGAAACCATCACGCGCAAGACCGTGGTGGGAGTCGAAACGAGCGCCGGGCATTGGCTCGTGAGCCGGCGGCAATCGTGGGCTTCCTGCGCCGGCGAAGCCGCGCAGGACAAGGGCCAGCGCGAAGCGATGGGCCGCCCTTGGACTCGTTTCAATAACTGTACGGCCCGCCTGACGCGCGAGCCGCTGCGGCAGCTCACGCAAGGTGATCGGCCGTGGGCCAAGCCCTTCGATTCGGAAGAAATCCTGCCGCTGGAGCCATTCCGGCCCGCCCGAGCAGGGCGGCGAGCACCGACAGCGCCACCAAAAGAGCAGATCCACGTCATCGACGGCGAGCGCACGACCTTCCGCATGCCCGATGCGGGCATCGCCGCGGCCGCGGCGCTGATCCGCCAGGCCGAAGTGCGCCCGGCCGCGCCCGCCGCGCCGGCGCCCCGCGCCATCGATGACGCCTCGTCCCCCGAGTTCGCCGCCTTGATCGCTCGCGTCAAGGCTTCCGCCCCCCGCCTGCGCGCCCTCGCCGCAGCTGGCCACTGATCCACCACCAACCGGAGCCGCACCACCATGCCACGCACCACCACCGCCGCGGTCGTACAGATCGCACAGCACAAGCCCTATGCGCCGCCACTGGCGCACAAGGTGCACATCACCGCGCCCTACTTGCCAGCCTGCGCCACCGATGTGCGCGCCACCATCGAGCGCGTGCGCGGCCTGCTCGCGAACCAGGCCGCCGGCCGGCGCAAGCCACGGCGCGCGGACGCGCTGGCCATCCAGCAGGCCGACATGTTCCCGTCGACCGTCCTGCGCATCGTCGCCCAGCAGCAGCGGAGGGCGGCATGAGCGGAATTCGAACAAGCCAACCGGTTGCGTTGATCCGCGGCGGCAACGGCCTGGACATAGACACCTTCGCCGACGAACTGCATTGCGTTCTGCAGCTCGTCAACACCGGTAGCCTCGGACGTGGTGTCGACCCCGAAGCCATCGGCTGGGGAAGCGCCGCCCACAAGCAAGCGCTGCAGCGCGTCGCGGAAAAAGTCCAGGCCGTGATCGAGGACATCGCCGAGCAGGATCGGCGCGACCTGCGCGCACAGCAAGGCGGTGCCGAATGAACGCGCATCGCCTCAATCACCACGACATCCAGGCCGTCAAGGCCTTCGAGGACCGGGCCAGGAAGAAAGCGCGCGGCAAGCGCATCGCCGACCGCATCACGCGGCTGGGCTGCGCGCTGGCCGTGCTGGTGCTGCTGGTGCCCGTACTCGCCGGATGGGCCGCGCGATGAGCGCCGCGCAGCACACGCCGTCCCGCCCGCGGACGCTCCCGCTCATCACGCCCTTCCGAGCCTGCCAGCTCTGCACGCACTCCACTGCCTGCGGCGAGCGTCTGTTGTGCGACAGCCCTGCAGCGCGGCAGGCCGGACAGCCCGAAGCGCTCGACGTCGCGCGCTCTTCGACTGGCAGCTGTGGACCGAACGCGCGGCACCTCGACATGCCCGGCTGGCACTGAGCGCCCGAGCCGCGATGCCGTCCGTGATCGAGCCCACCGACCAGCAGCTGCGTGACGCGTGCGAGCGCATGGCGCGCCGCTTCCGGTGGACCGACAGCTTTGAGACGGTGATGCAGGACGCCTGCCGCAGCCGCCTCGTGCGCCTTGCGGTTGCCCACCCCAGCGCGGCCGGATTCACAGCAGCTCGTGCGCCTCGGCTCTTCGTGCGGCGCCTGCCAGTCGCCGCGCAGCCCCTCTTCGACAGAAAGCGCGCCGCCTCAGGCGAGCGCGACGACGACTGACCATAAATCCTTCCACCGAATCCCAAACCATGACCAACCTACTCGCTCCCGCCTTCATTGGCGTCGACCTCGCGCACGGCCACGACATGACGTTCGCTCAGCCGCTTCCGGCCGCGCATCGCGTCTACATCGCAGGGCCGATGACGGGCTATGCCGACCTCAACTTCCCGGCGTTTCGCGCTGAGACCACTGCGCTGCGCGCTGCAGGTCTCGAAGTCGTCAACCCCGCCGAGATCAATGTCGACCCCAGCGCCGGCTGGAGCGCGTGCATGCGCGCTGACATCGCCCAGCTCGTCACGTGTGACCGCATCCACCTGCTGCCCGGCTGGTCGCGCAGCAAGGGGGCATCGCTGGAGCATCACATCGGGCGTGCCCTGGGCCTGCTCGTCACCTTGGCCGAAGGCGCCGAGACCATGCCCGAGCACTTCAGCTTCGCGGGAAGCGTCGACGACTTCGTGAGCCAGTACCTTTCCCATGCCGTGCAAGCGGAGGATGAGGGCGGCACCCGTTCTCCGGCGGCGGTGACAAAAGTCAGCCACGAAGCTGCGCTCGTCATCTGCGAGCAGGTGGCCAGCTACCACCAGGCACAGCTGAAATCCGTCCTCGCCGCTCACGGGTATCACACCGCGGTCACGCAGGCCCACGGCTACCAGTACCTCGGCGCGCGTCGTTGCATCGAGGCGCTCCGATCCGCCGCGCGTTCGGAGGGCTGAGCGATGCCGAAGAAGTCTCTGAAGTCTCTCAAGCTGTGCCCCCTCGCTCAGCACATCGTCAAGGTGCTGGCCGAGTCCGAGCGACCTGGCCACGGCCCGACTTACGCCGGAAGCAAGGCGCACGAGCTGCACGGCCGCCCCACGAACGACGTGCTGGTGTGGGTCAACCACAGCCTCGACAGCTGGAACCGCGGCGCGCTCGCTGACGCGATTGGAAAGGCGTCCGAGCGACACGTCGACACGGCCGACTTGGCCGCGGCTGCGCGCGTCGAGAAAGCCCTCGGTGCACTGCCGGCGCTCAATCTGCAGGAGCTGCTTTCGTGAGCCGCGCGAAGGTGCGCAACCGGCGCGAGCTGTGCCGCCGTCACCCGGTGGCTGCCGCCGTCGCCAAAGCGCAGATGGCCAGCCACATGACGACGGTCAGCATCGCCGTCTACATGACGGCGGAAGGTGAGCCGGCGCGCGATCTGCTCGCGCACCTGGGCTGGGTCATCGGCATCGGCGCCGAGATCGCAGCCGTGGTCGCGCCAGGGCTCACGCAAGCGAAGCGCCTGCATGCCGCGCTGCGCACGGTCATTCAGATGAGCATGGAAAACGCCTGGCGCGCGGCGCAAGCCGGCGTGCTGTCGGACGCCGCCACTGAGGCGAAAGACCTGCTGATCGCACACGCCGGCATCGGCTTCGACCTGATCCCCAGCGGCGACTACATCGCCGCCCGCATCCGCGATGGCGTCGCGTCTCTCATGGACGTGGCCGGCGCCGAGATCTATTCCACCGAACCCAAAGGAGTCACCGCATGCTGATGTCCATCACCACCGAGATCCGCCACGGGCACCTGTTCTGCGGCCTGGGCGGCGGCGCCAAGGGCTTCAATGCCGCGCGGCCGATCATCGGCACCCAACGCGCTCGCTTCCGCTGCGTTGGCGGAATCGACAACGACCCCGCGGCCATTCGCGACTTTACCCGCGCGGCTGGTGTTGCCGGCGCCGTCCTCGACATGTTCGACCGAAGCCAGTACAGCGACTTTCATGGTGCAGAGCCCGCGGCCGACTGGCGCGAGGCCACGCCGGCGGATATCCACGCAGCCTTCCACAACGAGCGGCCCCACATCGTGTTTCTGTCGGCGCCGTGCAAGGGTTTCAGCGGGCTGCTGTCCGAGGGCAAGAGCAAGACGGACAAGTACCAGGCGCTCAACCGTCTGACACTGCGCGGTATCTGGCTGCTGCTGGAAGCCTACAAGCATGACCCGGTCGAAATGTTGCTCTTCGAGAACGTGCCACGCATCGCCACCCGCGGCCGGCATCTGCTTGACCAGATTGGCGACCTGCTCCGCGCCTACGGCTACGCCGTCGCTGAGACGACGCACGACTGCGGCGAGCTGGCCGGACTTGCACAGAGTCGCAAGCGGTTCCTGCTCGTGGCTCGCCATCTCGAGAAGGTGCCGCCGTTCCTGTACGAGCCGGCGAAGAAGCAGCTGCGTGCGGTCGGCGACGTGCTCGGCCGCATGCTGCTGCCTGGCGACATGCGCGCGGGTCCGATGCATCGTGTGCCGTCACTGCAATGGAAGACGTGGGTACGGCTCGCCTTCGTCGAGGCCGGCAGCGACTGGCGCAGCTTGAACAAGCTGGCGATCGAGGACGGGCACTTGCGCGACTACATGATCGAGCCCGCGATGCAGGCGGGTGCATTCGCGCCGGCCGACCCGCGGTTTGAACAGTCCTCGAAGTGGACCGACGGGCAAGCCTACGGCGTGCGGCGGTGGGGCGACACCAGCGGAACGATTGGTGGACAACAGAACCCCGGCCAGGGCGCCTACTGCATCGCCGATCCGCGCCACACCGGACCGGCCAAGCACAGCAACGAATTCCGCATCGTCCCGTGGGAGCGCTCCAGCCTTGCGATCACGAGCGCGCACGGCACTGGCCAGGGCGTCGCAGATCCTCGGCAATCCGGCGAGGCTTTCGCGAAGTACGCGGTGACGGCCTACGAAGAAGCAGCCGGGACCGTCATCAGCGGCAGCACCACGGGACAAGGCGCGTTCGCGGTAGCTGATCCGCGCAGCGGCATGCAACGTGGCAAGGGAGACAACTACCTTACCGCCGGGCACTACGGTGTGACGTCGTGGACCGGGCCTGCTGGCGCTGTTAGCGCTGCCGCCGGCCACGACAACGGCCGGTGGAGCGTTGCCGACCCGCGCATCCCAGCCGCAGCCGACAAGGTGCTGTGCCGCATCCAGGCGCTCGATGGCACCTGGCACCGCCCGTTTACAACGCTGGAGCTTGCTGCGCTGCAGTCGTTGGTCGACCCCGAGGAACAACTGGAGCTGGACGGTTTGAGCGATCAGGCGTGGCGTGAGCGCATAGGCAACGCCGTGCCGCCGGCCGCCGCTACCGCCATCGCCGAAGAAATGGGCCGCACGCTCATGCTCGCGTGGAGCGGCGAGACCTTCGCACTGAGCAGCGCCCCCATCTGGGTGCGAAACGTGGCGGTCGCGTTGAGCGTGGCGGGAGGTCACGCATGAGCATGAAGGCGCGGCCCGTGTTCAGCGTCGTCCGACGGTGCAGCGCAGCGATGCGTCGCATCGCTGCGTTCGTCGACCAGCGCGTCGAGGCCGAGAAGGCGCTCATGGCATCTGACTTTCAGCGACTGCGCGACGTCCGCGGCCTCCCACCGGTCACGCCCGATTCGAAGGGGCCGAGCCAGTGAGCCGCGCTTCGGCTGACGGAAGACCGCCGCACCATTTGGCGGGCGCAGCTACCATCCGCCCCGAAACGGACCGAACGGGCGCGTGTTCAAGACTCATCGAGATCCTGGCGCGCCAGCTCGTCAACGACATTACCAGAGAGCGCAATGAGAGCCTGCCTGTACGCCCGATACAGCACTGACAACCAGAGCCAGAACAGCATCGAAGACCAGCTGCGGGCTGGTCGCGAGCGAGCAGCCCGAGAGGGCTGGCCCATCGCCATGATGCACGCCGACGAAGGAATAAGCGGCTCGACGCCAGTGGCGCTGCGGGCTGGTGGCAAGGCGCTGCTGGCCGATGCCCTGGCCGACCGCTTCGACGTGTTGATCGTCGAAGGGTTGGACCGCATAACACGCGACCTGGCCGAGCAGGAGCGCACAGTAAAGCGCATGGAGCACCGCGGTATCCGAATCATCGGCACCGCCGACGCGTACGACACCCAGCAAGCCGGCCGCAAGGTGATGCGCATCGCGCGCGGGCTGGTGAACGAGCTGTACATCGACGACTTGCGCAAGAAGACGCACCGCGGCCTGCAGGGGCAATTCGAGCGCGGCATGGCCGCCGGTGGGCGCACCTATGGCTACACGAGCGTGCCCGTAGAAGGCGGGCACCGCATCGTGATCGACGAAGAGCAGGCAAAGCATGTGCGGTGGATCTACGAGCAAGTTGCCGCCGGCGCCACGCTGCGCAGCATCGTCTACACCTTGAACGCGCAGGGCGTGCCGAGCCCGCGCGGCAATGGCTGGGCCGCCAGTGCGCTGGTGGGCAATGCGAAGATGGGAGACGGCCTGCTCAACAACGAGATGTACATCGGCCGGCTCGTGTGGAATCGCCGCCAGTGGCTCAAAGATCCAGACACGGGCAAGCGCCTGCCTGTAGCACGGCCGCGCGAAGAATGGCTGGTGCGCGAAGCGCCGGAGCTGCGCATCATCGACGCGACGCTTTGGGGCCAGACGCGGCCTCAGGAACTCAAGCGAGGCAACCCGACGCGCGGTCGACCGCACGCCACCTTGTTCGGAGGCCTGCTGCGCTGCGATACGTGTGGTGGTCCCATCATCGCGATCAACGCGAGCCGCTACGGCTGCAGCGCCCACAAGGACAAAGGGCCAACGTCGTGCCGCAACGCGGCCACCTGGCGGCGCACTGACGTCGACAACCGATTGCTGGCGGGGCTGAGAGAGGATTTACTGAGCCCGGCCGCGCTGGCCGAGGTGCAGACCACAGTGCGTCGCCTGCTGGCCGAGCTGGACGGCGGGCAAGAACGTGCCCAAGCCGCGGCGCGCCGGCGCGGCGCCGAACTCGACCGCGAGATTCAGCGCATCGTGGATGCCATCGTGACAGTGGGCGCCAGTGAAGCACTGGCCAGCCGACTGCGTGCGGCAGAGCTGGAACGCAAGACGCTGCAAGCGACGCTTGAACAAGCGCCGCAGTTGCAGGTCAGCGCGACTGAAATTGCATCACGCTACAGGCAGCTCGTGATGAATTTGAAAGAGACGTTGAGCGGTGAAGCGAGCACCGTGAGTGAGGCTCGTCCGATCATCGCTGGACTGCTCGGCGCGGTCACGCTGCGGCGTGATGCGGAGACGGGCGAAAGCTGGGCACAAATGAAAAACCCCGCTGAACAACTGCTATTAGCAGTCGCATCAGCGGGGTCTCCAATTCTGGTTGCGCGAGCAAGATTTGAACTTGCGACCTTTGGGTTATGAGCCCAACGAGCTACCAGGCTGCTCCATCGCGCGGCAAGATGGAATTATAGCTTATTCAGCAGCGCCTTGCTCGGCATCTGCTTCTTTAATTTCAGGACGATCAACCAATTCGACCAGAGCCATCGGCGCATTGTCGCCCACGCGGAAACCCATTTTCAGGATGCGCGTATAGCCGCCCGGACGTGCTGCGAAGCGCGGGCCGAGTTCGCCGAAAAGCTTGACGACGCTGTCGCGGTCGCGCAGGCGGTCGAAGGCCAGGCGCTTGTTGGCAACCGTGGGCTTCTTGGCGAGCGTGATCATCGGTTCGATGACGCGGCGCAGTTCCTTGGCCTTGGGTACCGTGGTCTTGATGACTTCGTGCTCGATGAGCGAATTCATCATGTTTTGCAGCATCGCAAGGCGGTGCGAGCTGGTGCGGTTGAGTTTGCGGAGTCCGTGTCCGTGACGCATGGTGCTTTCCTTTACTTTATTAAACAGGCAGCCGTATCAGGTACTGCCCGGGCACGGGCCCTCGTGGGCCCCCTTCAAAAAATCAACGCTTGTCGAGACCGGCCGGCGGCCAGCTTTCAAGCTTCATACCCAAGGTCAGGCCGCGCGAGGCAAGCACTTCCTTGATTTCGTTGAGCGACTTGCGACCCAGGTTCGGGGTCTTGAGCAGCTCGTTCTCGGTGCGCTGAATCAGGTCACCGATGTAGTAGATGTTTTCGGCCTTCAGGCAGTTGGCCGAACGCACGGTGAGTTCGAGCTCGTCGACAGGGCGCAGCAGGATCGGATCGAATTGCTGTGCGCTGCGCGGTGCCGGTGCATCGAATGCAGCCAGTTCGCCGCCTTCGAGTTGTGCGAACACTGCGAGCTGTTCAACCAGGATTTTAGCCGAAGCGCGAACGGCGTCTTCGGCGGTGATCGCGCCGTTGGTCTCGATTTCGACCAGCAGCTTGTCGAGGTCGGTACGCTGTTCGACACGGGCGCTTTCGACCGTGTAGCTCACGCGCTTCACAGGCGAGAACGACGCGTCGAGGACGATGCGGCCGATCGACTTGGTCGGCTCGTCGGCGTAGCGGCGCATCGTGCCGGGCACATAGCCGCGGCCCTTTTCGACCTTGATCTGCATGTCGAGCTTGCCGCCTTGCGACAGGTGCGCGATCACGTGGTCGGGGTTGATGATCTCGACGTCGTGCGGGGTCTGGATGTCCGACGCCAGGACCGGGCCTTCGCCGTCCTTGCGCAGGCTCAGCGTGACTTCGTCGCGGTTGTGGAGCTTGAACACCACGCCCTTGAGGTTCAGAAGGATGTTGACGACATCTTCCTGCACGCCGTCGATCGACGAGTACTCATGCAGAACGCCGGCGATCGTGACTTCGGTGGCCGAGTA
>Ga0207709_10002320_pt1 | contig 12030 bp, 9 predicted proteins | sample KBSM34metaG_FD_184397 | JGI IMG/M metagenome (GOLD analysis project Ga0207709, IMG submission 184397) | Miscanthus rhizosphere microbial communities from Kellogg Biological Station, Michigan, USA - KBS M3-4 metaG (SPAdes) (version 2) | ecosystem: Host-associated > Plants > Roots > Rhizosphere >...
CCCTGTAAGCATCGCCATAAGAATGTCCGCACTCATTAGCTGTGCAATAAAAGTGCTTTCCGTCCGCGCTCCATCCTATGAAGGCGCTCTTGACACGCTCACCGTGCGTCAGTTCAACCTCAGTTCCATCGCATTCACGGATGCATAAATGGGTATTCTCAACACCTCCCTTATCGCGCAGATAGATGATCCGCCGATCATTCGGAAAAAATGATACAGCGCGAATGGCCTCATCCGTAGAAAACGTCAGTTGACGCGGCAAGCCGGCTGGAACAGCAATAGAGAAGGCATTCGAGACGCCAGTGCGATTACTTGTAACCAGGATCTCTTGTTCGTCGTGCGAAAAACATATTCCCGCCATCCTCGTCGTGTGCATGAATTCGTCAATGCTGTAGTGCCTGACGGGCATCGTCGCCCGCCGCTTTGCAGACTCCATTAATACCTCCGTACGGGATGCGTGAGTAACGCGGGGAGCTGAGGAGAGTGGCGTACCGCAAGCCCAAGAACCAAAAACTCTGTGCCGGCTACAATGTCTCAGGAGAACTCGTCGTGATACGCCACTGGTCATGTCACCCTTGACCTGATTGAATCTCAAGCCTGGGACCTTAGATTAGTCATCGCTCTCGTCGATATCCTCGACTCGTTCATACCGATCGGGTAGGATCTCCTGGTCCGTATAATCCTTGAGAAACGGTTTGACTCCAAGAATCAAATCGTGGGCTTCTCCGAGTGCAAGAACTTCTGGTGCTTCGTACATGATTTTATCGTCCTTTCTCACTTCATATTCAGTGGCGATTTAGGCGCCAGTTCAGTGTTGACTGTTATTCATCCTCGTCGATGTCCATTAGCCAATTTAGACGCTCTTCGATGTTCTCGTTATCAATCGTTTCGGGCGCAAACGGCTTGGAACCCCGAATCAGCTCGTTGGCCGCACCGAGTGCGATAACTTCTGATGCTTCGTACATGGTCCATTCGTCCTTTCTTCACTTCGTGTATTTCCGGCCGGCGCTGAGGCACTGGCGGATGATTGAGTCACGACAAGCCCTCATGATGAGAAATTGTCATTCGAGGAAAGCTGCGGGAATCGCACCATCCCTAGTTGTCTGTTTCATCTATGTCATCGTACCAATCCAAACAATCGATCAGGAATAATGTGTCGATGAGGAACAGGAACCAGATTTTTGATCCACGGATTAAATTTGCCGCGGATCCGATTTCGGCGACGTTTGGCGATTCATAGTTGTTCATGACCCATATCCTTTCTTGCTGAAGTTTAAGATCTTTCCGGTGCGCAAATTGAATGCGTCAATCGTGAGTACTGCTCGCTTTTATGCTGGTCTTGTAACTCATTTCTTTTCGCGGTCTCAGGCTGAACCTTTTCAAGCCGTCGTAACCAGAATTCGAGTGAAAGCAGTTTGAGAAAGACGGCGAGATTGAGACTCTTCCCCAGCCGATAATTCTCTACTGCATCAAGAAAGGACGCTCTGTCCACGTAGCCATACGAAGCGATGCGCGGATCTTCAAAGAGGGGTTTGAGCCTGTTCCACTCGCGTGAGAATGAGCGTGCGATCGTTTCCTGTGGATTTCCTTTGTCTCGTCTCTTCAAGATTGCTGCAGGAAGAACATCGTTTAGGGCACGCCGCATCACAAACCTGCGTTTTCCCAGTTGAACTCTTTGTGTATGCGGAATTGCCTGCATGTACTCGACCAAGGGGCGAGCCAGAAAGGGATAACTGACATAACCACTAGTCATCTCTTTGCGATAACCGGCAGCAATCCCTCTAATAGCGGTCCAAAAACCCAATGCCTGATCGTTACCGCTCGGCGTGTCGCACACAAAGGGGCTACGAGCCACGTGCCGGTTTCGCAACGAGAAGTCCCGGGCAAACTGTGGTCTGACGAAACCCGGCAAAATACCAGGCCGTTTTAGATCACGTCTCGTTCGCAGATACCAGGGAAGCACCGGCCTGACTGCGTCACGCAGCAACGTTAGGTAAGGTCGTTTTCCTCTTGTGCTCCAGGCCTTGATTCGTTGATGCAGAGTCCTGAACTGTAGAGCAACAAGCAGATCTGCCAATTCTGGTGACGGATCTTGTTGCGCACAGGTGATCTCGTCGCCACCGGAACCGCTTAATATTACGCGAGCGCCGACCCGCTCCATCAACGTACTAATCCGGCGGTGTTTGGCCTCACAGAAAAGAAGTGAATTTAAACTCGGTAGTGCATTTTCAACTGCGAGAGTTGAAAAAAGCGGGCAATCATCTTCGTTAAGGTGGTGTCCCTCTCGGCCGATCTGCTCTTCGACGTGGCGTATGTAGCTCGTTTGATCGGAAGTTGGCGATCCGTGCGAGACGAGAGAGATAGTGAAAAGTTCGGGCGCGCGTACGTTACCTTCCTGCATCAACCGGTGGGCCATGCAAACTATACTCGAGCTATCGAGACCGCCGCTGAGATCTGCAAACACCGGACGATCCGTGCGCAATGGACCACGAACCGCGTTGCTGAAGTGGAATCTGAAACCCTCCGCGTATTCAGCATCCGTTTTGAGACGAATGGGTTTCACTCTGGCGAGATCCCAGTATCTCCTCTCACGTACCCGCCCCTCGGCTGTAAACGTCTGGAAGTGAAAAGGCTTTACCGAATGAACGTTCTTATAAGCTGTTTGACCGGGCTCGGGATCGTACATCAAGTACCCGGCAACAAAGTCGTTGTTGACTTCCAGCGAAACCTGTGCGGCTTCGAGCAATGGTCCGAGCTCAGAGGAGCAAATCAGTCGCTGCTTGTCGTAATGGTAATAGAGTGGACGTGTGCCAATATGGTCACGCGCAAGGAGAACTTTCTCAGCTCGGGCGTCATACAACATCAGCGCAAACTCACCGATGAGATGAATTGCAAACTGCTCACCCCATTTCTCGTACGCAGCGAACGCGAGTTCGATGTCGGTGATTGTTGATGGCCCTTTGAGAAGCGTGCCACGGAGACTCGCAATCAGTTCTTCACGGTTATCGAGGCGCAAGTCTCCAACGATCATCGTGTTATTACGACCTGCGAGCGGCTGCACCTCGAATCGAGATTCTTCGTTCACATGAAATGCGCGGTAACACATACCAACCGGGCCTGCAAATAGAATGTCACCGCCGTCTGGTCCGTTGGCGCCAAGAGCGTTCCAAAGAGCTGCCACCTGCTCTCTTTGTCCTTCTCGGATCGGCTGGCGATTGAAGTTGTATATTCCCGCTAGTACACTCATAGGTTGTTACACTCGTCGCATTTCTCGATGTTGGTTCTTTACATTCTGGTGATCGTTCACGACGTAACCTTCGACCTCTGACCACGCGTGAACCCTCACGGGAAATTCCTGCGCCGCCAGCACCATCTGTGCGGGCACTCCCCGTCGTCGCAATAAACAGGTCACGACCGCCGAATGCTGCAGGCACATCGCCTTTTTCGGGTAATACATCTGTGCACGATCGACCATGGCGCGTACGCGTCGACAGATCTCGATACCAGTTGCGCGCGGTGTAGCTGTGGGCCAACGCTCGACTCGCTCAATGAGCACCCTGAACCCTCCGAACTTCAACAACAGATCAAAAGCCAGTAGTCCAAGAAAGGCTGTGACCGTTTCGCGCTTCGAAACCCTGATTCGTTCAGCTCCTGAGACTTCCGGCGCAACCTCTGTTGCGGTATCTTTCGACGAAGTTGTTCCGCTCACGTCTTTCTTCATGCGGAACAACTCCAGCCCGTTTGCATCGTAGACTCGCTCCAATAGGTTCATTGCAACGAGTTTGTTCAGAAAGAAGAACGTGTCGGCGTGCAGTTGGACCGTTGAGACTTCATACGAGAGCTCGCCTTCTGCATTGATTGCATCGAACTGTTGCCGAAGTCGGAGCACTACCTCATTGATACTGAGATCAGTTTTAGCGTCCTCGAAGATCATCCACGTAAGTGCTCCGACTCCGTTCAACCTGCAAATTCGATTGTTTACTATCGAAAGCAGCACGCTACCGTCTTTGTGCTTTTTGACTCGATCAGCGAAGGTCTGAGGAGAATCTTTTATTGAAGTTGCCGCAGCCGCCATCAGTGAATTCCTCCACTTTTGAGGTCCTAGATCAGTTGAATCTTGAAGGCGTCTTTTGTGAAGCTTTGGGGGAAGCCGGTGCCGCTTTGCTAATGTGTAATGTTCGTTTCGAGATGTACTCTATGCTTATAGTCTTGCATGCCTAAAGCTTTCGTTGGTTCTGCTTAGTATTACAAGCGACGCGATTTTTTCAGGAAAACGTGCAGATGAATTTGCGATTAGAGAACTCTTTCTTGCTTACAATCCCAAGCAGATGCTGCAACAAGATCGGTCTGGTGTGGTTGCTCGGTGATGTGACCATAGTCCATATGGACCACACGCTCAGCCCAATTTGTGGGGAAGGGTCGGTGGGAGATGATCACCGTCGTAACGTTTTGCAGATAACTATCGAGTTCGTTAAGTAAACGCTTTTCGGTGACTTCATCGAGGGCTGAGGTACACTCGTCGAGAATCAGGATCTTTGGACGTTGCAATAGCGCACGCGCCAAAGCAACGCGTTGTCTTTCACCGCCCGAGAGTCGATTGCCACGTGGTCCCAGCGGTTCATCCCAACCATTCGGCAAACGCTGAATCAAGGTTTCAAGCTGGGCAAGTCTTGTAACCTGTTGCAGCTCTTCATCAGTCGCGTGGGGATTTCCGTATAGCAGATTTTCACGCAGCGTTACGTCAAACAAAATGGGATCCTGCGGCACAAAGATGACTGACGATCTCAAACTCTTCAACTTGATGCCCCGAACATCCGTTCCATCAACAAACACCGTACCTCCGCCGCTGTCGTAAAGACGTGCCATGAGGCGCGCTATCGTGCTCTTGCCGTTACCGCTCGTGCCTGCAAGTGCAACACGCTCGCCGGGAGCTATGCGGAAGTTAACGCTCTTCAAAACTGGCCGATCAGCGTGGTAATTAAATGAAACTTCTCTCAATTCGATTCCAGCGGGTCCATCGGGAGCAAGCACTAAAGCATTTGGTCGATCAGACAGGATTGATTCCGCTTCGGTGATCTCCATCAGGCGCCGCACACTCGCGGCCGCGCGCTGAAACCTGGAATAGATGTCCACAACACCGTAAAGAGGCATGAAGAGTTGCAGCGTGTACCCGTAAAATGCCACCAACCCGCCTGCCGTTAGGGTTCCGGTCATAACCTGATAACCGCCATAACAGAGGACAGTCGCCATTCCCAGAACAATGATTAGATAAAGAAAGGAGCTGAAGAAGAGTTCTGCTCTGCGTCGTTTTACCTGTGCCCGAACCGCGGCACCGGAAATTGCCGCGAAACGGCGCGCCTCGCGTTGTTCGCAGGACAACAGCTGTATCTGCAAGATCGCCGACAGATGTTCCTCCAAAAACGCGATCACCTTTGCTGATTGCGCTTGCACGGAATCAGACGCCTGACGCAAGCGATGATGAAACCGTCGCCTCACCACGATGAATATCGGTATTAATGGAAAAACAACTATCGTTAGCCGGTAATTCAGTATGAGCATGGTGGTCATAACAACACTGAAGACTGTTACCATGCGGAGTACGCTCGGAATTACCTCACCACTCAGTGTTCCCACCTGATCCACGTCGATTTGTAAACGATGCAAGGTATCGCCTATTGGTTTGTTGTCGTGATAATCCGCAGAGAGACGTTGCAGATGGCGGAGCAATCTCAGCCTCGAACGGAAGGTCATCTTCTGTACAGCACGAAAATTCAAAAGCCCCGACAAGCTATCGAATCCCAGGCGGCCCATGTAAGTGAGGAAGAACGCTATCGCAATCAGGGGTAACCAACTCACCCGGCGGTTTGGAATGACATCATCAATGAGCAGCCTCACAATGAGCGGATCCAACAAAACAAGGATACTTGCAGCAACAATACATAAGTAGCTGCCGATGTGCAGACGAACGAATGGCTTCACTTGTTGTGCAAGCCACCGAAACTCACTGGAGCTACCGGTACGCATTCTTCACCCGTTGTGCGAATTGCCCGACTCTAAACAAACTATGCGAGATGAGCAGAGAACCATCACCTGCTGCTTACAATTCCAAGCATTCTTACCCAGAATGGTTTCGAAGTCCCATTACCTTTCGCCGTGGAATTTTCAACGCCTCCGTCGCAGAATCGACGCAGTCAGTGCTGTAGCCGACAACTCGCCCCACAATCTCCGCCTCCCGTAAATAAGTAAAACGTCGCACACCTGCAGGCGAGGAGTGATGAGGAAGGATCAACAACTGATTGCCTTGTAGTTCACACCAGCCACAGGCATACGCATCTCTTAATTCGATGAAATAAATCGGTCGCTCATATTCGTTGGGCCAGGCGCCCGCCACAATCTTGTTTTGGGTGGTGTCGATTTTCAGGAGTGCGCCAGGCCTGATCATTGGACACATAGTGAAATCAGCCAGGCCCACATGGGCACAAACGATCTGCGACGTGTCGTTCCCTGCCCGAGCGGTTTGTTTAATGTCAGTGTCCACCGATTGGGGCCTCAGGCTCGTCTCCAACGGTCCATCGCAGCCGGAAGCCTCGTGCAACAATTGAGTTTTTTGCGAAAGTAGCTGCGTGAGATATGGTTCCGCCACCGGCTCGTACTTCTCCTTATCGTCCACATCCACTTTGTAAAGACGAAGTAGATCGAGAAAGTTAACTCGATAAATCACGCTCAGGCTGAACAGTTTACAAATGCTCGGCTCCGAGACGCCGTTTTCGAGTTGGGCCAGCCAGCCGTTTGAAATACAAAACCTCTTATCCCCTTTGACGTCGGCGATTCGCCGGCTTGCTTGTTCCACTTCACGAACGGTGATGTTGCGTCGATTGCGCAGCGTTTTCAGTTCCTGACCAGCCAGCACAATAAGACCCTCCATTCTCATGCGGGGGGTTCGAACCTGGGCTGTCTGAAATCGTTCGTTAATCTTTCGGAGTAAAAGCCACAACGATGATGCGAAGGCTTTGAGATCGAACGCCTTCGAGTGCGCTGCAGCGCAGGCTTCAGTTTTGGAGTTTTTGGGAGGTTTGTATTGCCGCTATTTCCCTACAGAGCTTTGCCTCAAGAGTCATTGTTGGAGAAGGTCAGTACCGTAACGCGGTAGCGTCGGGTCGGCGTTGGGTATCAATAACCAAAGAATTATTGCAGTTGCGAAACTCACCCGACGCTACCGCGTTACGGTACTGACCTTCTCCAACCGCGGACCCTGACTTTTGAGGGCCGGAGTTTACAGGAGTAATAGCACAGACTGCCTACAAGAAAATCTTTTGTCCGGTATCGTGGAAAGGAAACAACGAACGTCGATGTGTTAAGACGTTTCCTTTTAGTCATTTAACTTTTGAAAAGCGTGAGGTCAGGTCTTTACCTGATACCGGTCTAAGGTGGGCCAAATTCAACGAATCGTTGCAAAGACGTTCGGCGCTTATTCGCCAACTAATTGATCAGCACTCACTTACGCCGAGGATAACTATCGACGATTGTCCGGTATGTCGGAAATCATCTCGGATAAAGCACACCAACAACCTGACCAATGATCTTCACCTCATCACGGCTGAATTCTTCGCGCACGTTTCCTGATGCGGGATGAGGTATCAGGACGATCTTGTCGCCGGGTGCGTTTTCCGCGTAGACGCAAGTGAGACCATTCGGTGTGAGAACATAAAACAACTCACGCTCGTGAAAGCTTACGTTCTCTGCTGGATGCACCTTATTCAAGAGTTTGTTCACGAGCAGACGACTACCAGGCGGCGCGATCGGCAACGCATTGGTGTCCTCTTCACCAACAACGACATATGCAAGGTGTGGCGGGTAGAAGGAGCCGAGATACTCAACTTCAATCTCGGTCCAACGCTTCAACGAGCCTTCGAAGAACTGCGTGTCCTCAAGGTTCGCATCGTCGCGAACGATCGGTACCTTTATTCTTCGATGACGCGACACAGCATCGAGCGGCACTTCGTGTGTGCGCGCTCGACTCATCTCCAGTTGCTCGGTGAAACGTCGTTGCGGTTGCAGACCAATAGCCGCGTCTATGTCTGCACGCGAGAGGTTCAGAATGATTCGCAGACTATCAAGCTTTGCGGTTCCGGGTTGGCGAATACTGCCACTGATAATATTTCCCAGCGTCGATTTGCCAATGCGCATGTCCGAGTTGTTGTTGAGCTTCGCCAGACGTTCACTTTCGGCTACGATGTCTTTGTAACTCAGACGGAGAAGTCTCATCGCGGCCAAAATCAAGATGCCTAATGGCGCGCTTGTTTGTCGCTGTGGCCGCCCACGCTTTGTTTCGCCGCGTCGTCGTCCTCGTTCTTCAGCTTCGCCCATAATCCGGAGGATTGGCGGACGGCAATGTCTCGGACGACCCGAAGCGACAAAGTCGGGGGGAACCGCTCTGCTAGCTCAAATGTCCATTAAAGGAGTCGAAATCTAAAATGGGAGGTTTGGTGAAGGACGAATCTTACACTATGCCGGTCCTTTTTAAATAAAAAATACGCGTTACCGTAAAACCGAATATTTGCCCGCTGGAGGTTTTATGTCCCGGCTACTTCGATCCCCAAACCTCTTGTGCAGATCTCTTGGTCTTTGCGTCGCGATTGTTGTTCTTCCGATCGCTGGTACGCTGACAAGTTCCGCTGCTCAACTTCAGAATCAAACTGCGCTCGAATTGTCTAAACCCATTGCACGCACGATCAATGCACGCGAAGCAGATTCATACACACTTACTCTAACCTCCGGTCAATACGCTCATCTCACTGTCGATCAGCAGGGTGTTGATGTCGTGGTGTCTATTTACACACCCGATGGGACCAAGGTCGCGCGAGTTGATATGCCGAACGGCGATAAAGGTATCGAGCCGGTATTTCTCGTAGCCGAAACTTCGGGTGCGTATCGAGTTGAAGTGCTTTCAACTTCGCCGAAGATAGCAGGCAACTACGAAGTAAAACTCGAGGAGTTACGCGCTGCGACCGAGCCGGATCGCAACCGTGTCGCAGCACAAACACTCTTCACCAAAGCGAAAGCTTTGCGCAACGAGCGAACACGTCAATCGTATCAACAAGCGATCGAGAAATATGAGGCCGCATTTGTTCTCTGGCAAAACCTCAACGAGAAATTGCTGCAGGCATTCACACTTCACGAAGTCGGGAATATCTACGGCGACATCGGTCAGTTTCAGAAGGCGATCGACTCACACACCAAAGCTGCTGCTCTTTACAAAGAAGCAAAGAACCCGCGCGGCGAAGCAGCTGTGACTGTGAATATCGGTTGGGTATACGGCGAGTTAGGCGACACTCAGAATCGTCTCGCGATGTACGATCGAGCGGCGGCGATCTACTTAACAACTGGCGACATCGATCCGGTACTGATCAGTAATTTCGGAACGACTTACGCGAAGCTCGGACAGTACCAGCGCGCGCTCGACATTCATCTACACGTCCTGGAAATGCGACGCCCAATTGGCGAGCCACTCGGCCTCGGTATTACTCTCCGCAATATCGGTGACTGTTATGAACATCTTGGAAACAAACAGAAGGCGCTCGACTCTTTCAACGAGTCGCTTCCGTTCATGGAGAAAGCCGGCAATCACTTTTACACGGCTTCGACTTTGGTCAACCTCGGACTCCTCTATGAAAGTCTTGGGCAAAAAGAGAAGGCGCTTGACTATTTCAATCAGACGCTCAAGATTCGCCAAACGATCAACGATGAAAGAGGAACTGGCAGCGCGCTCTTTTATCTCGCGCGCGTCGAACGCGACCTTGGCAATCTCAGCGAAGCGCGCAAACGGATCGAAGCTGCGTTAACCCTCGTCGAACGTTTGCGGAACAGGGTTGCGAGCCAGCAGTTACGCGCGACGTTCTTCGCTTCAGTGCAACAGTTCCGAGAGTTTTATATCGACCTGTTGATGCGTTTACACAAAGAGAATCCCTCACAGCGATTGGACGTGGCAGCTTTTAATGCGAGTGAAACAGGACGCGCGCGTTCGCTGCTCGAGTTGCTCAGCGAGGCGAACGCGGAAATTCATCACGGCGTGGATCCGCAATTGTTGGAACGTAAACGCGATTTGGGACAATCGATTGCAGATAAAGCCGAGAGCCAGGTGCGGTTGCTGAGTGAAAAACACACGGAAGAACAGGCCACAGCCGCGGCAAAAGAAATCGCAGCACTCACCACAGAGTACGAGCAAATTGAAGCGCGCATTCGCGAGACGAGCCCACAGTACGCAGCGCTGACTCAGCCGCTGCCACTCACTCTCGAAGAAACTCAAAAACAAGTTCTCGATCCCGAAACCCTGCTACTCGAATACTCACTTGGCGAGCAGAAGAGTTTCCTTTGGGCAGTCACGTCTGACTCAGTCAGGACTTATGAATTGCCTAACCGCGCGGTTATCGAACCGCTCGCGCGAAGTGTTTATGAATTGTTAACCGCACGTAATCAAAGAGTCGCAAACGAAACACTTGAACAAAGACGGCTCAGATTGGAATCGGCGGATGCAGAATACGTGAAGTCAGCAGCGAGTTTGAGTCAGATCTTACTTGGACCAGCCGCTGCCGAGTTGAAGAGCAGGCGACTGCTGATCGTCAGCGACGGCGTGTTGCAGTTCATTCCTTTTTCGGGGCTACCTGATCCAACAAACGCAGAGCCGCTGATGTTGGGCCACGAGATTGTGACTGCACCGTCAACAGCAGTCGTCGCGTTGCTCAGACGCGAAACTACGAATCGCAAACCGGCGCCAAAAACTCTGGCCGTGTTTGCCGATCCAGTTTTCTCGACTGAAGATTCACGTGTTCTGACCGCAAAACTCGCGCACGCTGCGCGTGAGGAAAAAACCTCGGGCGCAGACGCCGTCAGATCAGCTTCCGAGATTGGCCTCGGCGACTTGAGACGACTGCGGTTCAGTCGTCAGGAAGCCGACGAGATCACGCGCTACGCAACCAACGACTTGAAACTCGAAGCCGTTGACTTCCAGGCAAACCGCACACTCGCAACCAGTGCCGAGCTGGGCCAATATCAAATCGTTCATTTCGCTACCCACGGTCTAATCAACAATACTCATCCAGAATTGTCGGGAGTTGTCTTGTCGCTTGTTGACGAGAAGGGTCGCCCGCAAAACGGATTTTTGCGGCTTTACGATCTTTACAATTTGAAATTGTCGGCAGATCTCGTGGTGCTGAGCGCGTGTCAAACGGCGCTCGGTAAAGAGATCAGAGGCGAGGGTCTCGTCGGACTGACGCGCGGGTTCATGTACGCCGGTGCGCCTCGCGTCGTCGCGAGTCTCTGGCAGATAGACGACCGGGCGACGGCCGAGTTCATGAAACGCTTTTATGAAGGAATGCTCGGACAAAAATTGCGCCCCGCGGCCGCGCTTCGTGCTGCTCAAGCCTCGATGTCCAAGGACGCGCGCTGGCGCCAGCCACACTACTGGGCCGCCTTCACGCTCCAGGGTGAATGGAAGTAGCCACAAAAAGGCACAAAAAGTACAAATAAGGAAGCAATGAAAATGAAATCATTTTTTGTGCTTTTTGTGCCTTTTTGTGGCTAGCTTTTTGAAGATGAAGAGTAACGCACCGTGGTGGTGGTTTGAGGGTGGCACCGAAATTTGTTCGATGTGCCAGCAATCGTACGCGTATCAAACGGGCTCTTACTGTATCGATTGTGACTGCAATGTTTGTCCAGTATGCGTACAGGAATCTGAAACCCGCGAACCACTTTGTTCCGGTTGTTGCGAGGAACGATAAGAGAGATTTTATGGCAGCGCGTGCTATCTGGAAGGGTGAAATAAAACTCGGCACTACTAAGGTGCCGGTCAAACTGTATTCGGCCGTGCAGGATCGCACGGTGCGATTTCACGTGCTCGACGATCGACAAAAGCATCGTGTGAAGCAACACATGATCGATCCCGATTCGGGCGAAGAGGTGCCGACTGAAGAGATTCAAAAGGGATACGAGATCGAACCTGGGAAATACGTGATTCTAACTAAAGAAGATCTC
>Ga0207709_10002326_pt1 | contig 12000 bp, 11 predicted proteins | sample KBSM34metaG_FD_184397 | JGI IMG/M metagenome (GOLD analysis project Ga0207709, IMG submission 184397) | Miscanthus rhizosphere microbial communities from Kellogg Biological Station, Michigan, USA - KBS M3-4 metaG (SPAdes) (version 2) | ecosystem: Host-associated > Plants > Roots > Rhizosphere >...
CGCCCGCCGATTCTATCGCCTCTCCGCGTTGATGGAGGTCCGCGGCGACGATCCCTTTCGCCTGCGTTCTTATCGTAACGCAGCTGAAGCGATCGAGGTATGGCCCACACCGTTGAAAGAGATCGCAGAGAAAGAGGGCGTGGCTGGTTTGCAGGAAATTCCGGGCGTCGGCAAGGCAATCGCGGGCAAAGTGATCGATCTGCTGAAGAAGGGTTCGTTCGATGCATGGGATCGTCTAGTCAAAGAAACGCCGGAAAGCGTGCTCGATCTGTTGGAGATTCCGGGGATAGGACCGAAGACTGCCGCGCTGCTGCACCAACGCTTCAAAGTCTCATCACTACCTGACCTGAAAGCGTTTGCCGCCGCCGGTGGTCTCGACATGGTTGACGGCATCGGCCTCAAGACCGCCGAAAGAATAAACGAAGCACTAGCCACGGATCGACACGGATAAAATTTCTTTTCTGATCTGTGTGATCCGCGTTAATCTGTGGCTCCACTTCCTAACCAAAAGAGGACACCATGACAAAAATGAAACGTCGCGATTTCATTGTTACCGGCGCTGCTGCGGGTATCGCCTTTCCGATGATCATGAAACAGAGCACCGTGAAACCGTTGGTTATCGCGTCTGCCAATGGCAATCGGTTCAAAAACGGCGGGAATGTGACCGCTGTGCAAAAAGCATTTCAGATGATGACGGGGGGTTCCGATGTACTCGATGCGTTGATTGAGGGTGTCAACATCGTCGAGCTCGATCCACTGGACGACAGTGTCGGATATGGCGGGCTGCCGAATGCTGACGGCGTGGTCCAACTCGACTCTTCCGTCATGCACGGTCCAAGGAAACAGGCGGGCGCCGTTGGTGCCCTCGAAGGTGTAAGGACGCCTTCAAGGGTCGCGAGGGCGGTGATGGAAAGCACGGATCACCATCTCATCGTCGGCAAAGGGGCACAGGATTTTGCACGCAACATGGGATTTCCGATTGAAGAGGACCTCAACACTCCCAACTCACGCAAGCAATGGTTGGAGTGGAAGCGTCGCACAGATCCCGGACACTATCTCGATCCGAAGACACGTGCCGAGGCTGGACATCGCGTCGCACTCGAAATGCTCGCGGAAGGGAAGCTGCGCGAAGAGAACCTGCACGGCACGATCAATTGCGACGGCATCAACTCGCGTGGCGAGATCTGTGGAGTAACAACAACATCTGGATTGGCTTGGAAGATCCCGGGTCGTTTGGGCGACTCGCCGATTCTGGGTGCTGGTCTTTATGTCGATGGCGCAGTGGGCGCTGCTGGTTCCACGGGACGTGGTGAAGCGAATCTCTTCAATCTTTGTTCGTTTGTGATCATCGAAGAGATGCGACGCGGCGCGCACCCGAAAGACGCGGGCATGGAAGTCTTAAATCGCATCAAGAGCAACACTATTGAGAAGCGACTTCTAAACAGCCGCGGACTGCCAAACTTCGGCATCAACTTCTACATTCTCAATGCCAAGGGAGAATATGCGGGGGTGACGATGTACGAAGGCTCCTCATTCGCGCTTTGTACTGAAAACGGCCCACAGACACTCAAAGCTGAGCCGCTGCTGCAAGGCAAGGCGAGTGATTAAGGCCGCGGATTTACGCGGATGAACGCTGATCTGCGTTTATCCGCGTTCATCTGCGGCTAAAATATTATCCAGCACTAGGGTCGTTCTGCAGTATCCCGAAAATATTTCCTTCGGTGTCTTTGCAGTACACGAGCCATCCGACTCCGGGAATCGGCATCTTCGGCACCGCTACCTGCGCGCCGTTTGCCAACGCCGTCTGTAGCGAAGTATCGACATCTGCGACATCGACTGTGCAGACATAAGCAATCACAGCCTGGCCATCTATTTCGCCTCGACGTCGAACGAGGCCGCCATTGATTCCGGGCTGATCGTCTGGACCAGTGATGACCATCCAGTACTCCATCGGCCCTTCCCACTTCTGAAAGTTCCACCCAAACAACGCCTTGTAAAAGTTGACGGCGCGATCCGGATCGCCCGCATGAATCTCAAAATGAACCACTCTCGGCATTATTTATCTCCTTAAAGTTTAGCTGCTTGCTGTTGCCGTTGACGTTCCATACTTCTGCGTGGCGAAACCGACGATCAGTCCGACGATCGTGCCGGGCAGGACGATTTCGAGGTAGTAGCCACCCTGCAGCAGCGCCACCAGAAACGCCAAAAATGCGCCGACGATAACGCCGAACAGGATCCCGATCGGCAGCGAATGAAACTTCTTCGCAAAGAATCCGATCGCGATTCCGGCAATTATTCCTTTGACGGTGGAACCAAATACGATTCCAGCAAGTTGATCTCTGACGGCTGGTGTAAACCATGCTGTCAGGCCGTCGATGGCGCCCAGGACGGCGCCCAGAATCACTCCAATTAGGGGCTTGGACATTGCTGTTCTCCTTTCTACTGTTCTATTAAACGTCTGCCGAGAAACCTTTAAGGCCGAGAGGTAAAAATCAAAATAATTCTCATCAACAGGTACGCGAGGATCAATAAAACGAGAAACCGGTTCTTACCGACCCAACGGCTGACCTTTTCGAACGCATTCTCGCGATAAGCTGAGACGGGTTCCGAGTCGAGCAAGCGCGCAATGTCGGCGGATAATTCGGATGCACTTGCATACCGACTCTCCGGCACGTGCGCCATGGCTTTCGAGCAGATCGCTTTAGCCGTCCTGGTCGCTTTATCTGTAAGTAGAAAACGAAGCACCGCACCGAGTGAATAGACGTCGGCGCGTTCGTCGATTTGGTCGATCTCACCTCGCGCTTGTTCCGGCGACATGTAATCACGGGTGCCGATCACTGTGCCGTCAGATGTTTCATTTGCCGCGGATTCACGCGGATAAACGCGGATTGATCTGCGTTCATCTGCGTCAATCCGCGGCTCCAAAATCTTCGCAACGCCCCAATCGAGCACGAGCACTTCACCAAACGATCCGATCATGATGTTCTGCGGCTTCAGATCCCGGTGAATCACTCCGTGCGCGTGCGCGAAAGCCACCGCATCACAAACAGCCTGAAACTTCCGCAGACGATCCCTCAGCGAAGCGCCCTGCGCCGCATACTCATCCAGCCGCAGCCCGCGCACATACTTCATCGCGTAAAAGATCCGGCCGTCAGGAAGCGTGCCGACGTCGTGAACAGGAACGATTCCGGGATGCTCGAGCCCGGCAATGATCTGCGCTTCACGAATCATGCGGCGGCGTAGATCATCAGTAACGTCTGGCGTGTTGAGAACCTTAACTGCTACAAGACGATTGAGCTCGCGATCTTCCGCCAGGTAAACTTCTCCCATACCGCCGCGCCCGAGTTCTTTCACAAACGTGTACTTCGTCGAGCTGAAGTCAGGCTCGCTGACGATCGTGCGCAGGTGATTCAACCTGTCATCCGAGAGCCACTTCATTTCACATCGACTCCCAGCAGCGAACGAGCTTCAGTGCGAAACTCTTCGTCAGTTGCAGTGATCTCGCGCAGTTTCTCCAGGACAATGCGACGGAAGTCGCGCCGCGCGGCAGCGAGGTAATTGTTGACTGTCGCGGGCTCGAGTCCGAATTCCTGTGCGAGTGAGGCGTACGACACGTTGTCGTCGCTGAGGTCGTAGCGTTCGAAGAGTTGAAAATAGACTGTTCGGCCCGAATCGACGCATCGGATGCGAAATGCATCAACAGCCAGAGTGAACATCCAGCGCACCCACTCTCGATGGAAGTAGTCTTCCGGATTTAGCGTTGACGTCACTGCATGCGAGGCGAGTTCGTCCTCAGCAGCGGCGAAGTCGAGCGAATAATGGTCCATACCGCCACCGCGCTTCAGACGACCACCCGCCTTGCGCTCATTCGCCACAAAGCCATCGAGACATGTGCGCAGAAACGTCTGGAAGCTGGCCTTCCCCGCGTCGTAATTGGCAAAATGGTCCTTCTCGAAAGCGTTGGCGAAAAATCCCTGAGTCAGATCTTTTGCGTCCTCATTACTTACCTGCCATTTGAGGCGAATATATTTGTAGACTGGTTTCCAATAACTGGTGAGAATGGTATCTAAAGCTCGCTGCCGTGTGATTTGATCCTCGCTGCGCGCATTGACGATAGCGGAGTGGTTGGTGACCGGAAACTTGTGAAGCGGACCGCCGATGTCAGTATCTGGATCCATAACCTATCCACAGATTACACAGATTAAATCAGCATCTGCGTAATCTGTGGATTACGGCTGCCTCTTGACTATCACCAGCGTAATGTCATCCGCGGCGCTGGTTCCCTGCGCAAACTTCGTCAACGACGACTCAATCCGGTCGCGTATTCCTGCCGCCGAGGCCTCGATGTTTCGTGAGACAACTTCGTACAAACGCGTCGCGCCAAACTCTTCACCTGTGGGACTGACCGCCTCGGTGACGCCGTCGGAATAGATAACGAGCACATCGCCTTTCTGCAGTTGAGTGCGCCCTTCGCGATACTCCGCATCGGGTTTGATCCCGAGCGGCAATCCGCCTGACGCGAGTTGTTCGACAGTGCCGGCCGAATGAACAATCAGTGGTGGATTATGTCCCGCATTCAGAAACGAGAGCGCTCCCGACTCCGGATCGAGCTCCGCATAAAACAGAGTCACGAAGCGATTCGTCGGGATGTTGTTGGCGAGATACCGGTTAACTGCAGAGATCGTCGCTACGAGGGAATTGTGCGACGCTGACTGCGCGTGAATTGCGGCATGCAGCGACGACATCAAGAGCGCTGCGGCTGTTCCCTTACCTGACACGTCACCGAGCGCGATTACTAAACGCCCATCTTCACGCTCGATAAAGTCGTAATAATCGCCGCCGATTTCATAACACGGAAAACTGATTCCCTGGAGCTCGTAACCATTGACGAGCGGCGGTGCAGTCGGTTGGAAGCGCTGCTGAATCTCACTCGCGAGGGCGAGTTCGCGCTCGAGTCGCTCGCGCTCGAGTCTCGCTTCAACGAGTCGCGCATTCTCAACACGGATCGCAGCGACCGACGCGAGCGTTGTCAAAACTTTGAGGTGATCTTCAGTGAATCGACCTTCCGCGATCGGTGAATCGGCGTAGATGATTCCAAACACTTTCTCCGAAACACCAAGTGGAACTGCCAACACGGATCTCACGCCCTGCAGCACCATCGTGCCGCTCGCAAAACGCGGATCGTGTTGCGCGTCGGACGTCAACACTGATTTGCCACGAATAACGACTTCATCGAGCACGTTGCGAGAAACGCGAATCTCACCCACCTCACCCACTCGATCGCGCAAGCGCGCGACAGCTACTCGCAAATCTTCACTACCCTCGTCGCGCATCATGATCAGACAACGATCCGCGGGCACCGCTTCAAACACGAGCGAGACAATCTGTTCGAGTGTTTCATTCAACGTGGCCGAGGCGAGCAGGGTGATTCCCACCTTGCTGATGAGCGCTAGCAAGTCGCCCTGCTTTGCTTTCGGCGTCACAGTTGTAACGCTCGAGGCGACCTCCTCCGGTTGCGTGCGGGCGCCTTCGATCGCTTCGAGCAGGCCGGAAGTGGTCCTGTCACCTGAGGCGAGCGCAATCGTCGCTTCCGGAAGCGCTTCGGAAGAGTTGTCGGTGATCATCGTCGCGCCCATACCGGAGTTGAACGTTCCATCGTCAAAGACGATTTCCGTTTCACCGATTTGAATGCGACCACCGGCGGTCAGATGGATCACGCCTTCGACTGTGGCGCCGTTGTAGAGCGTGCCATTTGCGGACCCGAGATCCTGAAGCACGTACTCGTCACCTTCGCGACGCACTTCGGCGTGAACGCGGGATGCGAAAGGATCCGGAATACAGAGATCGTTCCGCGCGGAACGGCCGATAGTTATACGAAGCCGGCCGAGTGGAAAATGGTCGGGCGTGCGGTCGGGGTATTTAACTATTAGCTCTGACATTTTTAACGAAGTTTAGGCGGCACGAGCGGTGGCATCAACTAGATAGAACCCTCACGAACTACAACGGTGCCGGCTATCATATCGTGCAAACCTCTGCCATGCACGGACACCGCCGCGATTAAGAAACCGATTCCGAAGAGCGCAAATGAAAGCGGATAACCAACGAAGTGACGCAACAACGCGCGTCCGATTCCGATTCTTCCGCCGTCGTTTCGTTCGATCCGCAGACCCGTGGCCCACTTCCCTAGTGTCAGTCCGGTGAAACCCGGAAGCACGGCCAGGTTCAAAAGCGCCATGACAACGGCAAGCGTGATTCCGGCAGTCTCGGCAGAACTACCCGCCGAGCGTCCGCCGCCACCCAGCATGCGCGAGACGAGTGTGCCCAACACAACCAGGGAAACGAGTGCGATGTAGTCGATTAGCAGTGCGCCACAACGAAGAGGGAAAGGGGCTCTGAGGCGGTTACCACCATGTCTGGCGGCGCGGCTTCTTGCCTGGGAGTGCGGCAAACCTTGAGCAGCAGTCATCGATAAAACAATGGTCCTATAGGTCCTATAGGACCTATTTATTAGCCAACAAGAAAATGCAAAGTGGTTTCGCCAACGCGCAGCTTATCACCACTGTCCAGGACGCGTGGCTGCCGGGGCGCGAGCCGCACCGAGTCGTTGATCACGGTGCCGTTTACGGAACCGAGATCTTCAACGAGAAATGTTTCGCCTTCGAGCCAGATGCGTGCATGTCGCCGGGAAACCTTCGTCTCCGGATCGAACCGCGAAAGATCGATCTCGGGAAAGATGTTTGAATGCGGATCCGTTCGACCCAGCAGGTTACTATCTTTCTGGAGAATGAACGAGGCATCGAGCTCAGTGGTTCCGGCGACAACGAGTTTCGCCGTCGGTCTGACAGCGTGCAGCATCGCACTCGAACCGACACCAGCGAGCGGTTGTCGCGCCCCGCAGTGAGCGCAGAATACGTCGTCGGCAGCAATACGACCACCGCAGAAACCGCAGTAGACCGTCTGCACCTGGACCGTCTCGTTGCCCAGTACCGGCGCCGGCATTCCGTAACTCACTCGTCCGGACATCAACTTCTCGAGATGATTCGCGAGTTCGTTCCGCAGCTCGCCCGCTGTGCGATAACGATCATCAGGCTTGTACTCGACCGTTCGCATCAGGATGTGTTCCATCTCACTCGAGATCGACGGCTGAATCTGACGCGGTCGCGGGTTCTTCGAGAAGTCAAAGATCAAAAGTGGATTGTCCTGCGGATCCGAACCAGTTAACAGATGAAACATCGTCGCGCCAAGACTGTAGACGTCCGACGCAGGTTGCACACGGCCACTGAAGAGTTCGGGCGGCGCATAACCCATCGTTCCCACTGCAGTGACGCCTTTCTCCTGCTGCGTCACCCAACGCGCAATGCCGAAGTCGATCAGCATCACTCGACCCGTGTTGCCGTCGATCATCAGATTCGCCGGTTTGAGGTCGCGATAGATGATTGGCTTCGGTCGCGAGTGTAGATAGTCAAGCACGTCGGCGACCTGCATGCCCCAGTCGGTAACTGTCTTTTCGTCGATCCTGCCACCGATAGCCGCACGCATTCTCGACGCGAGATCACCGCCGGAGATGTACTTCATGACGAGATAGAAGCGACTCAAAGGCTCGTCGTAAAAGTAATCATAGATCGTTGGGATGCACGGGTGTTCCAGTGCCGTCAACAACAGCGACTCGCGTTTGAAGTCGCCAATCGCTTTTTCATGCTGGGTTGGATCGAGGTGCGACTCCACCATCTCTTTCACAGCACGCGGCGCATCGCCGAGGTTGCGATCCTTCGCGAGATAGACCGCGCCCATCCCGCCGCCACCGATGCGACGAACAATCTCGTAACGACCGTTCAAGACTGTGTTCGCTGCGAGCTGCTTTACAGTTGGGCGATGCCCACCGGTCGTGCCCTTTTCGGGAGTCGAGGTTCCCGGAGCCTCGACGTTATCCGTAAACGAACCACCAAGCGAGGCAGAAGATATCGGCGCCGAAGACTCGACGCTGTCCGGGTCAACATAGGTCGTCTCGAGACTTCCTGATGGCTCGCGCGCTTCAGCTACTGCCGCTCCGTCGGACGAAGCAGTTTCATGTATGGAATCTTCGGGAATGATCGGTGTTTCGTCGTTGGGTTCGAGCGTGGTGGCCCATTCGCGGCCTTCGCGGGATGGCTCCTCCTCGTCACCAATACTTGCAGACACAGTCCGCATCTCCGCCGAACTGGGAGTTACTTGCGCTCCGCAATTGCCGCAGAAGTGCTCACCGGGCGATACGTGCGCCCCACATGAACTACACTCGGACATTGTTAACGAATACCAGTCTAAAAGAACGCGAACAAACCGTGCAGGCGCCTACTGCATAATGTGGAAGCGGAGAAATGTCTTGCCAACGATGATTTCGTCGCCATCACAGAGAGCCTGACGCTGTCCGGGGGGTAATCGCTTGCCGCGATTGATAAACGTACCGTTGGTCGAACCGAGATCCTCGACAAAGTACTGGCCGTTGCTCAGAGTGATTCGTGCGTGACGTCTCGAAACCTTTGCTTCCGGATCGTCTGTGTCGAGATCGACATCCGGAAAGATGCCACCATCGGCGTCCCAACGGCCGATCTGAGACTCCACATCACTTAACATGAACTGCTTTCCGGTCGAGCGACCCTTCTCGATGACGAGTCGGGCATGCGGTTTAGCAGCCGTTCGTAACGCTGAAAAACTCAAACCCGCGGAGACGCGACCGGCGGCATACTCAGGTGCGCCCGGGGACGGTGCATGATTCCCGTTGCCTCCCTGTGCGGGTCGGCGCTGCACCGGACCAGGACGGCCATTTGGTCTCAAAGGCGCGCCACACTCGTCGCAATACTGCGAGCCATCGAGATTTTCAGTTTTGCACCTGTCACAAGTAATCATGACTTCAAAAAAGCAAATCATTTTAGCGCGAAACGCTATTGCCACGCCAACGCATCATAGTAGGGCCCGGCAAGGAACAAAAGCCAGAATATCCCGTCTAAATCATTTTCTGCTTTTTGTGCCTCTTTGTGACTGTTAACTGTTAATAAACCTCGGGGTTTTGCGTTTGGAGTATGGCTTCAGAGCGGTTTGCTCTAAGATGAAACTGTTTGATAAGTTTCCACGTAGAAGCTACTTCGGAATTTAAGCCCCTGTTTCAAAGGAATTTATAAGAATGGCATTGAGTCGGAAGAAGAAGATCATTATTGGCTCCATTGTGGCAGCGGTGCTCGCCATTGTCGTCGTCGTCAGCGTTATCGCCACTCGCAAAGAAGAGCCCGAAGTAGTGACGGTTAAGATTGAAACCCGCCCGGAACTGAAGCAAACCGTTACCGCATCAGGCGAAGTGCGACCAATTCGCTACATCAAACTGACCAGTGAAGTAGCCGGACGGATAGAGGAAATTTACGTACAGCCGGGCGATATGGTAACCAAGGGTAAGCCACTGGTCCGACTCGATCCCACACAGTTACAGTCAAGTCAGGAGGCGCAATGGGCAGCCACTCAAGCCTCAATCAACGATGTGCAAAATGCCCGTAACGCCGTGAGTTCTGCCCAGCAGTCACTGATCGTCGCAGAGGCTTCGGTCGCTTCTGCCCGGCAACAGGTTGTGGCCTTGAAGACCAGTGTTGACCGGGCTCAGGTTGATCTCAACACGGCGCAGCGTGAGCTCAAACGGTATACGGAGCTTATCGAGTCAGGCGTGGCTTCCAGACTTGAATACGACACTGCTCGCGACCGTTTCGAAACGGCCAAGATCGCCCTCGAAACAGCCAAGGCTAATCTTGAAGCGCAAAACATTGCCGTCAAAGAGGCCACCGAGCGAGCGAATCAGCAGCGCATTGCGGTGAAGGAGGCCCAAACGAGCATCAAGTCGTCGGAGATGCGGGCCAGCCAGCAATCGGCTATGCTGCGTGGTCAGCAGAGCCAGCGCTCCAAGGCGACCCAGTTGTCACCTCTCAACGGTGTCATCGCCGATATCCCGACACGTGTTGGGGAGTATGCCGTATCCGCCCTGTCATCAACGCCGTTGATGACCATTGCCGACATGTCTCAAATCAACGTTGAAGTAAACGTAGACGAGACGGAAATCAACAATGTCCAGGTGGGCCAGGAGGCAAAGGTCAAGGTAGACGCTCTCGGCGACAAGGAAATCAAAGCTGTCGTCACCCAAAAGAATCCTTTGGCGGTCTCGAAGTCCGACACCACAGGAGGCTTGTCAAACCGGGTCAACGTTCAGGAAGCGAAAGAGTTCAAGGTTACATTGGAGCTGAAGGATCTGCCGGAAGACGTTCAGACTTCGCTTCGTCCGGGAATGAGTTCGACGACCACGATTACAACTAACACGAAAAAGAACGTTCTCGCCGTTCCGCTTGAAGCAATCGTTGAAAAAGCGGCGTCGGCGTCTGCTTCGCCGTCAGCAACGGTTGCAGGCAGCGTCCCCGCCGCATCACCTGGTGGTGAGAAGCAAAAGGCACAGAAGGGTGTTTACATCGTCGAAGGTAACAAAGTCAGATTTATCGAAGTAACCACGGGCATCACCGGTGAAGCAGACATCGAAGTCACGAGTGGTGTTCAAGCAACCATGGAGATTGTGCGTGGGCCCAGCCGCGTCTTGAAGACGTTGAAGGACGGCATGACCATCAAACGTCAGACCAAGAAGCCGGGCAACGCGAACGGAAACGAGGCCTCCTAGATGAGTGACGCTACGCTTACGCTAACTCCTTCGGAGAGTGTCATCACCCCACACGCCGAGGTGAACGGGCACGATCCGAAGATGCTCATCTCGATGCGAAACATCTGGAAGACTTACCAGATGGGAACCGAGTCAGTACACGCGCTGCACGGGGTTTCGTTTGACATTCCGCGTGGCGAGTACATCGCGATCATTGGTCCATCAGGCTCCGGCAAATCGACGCTGATGAATCTGATCGGCTGCCTCGATACGGCAACTCAGGGCGAATACTGGCTGAACGGCAAGAACGTCTCTGAGATGGACGACGACGAGCTTGCTCGCATTCGCAATCAGGAAGTGGGCTTCGTTTTTCAGACGTTCAATCTGCTCGCACGCGCCACTGCGCTTCACAATGTCGAGTTGCCGTTGATCTACGGCGGCGTCGGCGCTTCGCAGCGACACGACATGGCGAAAAAGGCTCTTCAGTCTGTAGACCTAACGGAACGCATGACGCACAAGCCGAACGAGCTGTCAGGCGGTCAGCGCCAACGCGTTGCAATTGCTCGTGCGCTTGTGAACCACCCGTCAATTCTCCTTGCTGACGAACCGACGGGCGCACTCGACTCGCACACCAGCATGGAGATCATGGATCTCTTCGAACGCCTGCACTCAGAGGGCAACACGATTATCGTCGTCACGCACGAACACGATATCGCCGAGCGTGCTCATCGCGTTATCTCGATTCGCGACGGTCAGATCGAGAAAGACGAGCGGATCAGGTAGCCACAAAGAAGCACAAAATGCTCAAAAGAAACTAGCAATACCAGGTCTTTTGTTTTGTGTTTTTTGTGCTCCTTCGTGGCCAACAATCTCTCTCACTCTTTCGTCTAGCGGCGATCTGGGAAGCATTTCGCGTTGCGACCGCCAGTCTCCGCGCTAACAAACTGCGAACAGCGTTGACGTTGGTAGGTATTATCGTCGGCGTCACTGCCGTGATCGCAGTCGTCACGATAATCAAAGGTCTCGATCAAACAGTAGCGCAGACTTTCTCTTCGCAAGGGTCAACTGTCTTCACCATTTCGAAGAACCCGCAGATCATCAAATCACGTGAAGAGTTCATAAAGTCCAATCGCCGCAAAGACGTCACACACGAAGACGCGGAGGCGATTGCGCGCACGTGTACGGCGTGCTGGCGTGTCGGCATCGCCGCGAATGCGGTTGAGACCGTCAAGTACAACGATCAGAAAGCAGAGAACGTGCGGATCCGCGGTGTCGATCCGATCACGATGTTTGATATCGACGGCGTGTCGATCAATGTCGGACGCATCTGGACCGAGAGCGAA
>Ga0207709_10002331_pt1 | contig 11988 bp, 29 predicted proteins | sample KBSM34metaG_FD_184397 | JGI IMG/M metagenome (GOLD analysis project Ga0207709, IMG submission 184397) | Miscanthus rhizosphere microbial communities from Kellogg Biological Station, Michigan, USA - KBS M3-4 metaG (SPAdes) (version 2) | ecosystem: Host-associated > Plants > Roots > Rhizosphere >...
CAAGTAAACATTCTCCACCACGCTCAAACAAGCATCTCGGTAATCGTAGGCTGCTGTTCCGCTGCCGCCCGGTGGAATACTGGGGCTGATATCACTACCGAGCCAAGCACGCCCCTGCGCAATCCAAAGCCGCCCTTGGTAGAAACACATGGCCGAGCCGGTGGGAATCTTCGGGCTGGCATTGAGCATCGAAGTAACGCGCTGAAGAATCACCCCGTTCCATACCAGCGGCACATTACTGTCGTCCTGAATGACGAGGAACTGCTGGGCCTGCTCCATCCAACTTTGCGGAAGCCCTGCGGAATTCTGATCTCCTGCGATGGTGATTTCTTCCACTGAATTGTCGGTATCCACCCGAATGCGAAAGGTTCGCCCCCCGATCTGGGCGATGATGTACGGCAAGTCAAAGTCGGGATGGTACATGTAGCCGCACTGGTAGTTGTCAGTGAACGGCATAGTGGTCAGGTACTTCCACCCTGGCCGCGGGCTAATGCACCCTTCCCGCACTGTCGAATTGATCAGCCAAGCGAGTTGGTTTGGCTGAAGTCCGTTGGGGTTGGCGGCCGAGGCAATCGTGCGGACTCGGGAGGAATCAACACCCCCGGAAAAGTCCACGGCTCCAGTAACAAGCCGGTCTGATTCCTTTTTACTGGCCATTAGGGGCTTCTTGTATGCCCCTTTAACGATAACGTCAATCTTCCCGATTCATCCAGCAGGGCGGCCAATCGGACTGGAATCGGTCAATGGTGGCTTGCGGAGTCTTTGAAAGAAGGTGGCTTCTGGGAGTCCACACCTTCAATTTTAGAAAACATGAGCAGAGTTGGCACGTTTCCAGAGCCGCATCATGTGGCGTCTGAAGCTTCATCTGTGCCTTAGATTCCATGAGTTGGTGGATTTCCTCTGCGGCTTTACCGGAAAGCACCTGCAATCCCTGGGCGGGTCGATTAAATGGGCAGAGCGTGGGGTTGCCGTCCTTATCCTTGCCCGAGGTAGCGCAGACCCGAGCCCGCGCTTCCGCGATCGGTATTGGCACCGCTTCCAGCCCATCCCCTAACCAGTCCACCAAAAGCCCCACGCCGGCCGCCAATCGCTTAACGGTGCCCGCAGCTTCGACAGCCCTGCGCAGGCTGCGGGCTAAAGGAAAAGACGAGTTTGGCGGTGGGGGTTCGCCATCCACGAGATAGCTTTCCGTGCCCTTCATGCCGCGGACCAACTTTTCTGTGTAAATCAGGATCTCGCGCTCGATCTGGCCACGGTCCAGGGACAGCCCGAAACGCGGGTTTGCTTTACGCTTTTCAACAACCTTGTCGATCACGGCTTCCAGCCCGAGCCCACGCAGTACTCGCTTATCAGGCGGCCAGTCGTATTGCGGCTCGTAAATCTGCCAGCCCCCGGGCGGGTGGGTTGTCTTCGATTTGAACATGGCCGCTTGTAGCAGGGGAATAGCCGCGCAGCAAGCGTGATTGACAATCCTTACAGGCGGTTATTCCATGGTGGAATTGCCGAAGATAATCAAAGATCAGTTCACGGCTTTACCGTTAACCCGGCAGCAACGCTACCAAGCCAGGCAGAGAGCTAAAGGGCGCTGCCCCAATTGCGGCCGGAAGTCTGTTAAAGGAAAGGCGTATTGCAAATTTCACCGGGCTATGCGTGCTTACCGCTGGAAAGAATTGGAACGATGAAAACCACCATTAAAACATTTGCCATGCTCCTCCTCCTGCCGCTATGCGCTGTCGCCCAACTCCAGAAAACCAACACCGTGTACCTCACCTGGGACCAGCCAGACGCCACCCCAGAGACAACCTGGTACGTCTATTCCACGTCCACGATCGTCACGAGCACAAACCTCCCGCCCCCGCCGGCCCCGCCGCAAATCGTCTCCTACTTCACCAACTGGCAGGTAGCAGCTATGTTCCAGGCAACCTCAGTGGCGGATATGTTCCACCCCAAGGTGGCGCTATTGGCTTTGGGGACGAATGCAGTGCTCGTGGTGACAGCCTCAAATGTGTGGGGCGAAACGGTTTTTTCGGCGCCGGTGACGCGGCCAGCCCAGTTGCGTCCCGGCCAACTACTCAGAATTGGGTTATAAGATGAAACTGGCGCTCCTGCTCCTTGGGCTGTCAGCCGGGGCCGCAACGCTCTCGTGGTCCCCGCGCACACTTGAACTGCCGGTTATTTCTTACGCTGTATGGGCGAGCCTGGACGGGGACGACTGGGAACTGGTCCAGACTGTGGCGGGAACGAATGCAGTGATTGCTGAGGATGTCGGCCGCCGCCAGTTCATGGTCATTGCCGAGCTCCAAGGCGGTTATCATCAGATCATCCCAGAGGCGGACGTGCGCTACACGGTAACGGCTCCGCATCCCGCGCACCTGCCGCCGCGCGCGCCCCGCTTCACTGCCGAACCACCGTGAACCAGTTCCGGCCGTTGTGCCGCACATGGGCGCGGCTGACCGAGTTCCCGTGCAGGCGCAGCCAGCCAGTGGCGCCGGGCCGGTAGCCGCGGGCCTTGAGACAGTCTTTGATGAAGTCCAGGCGCTCGGCCTCGATTATTAGCGCCGTGGTGTTCTTGGTTGCGTTCATGGCTTGCTCCAGTCCAGCACGCTTTGCATTTGCCCAAACTGATCCACGTCATGACCACTGACAAAGCCGTACCGCGCAAGGATGCTTGGAAGTAACTCGTTCATGATGGTCCAGAGGCGGATGAATTGGTAATGCTGCTGGCATTTGGCGATGAAGTCGCGGAACTGCCCAACGCCTTCAATGTTGGAATGCAAGGCGAGGATATGAAGCTCGGAGCCATTCACTTTAGCCAAGCCGCCGACGCCCGTATCGGACTCGAAAAGCTCAAAGCCGGTAATGGCACCCTCACCTAGCACCTCGGCGGCAAGCCGGTATGGCCGTAATGCGCCAATGACGGGGTGAATAGGGGCAGCCATCATCTTCGCGGCAAACACCGCCCACTCATTCTCCCGGCTGGCCTCCTGGTTCTCGGCCCCTTCTGGATTCTCGCGGAAGGATTTCACAAGCACCCTTCCTGCTTCGCCGCAGATTCCACCCGCCTCTTGTGGTCCTCGACTTCCAGACGGAACCGCTCCTCTTCGAGCTTCGCCGCCGCCTCGCACCAGGATCGGAACTTGCGCTCGGTGACGGCTGCGGCCTCGCGGTACTCGCGCCAAGCAACCTTGGCGGATTCGGTCAGGGTTTCCAGGGTGGTCATGGCTTGGCCTCCGGTGCAGCATTGTGCGCGCGGCGAACCTGACGCAAAAATTCCCTTTCATCAGGTTGCGTGGGATGGTCTTCACAAACTGGCGTACCAGCAGCGAGCCAGTTCGGCCCCATGACCAACTCGAAGAGACACTTTTCCACATCCGCAGCCTTGAATCGCACCACGCACGTCCAGTGTTTTGTGCGTTGCTTGCCGCAGACCGCACACGGCACCTTTTCCTTGTAGCGAACGAATCGGACGCAAGCCCGCGTCAATTCGCTGAACATTGGATTCGGTGCGGCTTCTCGGTACTGGCGCAGTACGCCAGCGTCATTTTTATGCTTCATTTAAACCTCCTCAGAATCCCCTCCAGTGACCTCCGCTTGGCCTCGATCTCGCTCTTGGTGGGCGCAGTCGGGCGCGGGCGCGTCGGTTTCCCTTTCGGAAACAATCGTTACCCCGCATACAGAATGGCGATTTAATACCCTTCCATCCGTCATTTTCTAGTTGTTCGTAGTATACTCATAAATGCGTTTCGTGTTCCAGGTCCGGCACCATTGCCGCCCCTCACTGCCCGCAGCCGCAGCCCGGGCAGGGAGGAAGGGCTACACGGTCACGGGTTGCTCCAACCGATCCCAATCGACTTCTGCGCCAAGGTCGGCGTACTGCTCAAAGGTGAAGGCGGCGGCCGGCTCGTAGTCGGCAGGAATCTGCCTATCCTTTAAAGCGTCTTCCGGCATGATGAAGACCCGTTGCTTTGGAATGTCCACCACCAGGATCGAATACTCGTTATCCTGCATACAGGTTGAAATGCCGAAGCCGGTTTCGTCCTTGATGTGCTTCTCTGGTATGGCCTCGCAAATGATAATGCGGGCCAAATACGCCTCGTCGTCCCATCGCTGTTGTCTGGCCAGGGCTGCGCGTAACCGGGCCGGTAACGTGTACCCCGCCCAGTGCGAATAGAGCCACACCTGACCGCTACTCTGTTTGATTGCGATATTTCCTCGATCTCCCATAAGTTTTGCTTTTGTTCCGGGTTGGCGTTGTTGCCTTCCCTCATTGCCCGCCACATCACAGCGAGCAAGGAGGAACTGCTATTCCTTTGCCTGCCCTGTTTCCCCGCGCCACATGGCCTCAAATGCGGCCAGCTCTGCCGCTATTTGGTCGGCAGTCCAGCCGATGCGCCCAAGCTGGGTTGCCAGGGCGCGGAGGTAGGCGGCGCGTATTCTTTCGGTGGGGGTCATGCGGTCCTCCGGTAAGCCCGCATCAACGCCGCGTAGAAATAGCGCCCGCGTGATCCGTTGGCATTCTTTGGCTTGCTGTACTTCACATGGTCGGCGGCATCCAACACCCGGCCAACTTCATCGGAGCGGAGAGTGAAGAAATCCCGGCCAACGGGAATGTGAAATTGCGTCATGTCCATATGCTTCCTTTTACTTCATTCACCGTGCGCCCCCAAGAGCTGGAAGCGAGCGGGGCGGAGGGCCGCCGCTAACCTAGCGCCAAGGCAAGCGCTGCCCTCGCCGCGACAATTGTTTTGTTGTCATAAGCGCCTGCCTGATGCTCTCGGACAGCCAGCATTGATTTAAGAGCCGCCAGCAACGCCGGGGCAGCGGCAACCAAGCGAGCGTTGGTTTCATTGATTCCGTCGCCAGCGGGGAGTGTAGCAATTCTCCGAGGGCCGCAAAAAATCTGATACTCCAGCAGTTCAGTACCGGTAATGAGGGCTTTTTTCATTTCCCATGCCGACGCTGTTCCTGTTGCCGCTTGCTGTGCAAGTCTCTGCTCCGCGCTGCCCAGCTCCCGCGCAAGGGCGGATTCGCTGGCGAGGAGGTCGTGAATTATGGTGTTCATGGTGTGGTGTCCTTTCGTTGGTTAAATGGAATGGAAGGAAATGCGCTCACCAGTCTCAGCGTTCACTTTCTCGATTCCGGCAACGGTATTTCCGTGCCGGAACTTCAAAAGCCCCATCCATGCTTTCAGCCCACGTCCGTTTCTGGTTCTTTTCAGCAGGTATGGTCGTGCGATTTTGCCGTAAACTTTCACGCCACTTTTCGGCACTGCAAATAGTTGTGTTTTCATATGATTCTTGAGCGGAGTTAGCCCGCCCGGTCTGCCGCACCCTCAGGCCGGCAGAACGGGACAAGGGCTAAACGGTTTGTAATTTCTTCACGAGGCGCAATACCGTCTTGTCCTTTGTGTATTCCTTCGGGAAATCCATCGATGACGAAAACATGACAATATCAGCGTCACAGAGCTTAATCTTCCGAGCCAGCCGCTTCATACCGTTGAAAGTCTTTGCGGTGCCCAACAGAACGTGGCCCCGTCCGAAGATCGCAACGCCGTGTTTCTTGGCACTGAATATCAGCGTTCGCGGAGCTTTCACGCTTCACCCCTGTATCCCTTGCGGAAGTAGTCGTAAAGGCACTCATCGTTTACCACGACCTGCGCGTATTGAAGCGGCTCCGATGCCTCGCCGGAATGTTGGTATTCGTCCGTGAGACAACGCTTGGCGTATTTTGTCGCGTCACCAATACGCTCGAACGATTGGACAACATCGCACTGATGATTCAAGACGGCGCTCTGCGTGCGCGCAGCTCTGACTTCAATTGTTTTGGGTGTGGTCATAAGTGGTTGAATGAAGAAAGCCCGCCCTCCGCCGTGTTCGTTTCCCGCATGAGAAAGGACCTGAACGCTATTCAGGCTCGGAGAGCAGGCTAAATTTGAATGATACGGAACGAACACAACCCACCATTAGCGACACTCGTGCCAAACCACACGTTGCCAATGAATAACGGTAACGCTCAACCATGAACTGTCCCACCCATTGTCACTGTCCACAGGACACAAGCCAGCAATGGGACAAGTTACCGATAACGCATTCCACGAATAGGACACGAGGCTGTAAATGTGTCTTTCTGGACACGGGACAGAACACCCGATAAAGGTAACGCATGAGCAACGCTATCGATACGCTGGAGCCAGCACCACAGAAGCTCGATCCTACGCCGTGGCTCGCTCCTTACCGCTTTAGCGCCGAGAATGCGCGGGAGAATGCGCTTCGAGCGGCAAAAGCACGGGCTGCCCGTGTCCTGGAGCGGAAACGGCTGCACACGGCTCAACCGGAGACGGCTGCTGACCTGCGCTTGGATCTGGTAGCGCGTGTGCAGGAACAGCTCAACCGGCTCGATCGACTTGCCAGGCGCGAGACCGACGGTCGCAAGCTCGATTCCCTGCTCGCAGCCCAGGGCCGGCTGATCACGCAACTAGCCCAGCTCCAGCCCACCAGCCAGGCTCCAGCCACACCCAAGCCCAGCTCCGGCCGTACTGCCTCAGATACGCTGTAGAGGCCCTGTTCATGGGCTGATTCTGACATACGCACATTGTTGGTTATGCTTCATTGTCCTGTACGTGGACACGGCAAGGTATCTGTTTCTGTGTGGGACCGTGGCCGCGGGGTGCACCGGGAGGGCCGCGCACCAAGAGCGGCGGGTCCCGCGTATCACCCCCACATGAGCGTGCTACATGTTCAGACCAAGTGCTGATTCATAGCCAGCCCATGTTCGAATGCAGTCGCAGAACAACTTCGAAGATTCAGATTCATGCTCAAAAAAAAATCCAAAAATGGAATCAGAATCAGGATCCGCGCAGGGGGTGTCGCTGCGGGAAAGGCTTGAGGAATGATCATTTGCCCATCAGAGAAGGTTGAGGAGAAGCGCCTGGCGAGGGTGTTGGAGGTGGCCAATGACCATTGGTGCGGGAAAGCGGTGTTTGAGTATCGGGCCGGGGTCTGGAAATGCGTTTCAGCTAGTTGGGAGGTGCAATGGATGCTTCGGGAGCCGGTGGGATCGATCAAGAACCAGTTGCTCAGGCTGGGCTGTAAATGGAGATGGATTTGATATGGACGGGACAAAAAACATTGATAACCGAGAGCGGGTCTTGGCCGAGCGCCTGGACCGGCTTCTGGCCATGCTGCAATCGAGCAATGATCTGCTGGTGCAGGCCCGCGGACGCCCCTGTCCTCGGTGCGGTACGATGACGCAGTTTAACCTGTGCTGGGGGTGTGAGGGGAAGAGAAGGGTGGCGGGGAATTAAGTGGATAATTGTTGGTATTTTCGGAGTGCGCTTTCCAGTTCAAACTGACAGCAGCATGATAAAATACCAGGATGGTTGCATTCCTTGATGGATTTCAGGGCCTTAGCCATCTGGCTGGCCGCCGTGATCAGGTGGGTTACTTTCAGTGCCGCATCAGCGCAGGATTTATCTATTCCATTGTCCCTGATGTATTTTCCTCCATCCATGTGAATATTGGAAAGTAGATGGAAGAGGCTTGATCTGGAGCTGTCCAGCGCCTTCTCTTCATAAATGATCAGTTCGCCAAGGCGCATCAAAGCTCCTGGGTATTGATTGCGGAATTCTTCAGCCGCGCGATCGTCCTCAATGAGTGGGCAGTTTACGGCGGCATCCAGTTTCGTTTTAAGATCCATCACTTTTGCTATAGTTTCGTTCAGTTTCATAAAATCAGTAAAAACCCGCGCGCAGTCCGTTGAGACGGTTTCCCGCTGCTCCAGACAAGGAGCCCTGCGCGCGGATAAAAGTCAGTGGACCTGGCCCTCTTGATGCCAGTTTTTCATGTATTCCCGGATCATGTAATGCTCGTCCAAGGCATTGACCATCTTGTTCACACATCCATGGCAGACTTTCCAGTAAATGCGGCGCTTGCCCTTTTCCTTGGGCGCCGTGATCTGGACGAGGTTGGTGTACTCGAGGTGGCAGATGTAGCAGGTCATATTTTTGATCCGATATGCCAGGAGGCGATGGAAACTACGACGACGATCAACGCCACCCGCGCAAATAGATTGTGATGCTCCAGAACCCACACAGCAAATCCGATAAGCGGAATCATGGTGGCGATGGTGAGAACCAGTATGGATAGGCCGCGCAGAACTCGCTTCAGGTGCTTCACAGCTTCACCTCTTCGATGTTTACCCGGTGATTCCAGGAATGGACGGCATCAGTGCAGCCACGCTCTCCAGTGCGGAAAATGATGTTGCAGCACGAGCACTGCACTTGCTCTGGATAGTAACCCTCATTTCGGAATCGGGTCTTCTCCTTCGGACTGTAGCTTGGAACGAACCCGCAAAACGGGCACGGTTTAAGGGTGGGTGTCATGGCTTCACCTCCGGGCAGTGGTGTCGGTATTCAGAGATGGATTTACAACGGTCGCAATGATCGATGATGAAGCCGGAATGTTCTGTCCCGCAAAGGCAACCTTGCCGTTCCAACGCCTTGGCCAGCCGCTCCGCCACCGCGCGCGGGACGGAATCGAGCACCAGATTGGTCATTTTCATCACATGCACGCTAGATCGCTGCAACAATTCCCGCATCTGTGCGTTCTCAGCCAAGGCTTCCAGTTGCCGCTCGACAACATCCATACTGCGGATGCTGTCTCCCTGTGGCGCCGAGGCCTTCACCACCTCCCACATGGCTTCCATGGCCTGTTCCCCCACGGTGCGGGGAAAGTTTAGGAGCTCCGAGCACAGGGCGGCTTTCAGGTAGCTGTGGGCCGAGTCTGCCGCGGCATGGACGTGCTCCAGTTGCTGGCGCAGTATTTCGCTGTGATGTTTTTGCAGGTCCAGTTCGCCCCGCAGGCGGACGATCTCAGGGTCGTGTGGGTTCATAATTCAGTAAATCATGGGTCTTCCGCGACCGCCTTCAACTTTAGGTTTGAAGGCCAGTCTTTTACGCAAAATTTCCCGGTTTTTAATACTGCACGAAGGACAGACAGCTTTTCCGTTCGATGGCTGCCAGCATTTGGTGCATCGGCCTTGCTGTCGCAGTAGTTTTTGCTGCTCGGATTGTCTGCTCATAAATTAGTGTCCGAATCGGGCCACGTTCTTCTGGCGTGGGTTCCGGGTCATGCGATGGCTTTTACAACGGTGGCTACGACAGCAATTAAATTGATGTCCTCCTGCGAAAGTCGGAACCATTCGCCGCGCACGCGATGCTTGGCATACAGTTTATGGAGATTCTTCTCGTCTGCCATTGTGCCTCTCATTTGGCAGAGCATAGCCACGTCTGGTTCTTCAGACTGGAGTGTTGATTCGCGGAAATCAGGCACCTTGGAAAAACCAATTTTGGTAAGGCCATTGCGATTATTGCGGCACAGGTAAACAAAGCCTTCGCGCTTCATTTTCTTCTGGTGCAGCATCTCCCTGTTATCGTTTATCTTGGATTTCTGCTGCCGCCTGTATGCCGCCAATCTCCATGCCCGATATTCAGCTTCGGTTCTGTTCTCAGACACCAATCGTAGAGCGATAGAGATTACCCGCAATGCCGCCCGTCGCGTCGCTGGAGGCTCTTGCCATACCCGGCATCCCATTGCGGTTACCGCGCCCTCAAACAAAAGTGAGTCGCGCAATTGGTTCATCGTTCGAGTTTTCATTTTTTCAATTTTTCGCCGTCTGTACCTGTACCTGTACTGAATCTGTATCAGGTTCTGCTCTGTACTGGTCTGCTCTACCCCAGCCCCGCACTCGCCAACCTGCATCTAGGCAAACGGCTAGCAACGACGGAACTCCCCCAACACTGAGGAAGCCCGTCGTTTTGCACTTACCAACCCGCAGAGCCGAGGTGATCCGTGTAGTTTCCAACGTAACCTGCCGTTGCTTGCAACGATTCTTGGCGCCGGTCAGCGGTACGCCAACGACAGATTCAAATTCCGCGCATTGCTGCGCCTGACGGTCGCATCTTCGGCTGGGCCGATTTCTTTTCGATGCCCTTCGGTGTGTTGTTTTACAAGACCCCGTTCCAACGGCACATAACCGCACGGGACTACTCTTGGACGGCCAAAGATCGCTGTCGCCGCCGAAGTTCAATGCGGGCGCTGTTCTCTGAATGCCGGCCCCCGCTCGGATTTGACCAAGAGTCTCTTCCACATTTCGATTATGGTTCGACGCGCTGGAGGCAGGCTGTCGAAATACAGCCTCGGCTTTCACCGAGTCCCACCGAAGGGACCATCCAAACACTAGCGCCTGCGATTCTACCGCAGCCCGGGGACCAGCATTCAAAGAACAACGGTGGGCAAAGAAAATCCCCGCCCAGGTAGTCGACTGAGCGGGGAAGAAGGAACCGACTCTGAAAATCTTACTCGCACGGCGACTACTCCGCAACGAACGTTTTCTTTCTACGGCAATCCCCACGCGGTTGCCAAGCAAAATCTTTCGCCTCGTGGTCCCGGGGCCAGTTCGATGCGGGCGGCGCGGGGTCATGGGCAGTAGTTTTCGCAGGCGGCTTGGAATTCTTCCGTCTGCCTGGCGTTCCAAGCGGCCAATGCTGCCTTGTAATCGAAGGAGATAAACTCATCAGAATCAGCGCCCTTATTTGCCACAGCAACAGCCGCGCAGACGCAGGCGGGGCACATGATTTTCTTCAGAAGTTCTTCTGGCGTCATCGTCTCCAATCGCTTCACATTGGCCGCCACGTCAGTTGTCTGCGCATCGAAAACAGGGCAACCTCTAGTTGGATTGAAAAAGCATATACCCTCATGCTGATGCATGTGGCCGGAATTGCAGCCACCCTTCTTGCAGTGGTCGCAGTAGTATCGGTTTACTTTCTTAGTGGTCATGATCTACTTTCGGAAATCTTCGACGGTTGGAAACTGGCCATGTTCCGATTTGAACGCTCTTCGGAAGGCCACATATCCGTTCCAGCACGGCTTGCAGGCCCAATGGCGTTTATCCCATGCTGGGAAAGCGTTGGTTTCACGCTCACACAGATGGCATTTGTGTTTCATATCCGCCAGCATCGAATAACTTCAAGTTCCGCCTCTCGAATTAACTCTTTCTGAAGTCGATCGCGCTCCCGCTTCAGGCAGCACGGGCAGACCTGCTCGTGGTCGATCTCGATCAACTGGGCCGAGCAGGCGGGGCACTTCCCCAGAGCGAGGGTCCAGGTGCTCATTCCTCGCTCTCCTGCGCGTCGAGCATGGCCTGCTGCTGGCCTGCCTGATACTGCTCCTTTTCGATCAGGGTCGGCACGAACACGGCTGGTACGGCTGGGTAATCGTCGTTCGCGCCAAACAGGTAAACCGCGTACCCCTTCTGGAAGGGCGTCATCTTATTGAAGTCGCGCTTGGTGATGATTTTGGTTTTGGTGGTCATACCTTCCTATTCCTCGATTTATGAAACCCCATCCTCCCTTGATTCCAGTTCAGGACCGCCCCCTCCCGGGTCAGGTCCGAGACACCCCTCCTCCCGCAAGGACAACTTACCGCCCACACCTTGGAAATGGGTGCCTGGGTTAGCCGGGGTGGCAGGGGGCAGGTGCAGGGGTTCATGGCTTACTCCAGAGCACGGCGCGCAAGTAGGCAGAATGCTGCCGCAGCCACGATTGGAACGAGGGCGTTGCCGGCGAGCCGCAGAGCATCCACTCGGGAGGAAAGCCCATCAACATTGAGCAAAATTTCGGATTTAATTGCCGGGGCGAGGTCTGGGCGCTGTTCGAGGAGTCGGGCCCAAGCTCGGAAGTCGGCGGGCCCGGGGCAAAAGAGCGGGATTGCTGGTCCAGCCCCATCTCGTCCTTCCTGTCCCCGCCGCAGCTCCGAAACGAGTCCGAGGCTGGGGTTTGCCACGCCTTGCTGATCGCTCCCAAGTCCACTTGCCGCTTGCTCCCGTCCGGTCGTTGATTTGTGGTGTTGCTGGACCTGCCGCCGTCGTGGGAGTTGGGGCTCGCCCACATGGCTGACTGCCCCGCTATTCCCGTCCGCGGGTCGCTCGGGT
>Ga0207709_10002337_pt1 | contig 11967 bp, 10 predicted proteins | sample KBSM34metaG_FD_184397 | JGI IMG/M metagenome (GOLD analysis project Ga0207709, IMG submission 184397) | Miscanthus rhizosphere microbial communities from Kellogg Biological Station, Michigan, USA - KBS M3-4 metaG (SPAdes) (version 2) | ecosystem: Host-associated > Plants > Roots > Rhizosphere >...
TAGAACTGACCCAGACCCTGCTGGCGCGCATCGCCCAGCTGGATCCGCAGATCAACAGCTTCATCAGCCTCACCCAGGACCTGGCACTGTCCCAGGCCAAGGCCGCCGACGAGCGTCGCGCCAATGGTGAGAGCGGTGCCCTGCTGGGCGCGCCGATCGCCCACAAGGATCTGTTCTGCACCCAGGGCATCCGCACCAGCTGCGGCTCGAAGATGCTCGACAACTTCAAGGCGCCCTACGACGCCACCGTGGTCGCCAAGCTGGCCGCTGCAGGGGCCGTGACCCTGGGCAAGACCAACATGGACGAATTCGCCATGGGCTCGGCCAACGAGTCGAGCTGGTACGGCGCGGTGAAAAACCCGTGGAACCTGGAACACGTACCCGGCGGTTCGTCCGGTGGTTCCGCCGCCGCGGTCGCTGCGCGCCTGCTGCCAGCCGCCACGGCTACCGACACCGGCGGCTCGATCCGCCAGCCCGCCGCCTTCACCAACCTCACCGGCCTGAAGCCGACCTACGGTCGCGTTTCCCGTTGGGGCATGATCGCCTACGCTTCCAGCCTCGATCAGGGTGGCCCGCTGGCGCGCACCGCCGAAGACTGCGCGATCCTGCTGCAAGGCATGGCCGGCTTCGACCCGAACGACTCCACCAGCATCGATGAACCGGTGCCGGACTACAGCGCCGGCCTCAACGGCTCGCTGCAGGGCCTGCGCATCGGCGTGCCGAAGGAATACTTCAGCGCCGGCCTGGACCCGCGCATCGCCGAGCTGATCCACAACAGCATCAAGGAGCTGGAAAAGCTCGGTGCGGTGATCAAGGAAATCAGCCTGCCGAACATGCAGCACGCCATCCCCGCGTACTACGTGATCGCCCCGGCGGAAGCCTCTTCCAACCTGTCGCGGTTCGACGGCGTGCGCTTCGGCTACCGTTGCGAGAACCCGGAAAACCTGGAAGACCTGTACAAGCGCTCCCGCGGCGAAGGCTTCGGCAGCGAAGTGCAGCGCCGGATCATGGTCGGTGCCTACGCACTGTCCGCCGGCTACTACGATGCCTACTACCTCAAGGCGCAGAAAATCCGCCGCCTGGTGAAGAACGACTTCATGAGCGCGTTCAACGAAGTCGACATCATCCTCGGCCCGACCACGCCCAACCCGGCCTGGAAGCTCGGCGCCAAGAGCAGCGACCCGGTCGCTGCATACCTGGAAGACGTCTACACCATCACCGCCAACCTCGCGGGCCTGCCGGGCCTGTCGATGCCGGCCGGCTTCGTCGACGGCTTGCCGGTCGGCGTGCAACTGCTCGCTCCGTATTTCCAGGAAGGCCGCTTGCTCAACGTTGCGCACCAGTATCAGTTGAACACTGACTGGCACACCCGCACCCCAACCGGCTTCTGAGGAGACACACATGCAATGGGAAGTCGTGATCGGGCTGGAGATTCATACCCAGCTCACCACTCAATCGAAGATTTTCTCCGGTAGCTCCACCGCCTTCGGTGCCGAGCCCAACACCCAGGCCAGCCTGATCGACCTGGGCATGCCCGGCGTGCTGCCAGTGCTGAACCAGGAAGCGGTGCGCATGGCGGTGATGTTCGGCCTCGCGGTTGACGCCGAGATCGGCCAGCACAACGTGTTCGCCCGCAAGAACTACTTCTACCCGGACCTGCCCAAGGGCTACCAGATCAGCCAGATGGAACTGCCTATTGTCGGCAAGGGCCACCTGGACATCCCCCTGGAAGACGGCACCATGAAACGCGTCGGCATCACCCGCGCGCACCTGGAAGAAGACGCCGGCAAGAGCCTGCACGAAGAATTCAACGGCGCCACCGGCATCGACCTGAACCGTGCCGGCACGCCGCTGCTGGAAATCGTTTCCGAGCCTGACATGCGCAGCGCCAAGGAAGCCGTGGCCTACGTCAAGTCGATCCACGCCCTGGTGCGCTACCTGGGGATCTGCGACGGCAACATGGCCGAGGGCTCCCTGCGTTGCGACTGCAACGTCTCGATCCGTCCCAAGGGCCAGGTCGAGTTCGGCACCCGCTGCGAGATCAAGAACGTCAACTCGTTCCGCTTCATCGAGAAGGCCATCAACTCCGAGATCCGGCGCCAGATCGAGCTGATCGAGGACGGTGGCAAGGTGATCCAGCAGACCCGCCTGTACGACCCGAACAAGGACGAAACCCGTCCGATGCGCAGCAAGGAAGAAGCCAACGACTACCGTTACTTCCCCGATCCGGACCTGCTGCCCGTGGTCATCGAGGATTCCTTCCTCGACCAGGTACGTGCCACCCTGCCGGAACTGCCACCGCAGAAACGCGAGCGCTTCCAGGAGCAGTTCGGCCTGTCGGTCTACGACGCCAGCGTCCTGGCCACCAGCCGTGAGCAGGCGGACTACTTCGAGAAGGTCGCCAGCATCGCCGGTGACGCCAAGCTCGCCGCCAACTGGGTCATGGTCGAGCTGGGCAGCCTGCTGAACAAGCAGGGCCTGGAAATCGACGAAGCCCCGGTCTCGGCCGAACAACTGGGCGGCATGCTGTTGCGGATCAAGGACAACACCATCTCCGGCAAGATCGCCAAGACCGTGTTCGAAGCCATGGCCAATGGCGAGGGCAATGCCGACGAGATCATCGACAAGCGTGGCCTCAAGCAAGTCACCGACAGCGGCGCGATCTCTGCGGTGCTCGATGAGATGCTCGCAGCCAACGCCGAACAGGTCGAACAGTACCGTGCCGCCGATGAGGCCAAGCGCGGCAAGATGTTCGGCTTCTTCGTCGGCCAGGCGATGAAAGCATCCAAAGGCAAGGCCAATCCGCAACAGGTCAACGAGCTGCTGAAGAGCAAGCTCGAGGGCTGATCGGGGTTTAACCGCAAGCGGCCCCGGCCGCTTGCGCGTGACGTGGGAGCGTGCTCCCGCTCGGTCCGACAGCGACTGCAAACCGGCCGGCGCCGCTCCAGCAAGGAACATCGCCGTCGGCTTGCGGTCTGCCAGACAGACCAGCGGGAGTACGCTCCCTCGCCACATCAACCATCGGAGCTCCCGAATGAAGCGTCTGGTTGCCACTAGCGCCCTGCTCGCTCTGCTCACCGGCTGCGCCACCAGCCACGTCATCGACCCCCGAGGTTATGACGCAACCGGCACCGCCTCCTATTACGGCGCTCGGCACCACGGCAATCGCACTGCCAGTGGCGAGCCCTTCGACCAGAACGGCCTGACCGCCGCCCACCGCGAACTGCCATTCGGCACCCGGGTACAGGTCACCAACCTGGGCAACGACAAGAGCGTCGTGGTACGTATCAACGACCGAGGCCCGCACACCCGAGGCCGCCTGATCGACCTGTCCCGCGCCGCCGCCCAACAACTGGACATGCTGCGCAGCGGAACTGCCAAAGTCCGCGTCCAAGCCCTCAGCGACTGACCCCGGGAGCCCACGCCATTACCGCTTTTGCCGAACTGCCCCTGCTCAGCCTGATCCAGCTCATCAGCGGCCTGGTGATGCTGATCGCCGGCGCCGAACTGCTGGTGCGCGCGGCCATCCGCCTGGCTGCACGCCTGCACATGCGCCCACTGATCATTGGCCTGAGCATCGTCGCCTTCAGCAGCAGCGCGCCACAAATGGCCATCAGCCTGCAGGCGACCCTGGCCGACAACACCGACATTGCCGTGGGCAGCGTGATCGGCAGCAGCATTTTCAACATCCTGGTGACCCTCGGCCTGTCCGCGCTGATCATCCCGCTGCGGGTCTCGCGGCAACTGGTGCGCCTGGACATCCCGCTGATGATCGGCGCCAGCCTGCTGGTGTTCGTGCTGGCCTACAACGAACAACTCAGCCCCAGCGACGGCCTGATTCTGCTGGCAGCCCTGGTGCTGTACCTGGGCCTGCTGTTGCGCCAGTCCCGCCATTCGCACCGCCCCCACTCACCCGCACCGGCCGGCCAGCGCAGTTGGGCACCGCGCATCAGCAGCCTGCTGATGGTCCTGCTCGGCCTCGGCCTGCTGGTCTTCGCCGGGCACTTGCTGCTGGGCGCCGCCGTCTCCGTGGCCGACGACCTGGGGCTTTCCGAGCGGGTCATGGGCCTGACCGTGATCGCCGTCAGCACCTCCCTGCCCCAACTCGCCACTTCGCTGCTGGCGGCCCTGCGCGGCCAGCGCGAGATTGCCGTGGGCAACATCATCGGCAGCAACCTGTTCAACCTGCTGGGAGTGCTGGGCTTCACCGCCCTGGTGGCACCGACGCCTCTTTCGGTCTCGCCCAATGCCCTGGACTTCGACCTGCCGGTCATGCTCGGCGTGGCCGTGCTGTGCCTGCCGGTGTTCTATTCCGGATACCGCGTGACCCGGGCCGAAGGCCTGCTGTTTCTGGGCTTGTACCTGGCTTACGGGCTGCATGTGGTGTCCTTCACCACTGGCATGCCTCTGGCCGGCAAGCTGGAACACCTGATGCTGTTTTTCGTCCTGCCAGCGCTGGTGGCGTTCCTGCTGTTCAGTTCGCTGCGAGCCTGGCGCCGCCAACACAAGAAGGAAGCACCATGAGCGAGAACAAGAAAAGCGGGTTGCAGATGCGTCGCCAGGTCATGGGCGATGCGTTCGTCGATCGCGCCCTGGGCAACGCCACCGAATTCACCCAGCCCTTGCAGGACTTCGTCAACGAGCATGCCTGGGGCGGTGTATGGAACCGTGAGGGCCTGCCGCTCAAGACCCGCAGCCTGATCACCCTGGCGACCCTGACCGCACTCAAGTGCCCACAGGAACTCAAGGGCCACGTGCGCGGCGCACTGAACAACGGCTGCAGTGTCGAAGAGATTCGTGAAGCGCTGCTGCATTGCGCGGTGTATGCCGGAGTGCCGGCGGCCATCGATGCGTTTCGCGCGGCCCAGGAAGTGATAGACACCTATCAGCAACCGCAGTGAACCTGCTGCCGGCTCCTACGCAATAGCCGTGCAGGAGCCGGCTCGCGGCAAAGCCTAGATCCACCCACCCCACTGCAACAGGAAAATCCCGATATTGGTGGTCACCGCCGCCATCACCGTGGTGATGACGATGATCGCCGCCGCCAGTTCGTGGTTGCCATTGGCCGCCCGGGCCATGACAACCACGACCGCCGCGGTGGGGCTGCCAAAGTACAGGAACAGGATCCCCAACTCCGCCCCGCGAAACCCGCACAGCCAGGCCCCCAGGGTCGCCAGGGCCGGCAGGCTGACCATCTTCAGCAAACTGGAGCTCATCGCCAGCTCGCCGCTGTTGCGCAAGGCTGCCAGGGACAAGGTGCCGCCAATGCAGATCAGCGCCAGGGGCAGGGTCATCTGCGCCAGGTAGCGCCCCGAAGTTTCCAGCCAGTTGGGAATGCCGATCTGCCAGTAGGCGAACGGTGCGGCCACCAGCACACTGACAATCAGCGGGTTGCTGACAACGCTCTTGAAGATGCTCCAGGGATCGGACTTGATCACCGGGCTGTAGACCGCCAGGACGATGGTCGAGAGGGTGTTGTAGAACAGGATCACCAGGGCTGCGAGCACTGCGCCCAGGGAAATTCCGTAATCGCCGTACATGCTGGCAGCCAGGGCCAGGCCGATGATCGCGTTATTGCCGCGAAACGCGCCCTGGGTATAGATCCCGCGGTCGGCCTTGGGGCAACGCCAGATCGCCCAGCCCCAGGCCAGGCCAAAGCACGCCAGGGTGGCCAAGGAGAAATAGATCAGCACCCCGGGTTTCAACGATGAATGCAGGTCGGCATGGACAATGCCGAGAAACAGCAGCGCCGGCATGGTGACGTTAAACACCAGGGCCGAGGCCGTATGAATGAAGTTGTCGTCGATCCATTCCACCCGTTTGAGCAACAGGCCGAGCAGCAACATGGCAAAGACCGGCGCCGTGATCGTCAGGGTTTCGAGAAAAATAGCCAGCATGGGCGGGTGGACCTTGAGCCTGTCGTTAGGGCGCTAATGATAATTCAATCCGCACGCTGGCGTCTGGAGCCTCGCTTCCATGGGATCTGCCTGCCCCACGCAGTACCCAGCCTGCGGCTCCATTGCGGGGCGAAAGAAAAAATGCTGCAGCGGTGCATTCGCTTCTTGACGGGAAAACGTTTTCCTCTATGCTCGATTTAACTGTATATGCATACAGTTAAATAAGGAAATATCCCCATGACATATCAAGGAGCTAGAAATGTCAGGACTCTCTGCACAGAAGCAGCAACAGCCACAACACGCGGGCAAGATCGTCGCCGACCTGGACCGCCTGTTCAGTGAACAAGGCATCGCCATTTCCGGCGATGGCGACACCCTGGTACTGGTCGCCGATGGCCACCACACCATCAAGTACCACCGCCCGGAAGACCTGCCTCGTTCTGCACAAAAAACCACCAAGGGCCAGCCACAGCTGCGTTTCGAGGGCGGCGAACACACAGCCATCGGCGACAGCACCCTGCTGCGCTTCGCCAAGGATGCACCGGCCATCCCGGCGTGGCAGGTCGAACTGCACCTGCCTAACGGCCTGGCGCTGACCTACGGCCAGGTGGTGGCCCTGGGAGGCGACTTCTATGGCATTCCCGAGCAGCCGATCTGCGAAGGCGCAACCCCCAGTGATCGAGTACAGCGCTTTATCGCGGCGTTCAACTCCCTTGCGGTACTGCCGGCGGCGAAAGACGAAGCCCGGCAGATCCTTGCGGTGATGCAAAAGGAAATCGTCGCCGCCAACCAGGCGATCCGCGACGGCAAGCAGCCCCATGAAGCCTATGACGCCCTGGGCGACACCCTGTCCGAGGAGTGGAACAAGATAACCGGGGGCGGCAGCGTGGTATCCGCCCTGTTCCCCCTGGGGCGCTACCTGAAGCTGGCGGCCAACAACGCCGATCACTTCGGCGAGTGGGCCCTGGCTGCCTACACCGCAGGCCATACCGCAGCGCTGCAGCAAGCGGTACTGGCGGGCAAGAGCGCGGACGACAAGCAACTGGAACTGGCTTACGCAATGAACGCCTTCGCCGACCATTTCCTCACCGATCTGTTTTCCTCCGGCCACGTACGGGTGCCGCGCAAACAGGTGGCGGCGGTCGTCACCCCCAGCGACCTGGGTTCGCTGATTACCCGCTTCATGCATGACGAGGACAGCAAGTTCGGCCTGAATGTCAGCAACGCCCAGGGCGATCGCTGGCACGCCTATGGCGACAAGCGCTACTTCGACAGCGTCGACCATCGCAATCGCCAGCAAGTGAAGATGGCTGTGCAGAGTTCGGCAGACGAAATCTTCGCCAGCTACCTCAGCGGCAACCTCCCCGCACCCGCCAGCTACGCAGCCCTGAAAACCCTGCCGGACCTGAATGCCGCGAAAACCGGAAACTTCTCGCCACTGTTCGTGATGAGTGGCGACAAGGTCCTGCGCCGCAGCGACGTCAACAACCTCAATGACAGCAAGACCGTCGACAACTGGTGGGGCTGGAGCACCTACCTGCTGCTGCAGAACTACAGCCCGAACAAGCCGACCGGCTACCTGGAAACCCCCAGCGCGGTTCCGGTGATCCTCGCCGATGGCTGGCAGAGCCACAGCCCCAGCGAACCCAACTGGCTGCCAGGCCACGCGGTGCGCTACGCCCTCAGCGAAACCAACGGGTTGAACGAGTCCTACATCGGCCCCTGGTCGGCCTATGTGGAACTGAGCGACAGCTTCCAGCCAACCCTGAGCATTCCGGCCGGTACCAGCAACAGCAGCGCCACCGGGCGCAATGTGTTCCGCCAGTTCCGTGGTGGTTCACCGGAGCTGGTGGGCTCCATCGACAAGAACGCCAGCCACTTCATCGACAGCAACGCCTGATAAGGAGATCACCATGGCTATCAACCTGAAACTGCAACTGGCCTCCGGCCAGTCTCTCAAGGATGCACCACTGGAGCTGCTGCTCAACGGCGCCCCGATCGCCCGAGCCAGCGTGGATGAACATGGCAACGTGGCCTTCAACGCGAAGCCGGGCAGCGGCCAGTTGGCCGTACGTGTGGACCGTTCGATCCTGCACCAGGGCTGATCGCGGTCTGTAGGAACGGCTCGCTCGCGAAACGGCCCAGCGCCCTTGCACCGGCGGTGCAAGGGCGCTGGGCTTGAGGCTAGCGCTCGGCCCTCCGTCAGGCCGTAAGAGTCTGCTCTTGCAGATGCCCCTGCTCGATACGAACGAGCCGTGGATGGAAGCGCTTGAGGCTGCTGCGATGGCCGACGCTGACAATGCTCAGGCCCGGCAACTGATCGATCAGCGCCTGATACAAGGTGGCTTCGTCCTCTTCGTCCATGGCCGAGGTGGCCTCATCCATGTACAGCCACTGCGGTGCATAGAGCAGGGCCCGGGCAAAGGCCAGGCGCTGCTGCTCGCCCGGCGACAACATGCGCTGCCAGTGATTGCTCTCGTCCAGGCGCGCCACCAGATGGGGCAAGCGGCAGGTTTCCAGGACCTGTGCATAACGCTCCTGGGGGTAGCTGTCGCCAGACTGTGGATAACTCAAGGCTTCGCGCAGGCTGCCAATGGGCAGATAGGGCTTTTGCGGCAGGAACAGGTAACGCCGGTTCGGCAGCAGGATGCTCCCGTGCCCGGCCGGCCACAACCGACCCATGGCCCGCAGCAAGGTACTCTTGCCGCTGCCGGAACGGCCGCTGAGCATGAGCCGCTCACCTGGATTCACGGTCATTTCGGCGCCGGCCAGCAGATGCCGGCCATCGGCCAGGTCCAGGCCCAGGTCACGTACGCACAATTGTTCGCCCTGATGCTGCACGTCGATAGCCGGGGTCCGTTCTTCGTTATCACTCATGGCCTGGCGGAAACTCAGCAGACGATCACAGGTGGCGCGCCAGGCCGCCAGGTCCGAATACGCACTGATGAACCAGCTGAAGTTCTCCTGAACGTTCCCGAATGCCGAGTTGATCTGCATCAGCTCACCCAGCTCGATCTTGCCGGAAAAGTACCGCGGGGCTGCCACGATAAAGGGGAAAATGATCGCAATCTGGCCATACCCGGCGGTGAAGAAGGTCAGGCGCTTGGAGACCTTCATGATGTCCCAGAAGTTGTGCCAGACCTTGCCGAAACGGCTGCTCAGACGCTGGTTCTCGTTCTTCTCGCCGTCATACAGGGCAATGCTCTCGGCATTCTCCCGTACCCGCACCATGGAAAAACGCAGGTCGGCTTCGAAGCGCTGTTGCTGGTTGTTGAGGCCGATCAGGCGGCGCCCGATCAAGTGGGTCAGCCAGCTGCCGACAGCGGCATAGACCAGCGCGCACCAGAACATGTAGCCGGGAATGGTGTAGCCGAACACCTCGATACTGCCGGACACCCCCCACAGGATGATCGAGAAGGACACCAGGCTGACAATGTTGCGGATCAGCCCCAGGCCCAGGGACAGCGTATTGCTGGTAAAGCTGTTGAGGTCTTCGGAAATCCGCTGGTCCGGGTTGTCGGTGTAGCCGCCCTGCTCCAGCTGGTAGTAGTTCTTGTGGCCCAGCCAGCGGGCAAAGTGCTTCTCGGTGAGCCAGGCCCGCCAGCGGATGGTCAGCATCTGGGTCAGGTACAGGCGGTACACCGCCCCCAGGATCGCCACCGCGGCAATTCCGCAGAAATACAGGATCAAGTGCCAGAACGCCGCTTCGTCCTTTTTCTGCAAGGCGTTGTAGAAGTCCTTGTACCAGCTGTTGATCCACACCGAGATGGCCACGCTGAACAGCGACAGGCCGATCACCGCAACCAGCAACAGCCAGGCCTTGCCCTTTTCCTCACTGCGCCAGTACGGCGTGATCATGGCCCAGACCCGGCGAAAGAATTGCCCGCGCACGGCATCGTTGACCGCGGAGTATTCAGCGTTCTGATTCATCGTTGAGGCTCGATAGGAAGAAGGGCAAGCGTTGAGCCGATCATAGTAGATCGGCTCGCTTTTTCACGACGCCCAGCGGACATTCGTTCAGTCGCGGTTCAGCGACGCACGGGACGCTTCTGCAATTTGCGCTGCAAGGTACGGCGGTGCATGCCCAGGGCCCGGGCAGTGGCGGAGATGTTGCCTTCGTGTTCGGTCAACACGCGCTGAATGTGTTCCCACTGCAAGCGGTCCACCGACATCGGGTTTTCCGGCACCAGGGTGTCGAGATCGGCGTGTTCGGAGAGCAGCGCGGCCAGTACATCGTCGGCATCCGCCGGCTTGCACAGGTAGTTGCAGGCGCCACGCTTGATCGCTTCCACCGCGGTGGCGATGCTCGAATAGCCGGTGAGAATCAGCACCCGCATCTCCGGGTCCAGCTCCAGCAGCTTGGGCAACAGCACCAGCCCGGAGTCGCCATCCATCTTCAAGTCCAGCGCGGCGTAGTCCGGCAGGTCCTGCTGGGCAATGACCAGGCCCTCCTCGGCGGAACCGGCGGTGCTCACGCGAAAACCGCGGCGGCTCATGGCGCGGGCCATCACGCGGGTAAAGGTGGCGTCATCATCCACCAGCAACAGGTGCGGCAGTTCCTCGCCTTCGACTTGGATCTCTTCACTCATGGTCGTCTCCTCGGGCGGCACGGGGCAGGCGCAGCTCAGTGAGCGTTCCGCCTTCCTCATGACTGTAGAGTTTCACTGAGCCTCCAGCGCGGGTCACGCTGGCCTTGCTCAAAAACAGGCCCAGGCCGAAGCCTTTGCCCTTGGTGGTAAAAAACGGTTTGCCGATCTGTTCGGCGATGGCCAAGGGTACTCCGGCACCGTGGTCACGAATACTGATGGTGAGGTTTTCCGCGTCCCAGTCCAGGCGTACTTCCAGGCCTTCGGGGCAGGCATCGGCGGCATTGTTCAGCAGGTTGAGCAGGGCCTGGGTCAGGTCCGGCGGCGGCGCCAGGCGCGGCACCGGCCCCTCGCCCAACAGATGGAAACGGTAGCTGGCTTCCGGGCGCATCAGGTGCCAACGGTTCAAGGCTTCGTCCAGCCACTGGGTGACTTCCTGCATGTCCACCGCCAGGCGGCGATTGGCCTCGGCCGCGCGCACCAGTTGCTGCAGGGTTTCCTTGCACAGCTTGACCTGGTCCTGGAGCACGCCGAGGTCATCCTGAAGCAGCGGGTCGGGATGGTCCTGGCGCATTTCCTTGAGCAGCACGCTCATGGTCGCCAGGGGCGTGCCCAATTCGTGGGCGGCGCCGGCGGCCTGGGTCGCCACTGCCAGCAATTGCTGGTCGCGCAGCCCCTCTTCGCGCCGGATCGCCCGCAGTTCTTCCTGGCGGCGCAGCTCTTCTGCCATGCGTGCAGCGAAGAAGGTGATCACCGCCGCAGCCAGGGCAAAGCTCAGCCACATGCCGTAGACCTGGAGGTTCTCCCGGGCGATGGGGAAGGTCTGCAACGGGTAGAAACGCGCCAGCAACAGGGTATAGAGCGTCAGGGCGATACCCGACAGGACCACCGAGTAGCGCCACGGCAAGGTCACCGCGGCGATGGTCAGGGGCACCAGGTAATAGGAGACGAAGGGGTTGGTGGAACCACCGGAGAAGTACAGCAGGACACTGTGGATAAACAGGTCACAGGCCAGTTGCAGGGCGTACTCCAGCTCCGTCACCGGCCACGAGGTGCGCAGGCGGATCGCGGTGAAAGCGCACAACACCATGGAAAACATCAGGGTCACGCCCAGTTGCAACCAGGGCAGCGGCAGCAGGTCCAGCCAGTAGGCGAGCCCCACCGAACCGGCCTGAGCGGCCAGCACCAGGGTACGGATAAAGGTCAGGCGCCAGAGGTTCTGACGGGTTGCGGACAGCAATTTTACGGGGGCGAGCATGAGCTCTCCTGATGAGCGCTCCAGGGCAATCGCCGGGAGTATAACCAAGCAGCCCCCGGCACAGGCAAAACTGCGGCAAAGCGCCACACTGGCTTGAGCGGCCGCGGACGATCCATGGCGATCATGTGTATCAAAGTTGTAATTGGCCGCAACGAGGAATAAAAACCACAGTCTGAAGGTTTCACCCAGGCTCTGACCTTATCCTGCGGACCGCACTCAAGGAGTT